>Ga0207089_1001_pt1 | contig 123011 bp, 97 predicted proteins | sample Alteio_BWMinHeat_49_FD_153571 | JGI IMG/M metagenome (GOLD analysis project Ga0207089, IMG submission 153571) | Enriched cells from forest soil in Barre Woods Harvard Forest LTER site, Petersham, Massachusetts, United States -... | ecosystem: Environmental > Terrestrial > Soil > Temperate forest >...
GAAGATGGTGATACAGAGGCACTGCTTGTGGCCTTAAGAAATATAACTGAAGCCAGAGGTGGCATGAGTGAGTTGGCTAGGAAAACTCGTTTGAATCGTCAAAATTTGTATCACATACTTTCCAAAGAAGGTAATCCAACACTTAATACTTTTGATTCGATTTTAAAAGGCTTAGGATATAGATTAGTTATACAACGAGATGTAGTTCGAAAAGCGGGATAGATAATATTCTATTAGTGTTACTGAGGTATTATTAATATGTCAGATGTTACGAAATATGATGTTGCTTTTGTTGGCGTTAGACTACTAGCTATTTACATAGCGTTAGGACTCATTAATAGCGTGCCAAACTGGGTAATGACTACATCAATGCTGTTCAGTCAACCAAATGCTGGTGTTTTAAAATTATTATTAATTTTTTTACCCTTGGTGAGCTTATTAATTCCAGTTTTTTTATGGCTATCATCAAACAAGATAGCTTCATTAATAACCAGAACTCAAATACAAATGGTTGATGTTAATAATCTTGAGCGATCTGATATTGATGATCTTCAAGCAATTTTGTTTCGCGCAATCGGAATGTATGTCTTGATCACAACTGTTCCTCAATTTATTGCATGGATATATACTTTTATATCAGCTTATATAAAAACATCTCCTTTGAGTGCCATGGGTATAATGCAACTATTTGAACAGGGATCCTCTATTATCACTCTAATTGTTGTTTCATTAAAAATTTTATTAAGTATAGCCCTTATCTTTACTGCAGAGAATTTATCTATGTTTTTTTATAAACTTCGAAATGCTGGGTTAAGTAAATAGAGGGATTTTGCTATGTCATTAAATGACAATGGTCAAATTAGCCTGATTTCACCGATACAGCGTTATCTTCATATTCTCCGGCTCAAAATAAAAAATAACATCATCATAAAACCAATTGATCAATGTAAAAATGATTCCGAATATAAGTATCATTATATTTATTATTAGTGGAACTGATTGAAATTTACTTTCAGTCATTAATCCGAAAAAACCAAAAAAACATCCAAATGCAAGTAACCTGCTGAAGCCGAGCAGAATTCCTCGTATCGCAAGTAAAATATGAAATATGATTCTTCTGATGAAAGTCATGTTTATTCCTTTTCTTATTTATTCTCTTTGTTCTATATTTGATTTTCAGGATTTAATAGGCTATCAATTTTATTTTTAAATGCTTCAAATGTTTTTTCAGTTTTAATAATATCGTCGCCATCCAAAATTCCTTTCTCGCAAGAGTTGCACCATAATCCAGGTTGGTCTAACTTGATGGATTTCCCTTTATAGGTAAATACTTGGGATTTTATTTTTTGATGTAATGTGCCTTTGTTGCAAGCATGACATTTCATGGTTTATTTCTTCTTGCCTTAACCGCCTTAACCGCCTTAACCGCCTTATTATTTCTTGGCAAGGAACCATTTAGCCGTTGCTGCTCTGCCTGTTAGCTTGATTTTTTCCAGTTTTTTCAATCGAGCCAAATCATCTCGCAATGTTCTTGGTGCTGGTGCATGAGTTAGGCGGTCAGTTATTTCAGCAACGGTCATTTTATCTCCTGATGAAAGGATTATCAGGATTTCCTGTTGTCGGGGTGTTAGTTTATATGATGCATCTTGTGTGCCAGTATTCATTGGCTCTTTGAATCGAAATATAATTGCAAATCCGCTGGAATATTCTTGAAATTCAGGTTCAGGCGTGCCGTTATTTTGGCAATATCCAATCATGCGCAAGGTGCCTGTTCCCCAGCCTTCAACCCATCCGCGCTTGTAAAATAGGGTCGCAATTTCTTCGTTTCTTGGATAGGACTCATGTGATCTTCTTAAATCCTCAATTTTTAATTCTTGTGGAAGGGTGCCATTGTTCCAGATTTCCAATCGGTCATCGTAGATAGCAAGTGAGATTGTAGCTGAACGATTTTGATAATCGCGATGACTGATAGCGTTAATGAGCGCTTCTCTTAATGCCAGTGCTGGTACAGCAGGTTGGTCAATGCGTTGCATTTGGTTAGGTTTGAAATAGCTGGCAATAGGCAGATGACGCATAGCAAAATCAGTTGCTGCTTGAATCAGTTGAAATGCATTGCCATGTACTCGCTGATTATCGATATAATCACCTAGTTTGTCTAACCCTCTGAATCTCGCCATTCGTATCATGCAATTGCGGTAATCTGTTTCAACGTCTTTGGAGTATAAAATAACGGCAGCATTTGTAGGGATTCCATTTTTTAATAATTTAAATTTATTTAATATGTGTTTGATATCATAGTCCTGAACTTCAGCGCCTATGCGGTTATGATTGATACCATCATTGATTGTTCGTCGAATTTCATTATGATCGAGTGAATCGATATCATGATTTTTTGATGGTTGTTCATCCCAGACATGATTTAATTGTTTGCGGCGGACGAGTAGTCGTTCATATTTGTGTTGGGACATTAATCCAGTTGATGATTCGGTGCGTTCATATGCTCTGCCATCGTATACGTAAGGTGCGTGTGCTCCGTAGCTAGTTTCAAGAGTAATAATCGTTTTTTCATCTTCAATAGTAATATAACTAACATCAATTTCAGGTGACGGTTCAATTTTTTTAATTTCACGTGCTACTTCTTGGCGAGTGTTGTCTGTGACGTACTGTCCAACCATTTGACCGTTATTCTTGATGCCAATTAATACGATTCCACCTTTTCCATTCAAATATGCGCATATTGTTTCTATCGCGCCTTTTAATTGGTTGGTTGATGTCTTGAACTCAAGATAAAGTGATTCACCTTGTTTTATTAGTTCTTCAATTTGAGATTTATTCATTGATTCACCCTTATTTGTAATGAAGATTGCACCAATTTCTCCACTGCATTCGTCTTATGTTCCGGTGCTAGATGTGCATATCTCAGTGTCATTTTCAAATCAGAATGCCCCAGCAATTCACGCACTGTATTCAAATCAACACCAGCCATTACCAGTCGTGATGCAAAATGATGTCGCATATCATGCCAGCGAAAATTTTCAATTCCAGCGGATTTTAATAAGCTAGCCCAGCTTTTTTTTACATTATTAAATATTTCTCCAGTTGTCTTGCTTGCAAATACAAGATCAGTACTTGTCATTTGATTGCGCCAATTTTTCAATATTTCCAGCGTGGCAGAATTGATTGGCACATGCCGTGTTTTTCCACTTTTAGCTGTATCAGCAGTAACAGTAAGTACTGCTCGATCAAAATTAATATTTTCCCATTTGAGGTTGAATAATTCCCCTTGTCGTAATCCTGTATTCAGTGAAACTAAAATCATTGGCGTTAGATGATCGGCAAAATGATAGTGATTTAAATCAGGAGGGAGGGAGTATTTTCTTTCGTATCGCCATTTATTGTAGCTTTCACGGGTAGATTTTAATTTATTATCACGCAAGGTCAATGCATTTTTTAAATTTTTTTCTTCATCAAAACTCAAGTAGTAAAAAGTGGTCAGGCCTGACAGCTTGATATATTAAGTCAACAAGTCAGGCCTGACCCTTGTAATGCTGGCGATAGCTGCTGGTATCGTTGGATGGGCTGGGATAGGAGCTTTAAGTTAAATCAATTATTTCCTTGAGAAAAAAGAGTAAATAAAAAACGGTCCTATCAGAAAAAAATAAATTCCTTCTACAATGATCCCAATTAATGGATCACCAAGAAATCCAATAAAGAAACTAGCGGCTATAATGATTTGAATAATTAGCGTGAGCAATGCAGCTTTAACTTTATTTTTCAATGTTTTCTCCCTCATCGTTTAATATTTGCTGAAAAAAGTTTTATCTGATAATTCTTCAATAATGTTTGATTGCCGATTTGTAATTTCTTCAACTAATCCATTAGCTAATTGAACATATTTATACCTGTTTTTAATGATTTTATGATGATGCATTGTATTGAAAACAAGATAGAGGTCAAGCCTTTAATCGTATAATTTTAAGTCAAGTATAAAAATTATGCTTTATTTGTAGCCACTCACTATGATATATTTCCGATTATCTTTATGACCCATACAAACGAGGCTAGAAATATGCATTCATATCATGAAATATCAATCGAGAACAAACTCTCGTCAGTTGACAGGAAATTTTTATTGGCGGTTCTTGAAAGAGATTATGTTACATGTACTGAAATGCTATTAAAGGGCGCTAATGTTAACGAGAAATTTGGAAAATACGCCAAGGATAAAAAGGATGAAAATTCGAATTGTGGCCCAAATGATACACCTCTTACACATGCAGTTAAATCTTCTGATGAAAAGCTTGTAGAGTTTCTTTTAAAGCATGGGGCAAATACCGAAGTATTTAATGCAGATAGCGTCGGTGATAGCCCATTAATGGATGCTGCATATGTTCATAATGTAAAGATAGTAAAACTGCTTCTTGATGCTGGTGCTAACCCTAATACTGAAAAATTAGTTTCAGCAGGTGCAGGTTCAACTGCAATGCATCAAACTTTCAAAGCTGTCATTGGTGAGTGTTTCCTAAATAATGATTTGCCTGTCTATGTGAGAGGTATAGTCATAAGCAATGATATTATTGATGCTGAAAAAAAAGAATGCATTGAAATCTTTGATTTGCTCATGAAGGCAGGATTTGCAGGTGAATACAATGACATTATAAATAAGTTAAAACCTCTTTGTCTGCCTTCCGCACTTAGAGCATTTACCGAAATATGGAAAACTCATTATAATCAGGAATTAGAAAATTCCTATACTCAAGGGGCTGCTGCTGGAGTATTCACTACACAAATTTCTGCTGAAAATGCTTTATCGATGGGATGTTTTTTAGATCGCAGATCCGGTGGCAGATTAGCACAGACTTGTACAATAGCAGCAGATACAGCAGTGGGAGAGAGAAATAGACAAGCAAATATTTTAAAAATAAAGACAAGCAGCAAAACAAATACTTTATTTGCACATTATGAGCTTGAACGTCTTGTTAAAAAATATACTTTACCAGATACGTCTCAGAACTCACTTGAAAAAGGATTAAGAAATGCTGCCAACAATAATAAAATTTCTGATTTGATAATATTCATCAAGCATGTCAAGAACATCAATGCAAAAGATGATAATCCAACGATAGGTCGCACAGCTCTTCATTGGGCAGCGGTAAAAGGGAATGAGGAATGTTACCGATTTTTATTAGAGGCAAACGCTAATCCAGATATTCCAGATGCCGCTGGTAAATTAGCAGGTGAGTATTTAAATAAACTTGCATGCTTATTTTAAAATAATCGGGATCAGGCCAATCGAATCGGGGTCAGGCTTGACATCTTGATATATTAAGTCAACAAGTCAGGCCTGACCCTAGAATAAGAGGTGTATTCCTTGACCCTTAAAATGTCCGTAATCTTTAAATTTTGTCCGTAATATTTATAAAAATGTCCATGTTTGTTGAATTTTGTCCGTGATGCAGGGTAAAATGTCCGTATCTTTTGAATTTTGTCCTTATTTGGGGGCAAAATGGCCTTATTAATATAGGAATGACCATCGATTTATGTCTAAAAATCAACAAAAAGTAGAAGTGTTAAATAAACTTAAGGAACAAACATCTCCGATAGCTATCTCAAAATTGGTTGAAGGCTTAGCACTAAACTACTCTATACGTACGGTACGACGCTGGATAGATGAGTGGGTAAAAAAAGGAGTAGTTCATAAAATAGGTAAAAAGAACGGGACTCATTATCTTGCTGTTGAAAATAAGTTAATAGAATCTAGTCATTATTTTAGTTCAGAAAGTTTGAAAGTCATTAATCAAATTAAAGTGCCATATGAATTACGAAAATCAGTAGAATATCAACCAAAGTGGTTAACTCAATATCGCCCTAATATTGATTTTTATCTATCATCTATTCAGCGTGAAAAATTAGATAGTGTGGGGAATAGAGCAAAGAATTTTAAAGCTGCAGGAACTTATGCAAGACAAATTTATAATCGCTTACTAATCGACCTTTCATATCATTCTTCAAGACTTGAAGGCAATACTTATTCTTTACAGGAAGCAGAAAAACTTATTGTAGAGGGAACTGAAGCCCCAGGAAAATTAGATGAAGAAAAAACCATGATATTAAACCACAAGGACGCTATCAGATTTTTAGTCGACCATAGTGATCAAGCTAAAATACAAAAAGAAACCATTTGTAATTTACATTTCTTATTATCGGATGGATTGGTATCTTCTCAATATGCTGGTCAAGTACGTGATTATGGTGTACGTATAGGTAACTCAACGTATATACCTTTAGAAAATCCTGAACTGTTGCATAAATATTTAAACAAAATTTGCAATAAAGCGAATCAAATTATTAATCCCTTTGAAAAAAGTATTTTTTTATTAGCACATATCGCTTATTTACAAGCATTTGTAGATGTTAATAAACGAACGGCACGATTAAGTGCAAATTTTCCTCTTGCATATGCGAATCTTGTTCCGCTTTCATTTGATGCGGTTAAAAAAAATGATTATATAGATGCTATGATTGCTATTTATGAATTAAATAACATAAACCCACTCATTGATATTTATATTCATTCTTATGAACGAGCTGCAGAGCAATATGATGTAACGGTAGGCGCAATTGGTTTTGATAGAGTAAGAGTGCAGTATAGACAGCAACGCAGAGAAATGATGAGGCATGTAGTAATCAATCAATTACGTGGTATAGAGATGCAAACTTACATTGATGCAGAGATAGGTAAATTTGCGGATCCTTTCGATCAGAAACAGCTTGCTAGCTATATTCGCGAAGATTTAGAGCATTTAGGATCTCATAATATTGGGGGCATGGGTATCACTATTGAACAGCTTAAAGAATGGCGTAAAAAGAAGTAATCATATAGGAAACACTTGACCCCTGAGTCAATCGCAATTATATAGTTATAAGGATTATTTTCTTATGTAAAGGAAGACCATGCGTAAACTATCATTAGCTTCATCCATTCTTATCCCTATGTGTATCGCTACCAATGCGATTGCCTCGGATTACAATATCCCTTTTATTAATGTCTCTCAATTAGGCGTGATGTATGCTGACTGGGCGACTGCTGCAAGCGATGCAAGTACAGCGTTTACTAACCCGGCAGGCTTGATCAAGTTAGACCATCAGCAATTAGTATTTGCAGGTATAGGCGTTGTAGGGAGCGCTAGATTTAACGGTACGGCGACGACTCCACCGTATCCTTTTCCGGTTACCGTGACTGAAACAGGCGCTGCAACGACACGTATAAACGCATTCATCCCTTCGTTTTATTATGCGTTGCCTCTCTCTGATCGCGTTACCTTTGGTTTTACGATGGCACCACCGTTTGGAATAGGGTCGAATTATAGTAAAGATTCGCTAGTGCGTTATCTCTCCACACATTCGTATGTGGTGGGCATTGATATGGGGCCTAGTTTAGGTTTCAAGATAAACGATGCACTCTCTATTGGTGCTGGATTAGATGCTGTGCGATTCGCTTTTACACTGACTAATATGTATGGCATACCACTTTCTTATCCCGATGCTGAATTACATAATCATTTAGTTGGTTGGGGTTATGGTTGGCATGCAGGTGTTTTGTATGATGCGACGTCCAAGACACGATTAGGTTTCAGTTATAATTCTATGGTCATGGAGCATACGACGGGTGATAGTACAGTTTATCCACCTATTCCTAACACCGAATTGCGTTATAACAATCAAAAAACCAATTTTGGTTTGCCAGCCAGGGCACAATTAAGTTTGCAACATGAGTTTACGCCGCGAATTGCTGCTATGGCGACTATCTTTTACACCAACTGGGCTACCTTCAGTCAAGTTACCATGAAAAAAACCATGACACCGTTTGGTACGCTGATTTCGGCTACCATTCCGTTTAATTACCACAATACAATGGATTATTCGATTGGTGCTGTGTTTAAAGCGACAGATCAGTGGTTATTGCGTGCGGGTGTGCAATATATGAATACACCGTCTAATAATCGTGATCGTGGTGTGGCAGATCCTGTTGGTAGTGGTACGGTTCTTGCAGTCGGTGCGCATTATCAGCAAAATGCAAGGTTGAGTTACGATGTGGGTCTTGCTCATGCGTTCTTTAATCAAATGTCGGTTAATGTAACGAATCCACTGACTAAACTGGTTGGTCATAATAATTCACAGACGAATATATTCGGTGGTCAAGTGACGTGGAATGTTTGTTAGGTTTTGTTGATTGTGGTACGTCGTCCCGCGGCTTGTCCGCGGGATCCAAAAAAAATGTCTGGATCCCGCGGACAAGCCGCGGGACGACGTACCACCAGCTACAAGACGACGTACCACCGAGTAATGATGACACAACGCATAACGACAACCCAAAAAATCACACACCCAGCGCCTTCACTATCTTCTGCAATACATCATCCTTAATCTCATTATCTCTAATAAATAAATGTCCGCTATCAAACTCATGAAATTCGCACGATACTCCCGTGTGATCTCCCCAGCTCATGTGATCTTCTGGTAATACCCAATCATCTTGTTTGCCTATGAATACACTAATCGGCAGATTCAAGGGTAAGTCATGATAATATTCATAACTTTTTACTAAACTCATATCACCAATAAAAATCGGCAATAAAATTTTAACTATATCTTTATCTAAACCATAATCACTGTAACTCGTTATGCCATTTTCACTGAAAACACGAGAAACACCGCTTAACTGTTCGTCACTTAGAAGAATCAGTGCTTTCTGATCCAATTCAAATAAATTTAAATTGATGTCACTTAATTGCTTTAATATCGTATCTAAACTTTTGGTGGGAACGCGTGGATCCGGAAAAGCAGAGGCAAACAAGTGAATGGGTTCTCGCATATTTTGTTTTCGTAATTGTCGTCCCAATTCAAATGCAATCAAAGAACCGAAACTATGCCCGAAAAATGCAAACGGTTTATCCATCTCGGGTTTAAGTTCATGAATGAGTGTATTAACTAATTCTTGAATATCTGCTATCGGTTTTTCATCTATACGATTTTCTCTTCCTGGCAGTTGAATAGGGCAGACTTCAATACTATCCGGTAATTGCTTCTGCCATTCACGATAAATAGAGGCTCCACCTCCGCCATACGGAAAGCAAAATAAGCGTATTTTTGCATGTGGCCGTCTCTCTCTATACGCTATCCATGGATTAGATACTTCTGTTTTTCTTGCATTCATTATCGTGTTAGTCAATTCAGCAATAGTCGGGCCTTGTAATAAATCTTGCATGGAATAACTATATCCTAGATTTTTTTCAATGGATTTCATTAACACTAATGCCATCAGTGAATCCATTCCCATATTGCTTAATGAATGGTTGAGTGAAATATCTGCTTTAGGCATAGAAAATAAATTAGCAATTTGATTAGTGAGGAAATCGATAATGACAGATTCACGTTCATGATGAGGGATAGTGTTTATATCAATATGTTGAGTGGCATTTGATTGCATAAATGATTGAATTTCAAATTTAGTATCTAATCGCGTTAAACAGACGTTTTCACATTCAGCAATCATTTCTCCAGCTTGATTCATCAAGTGAGCGTTATAAATCATTTTTTCACCCAGAAATTCATTTAAACTAATCAGCAAAAATAATTGTCCTGGTTTCATACCAAAATATTTTATCCTTCCCATGTTTGATGCAATGTAGGGATTCACATTGTCTTCCGGTAATAATATAAACGAAGGTTGAATGCTACCATCCATGATTCCAGGATGAATGTTTAGTATAAATTCTTGATTTTTTCGCTCCGTTTTAGGTTGCAAGAATTCACATAATACTTCTTCTTGACCTAACCAGTATTGATGTGTCCAGCGAATACTATCACCAGCCGGTAATCCCATGGCTATCACTTTGTTATATAATTTTTCAGCAGGTTGTTGTGACAGGCTACGATTTTTTATTTCATCAATAGTAGTAATGTGATTATTGAGTGAAGCACCGACTGCTAACGTTCCATTCGCGTGTTCTACCCAGTGATGTTGACCTTGTGTTTGACTATAAACATGGAAGGGCATAATGGGATTGTCTGATTGTTCTAATACCAGTTGAACCGATATATTTTCTTTGTCTGGCACGATAAGTGGCGATAAAAATGATAATTGTTCAACCGTAAATGAGGTTTGTTCTGAAATGTTATTGATAGCAAATGCAAACAGTTCAAGATAATACCCTGCGTGTAAAACATGATAAGTATCTTTTATATCCGGTATATTTTTCGCATTGATTATAAATTCAAATTGCAGTGTGTTTAATGGCGAATCTATTTTTCTACCTTGCAGGGGATAGGCGTTTATAGTTTTCTCTTTAGACACTGATTCGTGTGTTAAGAGAGGCCAGTAATCTTTATGTTGCCAAGGATAAAGTGGCATATCAAGCAATGCATAACGTCTTGTTTCTTCGTATTGATGCCAGTTAATAGCGGCTCGATTCACGTATAACAAAGCGAGTTTAGCAGGATCTTTTTTTAGTAGGGCAATATCACTGGTGTCTGACATTCTCGTCGTATTTTTTTTGAGATTAATAAAAATACGGGATGTATTTTCGAATGTCTCAAGAGAAATATCTTTCAATTGATGTAAACTTTCGAATAATTCTGCAGTTGTATCTGCAAGAATAGCGACACGATTTGCATGATGTGAACGACGTAAATGTACGTTATGACAAATTCTTTCTAATTCCAATGTTGGATCATTTTGTAAATACGCATGCCAGTTAATGATTAAATTTTTTAATGCAATGGGATCTTTGGCAGATACAGTAAATATTTCCGTTGGTAGATGATTAGGAATGGTCGTCAATGTTTTTTCTTCTTGCGATAATTCACGCATGACAATATGTGCATTCGTTCCACCAAATCCAAATCCACTGAGTCCTGCAACGCGATATGGCCCATATTTAGGCCAACTTTCCATTTGCAGAGGTATGCGTAATCGATATTTATCAAACGCAATGTGTGGGTTAGGCGTAGTAAAGTTTAAATGCGGTGGAATTTGTGCGTTTTTAAGCGCTAAAGCCACTTTAATAACGCTTGCTACACCGGCTGCTGGTTCAAGATGCCCAATGTTTGTTTTCACAGAACCTATCCAGCAGGGTTTTTGTTTATCCCGTGTTTTTCCTATCACTTCACCTAATGCTTGTATTTCAATGGGGTCGCCTAAAAATGTACCTGTACCATGACATTCAATATACGATATGTCATGAGGATTCACTTTTGCTTGTTCGTAAGCGGTTTTTAATAATTTTTCTTGTTGTAATCCATTCGGTGCGGTTAATCCATTCGTCTTACCATCTTGATTGAGAGCACTGCCGCTAATGACGGCATAAATTCTATCATTATCTTGTAAGGCTTTATTTAAAGGTTTTAAAACCAATACACCAACACCTTCACCTTGTACGTAACCGTTAGCATTCGCATCAAACGTTTTGCATTGACCATCGAGTGATAACATTTTTGCTTTTGATAAAACCAGATTGACGTAAGGTAGTAAATTCAGTTTAGCAGCTGAAACTAATGCAATATCGCATAAGTTATTTTTTAAATTTAAACAAGCTATGTGAAGCGCAGACATGGAAGATGAGCAAGCTGAATCTAAAATTATACTGGGCCCGCGCAAATCAAATAAATAAGAAATACGGTTAGCGGCGATACTGATAGCATTGCCAGTCGGTAAATATAATGCATCTAATTCACTATCCATTTCTTGCATGTGTGCTAGTTGACTGATATCAAGACTAGTGAATACACCGGTGTTTGAACCTGCCATGGATTCTAATGGAAAACCGGCATCTTCAATGGCTTCGTGTGTGACTTCTAGCAATAATCGATGTTGAGGATCCATACGTATTGCTTCACGTGGGCTGATGCCGAAAAAGTAAGGATCAAATAAGCCAGCGTTTTCGAGATAGCCACCCCAGTAAGGGTGGGAGGGATCACGTCGTCGCTCTTCAATGGTATGGTTTAATAAATTCCAGCGCTCGTTAGGTAAGTGGGAGATTACATTTTTTCCATCGCAGAGTAATTTCCAATAGGCTTCTTTGTGAGGCGCTTGTGGGAAGCGACAGCTTAGGCCAACGATGGCTATGGGTTCTGATGCGCTCCCGGATTGTTCTTGTAATAAGTGTTTGAGTTTTTTGATGGTGAATAAGGCTTTTTGTAAGGTGACTTGTTCGTTCATGGTGGGTTCCTTTGTGATGTTTGATTTGTGTTTTGTTGAGGATGGTGATGAAGCAATTGTAAATTAGGACGTCTTCCCCCTACGGGGGAAGATGCCCAACGGGCAGAAGGGGGAATATAAAATTTGGGAAATATTTAAATTCCCCCATCCGCCCGTTGGGCACCTTCCCCCGTAGGGGGAAGGCGTCCTAATTTACAATTGCTTTATCACAACTCAATTCTCAACAAACATTATCTAATTCCATTAATTCCTTTTCTAATAACTGACTCACTTCTTTATCACTTAAATGCGCTATATCGTTAAGAAACTGCTGCTCATTATCAATAAATGCAGGTATATCCAGTATTGCTACGGACTCAGTCGATGCAGATATATAATCCACTAACTGATCTAATGTCGGATAACGATAAAGATCCATAGGTGTAATCAATCCTGGATAATGCTTATCTAATTCCGCAACAAAATTAACACCCATAATAGAATCCAGACCATAGTTTAAAAATGGAGTTTGACCTTCTATTTCATTGATATCCAGTTCAAGTAATTGTGATAACAAAGTGAGTAAACATTCAAAAACAGTTTGGTTATTGGAAACTGAATTTTCATTGGGTTTAAATTGATGTATCTTTTGCACGATAAACTGAGCTTGTTCATGTAAAGAATCGTTATCATTCAATCTTATATAAAACGTGTTAGCGTTCTTTGATTGATCAGCCACCTCATCATCACGAGTAATAATACTGAATAAGCAGTTTGAGAGTTGATGATCTGAAATCACTTGAAACAAACAGTCAATATTTTCTTTAACAATGGGCCAAAGATAAATGATGCCTTTTATGGGGTGCTGCATTAATTGCTTATAATCTTCTAATTGCTCTGGATTAATATAAAAAACATGATCATTCATTTTTTCAAACGTTTCACCAGCAAAACAATAAATACAAGAGGATTTACCGAATTCCGTTTGCAAATGAAATCCTAATTCCATATCACTGAATATTAACCAGCGTTCCTGATGTTGAACAATGGGTTCATGAGAAGTAATCCAGCATCGTCTTTTTGCAAAAGGATACGTTGGTAAAGAGATACGTTTAGGTAATTCGCCACTATATAATTTTTCCCATTCAACGTTTTCACCGTTTAACCATGATTGAATATTGTTATCAAAAGGTGGTGTATACGATTTTTCAATATACGATTTTAATTGATGCAGTAAATCAATGTGCGAATCCGCTTTAATCGCTAATCTCGCTCGCATATGTTCGCGTCCAACTTGTAGCGTATAACAAACATCGCTTATCTGTTCGTTTGTGTTTTGTAAGTAGGCATGCATCTTTTGTGCATAGACTGCTAATCTATCGTCATTTAATGCAGATAATAAAAATATCAATGGATGATTTGAAGAGGAATTCATTTTTTTAGGAGGTGAAATATATTCATCTACAATCAAATGAACATTTGTGCCACCTGCACCGAATGAGCTTATTCCTGCTCGTCTTATATCATTATTCTCAGGTTGCCAATCATTTAATTCACGTTGAACATAAAATGCAGTTTGAGAAAAATCAATGTAAGGATTAAGTTTCTCAGCATGAATAGAAGGAACTAACTTTTTATGCTTCATTTGCATTAACACTTTAGTCAATTGCGAAATGCCAGCAGCGGATTCCAAATGTCCAATATTCGATTTGACTGAACCAATGGCGCAAAATTGTTTGTCTTTTGTATAAGCTTCAAATGCATTTTGTAAGCCACTTATTTCAATCGGATCACCTAAAACAGTGCCTGTGCCATGCGCTTCAATGTAGGAAATACTACGGGGATGGATATTTGATTTCGATAAGGTTTTTTTGATTAATTCAGCCTGTGCGTTTGGGTTAGGCACCGTATAACCACTGGTTTTACCACCGTGATTAATGTGACTGCTTTTAATAACACCGTAAATGTGATCATTATCTTGGATAGCGCGCGAGAGGGGTTTCAATAAAACGGAACCTACCCCTTCTGAAGGCACATATCCTGCACCGTTTGCTGCAAAACTCGCGCATTGACCATTGTCGGACATAAAACTATAACTGCCTAACATATGATATTTTGAAGGGTGTAGTGATAAATTGACGCCGCCAGCGATAGCCATTTCACATTCACCGCGAAGAATACTTTCGCATGCAAAATGAATAGCAGCAAGTGAAGAAGAGCAAGCGGTATCAATGACGTAACTCGGGCCGTTTAAATTTAGAAAATACGATACGCGATTCGCTACGGAGAATAATTGAAGGTCTAATGGTAATCGATTGCCTTTAGACCATTCTTCTGCAATAAACAAAGGATAATAATTAAAAGTCACACCGACAAACACACCGACATTATTATTAACCGTCTGTTCTAATGTTTCGCGTGTATATCCGGCATCTTCTAATGTTTCCCACGCAGATTGCAGGAATAAGCGTTCTTGTGGATCCATTAATCCTGCATCATGCGGTGAAATGTTAAAAAATAAGGGATCGAATTTATCGGCATCAGCAATAAATCCACCGTAGGGATAATATTTTTCTTCACCACCGACTGTGACGGGATAATCTTTATAATTCCATCGTTCAATAGGAATTTCAGTAATGCAATCTTTGCTGTTAATTAAATTATTCCAGAATTCATCAACCGTATTTGCTTTTGGGTAAGTGCCAGTTAATCCAATGATGGCAATATCATCGGATATCGCAGGTTCTTTTATGGTTGCAGGCGATAATGGTTGTAACACATTTGATTTTTTTTGTTGTAACGCGTTTGCCAAATCGATTAATCGATTTTTTTCATACAGTAATGTTTTAGGCAGTGTACCAAAATCTTGTTCCAGCCGCGTTGTTATCTCCATGCCGATTAATGAATCCACGCCAAACATTTCATAGGTTTCGTTTTCTGATAGTTGATCTGGAGAGAGTTGTAATTTTTCAGCAAATATTTTTTTTAAGTAATCTAATAAGTCTATTTTTGTATCATTTGTTAGTATGGGTTGTATGGATGTCGTTTCAAGTTCTGCATCAAACCAATAACGCTGTTTTATAAATGGATAAGCGGGTAAATTCGCAACGCGTTGTCTTTTTTCACCGGCATGAATATCGTTTAAATCAAACGGAAATTGTCTGGTATATAAATCACCTAATAACAATAATTTTTCTTTATACACTTCAGTTGTTATTTTTTTAGGATGTTTGATAGCTTCAAGGCTAGATAAATATATTTCTTTCAATAATGGTTGATAAAGATGGGATAGAGATTCTGAATTCATTACACAATGAGTGACAGGGTGATGGTGGATTAAAGCGTTTAATGTCGTTTGTAATTCAGCTAATGAGTCAATAACCATGGCACAACGATAATCAAAATGCGTTCTGCCTATATTTAGCGTGAAACAAATGGATTCAATATCGGCCGTATCGGCATGTTTAGCTAACCAATCACTTAAATCTACTATTTTTTGTTTTAAACTCGCTTCGTTTTTTGCAGATAAAGTTAATAAATAATACGGTTTTGATGCAGTATTTTTTTCTTCATGGATATATTCTTCTAAAATAACATGTGCATTCGTTCCGCCAAATCCAAATGAGCTGACACCGGCGCGTCTAGGAATATCATGACCGTTTGCATCTTTTAAACGATGCCAAACTTCTGTTTTATTCACCAGATAAAAAGGGCTGTCTGTTAAATCAATGAATGGATTCACTTCATGAATATGCAAATTACCAGGAATGGTTTTATGCTGCATGGCTAGCAATACTTTCATGACACCGGCAATCCCCGATGCGGGTTCAAGATGGCCAATATTACTTTTAACCGAACCTAATCCACAGAAATATTTCGCGTTTTCATCCACGCCTAATTGATGAAACGATTTTTTTAATCCTTCAATTTCTATTGGGTCACCTAATTCAGTACCGGTACCATGGGCTTCAATATAACTCACGGTTTCAGGACGAATATTAGCTTTTTTATACGCTTTTATTAACAGTTGACTTTGAGCCTCTGCATTCGGTGCGGTTAACGATTGCGCTTTACCACCGTGGTTTACTGCACTTCCAGCAATGACAGCATAAATGTGATCACCGTCTTTTTGTGCTTCGCTTAAAGGTTTTAATAAAATCGCAGCAACACCTTCACCTTTAACAAAACCGTTGGCTGATTTATCAAATGTTTTGCATCTACCATCCGGTGATAACGCACCTAATTGAGACGTGATAACAAAAATATCGGGATTTAAAATAATACTGACGCCGGATGCAATGGCAAGCGAACATTCACCGTTTTGTAATGCACTCACCGCACGATTAATGGCAACCAGTGAACTGGAACAAGCTGTATCTATCACTTCACTGGGGCCGTGTAAATTTAAGAAGTATGAAATGCGATTGGCTAGCATGGCATAGGCATTGCCCGTTGCTACATGACCGTGATAAATACGATTTTGTTTGGAAATCAGGGATTGATAATCCGTGAATCCAACCCCTACAAATAATCCGGTTTCTGTATCCGATAATGAAAGAGGATCGTAACCTGCATCTTCTATGGTTTGCCACGCGATTTCCATGAGCAATCGTTGTTGTGGATCCATTAAGTTTGCTTCACGTGTAGAGATATTAAAAAACGATGCATCAAATTGATCGATATTCGGAATAAATCCACCCCATTTGGAAGTGGTTTTATAATCTCGCCAATCCCAGCGGTCTATTGGCACTTCTGTGATAAGATCACGACCGTTTTGTAAGTGATCCCAAAATGCATTCTTGTTAGTGGATTGTGGAAATAAACCTTGCATACCAATAATCGCAATGGGTTCAGATGAATTGGATAGTGTTTTTGTTAAAACAGGAGAGGTTGGTTTTGTTTCTTCAACGTTTACCTGATACGTATCTGATAGGTATTTGCTGAGATTTTCAATAGAATGATACGAATAGAATATCATTGGTTTTAATTCAATATTGTAATGTTTTTCAAGATCAACCGCTAATTCTCCAAACGAAATGGAATCAAATCCTTGATCACTTAATGAAGTGGTTAGGTTAATTTTTTCTGGAATGACTTTTAAAATGGCTGATACAAATTGAATAATATCGTGTTGTATAGACGATAAAGAAGCTGTTACTGGTACGGTTTTTTGCTCTTTTATCACTATTTTTTCAGTTTGATGTGCTTCGTGTAATGGTATCCAATAGGTGTTTTTTTCGAATGGATACGTCGGTAATGGTATGCGTTTTGGGTTAAAATAAAATAATTTTTCCCAATTTATATCGGCACCTTGAAGGTAAAATTTCCCTAAAATAAATAATTTTTCAGCGTCGTTTAATGAATTTTTTTCGTCTAACAATGCGTTTGCCGAGGCAGTTGCTAAATTTTTATCATTAAAATCAATAGGTTGAGAGAAATTGCTTGCTTCGCCGCCGTGATTTTTTAAGACAGTTTTTAATGCTTCTATGGATGAAACTACCACCATAAATCGTTCAGAAAAATGATTGCGACCGGTGTTTAATGTGTAACTTATTGCGGACAAACACGGTTTTATTTCTTGTTTATTTAACCATTCTTGCAAATCTTGAATGCGTTTTTGTAAAGAATATTTCGTTTTTGCAGATAGCGTAATGAGATAAGGATGTTGATCAGAATGATTATTTTTACTGGTCACAAACGTATTTTCTTCAATAATAATGTGAGCGTTTGTTCCACCAAAACCAAATGAACTGACACCTGCACGTCGTGGTGATGCCGTCCAATCTATGGTTTTGTTAACCAGATAAAAAGGACTATTATCCAATTCAATGTAAGGATTCTGTTCTTCAAAATGCAGATTGCCGGGTATTTTTTTATGTTGCATGGCCAGTAATACTTTAATCACACCGGCAACGCCAGCCGCTGCTTCAAGATGTCCTATATGCGTTTTGACGGATCCTATACCACAAAAATAATGATTCTGTTTATTATCATCTTTCAGTAAGGAAAACGCTTTTTTTAAGCCATTTATTTCTATGGGATCGCCTAATGAAGTGCCTGTTCCATGTGCTTCAATGTAACTGATACTTTCAAACGGAATTTTCGCGCGATTGCAAGCAGATAGAATGACATCGGCTTGTGCGTTGGGATTTGGGACGGTGAGTGAACTGACATGACCTCCGTGATTGACGGCTGTTCCTTTGATCACACCGTAAATATGATCGCCATCTGTTAATGCTTTTTTGAGCGGTTTTAATAATAAAGCGGCAACACCTTCACCTCTCACATAACCATTGGCTTTTTTATCAAATGTTTTACAACTTCCATCTTCACTTAACATGCCTGCTTTGCCCGCAGAAAGATAAGAAGTGGGGGAGAGTAATGCATTCACGCCACCTGCAATCGCGACATCACAATCGCCATGTAAAATAGCGGTAACAGCGTGATGAATAGCGACTAGTGAGCTTGAGCAAGCGGTGTCTATGGCTTCACTAGGCCCGTGTAAATTCAGTAAATAAGATACTCGGTTTGCTAAAATACTATGGGTTAATCCGGTTGTGATATAAGGATCAGTTATCTGATTTTTCTGCAATAATTCAGCGTAATCATGCGTGAATGCACCCACAAATAATCCGGTTTTTAATTGAGAAAGTGTATCGGTGTTGTAGCCTGCATCTTCAATGGCTTTCCACGCGGTTTGTAAAAATAAACGTTGCTGTGGATCAATTAATTCTGCTTCGCGCGGTGAAATATTAAAAAAATCCGCATCAAATTCTGCAATACCATCAATGAATCCACCCCATTTAATGCTGGTTTTATTTGTATCCCAACGCTCGCTAGGTATCTCTTTGATGGCATGCTGCCTTGCTATCATGTTATCCCAAAAAGTTTCTATATCTTTTGCATTCGGAAATAGTCCGCTCATTCCAATAATCGCAATGTCGTTTGTATTAGCGATGGGTTGCGGTGTTTGATCATTTGCGTGAATTGCGTTTGCATGTTTATCAAAAAAATGATGGACGAATTCAGCTAACGTTGCATATTCAAATAAAATAGCTGGCGTGATGTCTAGTTGATAGGTTTCATTTAATAACGCAGTGAGTTTGATTAAGTGTATGGAATCAAAACCGTATTGACTGAGTGGTTTTGATAAGTCTATTTCATTAACTTGTTTATTGATAACCGATGCAACTAGCTTAATAAAATCGGATGGATTATTGTTTACTTTTGTTTTAATAACCGATAACGTTCCTTCTTCAAATTGAATTTTGCATAATTTTCGTTGTAATTTTCCACTCGTTGTCTTGGGCAGTGTTTTTTCTTTTACGAGTATAATATCGTGCAAACTGATTTGGTGTTCTTTAAAAATGGCATGATGTATAACTTGAATCATTTCGTATTGTATTTTCTGAGATATCTCAGGATTGATTTCTTGAATCAAATAAACTTTTTCCTGATTATCAACTGATTTTGAAAAGACCACGTTGTATTGACCAACTGGATAGTCTTTTATGGCTTTTGTGACGGTATTTTCGAAATCAGATGGATAATATTTTTTTCCATTCAACACAATTAAATCTTTCAGTCTGCCTGTTAGATGCATTTCATGATTTGATATAAAGCCAAGATCGCCCGTTCTAAAATAATGATGATGCGAGTTGGATAACTTTGCATTAAACACTTGCTTGGTTTCTTCTTCACGTTGCCAATAACCACTGGCTAAGGATTTTCCGGCTAACCATATCTCACCGGTTTCATCGCCTGATACGGGTAATAATGTTTCAGGATTGACGATGACGGCATGCAATCCGGATAACAATTTTCCATTAACAGCAATCGCGCCTGTTAATTCAGACATGCCATAAGTCGGAGTGAAATGGTTTCGATGAAATCCATATTCGGAAAATAGTTTGCTAAAGTTTTCTATGGTTTCCAGGTTTACGTTTTCACCGCCATTAATGGCAAATTTCCAGCGACTTAAGTCTACACCGTCTAACTCAGAGCGTTGAATGTCTCTGATACATAAATCAAAAGCAAAATTGGGGCCTCCGCTGTGCGTCACTTTATATTTTGATAGAGCTTTTAACCAACGTGCGGGTTGTTTAACAAAGGTTTCAGGCGACATGATGATAGAAGGTGTGCCATGGTAAAGCGGTAACAATAGTCCGCATACTAAACCATAAACATGTGAGTGTGGTGCCCAGGTTAATGTCACGCTGTCTTTTGAATATGCCCACGCTTTAGCTGTTTGTTTTAAACTATGCATTAATTGTTTATGTTGTGTGATCACACCTTTAGGCGCAGAGGTAGAACCGGATGTATATTGTAAATAAGCGATGGTATCTGCTTGTATCTTTGGTAAATCGACGTTATTCCTTGTATCACGATGTAGTGAGTTTGTATCTACGATAAATAAATCGTTTTTAAATTTATATTTTTCAAATAGGGTTTTTACGTTTTCCATCAATGATGAAATCGTGAATACTCCCGATATATCGGCATCCATGCTAATACTTGCGATCAAATCTTCTGTGTTAGGTGCAAGCATAGGTACCGCTATCACACCAGCGTATAAGCAGCCCATGAATGCAGTGATAAAATCGAATCCGGCGGGGTATAAGAGTAAGACGCGTTTAGAAAATAATTTTTTATCGTGTAAGTAAGCGGCGATGTCGTTTGCTTTTTTATTTAATGCTGAGTAAGTGATTATACTATCTTCAGAATCATGTTCATTTAAATAATAATAAGCAGGTTGAGAAGAGAGGTGAGTTGAGTGGTTTTGTAATAGAGTGACTATAGTTAGCATAAACAACTCCATTTGTTTGATTGAAGCAATAAGACAACACAAAAGTCGTTGTAGGTTGGGTTAGGCGCTTTTTGCCGTAACCCAACATCCTTGGTTTGCTGTTGGGTTACGGCAAAAAGCGCCTAACCCAACCTACAACGACGTCCCACTGGTATAACACTCCCCACCACCATCAAATGTTAAAAGGAATTTGCTGATTCAATAATGCAGTAAATTCATTTGCATCAACTGGGGGGCTAAAATAAAAACCTTGAATTAAATCACATTTTTTTTCTATCAAAAAATTTAATTGCTCTTTTGTTTCAACGCCTTCCGCAAGGATAGTGATTTGAAGATTTTTTGCCAAATCAATGATGTTGGACGCAATGGTTTTGCTATGGATATTAGTCGTTAAGTCGCTAATAAATGATTTATCGATTTTTAGTTTGTCGATAGGAAATAATTTGATATTACTTAGCCCTGAAAAACCGGTTCCAAAATCATCAATAGACAATCTAAATCCAAGTGACTTAAGTTGTTTAAGCATGGGAATAACTTCATCTTGAAATGCTTCTGATTCGGTGAGCTCTAATTCAATATCCTCAGGTGTTATATCCGTTTCTTTTATTATTTGAATGATCGTTTGTATTATGTTTTTATCCAGTAATTGTTTCGCCGACAAATTGATTGCCATTTTTAAGTCATTGAATCCTTGGATTTTCCAGCGTTTGAGTTGTACACAAGCAGTGCGCATTACCCATTCGCTTAATGGCACAATGACGCCATTTTTTTCGGCCAGTGGAATAAAATGTATGGGTGAAATGAACCCTAATGATGGATGGTTCCAGCGAATCAATGCTTCCATCCCGCAAATCTTTCCCGTTTTTAGTTCAACAAAAGGTTGATAGTGTAGTATAAATTCATTATTTTTTACCGCTTCATGTAAATAGCTATCTAATTCCAATTGTCTGGAAGCATCAGCATTAAGCTCAGATTCATACATACCTATACTATTGCCACCACGCTGTTTAGCCCTGGTCATGGCAGCATCTGAATTCATGAGTAAAGAATGAATATTTGATCCATCTCTAGGATATAAAGCCATCCCTATGCTGCCTGTGACTTTTATGATTTGTTTTTCCGTGACTATAGGTTCGTTTAAAATAGTAAATAAATTTTCTGCTGCAGGATCAATTTCTTCTAATTTGAAAATATTATTCAATATAATAATAAAAGTGTCTTTGCGAGACAGGGTAACGATATATTCAATAGGATGCCAAAGATTTATAGTATTATTTGGCAGATATTTTTTAAATCGCTCCGCAATCGTTTTTATCACTAAGTCGCCCACTTCATGACCAAGACCATTATTGATGGATTCTAATTTATTGATGCAGAAAGATATTACACAAAATATATGCTTATTTTGATTACACGAATCTATAGCTTTTTGTAGATAATCTAATAATAATCGTTGATTGGGAAGATCTGTCAATAAATCATGTGTTGCTTGATATGTAACGAGTTCCAATGATTTTTCCAACTCAATGGTGCGCTCTTTCACACGCTCCTCTAGAAATTTATTCAGGTTATCCAGTTTTTCATTAAGTGCCTTATTGAAAAAACTTAAAGTAGCTTGACTGTTTGTTAATTTATAACCAAGAAAAGCAGCGATCAACAAAAATGAACCCAATATAAATAAACTAAGACTAAATGCTAAATTTAAGAATTTATCATGGCCCAGAGTTGCCACATGCATGATGGCCTCATATAGTTGCCAAGTAATCGTTGGCATTAACAGGCAGACAATGCAAATGAGAGACAATAAGAAATCAAAGATTGATCCAAAGGTAAAACTTAATACGGCTATTTGTAAAAATGTAATGACAAATAATTGATAAAATGGATTCTGAGAGACAAATAAAACACCTATGCTTCCCCATGTAAGACATAATCCCGCTAAAATAAAATATAATCCCTTATGCCATTTTTTTAATAAGCCAATGGTAAGATGAGGATATCCGTATGCAAAAAATTCTGACCAGACAACATTAATAACATTGAAAAGAATTAAGAGAGCATACCAACTGAAGAGTATCGAATGACTTACTTGTTTATAGAGTACCCAAATAACAAAAAACCCTGTCAGTGCATTGGTAAAGGCACCGACAAGAGTCATTTCTTTAAGGGTATTGAAATTGGTTAGATGTAATTGATAATTAACATTCTCTTCAATTTCTTTTTTTTCATCTTCACTGAGAGAAGATAAATATGTTTTTTTCTCAGGCAAAATCTTACTGGCCATTACTTTGTACCAATAATGAGTATTTCATTACAAGGCAGATATTGCACTTTAACATTGCTAAATCCTGTCTCCTTTATCCAGTTGATAATTCTATTGGGAGGATAAAATTGACCTTTTCCATTTGCTAAACAAAGAAAATAAGCATTGAAAATTTTATAAGTAAAGGAATTATCGTGATTCCCGTGAACAATCGGAGTATAGACAAAGATTTTTCCTTTTGATGCAAGCTTGTTGAAAGCTTTTTTAAAGAGTTCTTTGTTGGTTTCTTCATTAAAAATGTCAATGACATGAGAAAACAACATGCCGTCATAGCCATCAGGAAAATCTTCTTTTAAAAAATCTCCGCCAATGGCGTTTAACCTATCGTTACAATTATTATCTTTAAAGCGTTTGTTAGCTTCTTCTGCAGTAGCAGGATGGTCAAATACAGTGACATGAATAGCAGGATGATGTTTTGCGATTGCAATGGCAAGATCTCCCTGATTTCCACCTATGTCTATTAGGCGTTTTATATTATTGAAAAAAGGAGACTCTGCTACCGTTTTTATATTAATCAGACTAAATGTAGCCATGAATGGGGCAAAATATTGGTTTAAATGCTCATGTTTTGATAATTCATAATAATAATCTTTTGCATCATTTCCAAATGTTTTATACAAGCCCATGGGTTTGTTTTCAGTAATAGAGCTTTGTAGATCATTCATGGCAGGCGCTATAACATGGTGAACATAATTCATTAATTTTGAAAGAAGCTTGTTGTTAAAGTCTTGCATTAACAACATGGATGGCAAGGTATTGTAATATTTCAAATGCTTCTTTTTTTGGACTAATTTAAGTGCTTCTAATCCATTCAGTAATATTTCAGCAGGATAGATATCTATATTGAGATTGGTCGAAATGTCTTGAAGTGTTGCTCCGGGTGATTTCGTCAGATAATGAAATAATCCTATGTTATAAGCAGATTGCATCAGCTTCGCACTAATCGGCCCTAATATAATTCTATTCAAGGCATTTCTATCTATGAAGGGTTTTAAAAGAATATTTAACAATTTGTTGGAAAAAGAGGGGGCGGGTTCTAATTTTCTTAAGTCTACTTTTTTTCCTGCTTTACTCATGAACCAATAAAGAAAATTGACTTTCATTGTCTGTAGCATCATGCATTACTCCGTGTTAAAAATGCCCTTTGCAAGTAAATGTTTTCAATCTCGCTGACCGTTGCTATAGTAGCCATGCTTCTTGTCATTGAATAACGACGGTGAATATACTAGAGAACAGTGTTGATTGAAAGAGTTTGTTCAACGACAAAATAAGTAATGGTTGCAGCCTTTGATATAACAACAGGAAGAATAAAAACATGGAACGTTCAGAAGTATGTAATGTTAATAAAAAAGATGATGTTAACGTAAGCAAGCAGCATAACAATCGCCAGATTATCATTGGTGCGGATAGTCAATTATCCATTACAGACGCGTATTTGTTATCTAGGCATCCTCTTCCTATCAGTCTTCATTCTCATGCTAGTCCATTAATGAAATCTGCTTATCAATTTTTAAAATTACATGTAGATAAACGAATTCCCATTTATGGCATCAATACCAATTTTGGTGACCAGGTAAGATATGTTGATACCGCGATTAAAGATATGAGTGAACTACATTATTATGATGCAATTAACGCAAGACAAAGTAATATTCTGAAATCATTATCCTGTGGTTTAGGTGATATTGTTGATCCTGCCATTGTTCGCGTTACCATGATGCTTAGAGCACATTGTTTGGCTAAAGGTTATTCTGGTATACATCCTGATTTAGTTGATGCGATTTTAGCTTTTATAAAAGCAGATATCATACCCGTTGTTAGATGTTATGGTTCCATAGGAGCGAGTGGAGACTTAATTCCACTTTCCATGATTGCAGCTGCCATCATGGGTGAAAACGTTGCGGTACATTATCAAAATAAAATGATGATGGCCGGAGATGCTATTAAACTCGCAGGGTTAACGGCTTATTGTCCTGTGATGCGTGATGGGCTTGCCATGATTAATGGCACATCGTTTATGACGGCGATTGCTAGTTTATCGATTTATAACTTGAATCGATTGTTTAAACAGATGTTATCGACAATTGCCATGTCGCTAGAGTCGTTACAAGTGATTAGTAGTGCGTATCATCCTTCTGTGCATAGGCTGAAAAGACATAGCGGTGAATATCTCGTTAATCAGTATATTATAGATTTCTGGCAAGATAGTCGTTTGTTAACCGATCACGATGAATTAAAAGTAACAGATGGTTTGCGCAAACCTATACAAGATTATTATTCCATTCGATCAGTGCCACAAGGTTTTGGTCCTTTTCATGAAAATCTTGAGCGAAGTATTACTGCGATAGAAAATGAAATGAACTGTGTCAATGATAATCCTATTATTGATGTGGCAAATGATACTATTCATCATAGTGCTAATTTTATGGGATATTATGTTACAGATGCCTGCGATATTTTAAAAATGAATATTGCTCAGGCATCTACCTGGTTACATGCATTATTGGCTAACATGGTTCATCCTCGTAAGAGTAACGATTTACCCATTAACTTAGTAGAAAATCCCGCTAAACAAAACGGATTTCGTTCCATGCAGCTTTTATCGGCTGCGCTCGCTATTCAAAATCGTAAATTAGCTCAATCTCATCAGGCGTATACGTTGCCTACAGAAGGGGATAATCAAGATGTAAGCAGTCTTGGAACACACGCAGCATTGGATTTACAAGAATCGGTAGCTAATCTGGAACGATTAACCGCTATTTTATTGCTTGCAGCAACACAAGCGCTGGAATTACGCGGTATTAGTAAAGCGAGCAGTAAAGCCCAGCATATTTATCATATTATTCGCTCACACTCACCGACCATTAATCATTGCAGGCCCATGTCAGATGAGATTGCCCTTGTTATTACTTTATTACAGGATGAAATGATTTAATGCTGGCATATTTATTTCCTGGACAAGGGTCTCAAGTGCGTGGAATGGGAAATAATCTATTTGATATTTTTAAGGATTATACTGCGCAAGCTAACGATATATTAGGTTATTCCATTCAATCACTTTGTCTTCATGATGCCGATCAGCAATTGCATTTCACGCAATATACACAACCCGCTATTTATGTTGTTAATGCATTAACTTACTTAAAGAATAAACAAGATGTTAATGAAAAACCGGATTATGTCGCAGGTCATAGTTTAGGTGAATATAATGCTTTATTTGCAGCAGGTGTTTTTGATTTTGCGACGGGTTTAAAATTGGTAAAAAAACGGGGTGAGTTGATGAGTCAAGCGGAGGGAGGTGGAATGGCCGCTATTTTAGGTTTAAATAGAGAGGCTCTCCATCAACTATTGCAACAACATGCATTATCATCTGTTCATATTGCCAATGATAATTCGCCTTCACAATTAGTGATTTCAGGCATGCAAGATAATATTAAACAAGCTCAAGCTATTTTTGCAAAGATACCATCAGCGACGTTTATCCCATTAAAAGTAAGTGGTGCTTTTCATTCTCCTTACATGTCTCATGCGCAGTCTGAGTTTGAAATATTTTTGCGAAATTTTCATTTTGATATTCCAAGCATACCAGTGATAGCGAATGTGAATGCTTTGCCTTATCATCCGCGTGTTATTAAGCAAAATTTAATTGATCAAATAACAGGGCCTGTGGAGTGGGTTAACACTATTCAATATTTGAAATCAAAAAAAGTTTTGCAGTTTAAAGAGATTGGAGTAGGGACGGTATTAACGAGGTTGATGGGGTAGGGTGGAAGTGGAGTTTTTTATTCGTTCATCGCTAGCTACAACGCTCTTACTTGAATACTAGATGTGTTGTCATCCCGCGCAAGCTTTTGGCGCGGGACCCAGTGACTTAAACTTAGCTTGTTAAGTGTCGCTGGGTCCCGCGCCAGAAGCCGCGCGGGATGACACACCAGCTTTGCAGCAAGATGTTATAGATAATGGAGTGCATATTCAATGCGTGTTATACCAGTGATACTACTAATGCTAGCCACACTCACTCCATTCGCGCATGCAGCCAATGGACGCTTATTCAACATAAGCGCCTCTGGCAATCACGGCAATGCCAATTTCACTCTATGTTTAGATGGCGTAAACGCATTAAGCTGCCAAAACTTTTCAGTCTCATCTCTTAACCTGAATATCAAAACCACCATTCCTAAACATACCTATAACAATGCAGGTATTAAAATCAATGCGGGCACACCGCTTGATCGTATTACAGGATTTACTTGTAAACAGTTATCTAACGGATATTGCATTTTTTCTCTCAGTGATACTACCCCAGTCAACATCAATTTAAGCATTCCAGATTACCTAATTATAGGTGCAGGAACAGCCGGTTCTGTTTTAGCGAGAAAGCTGAGCGATGATAATATTACGAATGTGGTGGTTTTGCATAATGGCCCTAATCTGAATCAAGATCCGTTAATTACTTTATCGGAAAATGCCGTTATTACAGTTTTAGATGGATTAGTCGGTGCACCGCTTTATGCGACCGGTATCACTACGCCACAACCGAATGCAGATGATCGTAATCTTATGTGGATTTATGCCTTGCCATTTGGCGGTGCCTCTTCTGTGAATGCAAGTGCTTATTGTCGTGGTACCAATCAAGTGTATTCACAATGGGAAAGTATTAATGGAGCTAATTGGTCAACGACAAGAATTTTAAATAGTTTTATAGAACTTGAAAATTATACGGGTTTAACGATTAATCCAAATGACAGAGGGTATAACGGTCTATTACCCGTCAGGCAAGTGTCGACCATTTCTCCTATGTCGCTCAATGCTTTTTTACCCGCGCTCCAATCGGCGCTTCCTGATATCCCTCTTGTTGTTGATTACAATGACCCCAGTGTTTCAAATGCTATCGATCCACGTATGCAATATACGCAAATGGGGGTTAATGGTTCGCTGCGTGCGAGTAGTGCGATTGCATTTTTAAATAATACAGTAATGGATACTAATGGAAATGGTGTAAACGGTAGGCGATTACACGTTATATTTAATGTAACGGCCAATAATATTATTTGGCAAGATAATAAGGCTATTGGTGTAACGTATTATGGAAACGGCCAGTTAAAAAAGATTTATGCTAATAAAGGTGTGATTGTGACGGCTGGTATAAAAAGCAGCGCGTTTCTCATGCGATCTGGAGTAGGGCCAAAAGCATTATTGCAATCGCTTAATATTCCAGTCGTTTATGATAATCCGAATGTAGGTCAGAATTTAAAAGATCAGTTTCATCTTATTTTTATTTATCAAACAGACCCTGCTGATTCACCATCAACACCACTGCTGACATTGTCCAGTTCAATACTGACAGCGCTTGCTCAAACGAATTTAGGCCAGCAGCTTTTACACTATATTGGCAGTGAAGTCGCAGCACAAAATGGTTTATTTTTTCAAATAGCATGGTTGCCTGCAGTCGGTAGTAGTGCAGATTCTCCGCGTGCATTTCGATTTGCTGCAATTAATCCCATACCGGGGTTTGCCGTTGTTCTCTTTGATCTTCTACAGCCACAAAGTAGTGGGTCTATAGTGATTAATAGTGCTAATCCATTTGTTGAACCGACTATGGATTTAGGCGTGTTTACGAATAGTAATGATCTTGATTTGTATTTTAATGCGGTCAAGGTATACATGGGCAATTTCACTTCGCAATTATCGTTGGTTAATCCTTTATATCAATTAGTTTATCCTGATCCCTCTATTTTCATTGATGATAATAGCTTACGAAGTTTTATTTTATCTGATGTTAATACAGACATGCATTTTCAAGGGCATTGCAAAATGGCGCCCTTAAATCAAGGCGGCGTTGTTGATAATACGGGGCATGTATACGGGGTGCAGAATCTCATTGTCGCAGATGATTCTATTGTACCGGTTGGGACTGATGGCAGTCCCATGGCAACGGCTTATATGATTGCGGATAATATTGCGAATATTTTACTTCAGCATTAAGGCTTTATGAATAATCACTCGACGATTAAATCTACATTGATTCTCCTCATCTTTATTCTCCAGGTATTGATAGACTGTTTTTACTCAGTATGGATTAAATCTCAGCCAGGCATGGAATATTATGCGTGGTTTTACATACTGCCATTATTGTTTTTCTTTTATTTTGCGTTGGCATTTATTGCAAGCATAGCACTTTACAATCGTAGTAAGTTTGGATTAATGCTAGCGTATTGTATTTTAATGTTTGGCAGCACAACCTCTGTTATTTCTTATTATTTTATTTATAGGAAACAACCTATCATTGAAATGTTGATTATCCCGCTTATTATACTTAATTTATGTGTTATTTTTTGTATGGTATATAACCGATCTTGTTTTCCGAAAAAATAACTCGGTGGGACGTAGATGTGTAGGTTGGGTTAGGCGCTTTTTGCCGTAACCCAACAATGATGAATGATGTTGGGTTACGGCAAAAAGCGCCTAACCCAACCTACTACACAATAAATCCATAATTATCCCTATCCATCTCATTTTTAGATTTTTCAATTACTGCTGAAGGGCAGCTAAAGAAGATAAATTTATTCGTAGCAAGTTTTTCATACTTTTCATAAATTTCATTAAAAACGATTTCTTTAGGTAAGCCGTGAAAAAAAGATTGGTTATCACAGATCTGTGCTGAACTAATCAGCAATTTTTTCTTTTCAAAATTAGAATCATAATTTCTAACAAAATATTCTTGAAGATCTATAATTTTTTCAAGGCAAGCGTTAGGAGTAAGATTGATGGAATTAAAATCGATAGCAATGGTTTTAAGATTATTGCTGCTACGGATTTTTTCGATTGCATTGATGTCTTCGGGTGAGGCATTTAAATAAATAACGGCATCGGCAGTAGAGATAGACGTTTCTGTCCAGTTTAGGTCTAACTGAGATGAAGGCTGTATACAGTCAATCCCATATTTACAGGTGTCAGTTTCAATAGCAGTTGAATAATAAAAATTGGTTTTCTTCCCCTCGCATGCGTTAATAAAGTCACTGGTTTTATCGCTGTCACCAATTAAGACGATTTCGATTATGTTTTCAACTAATTCGCTAGCCATGTTTTCTCCTCGATTCTATAACCCTATACCTATCAAACGATGCTTTTTGCCATTTATCATAACTGATACTGCCATCTGGACATTGATGTAACGCGTAACGTTCATCGTGTATTAATGTTGAATGGGATTTGATGATGGTATTGTCATCCGCAGAATAAAAAAGTGCGAAGGTAAAACGTTCAATTTGACCGCGAGCTTTGCGCACCATGTGTTTGGTTGCTTTAATACCATCGTTAGAAATCAGTTGACCAAATTCACCGACTTGAAACAGTAAAACATCTTTTTCTGAAGCGTTTATTTTTTCAAATTGATGACCATCACTGGGTACGATATATAAACCTGCTTCATCGGGTTCATCAATTTCAAATCCATCACGATAATAATACGCTGGTATTAATCCCGTAAATACACCGTGATCTAAGTGAGCGCCACACCAATCAGGATTTTCATTCGTTGCATCACTTTCTTTATGATAATGCAGCATTCTTCCATAACCGACTAATTTATCGTGATGAAGTCCAATCTTATCATTCAATCCAATGATATTGAGCAATACTTTTCCCGTATTAAAAATCAATTCGCCTAATGCTAAATAAGCGGTTTTTAAATCCACTTCTAGCGGCCAACAATTTTTAACCTGATCTGGAACGAAAGCATAAAACGAAGCTTTTTTATCATCCACTTGCCACTGACCATTTTTATTTTTAAACCACTCGGCGCCTAATTCATAACCTTCTGTATGACCAGCATCTCTATTAGGTGTGTATTGTTGTTTGATAGCTGCATCCAGTGATGAGAATGCTCGTGCTGCATGAATGTATGCGCGGGATTTATTTTCAAATTCCGGAACACCTCGTATGCCGACAATGCCTTTCGAAAGTAAGGCAGATTTTAGTTGAGTGATTGTATTTGTGTTATTGGCAGCGATTAAATCATTATACGAAATGATATCGAGTTTCATGAGTTTATTCCTTTTACGTTATTATCTTGGCGCAATTCTTGCATACTCCATTTCTTCTTGTATCAGTTGCAAGCTGTCACGATGTAAATTTAAGATATTGGTGCCTTTGCCTGGTTTGTTAATTTCATTGCGAACAGGATTAAACATAGTCCAGAAATTTTGAGCGTAGATGGTTTTCTTTACTTCATGCATGAGGGAATCAACGCAGATAATGCCATGAGCGAGTAATTTATCTGTTGATTTTTTATCAAAAACTAAACCATGTTTCTTGAAATTCTTTTTATCAAATTTAAGTCCAAGAACGTTAGCTAAATGAATGAGTTCAGCTTCAAATACATTTTCCCCTATTTTTCCTTTTGCATAGTAATCTAAATAACCTTGATTATTATTTATATCGATTATCTCGAGTTTGTTTTTAGGAGTTAATTTAAATCGGGCATAGATAAGAAAATCAAATTCAGTAAATGCCCAATGATATAACCTATGATTAGGTGACGCTTTGCCAATCGCAGTAGAATATAACCTGGCAATGGCATATTGATTTTGTGTTTCTAATAATTTTTTAAATTTATTTTTATGATCATGCCTAATGGACTGTCTAGCCCATTTAATGGCAGATTCAATGTTGTTAAAATCAATGGATCTTAGTAATAGGGAGCGAATATCTTTTTGTAGATAATAATTAAAATCCATGTAGATGTCTTTATCGCGATCATTTTTAAAATGTTGGTATATTTTTTTTATTGCCATGAGTGTGTAATAATAGGGATCGTTTTCATTGTTATTTTCCATCGATTTTAGTCTAATAATTAGATTTAAATATGCTTTATAAGATGGATTCTTTTTATTGTAATGATGGGGTATGGATGCTAATCCTTTAACGAAATCTTCTATATTTTGTTTCTTGGTGTAATCAGTGACTAAAACGGTATAGTCGCGATAATTTTTTTTGAGGCAGTAGGTGAATGCAGCAATCCAGTTTAATGCTGTGTAAGGATCAGTCGGAAATTTGTATATCACTGAGCTTTTAATAAGAATGCAAGATGAGTTATTCATTGCAATGAGGCTTTGCGTGGGTTTTGTTGATTCAAATGTTTTTTCATCCATATTAGAATTGTCGAACAGTTTTTTAAAATACCTGTCTTCATTATTATAGTGATCACCTGCATATTTAATAGGATTAAGAAAAATTTGATCTAGATAATGATTTAATTGAAGTGGTAATTTCATTATATCTGTTGTTCTGGATGAGATGAGATCAAAGCCAATTAAGATATCCGTGGTTTTATTGTCTTTATATAATTTGATATCCAGTATTTTTTCTTTGATGGGTATATCGATATCGATATTTTTTTCGGTTGAAAAAATGAGATCGCGAGATGAATGCATGAGTGGTTGCGCCTTTTTTCTAATCATAAAGTTGGGCGAATTGTATCGTTCAGTAGTGCCATAAGCAAACCAAAAAACGACCATTTTTTGATTGACTAATGCGAATCTGTTTGTTAAGTTTCACTTTTATTTACGCGCCTAACAACAGAAATAATCGAGGAGAGAAAATGAATTTTATGCCAGTTACATATGATAATTATCGTTTTTGTTGTCTAAATACGTTTGTTTTGGCTGCAACTAATGACTATTTTGGATGGACGCTCATTGCTGCTCTAGGATTTTATGGTAGCAAAGAAGAAGTGGAGAAATACCTTTCACTTGTTGATTCTACAAAGAAGAAAATTGAAGTCGCTAAAGATACGCAATTGTTAACGAAAAATACACTAATCGGTACAAACTTTACTGCTTACGGATTGCTTAATTTAAAAACATCGACATCAACTGCATGGTTTGCTAAACAATTTATTTCGGGTGACACTATTTCCAAGCAAGATTATTTTGAATTATTGCTGCAACAGATAGGGTTATTTGCTATACACGAATATATTGCTGCGCAAATTGAACTTAAAGAAATTCATCATGAAGATTGCCAAAAACGAATAACGATTTTTTCTAACATACTTTCTGCACTGAATAAGGACTCATATGAATCCGTGATGAAAGTATTAAGCACTGACATTCCATGTGGATTTTTCTCAACAGAATTTTATGATCTTGTTACTGCTTTTAAGTTATTGCCATATGAAAAAATGCAGGAACATTTTAATGAATATAAACAATATTATCTGTCATTAGATCAGACTTGCATGAGAGAGTTAGATAAAATATGTATTAGTAAATTACTTTACTCGAAACCGGTGAGCTATCTTTATCAAAGCCGACGAGATAATTCGTCGTTGTTTTTTGCACTTCCATCGGATGTGATTAATGTTATAGGTTCAAAAATCATTGCATTAGATATGCAAGATGTACATCTTGGAAAATAACACCTCCTCTCCCTAACCCTCTCCTCCACAAAAAAACGTGGAGGAGAGGGGACGTTCTAATCAAGTTTCGATTTGTTATTTCCTCTCCAAGTGCTCCACAACATTATCTAATTGACGAATCACATCATTCACATAATCAATGGCCACGTGATAATCATGTGAGTCGTCGTTTTCTAATTTAGTGATAAGACCTGAAATCCCTTTATTCGCTTCAACTAATAATTCAACAATGTGTTTATTCGCCATGATGTATTTCCTTGTTTATCTACGATTCAATGATATGTATTCTCGCTCTTTAGACCCACGATACAGTTGTCTCGGGCGGCCTAATCGGTAGGGGTTACTAATCATTTCATTCCATTGTGCTACCCAGCCTACGGTTCTTGCTAGCGCAAAAATAACGGTAAACATGTTTGTAGGAATGCCAATGGCTCTTAATGTGAGGCCGGAATAAAAATCAACATTGGGATATAATTTTTTCGCGATGAAATAATCATCTTGTAATGCAATTTTTTCCAATTCCATGGCCAGTTTGAAAAAGGGATCGTTGTGAGCGCCAACGGCTTCTAATACTTCGTGACAGGTTTCTCGCATTACTTTTGCACGTGGATCGTAATTTTTATAAACGCGATGTCCAAAACCCATAAGACGAAACGTATCGTTAGGATCTTTGGCGCGGTTAATGAATTGATGGATGCGAGACACATCGCCAATTTCATGTAACATATTTAATACCGCTTCATTGGCACCGCCGTGTGCAGGTCCCCATAATGCGCCAATGCCAGCTGAGATACAGGCGAAGGGATTCGCTCCCGTAGAGCCCGCTAACCGCACGGTAGAAGTGGAAGCGTTTTGTTCATGGTCAGCATGCAAAATAAAAATACGGTCTAATGCTTTGGCAAGAATAGGGTTGGGTTCAGTTTCTTCGCAAGGTGTGCCAAACATCATTTGCAAAAAGTTTTCAGCATAAGACAGTTTGTTTTGAGGTGGCATAAACGGTTGGCCAATAGAGTATTTGTAACACATGGCGGCTATGGTAGGCATTTTTGCAATGAGACGTAAGGCAGAGATAGCGCGATGGTCGGGATTATTAATATCCAATGTGTCGTGATAAAAAGCAGATAGTGCACCGACCACACCAACCATGATGGCCATAGGGTGAGCATCACGCCTAAACCCATTGAAAAAATTACGCATTTGTTCATGAACCATGGTGTGATGCGTGATGTGTTTACTAAACGTATCGTATTCATTTTTGGAAGGTAATTCACCTTTTAATAATAAATAACAGACTTCCAGAAAACTGGAATGGCTAGCCAGTTGTTCAATAGGGTATCCACGATAGAGTAAAACGCCTTTATCGCCATCTATATAAGTGATTTTGGATTCGCAAGCTGCAGTCGAGTTAAAACCAATGTCGTAGGTAAAATACCCATCTTTTAAAAGAGGACTGATATCAATCACATCAGGGCCAAGCGTGCCAGATAAGATATTGAGTTCTATGGTTTTATCTTTAATGATTAATTTTGCTTTTTCAGCTTGAGACATGAAGCTCTCCGTCATCTTGATTGTTTAAGATATTAAATCATAACAGTTTGATTTACTGAAATCCCAAGAATATAATCCAAACTTTTGTGACCACTATTTGTTTAAGGAATACTGCGTGAACCAGCCACGGCCCAAAAACCTCAATCTTTTTACCATTCATTTTCCATTGCCTGCTATTGTGTCGATTTTGCACCGTATGTCGGGCGCTTTTCTTTTTTTATGTATTCCTTTTGTACTGTGGTTGTTAGCATTTTCTTTGACGGATACGGGATTTGCAAACTTGCAGCAATGGATGAGTACGATGATAGTCAAGGCTATTCTCTGGATTATCCTTATACCATTTATATTTCATTTCGTTGCTGGCATAAGACATTTGTTATCCGACATTCATATGGGTGATACGTTAAAAATGGGCAGAATCATGTCTGTATTAACGTTTATTCTCTCTGCTGTTTTAGTGGTATTGGTAGGAATTTGGCTATGGTAAAAACGGTATTAAGTGTTAATCATCAAGGTTTACGTGACTGGGTTATTCAACGTGTATCCGCTATTTTCATGGCGGTATTTTCGCTGGGTTTGATGGCGTATTTTGTTGCTCACCCGGCACTTTCATTTACAGACTGGCATGATTTATTTGCACAACAATGGATGAAAATAGCGACTATCCTTTTTATTCTTGCGCTGATGTTACATGCCTGGATTGGGATATGGACTATTTTTACGGATTACGTCAAACCCTTTGTGATTAGAAGTCTATTGAATGTGATGGTTATGCTCATGTTGATGGCTTGCTTTTTTTGGGGCGTTTTGATTTTGTGGAGTGTTTAATTAATGAAAGTTGCGACACATACGTTTGATGCAGTGATAGTGGGTGGAGGCGGCGCTGGTTTACGATCAGCCATTGAATTGTCCCAGTCTGGTTTAAATGTTGCAGTGATTTCTAAAGTGTTTCCTACCCGTTCTCATACGGTTTCCGCTCAAGGTGGTATTAATGCAGCCTTGGGTAATATTGAACCGGATGATTGGCGCTGGCATATGTATGACACGGTCGTGGGTTCTGATTTTTTAGGCGATCAAGATGCGATTGAATACATGTGTAAGAATGCACCTCAATCCATTTATGAATTAGAACACATGGGTTTGCCATTTTCCCGCTTGGATGACGGTAAAATTTATCAACGTGCGTTTGGTGGTGCAACACGTGAATATGGTAAAGAACAAGCACACCGTACGTGCGCTGCAGCCGATCGTACGGGTCATGCCATGTTGCATACCTTGTATCAAAAAAATATTCAGGCTAAGGCAAGATTCTTCAATGAATGGTTTGCTCTCGATATTGTAAAAACCAGTCAAGGTGTTGCCGGTATAACGGCTATTTCCATTGAAACCGGTGAAGTCGTATTTTTACAATCGCGTGCTGTGATATTAGCAACCGGTGGTGCAGGCCGTATTTTCCAGTCCACGACGAATGCACACATCAATACCGGTGATGGATTAGGCATGGTCATGCGTGCAGGTTATCCATTACAAGATATGGAATTTTGGCAATTTCATCCTACCGGTATTTATGGGTCAGGTTCATTGATCAGTGAAAGTGTGCGTGGCGAAGGTGGTTATCTCGTTAATAAAAATGGCGAACGTTTTATGGAACGTTATGCGCCGCATCTTAAAGATCTTTCTTGTCGTGACATTGTCGCGCGTTCATCTGCGATAGAGATTCGTGAAGGTAGAGGTGCAGGGCCTAAAGGAGATTATGTTTTATTAAAAGCAGATCATTTGGGCGAAGAGATTATTAAATCACGACTGCCCGCCATACGTGAATTGGCCATGACGTTTGCGGGTGTAGATCCCATTAAAGATCCTATTCCAGTCGTGCCCACTTGCCATTATTTAATGGGTGGTATTCCCACGAATTATCACGGCCAGGTATTAACGCAAAATGCTAAAGGTGAAGATGAAATCGTTCACGGTTTATATGCAGCCGGTGAATGTGCTTGTGTATCAGTACATGGCGCGAATCGTTTAGGCGCTAACTCATTACTGGATTTAATTGTATTTGGTAGAGCAGCCGGTAAACACGTTAAAGAAAGTATTGATCAGGGATTATCGTATAACGAAGCAAACAATGATGAAATTGAACAATCACTATCACGCTTGTATCGCTGGAATGGTAATCAAAAAGGTGAAAGTGTAGAAGAAGTGCGTGTTGCTTTGCAAAAAGTAATGCAAGATGATTTTGGTGTGTTTAGAACAGAAGACAATATGAAGCAAGGATTTACCAAGTTAGAAGAATTGAGAGATAGGTTGAATTATGCTTCTATCAAAGACAAGAGTCAGTGTTTTAATACAGCAAGAATTGAAGCACTGGAGTTGGATAACTTGATGGTGACCGCAATCGCAACCGCTTATTCTGCAGAAGCTCGCAAGGAAAGCCGTGGCGCACATGCCAGATCCGATTATCCAGAAAGAGATGATCAACACTGGCTGAAACATTCACTGTATTTTGAAGATGGTCGTCTTGCTTTTCGAGCGGTTAACATGCAGCCGCAAGGTATGGAACCGATTACTTTGAGAAGTAGAGAAGAAGCCAAAGAATAACTGACTAATGAGGATTTAAATATGCGTTTTTCTATTTATCGTTTCAATGCTGAAACCGATGAAAAACCTATCATGCAAGATTTTGATGTCGATACCAAAGAAAATAATTGTGTCATGGTATTGGATGCGTTATTGGTGATTAAAAATAAAATCGATGAAACTTTGAGCTTGCGTCGTTCTTGTCGAGAAGGTGTGTGTGGTTCAGATGGTATGAATATCAATGGTAAAAATCGTCTGGCTTGTACTACACATCTTTCTTCTTTGAGCGAGCCTATAGTGATTAGACCGCTACCTGGGTTGCCTGTGATACGGGATTTAGTCGTCGATATGACTCAGTTCTATCAGCAATATGAAAAAGCCAAACCGTATTTGCAGAATGATGAGCCGGCACCTGCAACCGAGCGTCTGCAATCGCCAGAAGAAAGAGCCAAGCTAGATGGTTTGTATGAGTGTATTCTTTGCGCTTGCTGCACAACGTCTTGCCCTTCATTTTGGTGGAATCCGGATAAATACATGGGGCCTGCTGCATTATTGCAATCGTATCGTTTTATTGCAGACAGTCGTGATACCCATAAAGAGGAACGTTTGGCAGATCTTGCTGATCCATTCAGTGTGTTTCGTTGTCGTGGTATCATGAATTGCGTTGACGTTTGCCCAAAAGAATTGAATCCATTGCAAGCGATTAATCATATTAAAGAAGAAATGCTTAAAGAGTCAGTATAAATATATATTGTAAGTTTATGTATTATAACACATTAATTGAGTAGCCTGATAATGACCACACAGTCCAAAACCATGCAGGAGCTTAGGCAAGATTCTTATCTTGCGGGTAATGAAGAGTATCTGGAAGAAATGTACGAAGCTTGGCTAGGCGACCCAACCAGTGTAACGCCAGCATGGAGTCATTATTTTAACCAGCTAGCCACACGCTTGCCGCGTCCAACGCCTGATATTTCACATGCCGCTGTTCGCGAGCAATTTTTAGAACTCGCAAGGCATTCAGCAAAAGTAATGACTGTTTCAGGTATAGAAACTTATCATGATCAAAAACAAGAAAATGTAGTCGAGCTCATCGCTGCTTATCGCCGCTTAGGTCATTTGCGTGCCAATATTGATCCGCTCAATATATATCAAGGTGTATATAGCCCAACATTGGAATTAGCTTATTATGGTTTTACGGATCAAGATCTAAATAAGACTTACAACGTAGGATCGTTTGCGGGTCTTAATAAAGCATCTGCTACATTGACTGAAATCCATCAAGCTTTGCGTCGTGTGTATTCCAATACGATTGGTTTTGAATATATGCATATCAATCGCATTGAAGAAGTAGAGTGGATACGTGAACGAATAGAGCAAGGTTGGGCTAACTTCAAGCCGAATAACACAGAAAAGCTGCGCATACTGGATAGATTAGTGGTTGCAGATGGTTTGGAAAAATACCTTGGTTTTAAATACGTCGGTCAGAAGCGATTTTCTCTGGAAGGCGGTGATAGTTTGATTCCAATGCTTGATACCGTTGTTAATCGCAGTGCAGAAAATGGTATTAAAGAAACGATTATTGGTATGGCGCATCGCGGCCGTTTGAATGTTTTAGTGAATGTAGTGGGTAAAGAACCCAAGGAAATTTTTTCTGCGTTTGAAGGAAAAGGGGTTTCGTTCACGCATTCTGGCGATGTGAAATACCATCTCGGTTATTCATCTACTGTGAATACAGCGTTTGGTGCTATGCACATTGCATTGGCGTTTAATCCATCGCATTTAGAAATTGTTTCTCCGGTTGTGCAAGGTTCAGTGAGAGCGAGACAGCGTCGTCGTCGTGATACGGTACAAAAACAAGTATTGCCTATTCAGATTCATGGGGATGCAGCGTTTGCAGGGCAAGGCGTTGTCATGGAAACGTTTAACATGTCGCAAGCACGCTGGTTTACGGTAGGCGGGTCCATTCATATTGTGATTAATAATCAAGTGGGTTTCACGACTAGCAATCCACAAGATGCACGTTCAACCACATATTGCACGGATGTTGCAAAAATGGTTGAAGCACCTATTTTGCATGTGAATGGAAATGATCCTGAAGCGGTGTATTTTGCAGCATTATTAGCAGCCGATTATCGTTATACGTTTAAGAAAGATATTGTGATTGATTTGGTTTGCTATAGACGTCATGGTCACAATGAAGCGGATGAACCGTCTGCTACACAGCCGCTTATGTATAAAACCATTAAATCCATGCAAGTTCCTTACGTGATTTATGCAGAGAAATTAATTAAAGAAGGTGTGATTCAATCCGGTGATGAAAAAGCATTAGCTGATGCTTATCGCAAATCTCTGGATAACGGTAATAAGGTAGTAGATGCAACGAAAGATGCATCCGCATATGAATACGCGGCTAACTGGGAACCATTTATTGGCAAGACCTGGACTGAAAAAGCCAATACTTCTTTTCCGATTAAGCGTCTTAAAGAAATCGCGAAAGAGATGGAAACACTACCGGATGGTTTTGTGGTTCAGCCTCAGGTTAAAAAAATGCTGGAAACACAAAAGAAAATGACGGAAGGTGAGGTTGGTATCAATTGGGGTTATGCAGAATGCATGGCTTATGCAACCTTACTGGATCAAGGTTATCCCATACGTTTATGCGGGCAAGATGCAGGACGCGGTACGTTTGCGCATAGACATGCTGTTTTACATGATCAAAACAGTGATGATGTTTATATTCCATTAAGTCATATCTCGCCTAAACAAGCACAAATCAATATTGTGGATTCCTTGCTGTCTGAGCAAGCGGTGCTTGCGTTTGAATATGGTTATTCGACGACTGAGCCGAATTTTTTAGTGTTATGGGAAGCGCAGTTTGGTGATTTTGCGAATGGTGCGCAAGTAGTAATCGATCAATTTATTAGTTCTGGCGAGCAAAAATGGTTGCGACTATGTGGTTTGGTGATGTTACTTCCACATGGTTATGAAGGTCAGGGACCTGAACATTCCTCTGCTAGGTTGGAACGGTATTTACAATTATGTGCGCAAGATAATATTCAGGTTTGTGTGCCATCAACGCCTGCACAAATATTTCATTTACTGCGACGTCAAATGATTAGACCTTGCCGTAAACCGCTTATCGTCATGACACCTAAAAGTTTGTTACGTAATCCTTTAGCAGTATCGAATTTGAATGAATTGGCAGAAGGTGAGTTTCAATTAGTGATACCTGAAGTTGATAAACTGGATGCGAATAAAGTGGATAGGGTTATCATTACATCCGGTAAAATATATTATGAGTTGTTACAGCATAGACGAGAGGCTAAGGGAAATAATGTAGCCATTATTCGTTTAGAACAACTTTATCCTTTCCCAGAAGACGTGTTTCGTAAAGTAATATCAGTTTATGCAGCAGCTAAAGATATTATTTGGTGTCAGGAAGAACCACAAAATCAGGGAGCATGGTCCATGATATCTGTATTGATTTCCAGTGTGTTAAAGAGTGGGCAAACCTTGCGTTATGTTGGAAGACCATCGTCTGCTTCGCCAGCAGTCGGTTATGCATCTGTGCATCAAAAAGAGCAAGAAGATATTGTAAACAATGCGTTATTTAAATAATGACTGAGAGGAAACCGAAATGGCAATAGAAGTGAAAGTTCCAATGTTACCTGAATCTATTACCGATGCGACGGTATCTACCTGGCATAAAAAAGCTGGGGATAGAGTCTCTCGTGATGAGAATATTGTTGATCTTGAAACAGATAAAGTGATGTTAGAAGTTCCATCTCCAATTGATGGAATAATAAAAGAAATTACTAAACAAACCGGAAGCACGGTACAAGCTCAGGAAGTGATAGCGGTGATTGATGCGGTCGATGCTAGCGAGACAGCAAAACCTGCTGAAAAGACAGCAACTTCCTCTGCACCTAAAGCAGATACTGCACCCGCACAACAAGCAACACCTGCTGTGAGTCCATCGGTTAGACGAGTGGCAGCAGAACGTGATATTGATGTTTCACAAGTAACTGGTACGGGCAAAGGTGGTCGTATCACTAAAGAAAATGTATTAGCAGCTGCACCGGGCACAACAACTATTATCTCAGAGGGTACGAGACCGGAAAAACGTGTTCCCATGACACGTATTCGTGTTCGTATTGCAGAACGTTTATTAGAAGTAACCCAAAATACAGCGATGTTAACCACGTTCAATGAAATTAACATGGCGCCTGTTATGGATATTCGTCAACGTTATCGTGAAAAATTTGAGAAGCAACACAAAGTGCGTTTAGGTTTTATGTCTTTCTTTGTGCGTGCTTGTGTAGAAGCGTTAAAGCGTTCGCCTATCGTCAATTCATCTATTGATGGGAATGATATTGTTTATCACGGTTATTACGATATTGGCGTTGCGGTATCTACCGATCGTGGATTAGTTGTTCCAGTATTACGTAATGCAGATCAAATGAGTATGGCGGAAATAGAAGCGAAAATCGTTGAATCTGCTGAGAAGGCGCGTACTGGTAAGTTAACATTGGAAGAAATGCAAGGTGGTACGTTTACCATTACCAATGGCGGTGTGTTTGGGTCACTGATGGCTACACCGATTATTAATGCGCCCCAATGTGCGATTTTAGGTATGCATAAAATTCAGGAAAGACCGGTAGTTGAAAATGGACAGATAGTCATAAGACCAATGATGTATGTTGCACTTTCATACGATCACAGAATCATTGATGGAAAAGAATCCGTGACGTTTCTTGTGTCGATTAAAGAGTTACTGGAAGATCCAACCCGTTTATTGTTGGAAGTATAGTTAGTTATTATTAGTTGAGGTAAAAGCAATGAATCTTCATGAGTACCAAGCAAAACAATTATTATCAAAATACGGAATACCTGTTTCCAAAGGCGAGGTTGCATCTAGTGTGGAAGAGGCTGGTCATATTGCAGATAAGATCAAAACAGGACGCTGGGTAGTAAAAGCCCAAGTGCACGCAGGTGGAAGAGGAAAAGCCGGTGGTGTAAAACTGGTTTCTTCCAAAGACGAAGTGATGGAAGTCACTCGTTCCTTGTTAGGTAAACACTTAGTAACATATCAAACCACAGCAGAAGGCCAACCGGTTAATCAGGTATTGATAGAAGAACCTTGTGATATTGCCAAAGAATTATATCTGGGTGCAGTCATAGATCGTTCTAAACAACGCATTGTTTTTATGGCATCCACTGAAGGTGGTGTTGAAATTGAAAAAATTGCTGAAACGTCTCCAGAAAAAATCCTGAGTATTACGGTCGATCCACTGGTTGGGGTTATGCCGTATCAAGGTAGAAAATTAGCTTATGGCCTAGGATTGAAAGGTGAGCAAATTAAGGAATTTGTGAATCTATTAGTGGGTTTTGGCAACATGGTGACAGAGCGTGATCTCAGCATGTTGGAAATCAACCCACTTGTTATTACTAAACAAGGCCATCTGCTTTGTCTCGATGCAAAAATAGGGGTAGATGATAATGCCTTATATCGTCAGCCTGAATTACGTGCCATGCGCGATGCATCTCAGGAAGATGAGCGTGAAAATCATGCGCGTGATTGGGAGTTAAACTACATTGCATTAGATGGCGACATAGGATGCATGGTGAATGGCGCAGGTCTTGCTATGGCTACTATGGACATGATTAAGTTGCAAGGCGGTAATCCTGCCAACTTTTTAGATGTTGGCGGTGGTGCGACTAAAGAACGTGTATCGGAAGCATTTAAAATTATTTTATCCGATAAAAAAGTCAAAGCGATTTTGATTAATATTTTTGGTGGTATTGTTCGTGGGGATTTAATTGCCGAAGGTATTATTGGTGCGGTTGCTGAGATTGGAACAACGCTTCCAGTGGTTGTAAGGTTAGAAGGAAATAATGCTGATTTAGGTGCGAAAATGCTAGCTGAAAGTGGATTAAATATTATTGCATCAACCAGTTTTACGGATGCTGCTAAAAAAGTTGTTCAAGCTGTTGCTAACTAAAGGTGAAATCCAATGAGCATATTAATCAACAAAAACACAAAAGTGATCTGCCAGGGATTTACCGGCAAACAAGGTACGTTACATTCTGAACAAGCCATTGCTTATGGAACGAAAATGGTCGGTGGTGTGACACCTGAAAAAGGTGGTCAAACGCATTTGGGTTTACCGGTTTTTAATACGGTAAGCGAAGCGTTTAAAGAAACGCATGCGGATGCTAGCGTCATTTACGTGCCCGCACCGTATTGCAAAGATTCTATTCTTGAAGCGATAGATGCAGGCATTAAATTAATTGTTTGTATCACAGAAGGTATACCGGTTCTTGACATGCTGGAAGTCAAAGCTTGTCTCGATAGACATCCTGGCGTTAGATTGATAGGGCCTAATTGCCCAGGTGTGATTACACCGGGCGAATGCAAAATTGGTATTATGCCTGGTTACATACATCAACCGGGTAAAGTGGGTATTGTTTCACGTTCTGGCACATTGACTTATGAAGCGGTTAAACAAACCACGGATATGAAATTAGGTCAAAGTACCTGTGTTGGTATTGGTGGCGACCCCATTCCTGGTACAAATTTTATTGATGTATTAGCGATGTTTGAAAAAGATAGTCAAACGGAAATCATTGTCATGGTGGGTGAAATTGGTGGTAGTGCTGAAGAAGAAGCAGCTGATTTCATTAAAAACCATGTGACCAAACCCGTCGTTGCTTATATTGCGGGTGTGACTGCGCCTGCTGGTAAACGCATGGGACATGCGGGTGCGATTATTGCCGGTGGAAAAGGAACTGCTGCTGAAAAGTTTAAGGCATTGGAAGCAGCAGGCGTTCATATCGTTAGATCACCTGCAGACATGGGTAAGAAAGCAGCGGAAGTTCTCACAAAAGTGACTACTTAATTATGTTAGACATTAAAACCTTAAGAGCTTCAATTGATACAATAGCCGCGCGATTAAAAACGCGCGGTTTTGTATTAGACATTGCTAAATTCAATCAGTTAGAAGATCAACGTAAGCAATTACAAGTTAAGATGCAGGAATTGCAAAACGAACGCAACGTTAAATCCAAAGAAGTAGGGCATGCTAAGGCTTCAGGTAAAAATGTCGATGACGTTTTAAAGAATCTTAAAATCTTAAGTGATTCACTGACACTGGTTGAAAATCAATTCGCAGTTAATCAGCAAGAAATAGATGATTTTCTGGCGAGAATGCCAAATCTTCCGCATGAATCCGTACCGATTGGGAAAAGTGAAGCAGATAATCAAGTGATACGTACGTGGGGTGAGCCCAAGCAGTTTAGTTTCACACCTAAAGATCATGTTGAATTGGGTAGCGCACACTCACGCATGGATTTTGAAACAGCAGCAAAATTAACAGGCGCACGATTTGTTGTATTACGTGGGCCACTAGCAAGATTGCATCGTGCATTAAGCCAGTTCATGCTGGATTTACATGTTAATGAACATGGTTATCAGGAAATTTCTGTGCCTTATCTTGTGAATGCAAATAGTATGTTTGGTACCGGTCAATTTCCTAATTTAAAAGCAGATGTATTTTCTGTTTCTGGTGAGAATGAGTATTATTTAATTCCTACCTCTGAAGTGCCGGTTACCAATACGGTTTCTGATCAGATATTAAATGCAGATCAATTACCTTTAAAATACGTTTGTTATAGCGCTTGTTTTCGCAGTGAAGCAGGGTCGTATGGCAAAGATATAAGAGGTATGTTGCGACAACATCAATTTGAAAAAGTGGAATTGGTGCAGATGGTAAAAGCAGATGCTTCCTGGCAAGCCTTGGAAGATTTAACACATCATGCTGAGATGATTTTGCAACGATTGGAATTGCCGTATCGTGTCATGGCACTTTGTACAGGTGATATTGGATTTTCGTCTGCTAAAACCTATGATCTTGAAGTATGGTTGCCAGGCCAGCAATGTTATCGTGAAATTTCATCTTGCAGTAACATGGAATCGTTTCAGGCTAGACGCATGAAAGCACGTTATCGTGATGCATCAGGCAAGATTGAATTATTGCATACCTTGAATGGGTCGGGCCTCGCTATTGGCAGAACCTTAATTGCAGTGGTTGAAAATTATCAGGATGAGTTAGGTCGTATTCATATACCAACGGTTTTACAGCCTTATATGGGTGGTTTAAAAGTAATAGAGTAATCGGAGGTAAACGTGCGTATTGTCAGTTATTTTTTCTTGCTCGTGATTATTTTGTTTGGGATGGCGTTCGCAACCTTAAACTCAGAATCTGTTACCATTAATTATTATTTTGGCGATTCAACCTTACCTCTTTCTCTTTTACTGGTTTTGGTATTTGCACTAGGCTGCCTCGTTGGCATGGTCGTTGGTTTTTGGTTGCTCATTAAAGCTAAATTAGCGAATTATCGTTTACGCCAGCGTTTGCAATTGGCTGAAAAAGAAGTCGGTAACTTAAGAGCGATACCGTTACAGGATACTGTTTAATGAAGCTGATTGGGATCGTATTGATTCTGATTTGCATAGCCATTGCCTGGCTATTAGGGTATAGAGCACGTCCTAAAGTCATATCACCTCGTAAAACCAATATACCGCGTGATTATTTGATAGGTCTTAATTTTTTATTGAATGAAGAAACAGACAAGGCCGTCGATGTTTTTGTGAAAATGTTGGAAGTGGATAGTGATACGGTTGAAACCCATCTTGCTGTTGCAAAATTATTTAGACGACGTGGAGAAGTGGATAGAGCCATACGCATACATCAAAATTTAATTGCACGACCACAGTTAGAAAAAGTCATACGCGAACAGTCGTTATACGAATTGGGTCAGGATTATTTGAGTGTAGGCATGTTAGATAGGGCTGAGAAAATTTTTCTGGATTTAATCAATGTTAAATCGCATTCAGCGCAAGCATTAAAAACATTAATTGATATTTATCAACAAGCCAAAGATTGGAATAATGCGATTCAAATGGCGTATAAATACGACTCATTAACCCGCCAAAATATGCAATCTACTATCGCTCAATATTATTGTGAATTAGCCGATGCTGAATATATAAAGAAGCGTTATGACGTTGCGGCTGACTATTTGGATAAAGCCATTTCTGCAGATAAGTCGTGTACGCGTGCGAGTTTGGCTCACGCTAAAATGTTGATGGATCAAAGTGATTATAAAAATGCATTACGTTATTTAAAAAAAATCAAAGTGCAAAATCCGCATTTTCTTTCAGAAGCGATCGAGTTATTAGCTTTGTGTTATGAAAAATTAGGTGAAGAAGAAAAATTAGTGATGTATCTCAAACAATTGCTAGATGAGCATCCACGCGTGCCGGTTGCATTAATTTTAGCGGAGCGAATTCGTAAACGTAAAGGTGATAAAGTTGCAGCAGGATTTGTTGCAGATTATGTACGTCGTTATCCATCGTTACGCGGCTTGTACATTTTTATTAACATTTATATTTCAAATGCTGAAGGGCGTGCACGTGAAGATTTGCAAATCTTGCAGAATTTGATGAAAAATTTATTGGCTAACAAGCCTGAATATCAATGTCATTCTTGCGGTTTTTCCGGTAAATCATTGCATTGGCATTGTCCGGGTTGCAAGCAGTGGAGTACCATTTTGCCTGTACATAGTGTTGAAGAAGAATCGGCATTACGAGTTTAATCATGATGACTCCGCCTCTCATTTCTGTTGCACCCATGATGGATTATACCGATAGACATGATAGGTATTTTTTGCGTCTGATTGCTCCAGATGTTTTGCTTTATACTGAGATGATTACTGCTCACGCATTAGCGCATGGTGATATCGATTATTTATTAGCGTTTGATGAAAAAGAACATCCTGTGGCTTTGCAGTTAGGTGGTAGTGATCCCGCATTATTAGCAACCGGTGCAAGCTTAGGCGAGGCATTTGGTTATGATGAAATTAATCTTAATGTGGGTTGTCCTAGCCCACGAGTGAGTAGAGGACGATTTGGTGCTTGTCTTATGCAAGAACCAGAACTCGTTGCAGATTGTGTTGCAGCGATGCGCGCGAAAGTGAATATTCCTGTTACTGTTAAATGCCGCATCGGTGTTGATGAGCGGGATAGTTATGAATATTTACGACAATTTATTGCAACCGTTAGCCGTGCAGGTTGTACGACTTTCATTATTCATGCACGTAAAGCGTGGTTGAAAGGTTTAAGCCCTAAACAAAATCGTGAAATTCCACCATTACGTTATGATATTGTACATCAGATTAAAAAAGATTTTCCTCATTTAATCATAGTGTTAAACGGCGGTATTAAAACCATTTCGGAGATAGACGCGCAATTACCTCATGTTGATGGTATTATGATTGGCCGTGCTGCTTATTCTAATCCATATTTGTTATCTGAGATTCAACAAAAGTATTTTTTAAATAATAATAGAACACGTAGTGAAATTATTTGTGATTATATGCTGTATGTCAGTAAGCAGATCAAATTAGGTATAAAATTAAGTAGTATGACTAGACACATATTAGGATTATTTCAAGGTCAGCGCGGTGCTTCCATGTGGCGGCGATACCTCAGTCAACATGCACATAAACAAAATGCTGATGTTAGTGTAATTAGTGAAGCATTAGAATTGCTAGTGGAGTGATAAAATGGTTATCGAATTTCTTTCTAAAATTTCGGATATAGTTGGAATATCTGGTGTTATTTTGGTATTGGTTGCATACTTTCTTTTAACGACTAATCGTATTTCTTCCCAAAGTTTGTGTTATCAACTGTATAATTTCCTGGGCGCGTCATTGGTATTATTTTCATTAATGTTTAATTTTAATTTAGCATCAGTTATTGTTGAAATCTCATGGGTGATTATTAGTTTAGTTGGTGTGTATCGTATATGCATTGCGCAAAAAACTAAAATTAACACTTAGAATACGATTGCTGTGGTATAGGACTATGTTTTTTTACATCACTCATAACGAGATCCATGTCAGGCTCTCCCATTTCAGTAGTGTCAATCTGAATTGTTTTCAGGATAACAGAAAAAGTTTTTTCGTCTTTTGGATTCTCAATTTGCTCCCTATAAACCCCCACGTAAAGTGAAAATACAAATTTTTTCTTATCTTCTTCAGTTAGAAAAAGTGATTTAACGTAATTGATAATCGTTTTATCATGTGGATCTGCAATTAAGTGGTCTTGGTAAACGGCGATTAGAAAATCAGCTAGCGATGTTTTCTTACACCGATTATATTCCTCTATATTTGATTGTTGAAGTTTTATAACTGTGCTGCAATTTAGATCATATACAGTGTTTTCGAAAGGGGATAGGTTGATAGAATCGTTTTCATTTAGAGAGCGAGAAAAAATATCATTAACTAGAGTTTTTAGATAAAAATAAGATCTTTCTGTCAAACCGTTTCCTTTGTTATATATATATGCAACACCGATAAGATCAGCTAAGGATAGTGTCTTTCTCATTTTAAGAGCATCAAATAGGCAAGGAAAAAGAAGGTCTATAATTTCCTGGTGATGAATATTGTTGATATGACGTAACAAATCATCAATTTCAACCTCTTTATCATTCAACAGGGTGATCAGTTGATTATATATATCGTTGTTCCTGATTATTTTTAGCAATACATTTTCATAGTTTCTCTTTAAGCAAAATAAGATCAAATTAATGAATTGTTTATTGTTTATTTGTTTTTCTGATTCAAAATGACAAAAAATGATAGCTTGCTGCAGTTCATGGTGTGCATTAATGTATATTTTTGAATCCAGATTACATTTCAACACGACTTCATTTTTATCGAGATTAAAATATTCGCAATCATACTTTATCCTATTCAAACTGCTTATTCTTCTATGTTGAATTTTTTCAAGTAATGTTATGAAGTGGTCAGAAAATTCGTATTGAGGAATGTGTGATTGCAATGTTTTTTTGAAGTCACGAGAATAAACATATGTGGTATTTTTTAATAACGCTAGTATTTGAGTATGGTTTTTAAATAAATGGTAGACAATCTGACTGAATTCTTTGTGTTTAATGCCGTTGAATTTTGTATTTTTATTATATTCATCGAAATCTAGATTCACATCTTCACGCATATACTTTCCGGGAAGCTGACGAAATAATCCTTTATCTATTCTAGCGTAATCAGGATTTTCGTTAGCTGCCAGTCTGGTTAGTTCAGCTAATTCATAATTGATGATGCAATCGGTTGATAGGGTGAATAACGTTGGAATGTTGCTTTTGGCGCCAAACATTTTCTCTTCCTCGTTTGTATTATTAAGGGACGTCGTTGTAACGACGTCCTTTATCCTTACTCATCCCAAGTCAGTGCGCCACCCGTTTGATATTCAATCACGCGTGTTTCAAAAAAGTTTTTCTCTTTTTTAAGATCCATGATTTCACTCATCCACGGAAATGGATTGCTAACACCCGGAAAGAGTGGTGTTAAACCAATTTGTGCGCAGCGTCGATTTGCAATGAATTGTAAATATTCTTTAAACATTTCCGCATTCAATCCTAAAATACCGCGTGGCATGGTATCGACTGCATAAGTATATTCGAGATCAACACCTTCACGTATCATTTCCAGAATTTCTTGTTTGAATGTTTCTGTCCATAATTGTGGGTTTTCAATTTTGATTTGATTAATCACATCAATACCAAAATTGAGATGCATGGATTCATCGCGCAAAATATATTGGAATTGTTCAGCGGTTCCCGTCATTTTATTGCGACGCCCCATGGATAAAACCTGGGTGAAACCAACGTAAAAGAATATGCCTTCAAATACGACGTAAAATGCAATCAAGTCACGTAATAAACGTTGATCATTTTCCGGCGTACCGGTTTGAAATATAGGATCACCTAAACTCTGTGTATATTTAAGCGACCAAGCCGCTTTACGTGCAACGGAAGGAACTTCACGGTACATGTTAAATACTTCTGCTTCATCCATGCCTAAGCTTTCAATCACGTATTGATAAGCATGCGTATGCAATGCTTCTTCAAATGCTTGACGTAATAAATATTGACGGCATTCAGGATTGGTAATGTGTCTATAGACAGCTAATACCAGATTGTTTGCAACCAATGAATCAGCGGTTGAAAAGAAACCCAGGTTGCGCATGATGATGAAGCGTTCATCTTCTGTTAAACCATTAGGTGATTTCCATAACGCAACGTCTGCTGCCATGTTGATTTCATTTGGCATCCAGTGATTGGCGCAAGCATCTATATATTTTTTCCAAGCCCATTCATATTTAAAAGGAACTAACTGATTTAAATCCGCACGGCAGTTAATCATTTTTTTATCATCGACTTGTATGCGTGCAGCACCCATTTCAATGAGTTCTAATCCTGTGTTCTTTAATATATTATTGGTTGCAGTCATGTTCTTCTCCTTTATTGACAGGCTTCGCAAGTAGGATCGGTGATTAAGCAAGCCTTGGGTTCCGTTGATGTAGGATTTGCTTCTACAGCGTTTAACGCCCTATCATCTACCGTTGCTTTTTCAGTATTAGTCGCGCCCATGCTGCGTAAGTAGTAAGTGGTTTTTAATCCACGCAACCAGGCATGACGATACAGTTGATCTAGCTTTTTACCAGACGGTTGTGCCATGTATAAGTTAAGTGATTGAGCTTGATCTATCCATTTTTGACGTCGTGATCCTGCTTCTACTAGCCAGGTAGGATCGACTTCAAATGCTGTTGCATAAATTTTCTTTAATGTTTCTGATATGCGACTGATTTTGGCAACGCTACCATTATAATATTTCAAATCATTGACCATCACTTCATCCCATAATCCTTCTCGTTTTAAATCAGCGACGAGATAAGGATTGATGATAGTGAATTCTCCAGAAAGATTGGATTTCACAAAGAGATTTTGATAAATGGGCTCAATGGATTGTGATACACCGCAAATATTTGAAATGGTAGCAGTCGGTGCAATCGCTAACACATTTGAATTGCGCATACCGATAGTCTTAACACGTTGACGTAATGTATCCCATGCCAAGGTTTGTGATGTGTCCACATTAAGATATTCACCGCGATTTTTTGCAAGAATGGCGAGAGAGTCTATGGGCAGAATGCCTTGGCTCCACAATGATCCTTCATACGTGGAATATTTGCCGCGTTCTTCAGCAAGATGGGTTGAGGCTTCAATCGCAAAATAACTGATTAATTCCATGGAACGATCTGCAAATTGAACGGCTTCAGGTGAAGCATACGCAAGACGCAATTTGTAGAGCGCATCTTGAAAGCCCATTACACCCATGCCAACTGGACGGTGTTTCATGTTGGAATGTTTAGCTTGTGGGACAGAGTAATAGTTGATATCGATTACGTTATCTAACATGCGTAAAGCAGTAAAAATAGTGCGACGTAACTTTTCTCCATTAAGACCAGCATCTGTCATGTGAGCCACTAAATTGATACTGCCAAGATTGCAGACGGCAATTTCTTCACGGGAAGTATTTAAGGTAATTTCCGTGCAGAGATTAGAGCTATGCACTACACCAACATGTTGTTGTGGGGAGCGTAAGTTGCAAACATCTTTGAAGGTCACCCAAGGGTGGCCGGTTTCAAATAACATGGTTAACATCTTACGCCATAATGCAGTTGCTGAAATTTTCTTGAAGGCTTTCATTTCACCGCGAGCGGCTTTTGCTTCATAAGCAATATACGCTTCATTAAATGCTGCACCGTATAAATCATGTAAATCCGGTGTTTCATTGGGTGTGAATAAGGTCCAGTCTTGATTCAGTGCGACGCGTTGCATGAATAAATCAGGAATCCAGTTAGCGGTATTCATATCATGCGTACGTCTACGTTCATCGCCGGTGTTTTTACGTAATTCAAGAAATTCCTCAATGTCTAAGTGCCAGGTTTCAAGATAAGCACAGACAGCGCCTTTGCGTTTGCCGCCTTGATTAACAGCAACAGCAGTCGCATTCGCAACATTTAAGAAAGGTACAACGCCTAGCGATTTGCCGTTTGTTCCCTTGATATGAGCACCCATGGCACGGACATTGGTCCAGTCATTGCCAAGGCCGCCAGCGTATTTAGAGAGTAAGGCATTGTCTTTAATCGCACTGTATATGCCATCTAAATCATCGGGTACGGTTGTGAGATAGCAACTGGATAATTGTGGGCGTAAAGTGCCAGAGTTAAATAATGTTGGTGTTGAACTCATGAAGTCAAACGAAGACAGTAAATTGTAGAATTCGATAGCGCGTGCTTCTTTATCTTTTTCATTGATGGCAAGACCCATAGCAACACGCATGTAAAATGCTTGTGGCAATTCTATGCGGTTACCTTCCCAATGGATAAAGTAACGGTCGTATAGTGTTTGTATGCCAAGATAATCGAATAATAAATCGCGTTCTGGTTTGATGGCAGCAGCTATGCGATCAAGATCAAAGGTTTTTAATTTAGGATCAAGTAGTTCATGTTTGATACCGACATCGATATACGCTTTTAAGTAAGTAGGATAAGAATATTCGGTTATCTTTAAAAAGGTGAGTGCTTCTGTGCGCAAATCATCGAGTAATAAGCGTGCGGCAACATAAGAATAGTTGGGTTCTTTTTCAATCAAGGTGCGTGCAGACATGACTAAGGCTTTGTTGACTTCACGTACAGGTACCTTATCAAACAAGTTACGTTTAACGTCTTCAATAATGTGGCTAGCAGATACGTCGGCGAGCCCCTTGCAGGCGGTTTGCACTTCTTGTTGAAGAAGATTCATATCCAGTGGTTGAACGCTTCCATCTGGTAAGGTCACATGTAAAATAGCAGCAGATTTTTTGTCAGCTTCTGTTTGTTCTTCACGAACACGGCGTCGTTCTTCACGATATAAAACGTAGGATTTGGCGACTTTGTATTCACCGGCACGCATAAATTCCAGTTCGACTCTGTCTTGTATGTCTTCTATGTGTATGGTTCCACCGCCTTGTAAGCGGCGGGTAAATGTATTGGATACTTTTTGAACCAATGCCGATACTTTTTCATGAATACGGCTAGAGCTTGCTGCTGTATCGCCTTCGACGGCTAAAAAGGCTTTGGTGATGGCGACAGCAATTTTGTTAGCGTCAAAAGGGGTGACGGTGCCATTGCGGCGAATGACTTTGATTTGTCCGGGAGCTGTTTGTGCTAATTCAAAATGAGGGGTATGAGTAATATGAGATGCTGTTGATTGATTGATATCCATGTTCTCTTTCTCCACGTAGACGAGTAAATCAGGTAATAAATTCGTTAGGGCAGACTTGTGGTGGTACTTGGCCAAAACCACAATATGTAGTTGTTTTTCTGCTTGACCATACCAAGATAAAGTATCTCGAAAGAGATATCAAGCAAATAAAAACACCGTGGTTAAAATCGCACGAACAGGGAGGATAGGGACTTCATTTCAGGAAAAAAATTCGTCACATTTGAGATGGCAGGGTGGGATTTTTGCAGGTGGTGAGTGTGCGGATAATGGCGTCAGCTGAAAGCTGCCTATCATTTGTTTTCTTGCTCCAAACGCGCCATCCTTGGCGCTTAGGGTTGCATCCTGCAACCCAGTCGCTAGAAAACAAATGATAGGCAGCTTTCAGCTGACGCCATTATCCGCATGCGGTGAATAGAGGCCTTATTCGCCGCATAATGTGCGGTGAATAGCTTATTGCGGTTATCTTTAAGATTTCATTAAGCATGAATCTGTACAATAACCGTCACTAATTTCATAAGATAAAAGAGGAATAATCCATGAATGCAAAGTATTACGGGTGGTTATATCTACGTAATGTATGGGGAGTTATAGCAAATGGCGCTTGGATAGGCTCTGAATTGAGCTATGTTGGGCCTCTTTTTTGGCTAGGTGCTCTTGCATTATGGCCTCTCACGCTAACATTTGGTGCAGGTATCAAAACCCTCATTGATGGCTACAATAGAAAATACACTCTGGATAAAGAAGTACTTGAGCCTATACCTGCTTCAATTAATCATATGAGCGAAGCACAGATAACACAACTTTGCCAGCAGGCAAATACACAAGAAAAAGAACGTGCTTATTTTTCCCAATCTAATTCTAGCGCAAGCTTAATGAAAAAATTGTTGGCATACAAAGAACAGGCAAATAAAGAAATGAACACAGAAAGAAATGAACAAATCACGGAAAAGAAGATTGAATTGGCTTTAGAACAACTTCATCCTGGTGAAAGTAAAGAAGCGTTAAGTAATCGTAGAACACTTTATCTTGAAGAACGTCTTTATAATTATAAACTTGATGAGCAGCATGAGACTGAGCTAAATAATTTCAAAGTACAGCATTCGGAGCTTGCGTGTTCAAAGTGCTTAAAAGCGGATATTTCCAGTTACATGTCAGATGAAAAGAATAATGGTAAAAAATTATTCCAATTACTAGTCGCATTTTTTAGCCCTAAGCAGGCTGAGCAAGAAGGGAATACAGAAAGCGATAGGTTGATTGTGAATCAATCCATTTAATTAGACAAACTAACCCTGTTTTTATCAAACAGGGTTAGTTCTTGACACCCGTTCACTCTGCTCATAAAATGCCCCCCATGTCTCTAAAACTATTACCTGAACATATTGATCCGCTGCGCTATGCTGAGCAAGGTTTGAGCCTTGATGGCAGGCTGAAAATAGCGGACATGCAGCGATTAAGTGCGAATCTAGCTGACAAAGACGCAGAAGTTGCGGTCAAATTGCAGTTTGGGATAGATGAGCAAGATATTACCTTTTTAAACGGGCATTTGGAAACAAGGCTATCATTGCAATGTCAGCGTTGTATGGAGCCGCTGGTTTGTGAAATAATGTCGGACTTTTCGTTAGGTATCGTGAATACCTTAGATGAGGCAAATCGTTTGTCGGAACAATATGAGCCGGCAATCGCAACAGAAGGTCACTTGGCATTAAGGGATTTAATAGAAGATGAGATTATTTTAAATTTACCTATTATTCCTAGGCATGAGCCTGTGGAGTGTAAGGTCAAGTTTCCGTTAGTCGATGATTCAGGATGGGACCAAGGTAAAGGTGGAAATCCTTTTCAAGTATTAGAATCATTAAAGCATAAACGTGGTTAAGGTTTGTTAGTTATATAAATTTTAGGGTGAGGAGTTTGGAATGGCTGTTCAAAAAAGTAGAGTGACTCGTTCAAGACGTGGCATGCGTCGTTCACATGATGCGTTAACCAATGAAACATTATCGATTGATGTTACAACGGGTGAAACCCATAGACGTCATCACGTTAGTCCAGAAGGTTATTACAAAGGCCGCCAGGTAATCAGTAAATCGGCAGCCGTTGAAGACGAAAATAACGAAGAATAGTCGTTTGACAATAATAACAATAGCTATTGATGCAATGGGAGGCGATTACGGGCCTTCCGTTACTGTGCCTGCTGCTTTATCTATTTTAGCTGCACGTCCAGATATTCATCTCATATTGGTAGGTGACTCATCTCTATTGCAGCGTGAATTGGCTTCACATACTTACGATTCTACTCGACTCGTTGTATTGCATGCGTCTCAGCAAGTAGAGATGAACGAGCTACCTTCTCAAGCATTACGCACCAAAAAAGATTCTTCCATGCGTGTTGCCATCAATCAATTGAAAGAAGGTAAGGCACAGGCTTGCGTGAGTGCAGGCAATACCGGTGCGCTAATGGCAACCGCACGTTTTGTGTTAAAAACACTGCCGGGTGTAGATAGGCCAGCGATTATTTCAACTTTTCCCACCATTGATCCCAATAAAAATGTACGTTTGCTTGATTTGGGCGCTAACGTTGATTCCAGTGCTGAAAATTTAGTGCAGTTTGCTGTGATGGGATCCGTACTTGCATCAGCCGTTGATAATATTTTGAATCCAAAAGTTTATTTGCTAAACATTGGTGAAGAAGAAATAAAAGGGAATGAACAAGTTAAACAAACCGCATTGTTATTGGCTAATTCTAATGTAGTGAATTACGTTGGTTATATTGAAGCAGATGTATTGCATGCGGGTGAAGCAGATGTGGTTGTATGTGATGGATTTGTGGGCAATGTTACGTTAAAAACCACAGAAGGCGTTGCAAGATTTATTGCTAAAATGATGAAAGAAGCATTCATGCGTAACAGCTTAACCAAGGTAATTGGCCTAATGGTTAAACCGGTTTTAAAATCCTTCATCAAACGTATTGATCCTGGTCGTTATAATGGCGCAACGTTTATTGGTTTGAATGGTACGGTAGTAAAAAGTCACGGCGGTGCGAATATACAAGCGTTTACTCGTGCGATTGAAGAAGCAGTAATGGGCGTAGAAAAAAATGTTCCCGAACGTATTCGGCATGAAGTCGAACAGTTATTGAAATTATCATCTGGTAATGAGAGAGAATAATGCTTTATTCAAAAATTCTTGGTACAGGTAGTTATTTACCTGAAAAAGTATTGACTAATTTTGATCTTGAAAAAATGGTTGATACGAGTAATGAATGGATAGTAGAACGATCTGGAATAAAATTACGTCATATTGCATCAGAACATGAAAATGCAGTCACTATGGCAGATGAAGCAGGGCGAGTCGCACTTCATGCTGCAGGTATTCAGCCTAAAGACATAGGGATGATTATTGTCTCATCGACTACACCGCATTTAGTTTTTCCGAGTACGGCGTGTTTAGTTCAGGAAAAATTTGGCATAGCAGGTTGTCCTGCTTTTGATTTGAACGCTTCCGCTTGTGCTGGATTTATGTATGCGTTTAGTATTGCCGATCAATTCATTCGAAACGGTACCATTAAAAATGCATTGGTGATTGGCAGTGAAGTGATGTCGCGTGTTATCGATTGGGAAGATCGTAGTACTTGCGTATTATTCGGCGATGGAGCAGGAGCGGTTGTCTTAGGTGCCAGTAAAGAACCAGGCATTTTATCGACTCATTTGCATGCAGACGGTACGCATAAAGATGTTTTATATCTTCCACAAAGTTCGAAAACATCTCAAGGTTTAGAAACCGTTAAAATGATGGGTAATCAATTATTTAAACTCGCTGTTAATACATTGGGTTCTCTCTTTGATGAAACCTTAGCAGCGAATGGGTTGCAAAAATCCGATATTGATTGGTTAGTCCCGCATCAAGCGAATATGCGTATTATTGAAGCCATGGCCAAGAAATTAACTTTACCCATGGAAAGAGTAGCGATTACGCTAGATAAACAAGGTAATACATCCAGTGCATCTATACCATTGGCATTAGATGAAGCGATACGTGATGGACGCATACAGCGTGGTCAGGTATTGATGATGGAAGGATTTGGTGGCGGTCTCGCCTGGGGTTCAGCGTTAGTGAAGTATTAAATCATGAAAAATCATTTAGCCATTGTATTTCCCGGTCAAGGTTCTCAATCCGTTGGTATGTTGTCTGATATTTCACATCAATTTAGTGAAGTACAAGAAACCTTTTCTGAAGCTTCTGCTGTTTTAGGTTACGACCTTTGGAAGCTGGTTTTGCAAGGTCCGGAAGACGAACTTGATATGACAGTACATACTCAACCGGCTTTATTGGCCGCTTCTTATGCTATCTGGCGTATTATTCAATCCAGAAAACCATGCATACCCGTTATGTTGGCAGGACACAGCTTAGGTGAATACACAGCATTGGTTTGTGCAAATGCCCTCACTTTTTCAGATGGAATAAAATTAGTTGCTGCACGTGGACAATACATGCAAGAAGCTGTTTCGCCCGGTGTCGGCGCGATGGCTGCCTTAATTGGATTGAATGAAGCGACTGTCAATACTATTTGTCTTGATGCAAAAGAATCAGCAGATGAAGTATTGTCTCCTGCCAATTTTAATAGCGTGGGTCAAATTGTGATAGCAGGTCATAAGTCTGCTGTTTTACGTGCGATTACGCTGGCCAAAGAACAAGGTGCAAAAATAGCAACATTGATACCTGTCAGTGTTCCTTCTCATTGTCTTTTAATGCAGCCCGCTGCTACGCGTCTTCTAGCGTTACTGTCAACAATTACGCTAGCAGAGCCTCGCATTCCAGTGATTAGTAATGTAGATGTCAAACCCTATGATAGCGTTCAATCCATTCGTGATGGCTTAGTCAGGCAATTGGTATCACCCGTTCAATGGGTGGCGACTATTCAACATTTTATTGAAGCAGGCATAACGGAAATCATAGAATGTGGTCCCGGAAAAGTGTTGAATGGCTTAATAAAACGTATTGATAAAAACGTGCAATTAATGACGACTGCAGATGGTTCAGCGTTAGATGCAATTATTAGTAAAGGAGTGAGTGATGTCACGTGAAGGTTTATTAAAAAATAAAATTGCACTGGTAACCGGTGCTAGTCGTGGCATTGGTAATGGTATTGCGCTGGCTTTAGGGCGTGAAGGTGCGACAGTAATAGGGACGGCTACGACCGAAGAAGGTGCGAATAACATTACTAAAGATTTAAAAGAACAAGGTATAGCAGGTTGTGGTAAGACATTAAATGTGACTGTGCCTCAGTCAGTGAATGATTTAATCACTTCTATTAAGGAAGAATATGGGCCTGTATCCATATTGGTGAATAATGCGGCCATTACAAAAGATAATTTATTCCTGCGCATGAAAGATGAAGAATGGTTAGACGTGATAGCGACAGATTTAAATTCTGTGTTTAGTCTGAGTAAAGCTTGCATGAGAGATATGTTAAAAGCGCGATGGGGACGTATCATCAACATTGGATCGGTTGTTGGTTCAACGGGCAACCCAGGTCAAGTAAATTATTGCGCAGCTAAAGCCGGTGTTGTTGGTTTGAGCAAAGCATTAGCACTTGAAGTAGGTTCACGGGAGATTACCGTTAATACAGTGGCACCTGGGTTTATTGCAACCGATATGACTAATGTTTTAACAGATGAGCAGCGTGCAGCAATATTTCAACGTATTCCCATGCAAAAACTGGGAACTGTAGCGGATATTGCTGCGGCAGTGGTTTTTTTAGCTTCAGATTCAGCAGGTTACATAACCGGTCAGACTTTACATGTGAATGGTGGATTGCACATGAACTAAGCTGGTCATTAAAACAATCTTGCAACTTGGTGATTTTCGAATAAACTAGCACAAATTATTGTATTTACTTAAGAGAGGACAGATCTATCATGACTATGAAAACCAACGAAATTGAAACCAGAGTCAAAAAAATCGTTGTTGAACAATTAGGTGTTAAAGATGATGAAGTAACGACAGATGCTTCATTTGTAGATGACCTTGGTGCGGACTCATTGGACACCGTTGAATTAGTCATGGCATTGGAAGAAGAATTTGAAACCACTATTCCTGATGAAGATGCTGAAAAAATTATTACAATTAAAGATGCTGTTAGCTATATCACTAGCCGCATGGAAAAAGAAACAAAAGCCAGCTAAGTTTCAAATTCAATCTATTTTAAATAGCAGAGTGGACAATTTGATTGTCCACTTCGTTTTTCATTTTTAGAGAGGATTTCCGCTTGAATAAGAGGCGTGTAGTAGTAACAGGCTTGGGGATGCTTACATCTCTAGGCCATGATGTTGATAGCACATGGCAAGCCATTCTTGCTGGTAAAAGTGGTGTTGCGAAAATCGATCATTTTGATGCTTCTGATCTCAGTTGCCAGATTTGTAGTCGTGTTAAAAATTTTGATGCAACGCTTTACATGCCGGAAAAAGAAGCGAGAAAACGGGATTACTTTATTCAATATGGCATGGCTGCTGCTATACAAGCGATTCAGGATTCGGGATTGCAAGTAACGGAAGCGAATGCGCACCGAATTGGTCTTGCTATTGGCTCAGGTATTGGTGGTTTGCCTAGCATAGAAAAACACCATGCAACGTTATTGGAATCCGGCCCACGTCGTATTTCTCCTTTTTTTATTCCTGGCGCATTAATCAATATGATTGCTGGCAACCTTTCTATTCAGTATGGAATGAAAGGGCCTAATATTGCGTTAGTTTCTGCTTGCACGACAGGCACACATAATATTGGTCTTGCTGCTCGTTCGATTGCACATGGCGATGCAGATGTCATGATAGCAGGCGCTTCTGAAATGGCTACGACCAAATTAGGTATCGCCGGTTTTGCTGCCATGCGTGCTTTATCGACTCGTAATGATGAGCCTATGAAAGCAAGTCGCCCCTGGGATAAAGATAGAGATGGTTTTGTGTTAGGTGATGGTGCAGGCATGTTGGTGTTGGAAGAATACGAATTTGCGAAAGCGCGCGGTGCGAAAATCTATGCAGAGTTAATCGGTTTTGGCATGAGTGCAGATGCGCATCATATGACTTCACCCGATCCAGAAGGCAAAGGTGGTGCTGCTTCTATGGATATGGCTATGGCCGATGCGGGCATTAAACCGGAAGATGTTGATTATATCAACGCACATGGTACATCCACGCCTGCTGGAGATGAGCTGGAAGTGATGGGTATTAAACGCAGTTTTGGCGATCATGCTTATAAGCTTGCTGTTAGTTCGACTAAATCCATGACGGGTCATTTACTCGGTGCAGCGGGTGCGGTTGAAGCTATTTTTGTTATTCTTGCCTTGCGTGATCAGATTGCTCCGCCTACTATCAATTTAGATAATCCCAGTGAAGGTTGTGATTTAAATTTTGTGCCACATACGCCCCAAAAAATGCAGATGGATGTAGCATTATCGAATTCATTTGGATTTGGTGGTACAAATGGAACACTGATTTTCCGTAGGTTGGGTTAGGTGCTCTTTGCCGTAACCCAACATCATTTATGGTTGGGTTATTTCTAGTAAGGATGCATAACCATGATGCAGCGAAAGCTTACATTTTCTATCCCTGTCGTATGTTGTCTAATCAGCATATGGTTATATTTTTTATTTTCACCCGTGGTTGTAGAAAATAGTGGTTATACGTATTACGTAAAACCCGGTAGCTCTAAGCATGTTGTCATTCTGGATTTAAATCAGCGCGGTATCATTACTCATCCTATTGCATTATGGTTATACGCATTTCCACAATTAAATGCTTCACTCAAAACAGGCGAGTATCAATTTAAAAAAAGGATCAACACCGCATTCTATCTGGAAGCAAATCACAACCGGTACCGGTAAGTTTTATCGTCCTATTGCCATCATACCGGGTTGGACGTTCAAACAATTACGCGCCGAATTATTAAAGCTAGAAGGATTAGTGCATACAACAGCTACATGGACAGATGAAGAAATCATGCAGCGTTTGGGTTATCCCACGTTATCAGCCGAAGGTGAATTTTTTCCAGACACGTATAAGTACACGCGAGATGATGTTGATTTTATTATTTTGAAAAAGGCGTTTCATCTCATGCAACGAAAATTGAATCAAGTTTGGGAAAATAAAGTAGAAGGTTTGCCGTATAAAACACCTTATGAAGCATTGATTGTGGCTTCCATCATTGAAAGAGAAGCGTATCTCGATAGTGAGCGCCCTGTTATTGCTGGTGTGCTCATGAATCGTCTTAGAAAGGATATGTTGTTACAAGTCGATGCAACCGTTATTTATGGTTTAGGCAGTCGTTATGATGGAAAAATTTATAAACAGAATTTATTAGAAGATACGGCTTACAACACGTATTTACACAAAGGTTTACCGCCTACGCCTATTGCGTTACCAGGACTTTCTTCTTTGAAAGCAGCAACTCATCCTGAGCAAAATGTGTTTTATTATTATGTGGCCAAAGGTGATGGTGGTCATGCGTTTTCGAGTACGCTCAATGAGCATCATGCAGTGATAGAATCCCTAAAAAAACAAGATAGTCATTTTAGCAAAGGTGTGGAATATTATTTCTATCGGGGAGCCGCAAATGGTAATGGGAAAATTAATTAGTATTGAAGGTATAGAAGGGGCGGGTAAATCCACAGCCTTGCAGTTTATAAAACAATACTTAACGAATGCGAATATTGACGTTGTTTGGACGCGTGAACCGGGCGGAACAGATTTTGCAGAAAAAATACGTACATTAATACTCCATCCAGGTGATGTAGAAAAAGTTGAACCGGAGACAGAATTATTAATGATGTTTGCCGGTAGACATCAACATTTGAAAATGAAAATATTGCCCGCATTGCACGCCGGTAAATGGGTGGTTACAGATCGTTTCATTGATGCAAGTTATGCTTATCAAGGTGGAGGTAGAGAGATCGCTACTACTTACATTAACATGCTAGATCAATGGATAGTTGGAAGCACTTATCCTGATTTGACATTGTTAATGGATATTTCTCCTGATGAAGGTATAAAGCGTACGGAAGAACGTGGTACAGAAAAAGATAGAATTGAACAAGAAAAGCTGGATTTTTTTATTCGTGTACGCGAGGCTTATTTGCAGCGTGCCAAGCAATATCCGGAACGCATTAAAATTATCGATGCAAGTCAGTCTTTGCACGATGTTGAAAATCAAATACGTAATGAGTTGAAAAATGGTTTATCCCTGGCAACATAAACAATGGTTACAATTACATCAAGCTAAGCAAGATAATCGCTTACCGCATGCCTTATTATTTGTTGGTATAAAAGGAATGGGTAAGGCACATTTTGCAGAGTCTTTTATACGTTTACAATTATGTCAGCAAAATGGTGCGGTTTTACATGCTGAATGTGATTGTCATTCTTGTCATCTCGTTAATGGAAAAGTCCATCCCAATATCGTATGGATAACACCGGAAAAAGAAGGTGGCGCCATTAAAATTGATCAGATACGTGAAGCAGCTTTATTCATTCAGCAAACATCTTTACAAGGTGAATATCGTTTTGTTGTGATCGATTCAGCAGATCATATGAATTTGAATGCAGCAAACGCATTATTAAAAACCTTAGAAGAACCGTCATCGGGAGCTATTATCTTATTGATTGCTGAATCGTCTTCTCATTTGCCTGCTACCGTTTTAAGCCGTTGTCAGCTTATTCATTTTAAAGCACCAGAAACACAGCTTGCACTTCAGTGGCTCACACAAAAACTCCCGAGTACGGTTAACCCCGGATTGGTTTTGCGTTTAGCTAACGGTGCACCGCTTGCAGCGATTCGATTAGCAGAAGTCGATATTCTGACCGCACGATTTCAACTGTTAGAAATGCTTTATGCGCTTTCCGAACAGCAAACCGATCCTTTAAAATCAGCAGTAAGTATTCAAGAAATGGATGTTATTCATATTCTTGATTTTACATTCAGTTTTATCATGGATTTAATGCGCTATCATTTAACGGACGATGTTAATGAAGTGACGAATCAGGATTTTATTCGGCAAATAATGGATTTACGTAAACGAACCGAATTACAAAATGTTACTTCCTATCTCGATTATGTATTGCAATTGCGTGGTCAACAACAAACAAATATCCATTTGAATAAACAGTTAATGTTGGAAGGATTGTTGATTCGCTGGATGGAGTGTACCCATGTTTCTGGTTGACTCACATTGTCATCTCAATTTGCTGGATTTAACACCGGATAATGGAACATTGACGGGTGTGATGGAGCGTGCTAAAGCCAATGGTGTCGGTTATTTATTAAATGTATGCGTTAACTTAGCGGATTTTCCTGCATTATTAAATACTGCAGCAGTTTATCCCAATGTGGCTGCATCCGTTGGTTTACATCCGAATGATAGAGATGAAGAAACGGATGAAGAGACATTAGTTAAGCTAGCTCAGCCTGAAAAAGTGATAGCGATAGGCGAAACCGGTCTTGATTATTTTCGTTCTACCGGTGATCTTGAATGGCAGCGTATAAGATTCCGCGCGCACATTCGTGCAGCTAAGCGATTGGGAAAACCCTTAATTATACACACGCGTGATGCAAAACAAGATACAATACGCATTATGCAAGAAGAAGGTGTGGATGAGGTAGGGGGAGTGATGCATTGTTTTAGTGAAGATTGGAGTATTGCAAAACAAGCATTAGACATGAATTTTTATATTTCATTTTCTGGCATCATTACGTTTAAAACGGCGACCGTGATTCAAGCGGTAGCGAAACAGCTTCCATTGGATCGTATGCTTGTCGAAACGGATTCACCGTATCTTGCGCCTCATCCTCATCGTGGTAAACCGAATGAACCGTCTTACGTGCGCCACACAGCAGAATATATTGCTGCATTACGTAATATACCGTTAGCAGATTTTGCAGAGCAAACCACGCAAAACTTTTTTACCTTGTTTAAAGGAGCGGTGAGACCCCATGTTTAGACCAGCAGCTCTTTTTATTGGTATGCGTTATACGCGTGCGAAACGTCGTAATCATTTTATTTCATTTATTTCTCTCGTCTCCATGATGGGTATTGCACTCGGTATTGCTGTATTAATTACGGTATTATCTGTGATGAATGGGTTTGATAGAGAAATTAAAAAGCGTGTTTTTAGTATGGTGCCACCGATTACGGTGAGTAGTGCGACGGGAACGCTCGCTGATTGGTCTCGTTTGCAAGCGTTATTAAAACATTCACCAGAGATAAATGATTCCGCGCCATTTATTACAGCAGAAGTATTATTGAATTTTTCGGGGTCCACTCAGCCTGCGGTTATCTCAGGTATTTTACCGGATGAAGAAAAAAAGGTTTCTGAAGTATCAACAAAAATGATTGAAGGCGAATTAACGAATTTGCAGAAAGGTCAGTTTGGTATTGTTTTAGGTGAAAATCTTGCGAGTGCATTGAATGCAAAAATAGGGGATAAAATAACCGTTGTAACGCCTCAAGTAACATTATCACCAGCAGGTGTGGTACCACGATTTAAACGGTTTGTTGTAGTCGGTGTATTTAAAGCCGGAAATGGTTTTGGATTTGATAGAAGCTTGGGTTTTGTAGCGTTAAACGATGCACAGAAATTATTGGGTATGGGTGAGAATGTATCTGGCTTGCATCTTAGCATTCAAAATGTATTTGCAGCACCGCGTATTGCATCTGATCTTAAACGTCAATTAACCGGTGCAAACGTTACAACGTGGGCGGATCAATTCGGTGAATTTTTTCATGCTGTGCAATTAGAAAAAACCATGATGTTTTTTATCTTGTTACTGATCATTGCAGTTGCTGCATTTAATCTGGTTTCAACGTTAATGATGGTTGTTAGTGAAAAAGAATCGGATATTGCTATTTTGCGAACCTATGGTGCGACACCACGCATGATCATGATGATATTCATTGTGCAAGGGGCGATCATTGGTTTATTCGGTACCTTGTTAGGTTTATTGGGTGGAATCTTATTAGCGTCTAATGTGACTGAAATCGTGAATGGCATACAAAATCTATTTCACGTTCAGTTCTTATCATCGAATGTTTATTTCGTGAATTATTTGCCGTCTGAAATTGAGTGTAGAGACGTTGCGACAATTTGTTTAGCCTCATTATTATTAAGTTTAGTTGCTACCGTTTATCCTGCTTGGCGTGCTTCTAAAATGGATCCAGTGGAGTCTTTGCGTTATGAATAATCCAGTATTGTCTTGTTATGATCTTGCTAAATCGTATCTTGATGGCGCTGCCAAGATTGATGTGTTACGTCAGATTAATCTTGAAGTGAGTGCCGGTGAAATGGTTGCCATTGTTGGTACATCGGGTTCAGGTAAAAGTACGTTGTTACATTTATTAGGTGGTTTAGATAAGCCAACAACGGGCCATGTTGTCTTGAATGGTAAAAAAATTCAGGACTTATCAGAAAAAGAAAAATGCCAATTACGCAATAAACATTTAGGATTTGTTTATCAATTTCATCACTTATTACCGGAATTTTCTGCGCTGGAAAACGTGAGTATGCCTTTGCTGATTCATGGCGATCAGCCGAAAATCATTATTGAAAAAGCCGCGCATTTGTTAGAACAAGTGGGTTTAAAAGATAGATTAAGTCACAGATTAGGCCAGCTTTCGGGTGGTGAACGTCAACGTGTTGCGATTGCAAGAGCGCTGGTTGCGAGCCCTTTATGCGTCTTAGCAGATGAGCCTACGGGTAATTTGGATCCTGCAAATGCTGAGCGAGTGCTACAATTATTTTTTGATTTGCAATCGAAAAGTAAGACCAGTGTAGTCATGGTGACGCATGATATGGGCATTGCAAAACGGGCACAACGTATCATGAAAATAGAAGAAGGTAGGTTAGTCCAGGTTTAACTAAATTGTTGTAACTATATGAATAATAAAATATTATTAATCAATCTTGGTACGCCTGATGATGCAAATACAAAATCTGTGCGTCGTTATCTCAAACAATTTTTGAATGATGCACGTGTTATTGACTTGCCATTTATCATTCGTTGGCCGTTAGTAAACCTATTTATTATTCCATTTCGTTATAAAAAAACGGCCGCTGCTTATCAAAAAATTTGGAAAGAAACGGGTTCACCTTTACTCAGTATCAGTAAAAATATTCAGCATGCATTGCAAAAAACATTAGGAAAAACGTATCAGGTTGAACTAGGAATGCGTTATGGCGAGCCCAGTATTTCATCAGCATTAGAGAAGTTATCTGGGTCAGACGAGGTCACCATCCTTCCATTATTTCCGCAATATTCATCGGCTGCAACGGGTTCAGCGATAGCAGAAGTGTTATCGTATTATGCTCATGAATGGAATATTCCTGAGATACATATCAAGCAAGATTTTTATGATCAGCCTCATTTTATCCAAGCTTATGCAGATGTGATTAGAGAAAATATTGTCAACAAAAAAGTCGATAAAATCATTTTTAGTTATCATGGATTGCCTGAAAGACATATCATAAAAAGTGATTGCAAGGCACAGTGTGATCGTGTTGCTGCTTGTCCGGTTGTAACAGAAGCCAATCGATTTTGTTATCGTGCACAATGTTATGCAACGACTCGTGCGATAGTAAGCGAATTAGGATTGAGTGAAGATCAATTTGTAGTTTCATTTCAATCCCGTTTAGGGCGCACACCATGGATTAAACCGTATACGGATTTATTATTACCGGATCTTGTGAAGCAAGGCGTGAAAAATATTGCGGTTGTTTCGCCATCGTTTGTTGCAGATTGTCTTGAGACGCTAGAAGAAATTGATATACGCATGAGGAAGCAATGGATGGAGTTGGGTGGTGAAGCGTTTACGTTTATTCCGTGTGTGAATGATAATAAGGTGTGGATAGATGCGTTGGCGAAGTTGTTACTCGGTGGGACGTCGTTGTGAGGAGTGTTTTTTGCGACGAAGCAATCCAGTCTTTGACTTTGTTTTTATTGAATGTTAAATTGCCCAAATGTAAAAAACTGGATTGCCGCGTCGCAAAAAACGCTCCTCGCAACGACGTTCCACAGAATAACAATTTAATATCTACAGTTGATTTTATAAAAAAATAAATGAGGTGTGCGTACATGAAAAAACTTTTAGCTCTATTCATTCTTTCGGCTGTTAGTAGTGTTACCTTTGCAGAAGTTGTCATTTTTAATCAGAGTTACGATGGCTATATGAATGTTACTTATCGTTTGTGTCAATCTATACTGGATAGCCATAACGTTACTCTCAAAGTATGTGGTGAACCAAAGGATATAACAATAAAGAAGCGAAATTATGTTACTTTAGAAACGTTTAAAGATGTAACATCAGTTTCAATTGATAAGGCACAAATAATGGATGATTCCGTGAATCCTCCGGCAGTTGTTGCACAAGGTATATATTCAAGTGCATCTATTCAAAGTTGTACAGCTGATATAACAGATTTAAATACTGCATTTTTATTGAATAATAACAATACGTGGGTAATTACTTGCTTGCATAGCGCGTATTGATTTTTGTTTTTTTTGCGAAAAATTTAAAACAAAAGTAAATTAGGACTTCTTCCCCCTTCGGGGGAAGGTGCCCAACGGGCGGATGGGGGAATATAAATATTCCAATTTCTGCGTTTATTTATTTGTAAAGTTATTGTGTGTAAGCGTTTGTGTTTTAATTCCCCCTTCCGCCCGTTGGGCACCTTCCCCCGAAGGGGGAAGAAGTCCTAATTTATTTCATCATCAAAATCCATCCCGGACTTCCCATGATTTCATTCATCTTATCTTTTTTATTGGGTGACTTATATCTGCAAACATTTGCAGTATTGCCATCATTGTATTTTGCATTCATCGCATTATTAATAACCGGAGCTTTTGGTTTTTATTTCAAAAAACATATCCCATTCTCATTTCTTCCTTTCGCATTCACCTTAGGTTTTTTCTGGACATTATGGACTGCATATTCCATATCTTCTTTTACATTAAAGAAAGAATGGGAAGGAAAACCATTAATCGCCATAGGCACCATTTCCTCTTTGCCACGCCTAGCAACATTTGGTACTCAATTTGAATTTCACCTTGAAAAGTTAAACACCAAAAATGTAAATACCAAAATACGACTCACCTGGCCTCATACACCACATCTCACTCCAGGCGATAAATGGAAATTATTAGTCAAGTTGAAACGCGTACACAGTGTGCAAAGTAACGGTGCTTATGATTATGAAGCCTGGGCGTATCAGCAAGGTATTCGTGCAACAGGCAGCGTGCAACCTAATGCTCTAAATCAGTTGATGTCATCGAATAAATACACTTATTTTTTTATGCGATTTAGAAAAATGCTGCAAGAAAAAATAATGTTATATTCACCGCATACGCAAACATCACCGTGGTTAATAGCGCTTATTCTTGGTGAACGTAATGGTATATCAGCAGACGATTGGCAAGTGTTACGCAATACAGGTACCAATCATTTAATGGCAATTGGCGGGTTGCATCTTGGAATGCTCGCGAGTTTTGCTTATTTTACCGTATCGTATTTATGGCGTCGTTCTACCACTTTATTGTTATTCTTTCCCGCACAAAAAGCAGCGATATTGGCTGCTTGTTTAATGGCTGTTGTATACGGTTCATTGTCTGGATTTTCACTTCCATCACAACGTGCTGTTATCATGTTTTTCGTATTTACGTTGATGACGTTAACAGATAGAAAAATAAATCCTTGGTTTAGTTGGGCGCTCGCATTATTTTTTGTATTAATCATGAATCCTTTGACAGTATTGCAAGATAGTTTTTGGTTATCGTTTACAACTATCGCACTCATTTTATACGGCATGAGTCATCGATTATATTCATCTGGCATGTGGTGGAAACATGGTCGAGTGCAATGGGTAATAGGCATAGGTTTAATTCCAGTGTCATTAGCATTGTTTCAGCAATGCACGCTGATCGCTTTTATTGGGAATGTAATAGCGATTCCGTGGCTCACGTTTACCATTTTACCATTCTGTTTATTGAGTGTTATTTTTATTACGTCTGCACCACAATTCGCTAGTGTATTTTTATGGATGGCCGATAAAAGTTTATCTCAATTATGGATAGTTTTATCGTGGTTATCATCGTTTCATTTTGCTTCCTGGTCATTGTCTTTACCAAGTATTTATATTGTTTTTTTGATGATAGCGTGTTTTATTTTTTTATTACCCGCCGGTATGCCGAGTCGGTGGTTAAGCGTGATTTGGATATTGCCTGCACTATTTTATCAACCATCAAAACCTTTATTAGGCGAATACTGGTTATCATTACTGGATGTAGGACAAGGTCTCGCAGTCGTTGTTGAAACGAAAAATCATACAATGGTTTATGATGCAGGCCCTAAATATGCATCAGCATCGGATATGGGCGAGAATATTGTTTTACCGTATTTACGAAATCATCAAATAAAAAATATTGATTTAATGGTGATAAGTCATGGCGATAATGATCATATAGGCGGAGCAAAAGCTATATTGAATGCGTTTCCTTTAACACGCATTAAAACCAGCGTACCTGAAAAAATGCATTCATTGCTCGCGAGTGATTGTCATGCGGGTGATAGTTGGCAATGGGATGGTGTAACGTTTGCTTTTTTATATCCTATAAATAACGAGATTAATAATGGAAATGATAGTTCATGTGTATTAATGATAGATAATGGGCATTATAAAGCATTACTACCAGGTGATATTGAAAAACAAGCGGAAAAAAATTTATTGTTAAATAAACCTGAAACATTAAAAGCCGATATGATGATTGCACCGCATCATGGTAGTAAAACATCGGGCATGGAAACATTTATAGCGGCAGTTAAACCATCTATTGTCTTATATGCAACTGGATATCGTAATCGATATCATTTTCCACATGCTAGTGTTGTCGAATCGTATGCAAAAATAAAAGCACAAGCATTTAATACCGTTGATAGCGGCACGATTCAATTTAAAATAACGAATGGCGGTGTTGTTTCACCGCCAGAAGAATATAGGATAACCAATAGAAAATACTGGTTTGATCGTTAAAAAATAGTAGTGAATATCCAAATAGCAACTGATAAAGGTAGAATAAAACCAATAAAACTGACCCACAATGGAATACTTTTGCCGCCAATGACAACATCTGTTTTATAAAATAATCGCAGTAAATGCATGAATGCGACGATTAAAAAAATAATTCCACAAGTGAGTAAAATAGGATAAACGTCCATGTGATTCTCCATTAAAAATTGAAAATTAACTATTTACCTTTTGGCCGTGTAACAATAAATCTATCGCCATGAGTAACGCCGTATTATCAATCGGTTTTTCAAACGATACGGATGCACCTAATGTTTCCGATAAATCCAGATAACCAGCAGGGTCTAAACGTCCGCCGCCCGATATCGCAATGATATCCAGATTGGGATGTTTGTTTTTCACTTCAGAAATCAGTGTAATACCACTTTTCTTAGGCATGATGATATCAGTGACCATGATGTCCGGCGTTTCTTTGCGTAATGCTTCAGTTGCTTCATCGCCGTCACTGGCACAGGTTACTTGATGAGAAGCGCGTTGTAATACTTGGGTTAACATGTCTCTCACTAAATCATCATCTTCGACGAGTAAAATTTTAGCCATGATTATTTCATCCTAAATAGTGTATTCCGGTAATAAAATGGTAAACGTTGATCCGTGTCCTAATTGGCTGTTGACGCTAATCTGACCTTTATGGTCTTCAATAATGGTATGAACAATAGAAAGGCCTAAACCGGTGCCTTTTCCCACTTCTCGCGTTGTAAAGAAGGGTTCAAAAATCCTGTCCATGGTTGATTGGTCCATTCCATGTCCCGTATCAGATATTTCTATTTTACAATAATTTTTTTGGAGAGTATCTGGAAATTGTTTTAGCAATGAATCCGTTGCTGCAAGATGATTCATCTCAATATTGAGCTTGCCTTCACCTTCCATGGCATCAACAGCATTATTGATAAGATTCACTAACACCTGATGAATTTGCGTTTGATTACCCAGTATGCAGACATCGACAGGATGAAAAGAAAGGATCACGCTGGTTGGTATGGTGGGTTTCAGCAGAGAAAGTGCTGCTTCTATGGTTTCCCGTAAATTAAGCGCTTCAACGTGATGGTGTTGCTTACGGCTAAACGATAATATTCTCGCGACCAAGTCTTGCCCTCTATGGCCTGCTTCCAGGATTTTACCCAGGTTTTGGTAGGCGAGGGTGTTTTTTTCTACATCCTCTCTTACCATGGCGGTATAACCCATCATGGCATACAGAATATTATTAAAATCATGGGCTATGCCGCCAGCGAGCGTCCCTATGGCTTGTAATTTTTGACCTTGTAATAAAGCGACTTCCAGCTTTTGTTTGGTTTCTTCGATATGCATTCTATCGATAATTTCATTTTTTAAATTTTCATTGGTTTTTTTGAGAATGTGGGCACGCATTTTGGCTAAGTAAGTCATGCGGGCGAGTGCTGCAATCAGAATGAAAATGACGATGGTAATAAAGACGATAAAATACGGTATCCAAAAGTGTTGGCTGTCTAAGGTGTGCATAAGTCCATTTTATCGCTTGAACATTTCTCTAGCTTAATCTATTTATAGTATGGAATCTATTGCCACTCAACTGGCATAATACAAGGTCTGTTTTATTGGGGGATATCACCATGCAACTATTAAAAATCAAAATGTCTGGCTTTAAGTCCTTCGTGGACCCAACTACCATTCATCTACCCAGTCATTTAGTCGCTGTGGTTGGCCCAAATGGTTGCGGTAAATCGAATATTATTGATGCAGTGACGTGGGTAATGGGGGAAAGCTCGCCTAAATACTTGCGTGGTGAAGCATCAACAGACGTGATTTTTAACGGTTCCAGCGGCCGTAAACCCATAGGGCAGGCATCCGTTGAGCTGGTTTTTGATAATACAGACCATACCATAGGCGGTGAATACGCTAAATTTACCGAGATTTCAGTTAAGCGCCAGATTAATCGTGAGTCAGATTCCACTTATTATCTTAACGGCGTACGCTGCCGTAAGCGTGATGTTATAGACATATTCTTAGGCACCGGTTTAGGGCCGCGTAGTTATTCTATCGTCGGTCAAAATATGATCAGTCGTATTATTGAAGCTAAACCGGCGGATTTACGGGTTTATCTGGAAGAAGCAGCGGGAATTTCTAAGTATAAAGAACGTAGACATGAAACAGAATTACGTATCGGTCACACCAAAGATAATTTGCTGAGATTAAATGATGTCAGAGCGGAGCTTGAAAAACAACTGACGCATCTTAAAGCCCAATCCAATACCGCTGAAAAATATAAGACGCTTAAACAGCAGGAAAGAACGTTACGTGCTGAATTATATGGCATTCAATGGCGGCAATTAGATGGTTTGATGCAGGGTCATACCTTAAACATACAGCGTGAAGAAACAGCACTGGAAGGTTGTAATAGTGAATTAAGTAAAACCAGTCATGAAACAGAAAAGCTGCGTCATGAACAACGTGTTGCTCAAGATAGTTTTCAAGAAGTACAACGACGGTATTATGCAGCAGGTAATGAAATTACTCGCATTGAACAAGATATTTTGCATCATCAGGAAAGGCACCAGCAGTGGGAAAATGATATAGAGCAGACAGAGAGTGATAATCAAGCGGTAAAAAGCCAGATAACGGATACTGAAGAGTCATTGCAAGAACTGGAATTAGATATAGAACAGCTGGAACCTGCTTTTGCAGCGGCTAATAAGGAAGTGTCGTTGTTACAAGATGCACTGGAAAATGCTGAACAAACGTCTGATGATTGGCAAATGAGATGGGATGAATTTAATCAACTGTCTTCTAAAACGGCACAGACAGCGCAAGTTGAAAAAAATAATATTCAGCATTTAGAACAACGTATTTCATCGTTACAAAAACGCCATGATCAATTCTTGAAGGACCAAGGCCAATTTAATTTTGCGGATTTGAATAAAGAAATTGAAGCACTGTCAAATGAATCGAACGAGATAAACGCTAAACTGGAATCGCAAGATCAACGATTACAAGATACACGTGATGAGATTACGGTTTTGCAGCAGGCTGAGCAGGCATCTAATCGTGAATTAGATCAAGTGCGTCGTGAATCGCAACAATTACGCGGTCAACAAGCGTCACTGGAAAGTTTACAACAAACTGCTTTAGGCCAACGTGATAATCCTGCTGCGCCTTGGGTAAAAGAACATAATTTTGCGGATAAACCACGACTCGCTCAACATATTGAAGTTGAAAAAGGTTGGGAGCTCGCTGTTGAAAAAGTATTAGGTTTTAGTTTGCAAGCCATTTGTGTGGATGGAGTTGGTGAGGTTGTGCCTCATCTTGATACGTTTAAATCAGGTAATTTATGCATTGTTACTTCAACTAAATCTGAGGTAAATAAAAAAGCGCATAAAGGCATGCCGCTTATCAATAAAGTAAAATCGGATTGGTCGTTAGATGCTTTCATGTCAGATATTTATGTAGCAGATACCATGCAAGATGCGCTCGCATTATGCGAATCATTAGATAAACATGAATCGGTTATTACGCGTGATGGTATATGGATGAATCCTTCCTGGCTTAAGATTTTGAGACAAGAAGATCCTGCAGCAGGTGTTTTTCAGCGTGAGCAAGAATTAAAAGCATTAGCTTTACAAATAGAGCAGTTAGAAGAAACACAAAAAAAATTAGAAACAGCTATACAGGAATGTAAAGATCAACGATCAGAGCTTGAGCGAGTGCGTGATCAATTGCAGCAATCGTATAATCAATTGCAGGCAACACTCGCAGAAGTGAATGCTCAACATAAAATGAAACGAGCAAGATTAGTGGAATTACAAACGCAATCTGCACGATTTAATACAGAACAAAAAGATTGTAGCGATCAGTTAGAAGAGGCAAACGCAGATGTTTTAGAGGCACGCGACCGTTGGAATAAAGCCTTAAATCAACTGGAATCACAAGCCAATACGCGTGATGAATTAACTAAAGAGCGTGATCATGTTAGACATCAATTGCAAAGCACGCGTGAGCATGCTGAGAATAAAAAAGATGATTTACATGAATTAGAAATTCGTTTGCAAACATCAAGATCACAAAAAGCGTCATTAAAACAAACGATTTTACGTTTGCAATCTCAGATGCTCACATTAAACGACCGTAAAATGGCATTGCAAACAGAATTAAACGCTATGCCGCCTATGGATGAATTGAAAAAAGCATTGTCGGTTGTTTTAGATAAACATGTAAAAGTTGAAAGTGAATTAAATGCAGCACGTGTTTTGATGGAAGCATTAGATCAAGAAAATAGGAATTTAGATGATAAACGTCAAGTAATAGAGCGTGATATAAATAAGGTGAGAAATATTCTGGAAATATTACGCGTTGAATATCAGGGTTATAAAGTTAAATCTGACACGATTAAAGAACAGATAGCTGAAACAGAATATAAATTGGAAGAAATTGTAAAAGATCTTGCAGAAAATATTTCAGCAGAAGAATGGCAAGCGAAATTAGATCAAGTGGTAGCGCGTATTAATCGATTGGGGCCCATTAATTTAGTAGCCATTGATGAATATAATACGTGTTTTGAGCGTAAGCAGTATTTGGATAATCAAGTTAATGATTTGCAATCAGGCTTAGCCACACTAGAAGATGCGATTAGTAAAATAGACAGAGAAACACGAGCACGTTTCAAAGAAACGTTTGATAAAGTCAATGGACGATTCCAAGAATTATTTCCAACCATATTCGGTGGTGGTAAAGCCTATCTTGAATTAACCGATGATAATTTATTAGAAGCCGGTGTTTCTGTCATGGCTTCACCTCCCGGTAAACGAAATAGTACTATTCATCTTTTGTCAGGCGGTGAAAAAACACTCACCGCGATTTCCCTGATTTTTTCTATTTTTTATTTAAATCCTGCGCCATTTTGTTTGTTAGACGAAGTCGATGCAGCGCTTGATGATGCAAACGTGCTGCGATTTATTCGTCTGGTTAAAGTTATGGCTGAAAAAACGCAATTCATTTTTATCAGTCATAATAAAATTACGATTGAAATGGGTGAGCATTTAATCGGTGTCACTATGAATGAGCCTGGTGTTTCACGTCTTGTTAGTGTTGATATGGAAAAAGCGATTAGCTTAGTAGGCGCTTAATGGATGTTAAAGACGAAATAGCGAAATTACGTAAAGAAATAGCGGAACATAATTATCAATACCATGTTTTAGATGATCCGCTTATTTCGGATGCTGAGTATGATAGATTATTTCAACGATTAAAAAAACTGGAACAACAATATCCTCATCTCATTACATCGGATTCACCGACACAACGTGTAGGTGATGTACCGTTAAAAGCATTTGCAGAAGTCAAACACGTTGTTCCCATGTTATCGCTAGATAATGCGTTTGATGAGCAAGATATTCTTGATTTTGATAAACGTATTCACGATAAATTGGATACGGATCAAGTCATACAATATAGTTGTGAACCTAAACTTGATGGATTGGCCATTAGTTTGCGATATGAAAAAGGCTTATTGGTTCAGGCGGCAACGCGTGGTGATGGAACAACGGGTGAAGATGTAACAGAAAATATTAAAACCATATCCATGGTTCCTTTGCGATTACGCTTGGATAATCCGCCTGCATTACTTGAAGTAAGAGGCGAGGTGTTTATTTCCAAATCGGGATTTGAAACTTTAAACACGAATGCGCTTAAAAACGGTGAAAAAATTTTTGCTAATCCACGTAATGCAGCAGCAGGTAGTATTAGACAACTGGATTCTTCCATTACCGCATCTCGTCCACTAGCGATTTATTTTTATGGGGTAGGAGAGGTTGCTGGAATTAAATTACCCGATACGCATAGCGAGATTTTACATTATTTAGCAACATTAGGATTGCGCGTGAGTCAGTTAATTTCTGTTGCAAATGGCCCGCTGGAATGCATTGCTTATTATCAACAAATGTTAAAGAAACGCGATAAATTGGCTTTTGAAATCGATGGTGTAGTTTATAAAGTTAATTACATAAAACAACAAGAAAAATTAGGGTTTGTATCTCGTTCACCGCGTTGGGCAATCGCACATAAATTTCCGGCAGAAGAAGTTCACACTGTGATTGAAGCGGTAGAGTTTCAAGTCGGGCGTACAGGTGCATTAACACCGGTTGCACGTTTAAAACCCGTGCACGTTCATGGTGTGACGGTTAGTAATGCGACTTTACACAATATGGATGAAGTTAGACGCAAAGATATTCATATCGGCGACGCTGTGATTGTGCGTCGTGCAGGCGATGTGATACCTGAAGTGGTTGGTGTGATCATCAAGGATAGATCAGAACAGGTTAAAAAAATTGTATTACCTAAGCATTGCCCTGTTTGTCATTCCAGTATTGAACAAGTTGAAGGTGAAGCCGTAGCCCGTTGTACAGGTGGTTTATTTTGTAAAGCACAGCGCAAAGAAAACATTAAACATTTTGCTTCACGTCGTGCGATGGACATTGAAGGCTTAGGCGATAAATTGGTTGAACAATTGGTAGATAGTGAATTGATACATTCTTCTGCTGATATTTATCAATTGACCCAACAACAATTGGAAAATCTGGAAAGAATGGGTGAGAAATCGGCGCTGAATTTATTAGAACAAATTGAAAAAAGTAAATTCACAACCTTTGCACGTTTTTTATATTCGTTAGGCATACGTGAAGTAGGGGAAGCTACTGCAAAAAATCTCGCATTACATTTTAAAACGTTATCAGCATTACAAAAAACAAATGAAGAAGAATTGCAAACCGTTTCTGATATTGGGCCTGTGGTTTCCGCACATGTCGCACATTTTTTTCATGAACAACATAATCGTGACATTATTCGTCAGTTTATTGAGTCAGGTGTGCATTGGGAAGAGGTTAAAGTCAATGAGCATTCACCACTCTTAGGAAAAACATTTGTGTTAACGGGAACGTTATCTGAATTTTCACGTGATGAAGCTAAGGAAGCACTGGAAAAATTAGGCGCGAAAGTTTCTGGTAGTGTTTCAGCCAAAACCAGTTATGTGGTAGCAGGTACTGATCCAGGATCGAAATATGATAAAGCGGTTAAGTTAGGTGTGACGATATTAGATGAGGAAGCGTTTAAGGTGTTGTTGGGGAAATGATCTAACCTATCCTAACACTTCATCGCGTAATTTCTTAAACTGCAGCGTAATTTTTTGCGCGGATACTGGATGGCTAAGAAAATACCCTTGAATCATGTCGCAATTCTCAGCCGACAAAAACTTCACTTGATCAGCCGTTTCAACACCTTCAGCAACCACTTCTAAACCAAGATTATGTGCTAGCGAAATCAACGCGCTTGTTATGGCGACATCGTTAGGATTATTGGGTATACCTTTAATATAATCCCGATCAATTTTGATAGAACTAAGCGGAAACTTTTTCAAATAACTAATCACTGTATATCCCATTCCAAAATGATCAATAGACAATTGCACACCCGTCGCTTTAATTTGGTTTAATATTTCAGCGGAGGCTTCCACATTTTCCATAACCGTTTGTTCTGTTATTTCTAGCTCAATATAATTAGGATTAATATTATGGTTATTTAAAATGCTTGCTAATGATTTCACCATATTAGGATGGTTGAATTGTTTAGGCGAGAGTTTTAATGCAACCGTGATATGTTCAAACCCTTCATTTTGCCAATATTTAATTCGCTGACAAGCTTCTTGTAAAGCCCATTCGCCGATTTGTATGATGAGACCCGTTTCTTCTGCTATTTGAATAAATTTAGCGGGACTGATAATGCCAAGCGTAGGATGTTCCCAACGCATTAATCCTTCAACAGACGTGATATTGCCCGTGCTCACTCTAAATTTTGGTTGGTAGTAAAGCGTAAGTTCATTTTGATGAATGGCTTTACGTAAGGCTGATTCCAGTTGAATATATTCAAGCGCTGCGATATGAATTTCTTCAGTGTGATATTGATACGTATTTCCACCGGATTGTTTTGCCTTAAATAAAGCTCTATCCGCATTTTCTAGTAATTCTTCTAGTGAGTTTCCATCATTGGGATAAATACTAATTCCTACACTGGCTGTGACAGTGAATTCATGAGCATCGACTTTTAACAATTGAGAGCAATTATTTAATACTTTTTTTGCGACCATGCTGGCGAATTTTGGATTGCCTATGTCATTCAGTAAAATAATAAATTCATCACCCTCTAATTTTGCGAGAACATCTTCTTTTCGTAATGAATTTTTTAATCGTTTACTCATTTCTTTTAATATGAGATTGCCGTTTTCTATGCCAAACGTATCATTGACTAATTTAAATAAATCGAGATTGATAAGTAGAATAGCCAGCGTTTGATGCCGTCTTTCTGAATAAGTGATAGCTTTATTTAATATTTCATTAAACTGAATGCTGTTTGGTAGAGAAGTGAGTTCATCGCTTCTACCTAATTGCATAAAATATTCATGATCAATCATCATTTTTTCAGTGCGTGATTTAGCGGATATTTCTTCTTTTAATGCTTGTGTTATTTCATTTGCATGTTCTTCTATTTGCAAATTTTGAGCTTGAATGCTATCAAGAATATGATTGATATTTTCAGCAATGTTGCTTACTTCATCTTTGCCTTTCATGGTGATGCGTGATGATAAAGGTTCTTTTGAAGATAGAACAGAAACCTTATGATTTAATTTTTCAATGCGTTTGATGTTGTATGCATAAATAGCGGAGAATGAAATGACAGAGAGTAAAATGACAAATACGGAGGTAAAAAAAATAGTATTTGCAAAAAAATAGCCCGCACAAATCACTGCAAGAGTGGTAATACAAGACAATCCAATAATGAGTAGTGCTTTATTCTTTTGTTTCATATCTTTAGTTTGATGCTTTAAAAAAATAAATGCAAGAATGCTTGTGTAAGCTTATGATAGTAAAGATAATGATTTTTTAAGCATTTTAATAAATAGCATATTGCAGTAAGATATTTATATAGGTAAATGATAAATCTACATGGCGGATATTGTCTATGTGGAAAAATATTTTTCGAGAAGAAAAACCGAATAATGATTATCAAATCGATGATTTTAAATCCTTATTGCAATACGTAAATGATTTGGCAAACCATAAATTAGGTTATCCCGTTTCACTGCTTACTTATCTTGGCATTGTTAATAATCAGGAATTAGGGATCAAGCTAGGTTCGCTAGCCAATGTGTTGTTGAATAATGTAGGTGATCCGTTTAAAGATTCTGAAACCTCTTTGCTTGAAGTGAAAAAACATGAAAGAGAAATCATTGCTATTTTAGAAAAGTATTATGGCTTACCATTAAATGATGCAAGAGGTTATGTTACCACAGGCGGTACGGAAGGTAATTTTGCAAGTTTGTGGTGGTCTAAACGATATATCATCAATCAATTTATTGATAGATTGATTGAAAGTGACAATCTAATTAAATTGCGCCAAAAAGAAGAGCAAGAAATAACGGCTGCTCTTTCAAAGATACCACTGAATACGTATCAAGACAGAATTAATTCACTACAAAAAATCATTGAAATTAAAAATACTATTGCTGAAAATAAAAATATTTCTCAGCAATTAATCACACCAACCGTATTTTATTGTAAAGATCACACACATTATTCCGTACCTAAAATTTCAGAAGTATTACGTCTTAATATAAGACCCGTACAGGCTAATCAAGATGGATCCATTAATTTAAATGCATTAAAAAAAGAATTACTGCTACATGTTGGTGCTTATCCGCATAGTGGTGTGATTGTCATTGCAAATATAGGGACTACTATTACCGGTGCAATTGATGATGTGCCGGCGATACATCAATTGCTGAAAGATATCATGCCTATTCCTAATTTTACGATTCATATGGATGGTGCATTAGCGGGATTTGTTCTACCTATTTTAAAACCATTTGGAGAGTTGCCCGATTATTTTCGTTCGATTGGTGTGAATACGCTTGCTGTTTCTGCGCATAAATATCCGGGATTATCTCAGCCTTGCGGAATAGTACTTGCTCAAAAAGATTTTTTTAATAAGGCATTTGAAAAAAGTGAAAGAAGTGTGGAATACGTTGGAAATATTGTTGATGTGACGATTACTGGTTCACGTTCTGGGTTAAACGTGCTGATGTTTTATAATGCATTAAGATCATTGGATATGCATAAAGGTAATATTAAGTTGACTAAAATGGTAGAAGAAAATATTGAGAATGCGAGTTATCTTTATCATAAATTAGTTGAGCTGTATGGTGAAGACAAAGTGAGTTACCCATTTCATTTTAACGTGATTTTTCCAAAGCCATCCAAAACATTAGCAAAAAAATATCAGCTTATGCTGACAGGAGATAATGCAACAATCTGTGTATTGACCAATGTGACAAAAAAGTTAATTGATTTATTCATTGAAGATTTGAGTAAGGAAAAGGAGAAAACCATGTCTAATATTGATGCTAAAGTGGATTATACTTTGCAAACATTAAACGAGGAATATGCAAAATCTGCGACCGATGTTTTTATTAAATCATTTTGTGATAGTGAACCGATTACAAGACATTTGCACGTGAGTTATAAAGATTATGAACCATTTGCTAGAGAAGTCATACAAAAAGCTGTAAAAGAAGGATTAAGTAAAATTGCAGTGGATAGGCATAATCGTGTTATTGCTTGTGCTATTGCTGAGGATTTAGCAGATCCATTTATTCCACATTTATCGCATTATTCAAAACTTAAACCCATATTTTCCTTAATTGATGAATTATCCAAACCTTTTATTTACCATAAAAAATTCGTTAAAGGTAAAATTATTCATCTTTGGATAGCAGCAGTGGATCAATCTTATAGAGGTCTTGGGTTGTCTACAGAAATTGATATGAATTGTATTGAAGCAGCCGCTAGAAAAGGATTTGATTTTGCTTATGCTGAATTTACAAATGAATTGAGTGAAAAAGTGACTTCCCAATTTAAACTTTTAAAATTATGTAACAAGATTCAATATAATACCTATACTATGGATAATGGTAGTTTACCGTTTCAAGGAGTAGATGGTGTCGCTGCGAGCTACGTAGCAACAATAAGACCTGGTGTGAAAATTGAATCGCTGCCACATTGCTATACCATTACTGAATAAGGATAATCGTAAACCTATGCCTATTGTTGTAGAGCAAAAGCAAATATCGGATAAAGAAAAATTTTTCATTAATAAACAAGTGAAGGAAGAATTGGTTGAGCATCTTTATCAAGGATGCTTGCCTGGCACCATCACTGGAATGGTGGCGAGTATTGCTATCTATCTTGATTATTATCGCTACACACCTTTTGATTTATTGAATGCCTGGGTGGTTACGTTTAATTTAATGATGGTTTCCTTGACGTGTTTATTTTGTGTTTATAAAAAATATAAATCAAAATTTGATATCGTTGCTTGGGAGCGTTCTTATTCTGTCATGATGATAGGATGTGCATTATCCTGGATACCCATTATTTATTTATTACCGCATGATATTTCTCGCCAATATTTAGCCTTAATTGCCTTTTTTTAGCGACCACGGGTTATGCAACGGGAACTATTGGTCAATTTAAATTATGCGTAATGACTTTGATTATCATGTTAGTTCCTTTGATTGTATGGTGTTTACACTTAGGCGGTATTTTTTATAATATCATTGCCGCTTATTCAGCGATTTATATGTTTTTCATGTTTGGCATTAATCATAGAAGTACGCAATGGTTTAAAGATTCGCTTAAATTAAAATTGGAGAATAATCTGGTTAGTTATCAGGCTAATCATGATTTGCTGACAGATTTGCCAAATCAACGTTTATTGCCGCAATACGTTGATTCGGCCATTCAATCTGTTAAAGGAACCGGTAGCGCATTTGCATTAGTCTGTTTTTCCCCGAATCGTATGGAAATGATTAATGATAGTTTAGGGCATCAAGTGGGTAATACTATTATTCAATCTATTGCTAATCGTTTAAAAGCCATTGCCTCACATGCTTTACATTTAAAACAAGATACGCAATTTATTATTACGATTTCACGTACGGATACATTTAATATTTTAATGTGCCCGCTTGAAATGGATGGCGCTGAAAATAAATTGAAAACCCTATTTTCAGTGTTGGATGAACCGTTTTATTTGACAGATAGAGGTGTCAAATTAACAGCGAGTGTAGGAGTGAGTTTTTATTCAAAAGATGGTGATAATGCAGCGACATTGCTTGCAAACGCTGATGCTGCGATGTTAAAAGCCAAACAATTCGGCGGCAACCGTTTTGAATTTTATCGTGCTGAAATTAATGCGCAATTACCAAGGCAATTAGCACTTGAAAATGATTTGATTGATGCAATTGAATTAAATCAATTGCAAGTGTATTACCAACCATTAGTGGATATTAAAACAGGTCGTATTGCAGGTTCGGAAGCCTTAATTCGTTGGCTGCATCCGGTACATGGATTTATTTCACCGATTAACTTTATTCCGCTAGCAGAAGAAACAGGATTAATTATACCTATTGGTGATTGGATATTAAAAGAAGCTTGCAGGCAAACAAAAGTGTGGCAGCAAATGGGATTCACTGCATTAAAAGTAGCCGTAAATGTTTCTGGAAAACAGCTAACTCATGATGGATTTATTGATGCCATTAAAGATGCATTATCGGTAACCGAATTTGACCCAGAATATCTTGAACTTGAGATTACAGAAACGGCTATTTTAGATGAGAACATTACTTCTATTATTAAAGCATTTACTGAGCTGGGCATTGGTCTTGCGGTAGATGATTTTGGAACGGGTTATTCTGGTTTAAGCTATTTAAAGCGTTTTTCCATTGATAAATTGAAAATCGATCAATCCTTTGTTCGTGATATACCAGACAACAATGATAGCATTACGATAGTCTCAGCCATTCTTGCAATGGCAAGAGAGTTAAATGTAAAAAGTCTGGCTGAAGGCGTAGAAACAGAAGAGCAATTACGATTTTTACAGTCTAAAGGATGCGACTATATTCAAGGGTATTACTTTAGTAAACCATTGGAAGCTAGTTATTTTACACAGCTTTTGTTAAATTATCCCAACATGCCTGTATTTTCAAATGTCGAGTTAGTTTAACAATAACCAAGGAAGGTGATATGAAGGTGAATAAAGAAATATTTAAATTAAGCGCTATTTTTTGTGCGTTATTATCTTCACAACTCTATGCCGCTGGTTACAGATTGGAATTTCAAAGTGCTTCTGTATTGGCTGATGCAGGAGAAGCAGCGGTTGTCGAAGATGCAGGAACTAACTGGTATAACTCGGCGGGTCTTCTTTCTTTGCCATTGCAAGTTGTTATGTCTGGCATAGATGTTTATGCGCCAACTACATTTTCAGGTACGGTTAATGCACCTTCTGCTATTAATCAAGCACCACCTCCGTTTAATACAACAGCTAGTAATTTCACAGCGAATGCAACAGCGAGCTCTCATCCTAATTCTTTTTTACCAGCATTTCATTTATCTCTTCCTGTTAGTGAAAAATGGGCATTGGGATTAAGTGTGGTACCTGCGTGGGGGTTTACCGAAGATTACGGCGAAGCATCTATATTGCGTTACAATTTGACTAGGGTATATACCAAAACTATCGATATTTCACCGAGTATTGCTTATCAACTGACACCACAATGGTCTGTCGGTATAGGGCCTGACATTCATTATTTTTCTGTTCAAAGTAAAGTGCGTTCACGTACCGAGGGAACGCTTGCTCCTTTATTGGGAACGGTAGGCGATTCCAGCTCTCGTTTTACGGCAAAAGACTGGACTTACGGCGGTCATATTGGGTTGCTGTATAAATATAATGATTCAGCACGAGTTGGTATTCATTATCGATCCAGATTAATGACGAATCTGGAAGGGGATAGTAGTTTTACGCTGGATTCAGGCGGTTTTTTTGAAACGAATACGTTTAAGCTACCAATAGGATTGCCTGCTAGCACTACCTTGAGCTTTTATCAGGATGTGACGCCTTGCTGGGCTTTAATGGGAACGGTTGCTTATGATCAGTGGCGTTCTATCCGTGATTATCATGCTAGAAATTATATACAACCGCCTACTCCAGCTAATCCATCTGGCTTGTTGTCTAGTGTGGTTCTGCAACAAGATATGCGTAATACGTTTGATTTGAGTGTAGGTACGCATTATAAAATCAATCAACAGATCATGTTCAGAGCTTCATTTAAATATGAACAGACGCCAACGCAAACGCAATTTCGTGATGTGAATTTTCCAGATGGCACCAAATACGGTATTAACATAGGTGCGCGCTATCAGGTGAATAGTAAAATTGCGCTAGATGCTATTTACGGTCATGTGTTTGTGTCTAGAGAAGGGATTCATGACGTTAATCCTGTTACGGGCGCAGTTGCTTCGGGTCATCAGAAGACAGGCATTGATTTACTAGGTGGTCAGTTGGTTTGGAATTTATAAATAAAAATCCCGCGATATTTTTTATACCGCGGGATTTTTATGAGTGTTATTTACCAGCTTTATCAGAAAATGCTTTCTGAAATTCTTGTAACTCTTTCTTAATACTAGCAATTTTATCAGAGCGGCACATTTTTACCGTGTTAGCATCTATTCCTTTTACGCCAGTGACGGTTTGACCCAAAATAACGGGTTTCATGCAATCCATCCAAAATCGTTTACCATCGGTTTCACCTTTAGCAAATCCAGCTGCTTTACAAGCCTCTGCAATCGCAGCACAGGGTTTGCTGTCAGAATACATATCATTATCAGCAAAGACTGGCTGGGCTAAAAGAGTAGCAGCTAATACAAGAGTTAAATGAGTTTTACGCATGACGAATCTCCTTATTTTTTAGTTTTAACAGAGGTGAGTTTTTTTGCGGGATGTATTAAAAGTAAACTGGTGAGTATGAAAAGAATATGAAGCATCATAAAGAATACTCCTGATTTTGGTTTTATTCTCATAGTATACCAAGTTTGGGGCGGGGGTAGAGATGATGATAATTATCAATGGGATATGTTTCGTCTTACTGATTCTCTCTTTATTTTTTTGGCAATGGCTCGTCGGCCTCCGGCCTCCTGCGCTTTATTTGCCAAAAAAATAAAGAGAGAATCAGTAAGACGATCTATTTGATTTATTACGACAAATTTCCCAACAACTCCCGCATTTTTGCCTTAATCATATCAATCGCGATTCGATTACCGCCTCCACGAGGAACGATCAAATCAGCATAACGTTTGGATGGATCAATGAATTGCAAATACATAGGTTTTACGGTTTCTTCGTATTGTTTTAACACACAATCCATGGATCGGCCGCGTTCTTTAATGTCTCTGTTTAAACGACGTATGAGACAAACATCGAGAGAGGTTTCCATGTAAATACGAATATCCATTAATTCGCGTAAAGTGGGTTCAGCGAATAACATGATTCCTTCTAAAACAATAATCGCATGTTGACCAATCGCACGTGTTTCTTTTTCTCGAATATGTTGTGAATGGTTATAAATCGGTATTTCTACACTTTTACCTTGTTGCAATTGCATTAAATGATTTAACAGTAATTCATGATCAAACGCATCAGGATGGTCGTAATTGATTTTTGCTCTTTCTTCAAAGGGGAGGCTGCTATTGTCTTTGTAATAAGAATCTTCAGGAATAATGACCACTTGATCAGAACCTAATTCATTGACTATGGTATTTGCCAATAAACTTTTACCAGAAGCAGAAGCACCTGAAATGCCTATGATAATCGTTGTTTTTTTATTCAAGTGTGTCTCTCCTCTCGTTACGTTTTAATAAAACATAGATGGCTCCGCGGCTGCCATGAGCACGTGATGCTGAGCAAAAAGCAAGTACAGCAGGCAATTCGCGTAACCAGTGGTTAAGTTTATTTTTCAAAATAGGCATTTCACTGTGATGGCCTTTGCCATGAATAATGAGAACCACGCGGATTCTATCATGCAAACATTGTTGTAAAAACTCATCTATGACAATTTTTGCTTTTTCGACAAATAAACCATGTAAGTCCAGCGTTGCCTCGATAGTATATTGGCCTTTTCGTAAATGGCTAAGGATTTTGTTGGATATACCGGCTTGTTTAAAGGAGATAAATTCTTCGCCTTGCACCGGGTCAAGGGATAGGGATTCGGTTAAATTTAAGGATTCAGTCTGGTCATAAGGTTTTGGGGCTTTCTTTTTACGGGGTAGGTAGGCGCTTAAATGGATTTTATCTGTTGCTAGCGGTATGGTACCCTTTACCGCTTCATGAAAGTGTTTTAAGTCTTCTGGGGTAATGTAGGGTCGTTTTTTAGCCATGCAGAGATGATACAACGAATACAAAATCAGGAATATATACCATGCAATTATTTTTTGAGTTTTTCCCTGTATTATTATTTTTTCTAACCTTTAAATTTTACGGCATTTATGCTGCAACCGTAGTCGGTATCATCACCACTTTTTTACAAGTGATGATAACGCGTCTCTGGATGAAAAAGTGGGACAACAAACAATTAATCACGCTGGCTATTTTTGTTGTCTTTGGCGGCATGACTTTATATTTTCATAATCCGATTTTTGTAAAATGGAAACCAACGATTTTATTTTGGTTATTTGCCGTCACGCTTTTAGTGACCCAGTATTTTACACAGAAACCATTAATTCAGCGATTAATGGAAAACATGTTGCAAGATAAAGGGCATCTTTCTAAGCAAATCTGGATGCGACTCAATTTAATATGGGCTTCTTTTTTTACTCTCTTAGGTGTGATGAATTTATACGTCGCTTATTTTTATAGTGATGATATATGGGTTAATTTTAAATTTTACGGTATTACCAGTGCGCTATTCATCTTTAGTATTTTTCAGGCGTGTTATTTGGCGCGTTTTATAACGGAAGAGCCTAAGAATAATGGTTGATCTTGAACGGGTAGCATTGATTCGTGAACGTTTACAATCAGCCTTCACACCAGATCACCTTGAAGTGATAGATGAAAGTGATGAACACATAGGTCACAGTGGTCATCAAGGTGGTGGAAGGCATTTTGCGATTGTGATTGGTGCACAATGTTTTTACGGCATGAGCCGTGTTGAAATGCATAGGCAAATCTATGCATTATTCACAGATTTAATGCCGGATCAAATTCATGCCTTAAAAATTAAGTCTTTTAATTGTTCTGCTGTTAGCAAAAATACACCGCCACCCCCACGTTGAAATTCTAGCCACATAAATGGAATATCAGGAAATTGTTCAGCAAGCGCAAATTCACTATTACCTACTTCTACAATCAATATGCCGTGCGGTTCTAAATAATCCTGAGCTCGTTTTAAAATGCGAGTGACAATATCTAATCCTTGTGTGCCTGCTTCTAATGCTAATGCGGGTTCATGTTGATATTCAGCGGGCAGATCAAACATTTCCTGTGTGCTGACGTAAGGTGGATTGCTAACAATAATATCGTATTTTTTTTGTGGTATCGCAGAAAAAATATCGGATTGTATGAGTTCAACTTGATCTTCTACAGCATGTCTTAACACATTAATCTTGGCAACCGTTAAAGCATCACTTGAAATATCTACCGCATCAACGCTTGCATCAGGAAAGGCTTTGGCAGAGGCAATCGCAATGCATGCACTGCCTGTACATAAATCCAGAATACGATGGACTTGATAGTGTTCTATCCAGGGTTGAAAATGATTTTCTATGAGTTCAGCTATCGGTGAGCGCGGAATGAGAACACGATCGTCAACATAATAGGGAAGGCCCGCAAACCATGCTTCATGAGTGAGGTAAGGAACAGGTATTTTTTTTGTAACGCGTGTATCAATCAGTTCACTTAATTTTTTACGTTCCTCTTGTAGGAGGCGAGCATCCAGAATGGCTGGATTAATATCGTGTGGTAAATGCAAGGTGTGTAAAACCAGTGCAATGGCTTCATCCCATGCATTGTCTGTTCCATGTCCGTAATATAATCCAGCTTGATTAAAACGCGTGGTAGCAATGCGTATGTAATCACGAATGGTTTGAAGCTCTGCATCGTTAGTCATAAAACGGCTCGTTTCTCGTGAATAAAAAAGAATGATGATGTTATCAAGGTAGATGAAGTCTGCAAACAACATTATACTTTGTGATTAAATTCGTTACGGTATTAACGGTGTTGTAGGTTGGGTTAGGCGCTTTTTGCCGTAACCCAACAATAAACCAATAATGTTGGGTTACGGCAAAAAGCGCCTAACCCAACCTACAAAGATCATAAGGTTGGATAGAGAATGTCAGACAAAATCGGCTCATTAATTATGGATTTACAAGGAAAAACCCTATCCAGTGAAGACAGAGACATTCTGAATCATCCCTTGGTAGGCGGTGTCATTTTGTTTGCGGTGAATTACGAGTCGCGCGAGCAGTTAACGTATTTATGCAATCAGATTCGAAGCGCTAGGAAAACACCCTTACTGATTATGGTTGATCAGGAAGGGGGTCGTGTACAACGCTTTATTGATGAATTTACTCGTCTACCGTTTATGTCCGTTTTTGGTGAACGGTATGATGAGAATCCTATCCATACTTTAGAACTAGCAAAAGATTGTGGCTGGTTAATGGCTACCGAATTATTATCAACCGGTATCGATCTTAGTCTTGCACCCGTACTCGATTTAAACAAAGGTGTGAGCAGTGTAATCGGTAAACGTGCTTTTCATGCTGACCCTATCGCTGTGATTGCGATAGCTAGCGCTTTCATGAGTGGTATGCAAGAAGCAGGCATGCAAGCAACGGGCAAGCATTTTCCAGGACATGGATCGGTACAGTTAGATTCACACATAGCGAATCCTGTTGATGAGCGTAGTCTAGAAGAAATTGAGAACGATGATTTATTGCCGTTTACAGGACTGATAAACGCTGGGCTTTCCGCTATTATGGCCGCACACATTGTTTTTCCAAAAATAGATACCATGCCTGTGGGTTTTTCCCGTTATTGGTTGAAGACGATTTTGCGGGGTAAGCTAGGATTTACCGGTGTCATTTTAAGCGATGATCTTAACATGCAAGGAGCGAATATTTCCGCGCATTATGGGGATAGAGTGAAGGCAGCAAGAGAAGCAGGCTGTGATTTTGTTTTGCTTTGTAATAATCGAAAAGGAGTCGTTCAGGTATTGGATGATTTGCCGTATGAGTCGCATAGGATAGGTCAGGAAAAATGGCGGTTATTGCAAGCTAATTTTTCTCGAGTGAGTGATAATGCGTTTTGCGAAAATGCTAGGTGGAAAAAAACGCGGGATGTATTGAGTGAGTTAGAGTCTAGCGTTAATTAACCGGTGTAACGTCGTTGTACGGTGGGATGTTGTTCTCGGTGGGACGTCGTTGCGAGGAGCGTTTTTTGCGACGAAGCAATCCATTCATGATTAGTAAGATGGAGCAATTAATGATATGGATGGATTGCTTCGGCCTGAAAAGCAGCCTCGCAACGACGTCCCACTGTACAACGGCGCACCTCCGTTACCGTCATGCACTGAAATAAATCAATTTAATCATTAGGAATAACCGTATGGAAAATATCAAAAAAATTACCGAAGTACTTGAAGCAGCAGAATGTCTTTATAGCTTAAATGAACTCAATGAAGCCTTAGATAAAGTAGTCAGTGAAATCACCCATAAATTAAAAGATACGAATCCCCTGATATTATGTGTCATGTCTGGCGCTATCATTCCTGCCGGGCATATGTTGACGCGAATGCATTTTCCACTGGAAGTTGGCTATTTGCACGTGACGCGTTATCGCGGAACGAATAGAGGTGGTGATTTACATTGGCTAGTTGAGCCGAGACAGGAGTTGAAAGACCGTACCATTCTCGTCATTGATGATATTATGGATGGCGGTTTGACACTTTCTGCCATCATCGATTATTGCAAGCAAGCAGGATGCACTAATGTTTATACGGCTGTCATGGTTAGCAAAAAACGCAAGCGTGAAGCCGGTGTTAACTTTGAACCGGATTTTGTCGGCGTAGAAACAGAAGATAGATATTTATTTGGTTTTGGTTTGGATTACCACGAATATTTGCGTAACGTCCCTGGTATTTATGCCGTTAAGGAAAACGTATGATAGTGTTAAGCTGGCTCATGATTTTCTTAGCCGTCTTTTGTGTGCTGGCTTACCAACGTGCTTCATTAAAAATCTGGACGATTTGTTTTGGCTTACTCTTAATCCTCGCGACACGATTTCATCAACATACTATCTGTTTATCGTTTTTTTGGTTGTTTTTCCTCATCATATTTATTCCGTTTAGCATAAAACCCATTCGACAACGTTTTATCAGTCAACGAATATTAAATTATTGTCGCGCCGTTATGCCCGTTATGTCGCGCACAGAACGCGAAGCGATTTCAGCCGGTACCATTACGTGGGAAGGGGATTTATTTCGCGGTAATCCTGACTGGGATAAATTACTAGCGCATGCGCCTGCAAGGTTAACAGAAGAGGAACAGGCTTTTTTAGACGGGCCGGTAGAAACTTTATGCGCCATGTTGAATGATTGGGATATCACGCACCATCGTATTGATTTGCCGCCACCGGTTTGGCAATTCATAAAAGACAATGGTTTTTTTGGTTTGATCATTCCGAAAATATACGGTGGAAAACAATTTTCGGCTTACGCGCATTCACAAATTTTAACTAAGCTAGGCGGTGTCAGTATTACAGCAGGGTCTAGCATTGCTGTTCCCAATTCATTAGGGCCCGCTGAATTATTATTGCATTATGGGACCAACGAACAAAAAGATTATTATTTGCCACGATTGGCTAAAGGTTTGGAAGTCCCTTGTTTTGCTTTAACGTCACCGGTTGCAGGCTCAGATGCTGGTTCCATGACCGATCATGGCATTGTTTGTTATGGTGAGTATGAAGGGGAAAAAACCTTAGGTTTACGCCTTACGTTTGATAAACGCTATATCACGCTCGCACCGATTGCGACGGTTATCGGTCTTGCATTTAAGTTATACGATCCAGATCGTTTGCTAGGTGGTAAAGAAGATGTGGGTATTACGTGTGCGCTCATTCCACGTGAGACGCCAGGAATAGAAATCGGTCGTAGACATTTCCCATTAAATACCGCATTTCAAAACGGGCCTATTCGTGGTAACAATATTTTCATTCCTATAGATTGGATCATAGGTGGTAAAGCGCAAGCAGGAAAAGGCTGGAAAATGTTGATGGAATGTTTAGCGGCCGGCCGTGCAATATCATTACCAGCGAGTGCCGTTGCAGGCGGTAAAGTATTATCGTATGCAGCCGGTGCTTATGCTCGCATTCGTAAACAATTTAATATGCCTATTGGTAGGTTTGAAGGTGTGGAAGAACCGTTAGCGCGCATCGCGGTTTTTACTTACATCATGGATGCAGTGAGAACGTTTGCAGCGGCAGCCATCGATGCAGGTGAAAAGCCGGCCGTTGCATCTGCGATAGTAAAATACCATACCACGGAATTAGGTCGTAAAGTGGCTTGCGATGGTATGGATATTCACGGTGGTAAAGGCATTTGTTTAGGACCGAATAATTATCTCGCTAGAGGTTATGAGGCAGCTCCCATTGCAATTACCGTGGAAGGTGCGAATATTTTAACGCGTAACATGATTATTTTTGGGCAAGGTGTCATACGTTGTCATCCATATATTTTAGCGGAATTGGAAGCTGCCCGTTTAGAAGATGGTGAAGCATTAGCCGCGTTTGATACCGCTGTCATTAAACACGTTGCATTTGGTATCAGTAATGCAGTGCGTAGTTTTATTTTAGGTATAACCAGTAGTTATATTGTCAAAGCGCCTAAAGGCAAAATGAAACGGTATTATCAGCAAGCAACGCGTTTTAGTTCTGCGTTTGCCTTTATTGCAGATGTTTGCATGATGGTATTTGGTGGTAGTCTCAAGCGTAAAGAAACGATTTCAGCGAGATTAGGCGATATTCTGAGTTACTTATATTTATTATCTTCCGTTTTAAAATTTTACCGTGATCAAGGTGAAAATACCGATGATCTTCCCTTAGTGCGTTATGCTTCTCTTTATTGTTTGTTTGAAATTCAAGAACGTTTTCATGAAATCATACAAAATTTTCCAAATCGACCATTGGCTTTTATTTTAAAGGTGATGATATTCCCATTGGGCGAACGTTTTTCTAAACCTCGCGATGCAATTACCCATAAAGTGGCGCAATTAATGATTTCACCGACGGCAGCGCGAGAACGATTGGCGAAAGGTGCGTATTTATCACAACATCCCAATAATTTAATGAATGCTATTCAAGATGCGTTGATTAAAACCATAGCGAGTGAGCCCATAGAAAAAACTATACGCATGGCGAAAAAAGATAAACGGATTACAGGGTTTTCCATGAGCGAGCAAGCGCAATCTGCTTTCGAACAACAGATTATCAGTCAAGAAGAGTTGGCTATTTTCATGCAAGCGGAAGAGGCACGTAAAAAAATCATTGCGGTTGATGATTTCTCGAATGAGGAGTTGTTGGGTAGTTAGGTTGTTATTGTAATAGGATAGAAGGACGTTGTTACTCGGTGGTTCGTCGTCCCGCGGCTTGTCCGCGGGATCCAGAATCGTTTTTTGCTTTCTTCGAGGAATAATGTCTGGATCCCGCGGACAAGCCGCGGGACGACGAACCACCGAGGATAATGAATGACACTCAACCCCAAAAAAGAAGGCACTTTACCCTACATCCTCCTTCTCACTGGTTTTTTGATGTTATTAGAGTTCAGTTATTTCATCCAATGTAATCGCGCTTATCTTTCAGATTATACTTTTGTATCAAAAAATTTGAGCATTCCACTGACTATCCTTCCCGGTATTTTTTATTTCATCGCGGCAGAATTCACGATTCATTTAGCATATGCACTGATTGTATGGATAGTCGTAACATGTCTACCATTTCGAAATAAAGTAAACAGTGCGATCATCATCTGGCTACTTGGCGTCATTACAATTTTTGTAGCGAACCAATATTATTTCCCCAATTCCAAATTTGCTGAATTAACATCATTGATATTGACTACTCCAGGGCTAGTGAAAACAGTCTATTTTATTCTTATTACTGCTTGTATTGGCGTATGTTTGCTAGTTGTTAGTCGTTCATTTTTTATTTTTGCAATCTCGACATTATTTATCTGTATCAGTTTTTTTATTCTTAAAACCAAGACGGATATACCAATCAATAATCCTGCAACCGCATCACGCCCTAATATTATATTGATAGGTATAGATTCACTACGACCGGATTTTTTAAGTTATTTTGGCTATGATAATAAAACACCATTTCTCGATGCTTTCTTAAATCAATCAGCCGTATTTACGGAAGCAGTCACGCCGCTTGCAAGAACGTTTCCCTCATGGTCGTCCATATTGTTAGGGCAGTATCCACGAGAAAGTCGTATTCGCTCCAATCTTTCGCAACAACAGTTTTTGCATTTTGATGACTCACTACCAGCGATTTTACAACGTCACGGTTATGAAACCATTTATGCAACCGATGAAACGCGTTTTAGTAATATCGATAAAAACTTTGGATTTAATCGTATCATTAGTCCGCCTATGGGTTTGAATGATTTTTTAATTGGGAATTTTAATGATTTTCCTTTGTCGAATGTCTTAGTTAATACCGTGATAGGAAAATGGTTGTTTCCTCATGGTTATGCTAATCGTCCTGTGCATTTCACTTATAATCCCGATAGTTTTTTGCAATTATTGAAACCGGTATTAGCGGAAAATCATCAGCAACCTTTATTATTAGCTGTGCATTTTTGTCTAACGCATACGCCTTATTTATGGGCTGATTATGCAGGTGAAGGTCAAGATGTAAAAGCGCGTTATGTAGCAAGCATTCAACGAGTGGATGAGCAAATACAAGACTTTTTTATTTTGCTTAAACAATATCATTTATTAGATCATGCGATAGTCGTATTACTCTCTGATCATGGTGAAACGCTGGAATTATCCGGTGATAGAATCACTGAAAAAGAATTATTTATTTCTTCTAAGGAATATTCTTCGATACCTCAATTTTATCCGCAAGGGTTGGATGATGAAGCGGTTAATCAATCGGCAGGTCATGGTACGGATGTTTTGGGATTACCGCAATATCATACTTTGCTCGCGTTTCAATTGTATGGGGTAGAGAAGAATGCGATAGGTGATATACCGGGCGTCGTGTCATTGATAGATATCAAACCGACCTTGCTTCAATATTTGCAATTACCATCACCCAATTCTAGCGGTATTTCACTGTTAAAATGGATACAAGGTATAGAGACAGCGAATTTAAATACCAGACATATTTTTCTAGAAAGTGATTTTTCGCCTGCAGCCATTCGAACGGTTTATCCCGAGGTTCGTAAAGTGATGTTAGAAGGCATAGATATATTCGAGATAAATCCGCTGACCACGCGTTTAACTATTAAAGATGAAATGACCACGAAAATCATTGCGAGTAAACAATACGCGGATATTTATGGTGAGTGGATGTTGGCCTTGTATCCTAAAGAGCAACATAAACGCACGGCTATTTTGATTAATTTGAATAGTGGCCAATGGACGGATGATTTGCAAAATAAGTTTGCAAAAGACTCACCGGCTCAATTGATGTTAGCGCAATTACGTGTGTTTTATGGCGATGAGATAGTTGACGTGGAGTGAGGGTGAAAAAAGGTAATTGTTCACGGCTAGCTAAAACGATTGTGCTTGAATACCAGATACGTTGTCATCCCGTGCATGCTTCTGGCACGGGATGACACACTTGCAGTAGATTACTCTTATTAAATAAACTCGTGCGTATTGTTAAGAGTAGGACGACCTGTCACTACATTCTCTTGCTTGGTTGTAGTAAATATTCCTTCATACGATTCTTTAATTTTGTCGGCATCTGAATACGCAGTCATGTGATTTTCTATCTCATGCTTTTTCATTAGAACAACAGCTTCATGTTGCGATTCTCTAAAGCGTAATTCACGTATATGATCAGAAAATCCTAGTAAATATGTTTTAAACGAATCAGGATTATAATTGCCTGTTAGTTTCTTGTCAGCATGCGCCTCATTGACAATATTAATGAAGTGATCTTCATAGTCGTTAATGGATGTAAATTCTTGTAGCAACATTTTCGTACTAAAAGATCTCATAAACTCAACAGCTTCTTTTTGCCCTGTTGCTCCATGTTTGCTGAACAAGCTGATGCATTTTTTATTGCTATCTACTTTTGAGCCGTAAGTAGCTATAAATCCATTTACAAAGAGGTCGTTTAGGTTTTGGTAAATATTATTCGTGGGTTTAAGCATATTCTTATTTGGTGAGGAGGATTCGTTTGAATGATTTTTATGTTTTTTACCATTACCAGTTAAATCTACTTTTAGCTTTGCATCATTAAGTTCTGCTTTCAATCTTTGTATTTCTTCGTTTCTATAATCAATCTCATTAGTAGTATCAATGCTAAGTGTACTCTTTAGAATGAATAACGCATCATATTCTTGACTTTTTATACGGAGGTCTTCTTTCAATTGTTGTATTTCAGCATCCTTATCTTTATTAATGTTTACTTGATTTGTAAGCTCAATTTTTTCTTTAACTAAAGCATCCAATTCTGCATTTTTTGTATCAAGAGTTTCTCTTTGACTTGCAAGAAGATCATTAAGCTTTTTATTTTCTTCCTGTAATCTTTTTAATTCAATTTCATTTTTTTTGGCTTGTTCTTTAAATTCTCTCGCTATTTTCTTTTTATTTTCTTCTATTGTTTTTTCTGATTCTTCTTCTTTACGTAGATCATTTAAAGAGTTATCTAGATTGATATTTTCTTGAAGCGCCTCTAAAACTTCAGGTTTCAGTTTATTATCAGCATTTGTATTGTTGGCTACTGTCTCAGGTAGTGTATCGAAGAAATCACGACTTACAACATCTTCTTCGATTACGATTACATCATTGCGTGTTGTTCTCATTACTACTCCAAATTATTCTTTATCAGTTAAATGGTTGAGGATTGCGCTAATTATCTACCTGCTAATCCTATTTTCGTCGCGGATTATCGTATAAGCATTGTGATAATGCTAGCTAATTTACTGATACGGTTATACACAGCCGACTACGTTTGTGCACAAAATGCATTTAGCGTCCGAAACTAGCATTAAATAATGCTCAGTTACTGGGTTAATCTTATACATACAATCTAACTATATGATTAATAATATATATCCACTTGTGTCTATTTAATGTGCTTTTCAGCTAAACTCTTGATCTTAGGCCTTTCGCACCGGTTTTCGATAGCTTACACACAGACTTATCCACAGAAACTGTGGATAGTTTGAAGGTGGGGTAGTGATGCGGATTTTTTGTTGACCTTCTATTTAATACACCTTACCATACACATATGGAGGTGTATATGCGAACCAATATTGTGTTGGATGAAAAATTACTCAAAGAAGCTTTGCGTTATGCGCATGTTTCGACTAAGAGAGAATTAATTGATCTGGCTTTGCGCGAATTTGTTGAACATCATAGACGAAAAGATATTCGCGATTTGAAAGGTAAGGTAAAAATTGATGATGAGTATGATTATAAGTCATTAAGATCGCGTAAATAGGAGTGGGTTGTGTATTTGGTTGATACATCAGTTTGGATTGATTATTTTCGAAATAAAGATAATACGTCTACAGTAAAATTTGCCTCTATTCTTGATAGAGGTTTACCATTTGGTCTCACAGGCGTCATTTATCAGGAAATCTTACAGGGGGCAGTATCGGAAATGGACTTTAATCAATTAAAAGATTATTTGTCTACTCAACGTTTCTTTCATCCAAAAGATGAAATCATTACCCATGAGGGTGCTGCAAAATTGTTTTATCTGTGCAGGCGAAAGGGGATTACAATACGAAGCACTATAGATTGCCTTATTGCGCAGATTGCAATTGATTATGGTCTGGTTATTTTGCATAACGATCAAGATTATAATCGTATTCAATCTATTGTTCCTGAGTTATTGCTTGAGTAAGAAATTTTTATCATAAAAAATACTTCCGCCATCTTTAATATCACTATATACTTTTTCGGTTATACCTGACTGCATCACAAGGATGAATCATCGCATGGTAGTGACTACGGTGCTGATAGGAATAGCGTTGCTCATTATCACGGGTCACGGTTTATTATCGCCTCTACTGTTGATTTTTTTGTGGCTAATTTATTTGACCGTCGTTCTTTTTTTTAATGCTCACACATTGCGTATTCGTTATATCACTCAACCGCTTTTGCCCTTATTAAAATCTAAACTACCAACGATTAGCACAACAGAACGCATTGCGATTGAAGCGGGTGATACTTGGTGGGAAAAAGAATTATTTTGCGGTCGTCCTGACTGGAATAAACTTTATAATATCCCTAAGCCTGTTTTATCTCAGGAAGAACAACGTTTTCTTGAGCAAGAAGTAGAGCATCTTTGCTCACTCTTAGATGATTGGGATATTGTATTCCATCAACATAATTTATCGGACGACGTTTGGGATTATCTTAAAAACCAAAAGTTTTTTGCCATGATTCTACCTAAAGAATACGGTGGCTTAGGATTTTCAGCCTTGGCGCATTCTACGGTAGTGACCAAAGTTGCAACGCGATGTATTAGCGCAGCCGTCACCATTATGGTGCCGAATTCACTGGGGCCAGGTGAGTTATTGGTTAGGTATGGAACAGAAGAACAAAAAAATTATTATTTACCACGTTTGGCATCCGGTATGGATATTCCTTGTTTTGCATTGACTGCACCAGATGCAGGCAGTGATGCGGGTGCAATTCCTGATAAAGGAATCATTTGTCGTGGTATTTACGATGGCAAAGAAATACTGGGAATGAAAGTCAGCTGGGATAAGCGTTATATTACACTCGCTCCGGTTGCAACCTTGTTAGGACTCGCTATTCATTTATACGATCCTGATCATTTGTTAGGAAAGAAAACGAATATTGGTATCACTTTATGCCTCATTCCTACCTCTCATCCTGGAGTAGAAGTAGGATCACGCCATCTTCCCATGTATAGCGCATTCATGAATGGTCCTACGCGCGGTAACGATGTATTCATTCCACTGGATTGGATTATTGGTGGCGTTGAAATGGCAGGGCAAGGTTGGCGTATGTTGATGGAATCACTGTCTATTGGTCGTTCGATTTCTCTGCCGGCGCTTTCTACAGCTTGCAGTAAAGTCGCTTTTCGTGCGACGGGTGCTTATGCCAAAATTCGTAAGCAATTTAATACATCCATTGCTAATTTCGAAGGTGTGGAGGAAGGCTTAGGCTATATCGCTGGATATACTTATTTGCTAGAAGCGTGTCGCATGATGACAGCAGGTGCGATAGATCAACACATTAATCCTTCTATTGTATCAGCCATCGCTAAATACCACATGACAGAAATGTGTAGACGTGTGGTGTCAAATGCCATGGATATACATGCAGGACAAATGGTGCAAACTGGTCCTAGAAATATAATAGCTAATCTTTACGTTACTATTCCGATTAGTGTGACCGTAGAAGGTGCTAATATATTAACGCGCAATTTAATTATTTTTGGGCAGGGAGCGATACGCTGTCATCCTTATATTTTAAAAGAAATTGAATTAATTTCATCACCGGATACGGATATAAAAGCATTAGACCGTGTTCTTGTGTCGCATATTAAATTTTTTCTCAGCAATTTTTTTCGTTGTTTTGCATATGGCCTAACCGGCGGACGATTTATTTTTTCCTCTGCAAAACATCGTCAATTAACACGTATGAGTGCTGCACTTGCATTATTATCGGATACGAGTTTGATATTGTTAGGTGGCAGTTTGAAACGTCGCGAATGCGTTTCTGCACGCCTTGGCGATATGTTAAGTTATTTATATCTCGCCTCAACCGCGTTGAAATATGATTATGATAATGGAAATCCTGCTTCTGATAAAGATTACATAAAATGGTCTATAGACCAATGTCTTTATAACATACAAAAAGCGTGTGATGATTTATTGAATAATTATCCGTATCGTTTTCTTGGAAAATTATTACGATGGCTGATTTTTCCGTTTGGAGCAGCGTATAAACGTCCTGCTGATAAATTGCATCAACGGGTTGCTGAACACATGTCAACGCCATCTCCCTCTCGTGATCGTATCACCAAACATTGTTATTTAAGTCATCAAGAAGATGATTTGATGACGCGTCTTGATAAAGCTTTATTAGAATTGCCCATGATAGATGTATTGATGAAAAAAATGCAAAAAGGATTGCATGATCATACTGTATCACCGATTTTAAATGTTAAAGAACGCATTCAATTTGCGTGGAAAGCTGGTGTGTTAACAGAAGAGGAAGTCAATCGGTTAATTGAGTTTGAACAATTGCGAAGAGATATTATTCAAGTAAATGAATTTTCATTTGATTTAAGCACGGTTATTGCATGAGGAATAAAAGATGAGAGATGTTTACATTGTAGATGGTGCTCGCTCACCGTTTTTAAAAGCAAGAGGTAAGCCTGGGCCTTTTTCAGCTTCAGATCTTGCCGTCAACGTCGGTAAACAATTATTACAACGACAGCCGTTTTCACCCACAGAATTAAATGAAGTTGTGATCGGTTGTGTGATGCCTAGTGCAGAAGAAACCAATATCGCGCGAGTGATAGCGTTGCGCTTAGGCTGTGGACACAATATGCCAGCTTATACCGTACAGCGTAATTGCGCATCGGGCATGCAATCATTGGATAGTGCAGTAAAAGATATAGCGAGTGGTAGACATGATCTGGTATTAGCCGGTGGTACGGAAGCCATGAGTCAAGCGCCACTCTTATATAATCAAGGTTATGTGAATTGGATGTCTGGTTTGATGAGTGCGAAAGACTGGAAAGATAAATTAAAAGCCTGGGCCAAGTTTAGACCGGCTTATCTCAAACCCGTGATAGCTTTATTAAAAGGATTGACTGATCCTACGGTGAATCTTTCCATGGGGCAAACCGCAGAAAATCTTGCTTATCGTTTTCATATTACTCGTGAAGAAATGGATCAATTTTCCTTAGAGAGTCAGCAGTTAACAGCTAAAGGTCAAGATCAACATCACTTTGCAGAAGTATTACCTATATTCAGTGATAGAGGAGAAGTATATGCAGCAGATGATGGCTTAAGACGTGATACAACCATGGAAAAGCTTGCATCACTTAAACCGTATTTTGATAAAAAATTTGGAAGTGTGACTGCTGGAAATAGTTCGCAAGTTTCAGATGGCGCAGCATTATTATTATTAGCCAGCAAAGAAGCGGTACAACATTATCGATTACCGGTTTTAGCACGAATAGTTGATGTGCAATGGGCAGGTGTCGATCCTGCCGAAATGGGATTAGGTCCTGTTTATGCCACGCATCAATTATTAAAACAGCAACAATTAAGTATAGAGGATATTGATTACTGGGAAATCAATGAAGCTTTTGCAGCGCAAGTGATTGCTTGCTTACGTGCTTTTGAAAGTGATGAATATTGCAAAAATAATTTAGGTTTGACTCATGCAATGGGAAAAATAGACCGATCTCGATTGAATGTAGATGGTGGAGCGATTGCATTAGGCCATCCCGTTGGTGCAAGCGGCGCACGCATCGTTTTACATTTAATTGAAGTGTTGAAACGACAACAAGCTAAAAAAGGAATCGCTACCATTTGTATTGGTGGCGGACAAGGCGGTGCCATGTTAATTGAAAATGTTTCCGAGGTGTAATATGACTACCATGCAAACGTATAAAAATTGGCGATTGGAAACTGATTCCGAAAATATTTTATGGGTTTACTTTGATAAAGAAAATGTTTCTGTTAATACCATTGATAGAAATATCATGGAAGAATTTTCAAGTATCGTTGATACATTAACGATTGGTACATCGCATAAAGGAGTCGTGATTGCATCGGCTAAAAAGACAGGTTTTATTGCGGGCGCAGACATTTCACAATTCACACAATTTAAAGATATTGCCGAAGCAACATCCGTATTGACATTAGGTCAAACTATTTTAAGTCGATTGGAATCTTTAAAAATACCAGTCGTTGCCATGATAAATGGTTTTTGTTTAGGCGGTGGATTGGAGTTAGTGCTTGCTTGTCATTATCGTGTTGCGGAAGAAAGTGCTAAAACCCGTTTAGGTTTGCCCGAAGTGAAATTAGGTATACATCCCGGTTGGGGTGGTACGGTTAGATTGCCGCGTTTGATAGGTGCGACAAAAGCACTGAATTTAATTTTAGATGGCCATACCGTGAGTGGTAAAGCTGCTTTTAAATTAGGATTAGTTGATGCAGCAGTCCCTAAAAGGCAGTTAGTGCATGCTGCAAAATATTTTATAGAGCATCAACCACCGCGCCATCAACCCAGGTTTTTCGAATCATGGACTAATCAAAAAATCGCACGCGATGTGATAGCGAGTTATATCCGCAGACAATTACGTAAAAAAGTTAATCCCATGCAATATCCAGCACCGTTTAATGTATTAGATAATTGGGAACACATAGGGGTAGAAGGTCAAGCTGCTTATGAACGGGAAGCAAAAAGTTGCGGTAAATTATTTTTCAGTGAGACTTGTCATAATCTGGTGCGTGTTTTCTTTTTGCAAGATAGATTAAAAAGTCTTGCAAAAGAATCAACGTTTTCTCCTAAACATATTCATGTGATAGGTGCAGGAACCATGGGTGGCGATATTGCTGCTTGGTGTGCGCTTCAAGGATTTACCGTTACCTTGCAAGATTTAGAACCGCGTTTTATTGCACCGGCTATTAAACGTGCATCTGTCTTATTCAAAGAAAAATTAAAAGAAAAATATCTGATACAAAAAACCATGGATAATTTGATTCCGGATATTAATGGGAATGGTATAGAAAAAGCGGATATTATTATTGAAGCGGTGATTGAAGATCTCGCTATCAAACAAGCTACGTTTAAAATGATAGAGTCCAAAGCGAAACCTGAAGCTATTTTAGCGACTAATACTTCCAGCATCCCATTAGACGAAATTAATCGTGTGTTGCGTGAACCGGAACGTTTAGTGGGTATTCATTTTTTTAATCCTGTCGCTAAAATGCAATTAGTGGAAGTGGTAAAAGGTGAGCGTACTAGTCAATCAACCTTAGAAAAAAGCATGCAATTTGTTCATAAAATGGATCGTTTACCGCTGCCTGTTAAAAGCAGCCCCGGTTTTTTAATTAATCGTATATTGATGCCTTACATGTTAGGAGCGGTCGAGTTAGTAAAAGAAGGTGTACCTATGACGGCTATTGATAAAGCCATGAAGCAATTTGGTATGCCCATGGGGCCTATTGCTCTTGCTGATACGGTGGGATTGGATGTGTGTTTATCCGTCGCAAAATATTTAGGAACGTATTATGGCTTGCCTGTTCCAAATGCATTGGTTGAATTAGTAGATCAACATAAATTGGGTAGAAAAACGGGGGAAGGTTTTTATAAATACGATAAACAAGGAAAGCTCATTAAACCCGTAGAAACACCGTATGAAAAACCATTGGAAGATATTTCTAAACGTCTTATTCAGATTATGTTGAATGAAGCTTTTGCTTGTTTACGAGAAGGTGTCGTTGAAGATGGCGATTTACTGGATGCAGGCATGGTATATGGAACGGGTTTCGCACCGTTTCGTGGTGGGCCTATTCATTATGCTAAGTCACAGGGAATTAATGATCCTTCCACTTAATATTACAACCAATACTCGCCATTTGTGCTGGATTAACAGGCTTGCCACTTAAGATATTATCCAATGCTTCTTGCACATCTTTACCCGTGACAGGCTGTTGATTTCCAGGTGTTGCATCATCAAATCGGCCGCGATAAACGCAATGTAAATTTTTATCAAAAATATAAAAATCCGGTGTGCAAGCTGCATGATAAGCTTTTGCAACCGCCTGCGTCTCATCAAAAAGATAGGGGAAGGTGTAGTGATGATGAATAGCTTCTTCACGCATTTTATCCGGACTGTCATCCGGATAATGCACAATATCATTGGAGCAAATACCAATAAAAGAAATGCCTTTAGCTTGATAGTGTTTTGCGATATCAGCTAGTTTGGTTTGTATATGTTTTACATAAGGACAATGATTGCAAATAAAAAAAATAACGGTTGCTGTTTCTGATTTTAACGCTGTTAATGATAAATATTTATTTGAAACCGTATCGAGAAGGTTAAATTCAGGTGCTTTTGTTCCTAGCGGAATCATAGTAGAAGGTGTTTTAGCCATGTTTACCTCTTTTAATACGAGATATCCGATAAATCTATCGAAAAACCACTTCCCGAAATTAAATATTTATCTGAAAAATTATCAATGGATTTGATACCGATTTGTGTATCAAATACGACGCTTGCAACTTTGCTCGCGCCGCTCGCATAACAATCTCTGGTCATGTATACATCTGCTCTGCAATCATGGGGCGAACTTCTGCAAGTATACCAAATGATAAAATCACTGACTGTATTCGTTGAATGTGCTTCTGTGATGCCTGCAGCGCCCAGTGCGCTACTCGAGCAGGTTCCATTATTGATGACAGCGGTAGAATCGCTATTACTGTGGTTATTTATTCTTAATTCAGCATGAGCAAGAAAAGGTATACCAGTCAAGCTAAGAGACAATAATCCTGTTGATGCTATTTTTTTTATAGACATTTTTTAAACGGCTCCAAATATTTAAAGTGAAATCCTGGCGGATGGATGAGTCGGTATGATAATGCTATCGCCAACGGTAAGCGAGCTATTATCAATGAGATTGGTGATGCGAATAGAAGAGGCTGTCGTTCTGAATTTACGTGCAATTTTTTCTATGGTATCTCCACGTTTTACCGTGTAAATCTTTTCGCTTTGATTAGTGGTTGAAGCATGCGTCTCAGTTGCTGGTTCTTTCATGGCTAAGGTTGATGTTGGTATGAGTAATTGTTTTCCGGGTTTTAGTTGGTTAGTACGCAATTGATTAGCTATTTTTAATGATTGAATGGAGATGTGAAATTTAGTAGCTATCGTTTTAATCGTATCTTTTTTGCGAACCATGTAAATCGTATCTCCAGGTTGCAAAGTATATTTTCCTGATGGTTTTTGTTTCGCTTTCTTGAGTCTCTCAGCGATTTTGATAATGCTTCGTTTGATAATGTGATCGCTGATAGCTAATTCTGGCTCGAAATCATCATCATTATTTATGTTGGCTGCACCACCCGGTGGAATCAATAAATGAATGCCGGGACGTATAGTATTCTTACTTAAGTGATTCATTTTGCGTATGTCTGTTGAAGTCGTACCAAATTTTCTAGAAATAGATAATAAAGTATCTCCAGATTTCACTTTATAATGCAGCCAGTTATTTTGTTGGTTTAGTGGCGATCTCGCTAAATTTTCAGAAAATTGTTCTACGTTTTCAATAGGCAATACAATTTTATAAGGGCCTTGCATGGAGGTAGAAGGACCTTTAAATCCCGGGTTTAATTGCAATAATTTTTTATTGCTGATTCCTGCAAGCATGGCTGCGTATTTTAAATTGATTTGTATGCCAACATCGACTTGTGCAAGATACGGTGCGTTTTTTACGGGTGGGAAATAAACGGGATATTTATTGGGATGACTGATAATCGCGGCTAACGCTAAAATACTGGGTACGTAATCTCTGGTTTCTTGTGCCACAGGAAGCGACCAAAAATCCGTATCTCTACCATCTCGTATATTTCTTTTAATCGCCGCTAACACATTTCCTTCACCGGTATTATAAGCAGCAATGGCTAATAACCAATTACCTTCAAAAAAACTTTGAAGATAAGCAAGATAATTGAGCGCAGCACTGGTTGATGCAATCACATCCCGTCTTCCGTCATACCACCAATCATGTTTAATGCCTAATCCGGATGCCGTATCTGGCATTAATTGCCAAATACCAGAAGCGCCAACATTCGAAACAGAAAAAGGATTGTAACCACTTTCAACGATAGGCAGTAAAACAAGTTCAGCGGGTAAGTGACGTTTTCTCACTTGTTGTGAAATATAATATAAATAAGGTGCAGCACGTGATGCAGAACGAAGTAAGTAATCCTGATTATTCATATACCATTCAATTTTAGCTTGTACGGCATAACTTTCTTCGTAATGCGATAAGGAAAATTCATCGCGCAACACATCCCATAAATTATCCGCATGCCTATAAATATTAATATCATCGGCTAATTTTTGTTTATGTTCTGGGGATAAATGAATATTTTTTTGATAAACCTGTATGCCTTCCAACGTAGGAGAGGCGTGTGCAGTCAGGTTGAATAAAGAGAACATCGTTAAACTGGTAAGAACGATGGTGAGTATTATTTTTTGTGTATGGGTTAATTCCATTAACGCTGCCTTTGCATTGGTTTGCCTTTAAGCCGTGGTATGCTATATACTTCGGCCTATAATAGCAAAATTAGTTGGGAGATGGAAAAGCTTTGGCACACGGCTCTCATACCCTTCAACACTGGAATCAATGGCTGTCTCAATCGTTTTTAGGAAAAAAACTCCTTGAAACAGAAGCTGGCCAATTTTCGCATTTACTTAAACAACATTACGGTAAACATGCTGTTTTGCTTGGTGTTCCTCATCAATACGATTTACTGGCAACAACGAAAATCCCATGCCACTCGCTAATAACGCCGTTAACATGTAAGGAAAATAAACCAGGATACATCGAAGGTAATTTTCAGGAGTTACCCTTATTATCAGGCAGTGTTGATTTAGTATTACTTCCTCATACACAAGAATTCACGGATAATCCTCGTCAATTCTTATCGGAAGCTTGTCGTATTATTAAGCCAGAAGGGTTAATTGCAATCACTGGGTTTAATCCAGTGAGCCCATGGGGACTTAGAAAATTTATGACGAGAAATAAAAAAGACATGCCGTGGGCGGCTAACTTTATCTCTGCGCAAAAAATGGTAAATTGGTTGCGACTTTCGGATTTTGTTTTGGAAAAGCAGGAATATACTTTATTTACACCGCCAATTAATCATTCTGGATTTTATCATCGATTATCTTTTCTTGAGAAATTCGGTATATCCCTATTAGGTGGTGCGTATTTACTCATTGCTCGTGCTAAAGTGATACCGCTTACTCCTATACGATTAAAATGGAAGCAACAATTAAGTAGTATACGCATGACAGGTACCATGCCTCCCCACATTGCAAGACAATCAAAATGAAACATGTACAAATCTATACAGACGGTGCTTGTAGAGGAAACCCGGGTCCTGGAGGCTGGGGTGTTTTAATGCGTTATGGCAGTCATGAAAAAACATTATCCGGCGGTGAGTTACATACGACGAATAATCGCATGGAGTTGATGGCAGCCATCAAAGCCCTCGCTGCTTTATCTCAATCCTGCAAAATAGAATTGCATACGGATTCTCAATATTTGCAAAAAGGGATAACGGAATGGATTGTTGGTTGGAAAAAACGCGGCTGGAAGAGAGCCGATAAAGAGCCAGTTAAAAATGCGGATTTATGGCAAGCGCTTGATCATGAAACCAGTAGGCATCACGTTAACTGGCATTGGGTGAAAGGGCACAGCGGTCATACAGAAAACGATATGGTGGACAGGATTGCAAATATTGCCATTGATGAAATGCTTAAGGCGGAAAAATGAGACAAATTATTTTAGATACTGAAACAACAGGCTTACGTGTAGAGGATGGACATAGAATCATAGAAATTGCTTGTCTTGAGATGATTAATCGAAAATTAACCGGCGAACATTACCATCAATTTGTTAATCCTTTACGTGAAGTGGACTCTGGCGCCATGGCGGTACATGGTATAACAAATGTTTTTTTAGCAGATAAGCCTTTATTTTCAGTTATCGCTAACGATTTAATGGGTTTTATTAATGGTGCAGAGTTAATCATTCATAATGCGCCTTTTGATCTTGCATTTTTGAATAACGAATTACTGCTTTGTGATCAGGATTTTAAATCCGTGACAGATTATTGCAATGTCATTGATACCTTACACATGGCGCGTCAACTTCATCCAGGACAGCGGAATAGTTTGGATGCTCTTTGTAAACGTTACGGTGTAGATAATTCTAAACGTGATTTGCACGGTGCATTAATCGATACGGATTTGTTAGCACACGTTTATTTAGCCATGACAGGCGGACAGGGATGTTTTTTTGATTCCATTAGTGATAGTCGTTCCAGTGTTAATAAAAATACTGAAACGGTCATTAATATACCATTACAAAAACATGATTTGATGGTATTGAAGGCTGATCCAGATGAGCTGTCTTTGCACACAACTTATCTGGATTTGTTGAAAAAACAGGGAAAATGTCAGTGGAATACGTAACGTGCTTTTTGACCGGCATAGTAGAATTGTCAATAGACCCTAGACGTCATTTAAAAATAACGTTACTATTCCGTGCTTGTGAATTGATCAACGTATAAATAAAATGAGGAGAGATGGCTGAGCGGTCGAAAGCGGCGGTCTTGAAAACCGTTGTGCCTTCTGGGCACCGGGGGTTCGAATCCCTCTCTCTCCGAGAATTCACCTATTCATTGATTTCATAGGGGACAGCATTGATCAAAGTTCTACTAGTAGATGACCACGAACTCGTACGCATGGGTATTAAACGTCTATTACAAGATGTACCGGCGGTGAAGGTAGTCGGTGAAGCGAGTACAGGTGAAGATGCTGTGTTAATGGCAAAAGAACTTATTCCGGATGTTGTTCTCATGGATGTGAACATGCCAGGCATAGGTGGCCTTGAAGCAACTCGTAAAATGATACGCCATAATCCTGATATTAAAATTCTTGCCTTAACCATACATGAAGATGAGCCTTATCCTTCGCGCCTTTTACAAGCAGGTGCATCGGGTTACATTACCAAAGGGTGCGATCCTGAAGAAATGATAAGAGCGATACGCACTATTCATTCGGGTCAGCGATATATTAGTCCTGGCATCGCGCAACAGATAGCCATTAAACGATTTACTAAAGGTGAAGAGTCTCCCTTAGATGTACTCTCTGAGCGTGAATTGCAAATCATGTTAATGATTACCCAAGGTCAAAAAGTACAGGATATTTCTAGAAAACTTTGCTTAAGTCCAAAAACGGTAAATAGCTATCGTTATCGTATTTTTGAGAAGTTGAATATCAATAGTGATGTTGAGCTGACATTGATGGCAATGCGTTTAGGTATGTTAGAGGGTACGAAATCGTCAGAGTAGGGGAGGGACGTCGTTGCGAGGAGCGCTTTTTGCGACGAAGCAATCCCGGCTTTGACTTTGTTTTTTAGCTATCGCTGCTATTTCTATAAGCTAACGTCAAAACCGGGATTGCTTCGTCGCAAAAAGCGCTCCTCGCAACGACGTCCCACCATGCAACGATATCTCTCTTCTAAACGTTAATGGTCGCGAACACACAGGTTTTTATGCAAAACATCAAACATTTCCTCATGAATCTCTCCCAGCATCCTGGCGTATATCAAATGCTAGGTGAAAAAGGCGAAGTTTTATACGTTGGGAAAGCTAAAAATTTAAAAAAACGAGTCTCTAGTTATTTTAGCAAAAGTGCGAAAGATCCAAAAACCTTATCGTTGGTTGAGCAAATCAAAGACATAAACATTACGGTAACACATACTGAAACTGAAGCAGTTTTACTCGAATGTAATTTAATTAAAAAATACCGTCCTCGTTATAATATTTTAATGCGGGATGATAAAAGTTACCCGTATATTTTTATTTCTCTTCATCCTTATCCTCGAATTGATATTTATCGCGGATTGCGTAAAAAAAATGGTTTGTATTTTGGTCCTTATCCCGATTCATCAGCAGTAAGAGAAACGATTAGTCTTTTACAGAAAATTTTTTTGATACGTACGTGTAGAGATACTTATTTTGCTGCGCGTACTCGTCCCTGTTTGCTGTATCAAATTGGACGTTGCTCAGGCCCTTGCGTGGATTTGGTCGCAAAAACGGATTATGCACACAATGTTCAGCTGGCCATTTTATTCTTGCAAGGAAAGAATGATCAGGTAATAGAAACATTGCAATCTAAAATGGAAGTTGCTGCTAATGCATTGGATTATGAGTTAGCTACTTTTTATAGAGATCAAATTTCGAGACTAAGACAAATTCAGGAAAAACAATACGTTAATTTTAAGGAAGGCAATGCAGATGTTATTGGTATTGCAGGAGAAGCAGGTATAGTGTGTTTGCAATTACTCTCTTTACGTGGAGGGCGAATAGAAGGAAGTTTATCCTATTTCCCGCGTGTTCCTACCTATTCAAATCAGCATGAAGTGTTATCTGCTTTTTTAACGCAACATTATTTGAATGATAAATCCCATATTGAAAGTATTCCAAAAGAAATTATTATTGAGTCGGATTTACCCGAACAAACCTTGATAGAAACTGTATTAAGCGAACAAGTAAAGCATACCGTTAATATTATTCATCCTGTGCGTGGTGAAAAAAAGAAATGGTTAGAGATGGCTATGTTGAGTGCCAAGGAGTCATTAGCCGCACACCTTTTTAATAAAGCGAATATGGGAGAGCGTGTTTTTGCGCTACAACAAGCACTGGGTTTAAATACCATTCCGCGTCGCATTGAATGTTTTGATATCAGTCATAGTATGGGTGAGGCAACGGTTGCATCTTGTGTGGTGTTCGATCAAAACGGTCCGATTAAAAGTGATTACAGACGTTATAATATTCAAGATATAACGCCGGGCGATGATGTTGCTGCTATGTATCAAGTCTTGCTGCGTCGATTCAAGCGTTTGCAAAAAGATAATACAACCTTGCCGGATATCGCATTCATAGACGGTGGGTCTACCCAGTTAACGGCAGCAAAAAAAGTCATGGAAGAATTAAATATACATGAAACATTATTGGTAGGTGTTTCAAAAGGACCGGCGCGTAAACCTGGTTTTGAAACCTTGCACATAGAGGGTAGGCCACCTATGCATTTACCACCGGATTCACAGGCTTTACATTTTATTCAGCAAATTCGTGATGAAGCGCATCGTTTTGCGATTACAGGTCATAGGCATAGGCGTGATAAAGCAAGACGCGAATCATCTTTAGAAATGATTCAAGGAATAGGCTCTAAACGTCGTCGCGATTTATTACGTTATTTTGGTGGTATTCAAGGTATTGCTCATGCTAGTCTTGATGAATTAATTAAAGTTCCCGGCATAAGCCGTTCTCTAGCAGAGCGAGTATTTGCAGCATTCCATGACACGACTTTATGATCAAATGTTTAATTGGCCTAACGTACTGACAATCGTACGAATCTCCGTCATTCCTTTATTAGTCGTCTTTTATTATTTACCGGTTCCATGGGGACATACAGCGGCTGCTCTTGTATTTACCATTGCATCTATAACGGATTGGTTAGATGGATATCTTGCCAGATATTTAAGGCAAGCCACTAAATTAGGTGCATTCCTGGATCCTGTTGCAGACAAATTAATGGTATCAATCGCATTAGTTTTAATTGTTGCAGAGCCTACTTTTCAATTTGTTAATGTGAGTTCTGTTGTTGTTACCATTCCAACTTTTATGATGACTATACCCGCTGCGATTATCGTCGCACGGGAAATTATTGTTTCTGCATTGCGTGAATGGATGGCAGAAATTGGCAAACGTAAAAGTGTGGCTGTATCACGTTTAGGTAAAATTAAAACGTCAGTACAAATGATTACGCTTATTTTGCTGCTGTATTGCAATAATACTACGCCTGCTGTACTTGTTTTAACGAGTTATATTTTGCTGTATATCTCGGCCGTTTTAACGATTTGGTCTATGTTGATTTATTTAAAAGCGGCATACGTGCAGTTAATGGAAGTGGAATAAATTATTTATTATAAATCACTTGACTTAAACCAGTGCCGGGATAGAATTACCCCGCAAATTAAGATGCTTTTAGTCACTTGAATAGTTGCAGAATATTGCGGGAATAGCTCAGTTGGTAGAGCACAACCTTGCCAAGGTTGGGGTCGCGAGTTCGAGTCTCGTTTCCCGCTGAAGGAATAAGTGATAGCCTCAGAAAAGATCTGGGGTTTTTTGTTTTTTGGCTGGGTGGCAGAGTGGTTATGCAGCGGCCTGCAAAGCCGTGGACGCCGGTTCGATTCCGACCCTAGCCTTGATTAATGTAGTAAGCGCTTATTTTTAGGTAGCCCGGGTGGCGGAACAGGTAGACGCAAGGGACTTAAAATCCCTCGGGATCTAATCCCGTGCCGGTTCGATTCCGGCCCCGGGCAAGAATTTGGGTCAGTTCTGAATATGGTAACCTGTCTCGATGACATTTGTTGTAACCGAGAAATGCATACGCTGTAAATATACCGACTGTGTAGAGGTTTGCCCAGTTGACTGTTTCTATGAAGGTCCTAATTTCCTCGTTATTAATCCAGATGAATGCATTGATTGTGCGCTATGCGAGCCAGAATGCCCGGTGAATGCCATTTACTCTCAAGATGATCTCCCTGAAAAATTTCAGCCGTTTTTACAATTGAATGCAGAATTGTCCGAGAAATGGCCTAATATTACTCGTATTAAAGATGCACCACCGGATGCGGATCAGTGGACTGACGTTGAAGGTAAACTACAATATCTTGAAAAAGAATGGCCTAAATAAATGGCTTTTATCCTTGCCTTTGATACCTCTGCTACGGTTTGCTCTGTTGCCATACAAAAAGGCGATCGCATTTATTCCGCACACGAAATTGCGCCTATGCAGCAAGCCAAGCGTATTTTGCCTATGATAAAGAACGTGTTAGCAGAAAGCTCTCTTACATTGAATGAGTTGGATGCGATTGCTTATGGTGCAGGACCTGGTAGTTTTACGGGTATTCGAATCGCAAACAGTGTTGCTCAAGGTTTAGCGTATGCTGCCGAAAAACCAGTCATACAGGTTTCTTCATTGGCCATTCTTGCAGAAAGTGCTTTTTTAGAACATGGATGTAGAAAAATGCTGGTTGCTATCGATGCTCGCATGGAACAAATCTATTGGGCTATGTATGAAGTAGGACAAAAAGGACACGTTGAATTGATAGGAGAGGAACAGCTTTGTGCTCCTCATCTTATTAGTTTGCCTATTAATGAGGCGGAATATGGTGTAGGAGATGGTTGGGGTAAATATGATGGTTTTAAACCTAAGCATATTTATGCATCACAACTTCCAAAGGCAGAAGCTTTATTGCCATTAGCTGCATTAAAATATCAAGCAGGTCAGTGGGTTAGCTCAGCTGATGCTGTACCGTTTTATCTTCGTTGAGATTTGGCGGATGAGAGATTAAAATTTGCCAAGAAGAAATGTAACAGAGGAGTGAATATGACAGGTGTTAATAATGGCGAGTGCCAGAATTTTATTAATCAAGTGAAAGCTTATATAGGCGTGCATGCTCCTAAAAAAGAAGCCGCTTTACTTGAGGTGTTTGCGCAACAATATTTCTCAGGATCTTCGGTCGATGACTTAAAAACAAGATCTATCGCTGATCTCTATCATATTCTCATTTCACATTGGCAGTTCATACACCAACGTGCAGAAGACCAGGCTAAAATACGTGTTTTTAATCCCAATAAAGAAAAAGATGGTTTTGAATCGACGCATACCATTATTCAAATCTCACACGATGATATTCCCTTTCTAGTGGATTCAACACGCATGGTGATGAATCGATTTGGTTATGAGATTCATTTTATTATTCATTTTGGTGGTTTCAAAGTAAGACGTGATAGCGAGCATTGTATTATTGATATTGTTTCTGCTGATGATAATCAAAATAAAGTGACTACTGAAGCACCTATTTATATTGAAATAGATAGGCTGGTTGATGAAAAAGCCATGGAGGAATTGAAAACAGAAATTGCGACTGTGTTAGCAGATGTACGCGTTTCTGTAGCGGATTGGCGTAAAATGGTTTCGCGTGTAGAAGATTGTTTAACTGAACTGGAGAGTAATCCTTCTCATCTTGATCCTGCAGAACTGACTGAATCAAAAGATTTTTTACAATGGCTGATTAATAATAATTTTACGTTTTTAGGTGCACGTGATTATAAACTGATTGGAAATGGTACGAATAGAGCATTACAAATTATACCAGGATCAGGATTAGGCGTATTGCGTGATGAAACCTTTAGTACAGCCTCTAAAATTTATGCTGAACTGCCTCCTAAAGCGCGCAAGATGGCGCTTTCAAAAGATATATTAATTGTTGCAAAAACCAGTACCGATTCAACGGTTCATAGGCAAGCGCCAACGGATTATATTGGTGTGAAAATGTTTAATGAAAATGGCGAGCTAATAGGAGAGCGCCGTTTTATTGGTTTATATACATCGACTGCTTATCATTCCAGTCCGCGTCACATACCATTGTTACGACTGAAAGTGAGTAAAGTATTAGAAGATTTAGGTTTTCCGCCGGATAGTCACGATGGTAAAGAAGCCGTACATATATTGGAAACATTGCCTCGCGATGATTTATTTCAAGCGACACATGAAGAATTAACCGATTTAACCTTGAATATTATTCAATTAAAAGAACGTAAGCGTATTCGTCTTTTAGTGCGTCGTGATGCATATTACCGTTATTTTTCTTGTCTTGTTTATGTTCCCAGGGAAATATTTAATACCGATCTTGCTTATGCCATGCAAGATGTATTAATGAAATCGTTTCATGGAGTGGATAGCTCGTTTACCACGTATTTCTCGGATTCCGTTTTAGCGCGTATTCACTTCATGATTCGTGTTAATCCTAAAACTAAAATTGACTATGTTATACCTGATATAGAAAATAAATTAATTGCTGTAGCAAAATCATGGTCAGATGAATGGCGCGATCAACTGATGTATCGTTATGGTGAAGCAGACGGATTGAAATATTACAATAAATATTATAAAGCATTTCCAGCGAGTTATTGTGAAGATTATGCGCCACAAGAAGCGATAGCTGATATAGAAAAAATCGAATTACTATCAAAAGATAATCCGTTGTCTATGTTGTTTACAAAAACAAACGGCGACAATCTTCTGAGTTTGAAACTTTTTCATTCTGAGCAAACCATCGTTTTGTCAGACGTACTGCCTATTCTTGAAAATATGGGTTTAAAAATCATTGGCGAACGTCCGCATAAAGTGTTATTTAAAGATGGAAGAACCATTTGGATCAATGATTTTAATATGTCTTATGCTGTCAATAAAGAAATTGACATAAACGATATCAAAGATTCTTTTCAAGATACGATTACCAAAGTCTGGTTTGGTGAAGCTGAAAACGATGGTTTTAATCGTCTCGTTCTTGAAGCTAATTTAACCTGTAAACAAACTGCTGTATTACGTGCGTATACAAAATATTTACGGCAAACAGGATTTACGTTCAGTCAAAATTATATTGAACTTGCATTGATTAATAACGCTGATATTACTAAAGCATTAGTGCAATTATTTATTTTACGATTCGAACCTTTTTTTGAATCGAATGCTCAGGAAGGACATCGTAACGATCCTAAAGAATTAATTCAATTCATAGAACATAGTCTGGATTCTGTATCTAGCTTGGATGAAGACCGTATCCTTCGCAAGTTACTGGAAGTGATTATGGCAACTTTAAGAACGAATTATTTTCAGCTTGCAAACGATAAAACCACTAAATCGTATATCTCATTTAAATTTGATCCTGCGTTAATTTCTGAATTGCCATTACCACGACCAAAATTTGAAATTTTTGTTTATTCGCCTCGTGTAGAAGGTATTCATTTACGAGCGGGTACGGTAGCACGTGGTGGATTACGTTGGTCAGATAGACGCGAAGATTTTCGTACAGAAGTACTGGGCTTAATGAAAGCGCAACAAGTAAAAAATACCGTTATTGTTCCAGAAGGTGCTAAAGGTGGTTTTGTTGTAAAAACGCCGGTTACTGCTGAAATGAGTCGCGATGATTATTTGAAAGAAGGAATAGGTTGTTATTCTATATTCATCAGTGGCCTTTTGGATATTACAGACAATATAAAAGATGGCGTAATAATCCCACCAGCAAACGTCATACGATACGATGGTGATGATCCTTATTTAGTTGTTGCAGCAGACAAGGGAACAGCTACTTTTTCAGACATTGCTAATGGTATTGCAGCCGAATATGGATTTTGGTTAGGCGATGCATTTGCATCCGGTGGTTCAGCAGGGTACGACCATAAAAAAATGGGTATTACATCTCGCGGTGCTTGGGTTTCCGTTAAACGTCACTTTCGTGAAATTGGTATCAATCCTGAAAAAGATGATTTTACCGTTGTTGGTATTGGTGATATGAGCGGTGATGTATTTGGAAATGGTATGTTGCTGTCTCAGCATACGAAATTGATAGGCGCGTTCAATCATGTGCATATCTTTTTAGATCCGGATCCGGATCCTGCTGTCAGTTACGAAGAACGTAAACGTTTATTTCATTTACCGCGTTCTTCGTGGAAGGATTACAATCCTGATTTAATTTCCTCAGGCGGCGGTGTGTTTGATCGATCTGCTAAATTTATTAAGTTAACGCCAGAAATTAAATTTGTTTTGAATACCAAGAAAGACATGATGTCACCGAATGAATTAATTCGTGCCATGTTGAAATCCTCCGTTGATCTTATCTGGAATGGTGGTATTGGAACGTTTGTCAAATCGACCGAGGAAACGCATCTTGATGTTGGTGATAGAACCAACGATGGCATTCGTATTGATGCAACAGAATTAAATGCACGCATTATTGCAGAAGGGGGTAATCTCGGTTCAACGCAGCTTGCACGTATTGAATATTCATTGCAAGGTGGCATCATTAATACCGATTTTATTGATAATTCCGCGGGTGTAGATTGTTCTGATCATGAAGTGAATATTAAAATTTTATTAAATCATTTGATTACCGATGGTGAAATGACGCTGGAGGCGCGTAATAAATTATTGGAAAACATGACAGATGAAGTAGCAGAACTCGTTTTGTTAGACAATTATGATCAGACTTTAATGTTAAGTCTTGAAACATCTGTTGCAGAACGCACTATCGATTTATTTAGACAATACATGAATGATATGGAAAAGAGCGGCAGGCTGGATCGTAAGCTTGAATATTTGCCTGATGATAAAACATTGCTAGAGCGTAAAGCCAGTAATAAACCGCTCACTCGACCTGAAATTGCCATGTTGCTTGCTTACAGCAAAATGTATTTGAAGCAAGATATTCTTGCGAGTGATGTTCCAGAAGATCCTTATTTCGAGAAATTTTTATTGACGGCTTTCCCAAAACCATTGCGTGAAAAATATTTTTCTCAAATGAAAGAGCATAGCTTGCGTCGTGAAATCATTGCGACTCAACTCTGTAAAAGCGTAATTGATAGAATGGGTATTAACTTTGTAGAAAGATTACAACGAGAAACGGGTGCATCCATTGCATTTATTGTTCGCGCATTCACCATTGCTGAAAGTATTTTTAATATGAATGATACGTGGCAGCAAATTACAGCGTTAGATAATAAAGTGAGCCAGCAAACTCAATTTAAAATGATGATGCAATCGTATTATCTTGTTCGTCGAGCGACTAGATGGTTTTTACGTAATCGAAAACCTAATCTTCCTATTCAAAAAAATATAGATGACTTTGCACCGTATATCGCAGAATTGGTTAAGCGACTTTCCAGTGTTTTAGATGAACCTGATAAGGAAATATATGAAAAAGCAGTGCATGATCTGTTAGATCAAAGCGTCCCAGAAAAATTAGCCAAACATATTGCTGCTTATAATGCCTTATTTACTTCACTGGATATTGTGGAAGCAGCGAAAAAATATGAGCTGGATTTATCGGATGTTGCAAAAACGTATTATCTTATGGGTAATAAACTGGATTTGAATTGGCTGCGTGAAGAAATGAATTCCTATAAAGTAGAAAATCAGTGGGATGAGTTAGCACGTGCTGGATTTCGAGATGATTTGGATAGATTGCAACGTAAATTAAGTTCTCGCATTTTAACGATGAAAACCAAGGAATTGAAAGAGCCCAAAGAAAAGCAGATTGACGAACGCATAGGACGTTGGATGCACCGTTATCCATTTATGATGGAGCGTTGGAAAACATTATTAGCCAATATTAAATCCGGTGACAATATTGATTTTGTTACTTATTCAGTCGTATTGCGCGAGTTATTTGTATTTACACAAGCAGCATAAGGAATGAAATGAAAACGTATTCAATCGCTATTGTTGGTGCAACCGGTCTTGTTGGAACAACATTGCTTTCATTGTTGGAAGAAAGGAATTTCCCCATCAATCAACTGCATCTTCTTGCTAGTCAACAATCGATAGGCAAGGAAATGACTTTTCGTGGAAGGCAGCATCGTATTGAAGATGTAGCTACTTTTGATTTTTCGCAATCTGCATTTGCATTTTTTTGTGCGGGAAATGATATTGCAAGTGCTTATGCTGAAAAAGCAGCTGCTTTAGGTAATATTGTTATCGATAAAAGTTATTTTTTTAGAAATCATGACGATGTGCCTCTCATTGTTCCTGAAGTGAATATTGCTGCATTGTCTCGTTATAAAAAAACGAATATTATCGCGAGTCCCAATTGCAATACCATTCCTATCGCCGTTGGATTAAAACCTATTTATGATGCGGTTGGCATTACGCGCATGAATATTTCAACGTATCAATCTGTATCGGGAACCGGTAAAGATGCCATAATAGAATTAACAGAACAAACAAGATCATTGTTAGCGCATCAACCAATACATCCTAAAGTGTATTCACAACAAATTGCTTTTAATGTTTTACCGCATATCGATGATTTTCAAGATAATGGTTATACACGTGAAGAAATGAAAATTGTTTGGGAAATGCGAAAATTGTTTGATGATACTTCCATGGCTATTAATCCAACGGCTGTTAGAGTGCCGGTATTTTGTGGTCATGCTGCTTCAGTACACATTGAAACAAGGGATAAAATTACGCCGGAACGGGCTTGTCAGTTATTGACGGATTCGCCGGGCATTAAAGTCATCACCGGAAAATTTCCGTATGCTACACCGGTCGTAGATGCTGCGGGTAATGATTATGTTTATGTAGGGCGCATTCGTAACGATATTTCCCATGATAAGGGTTTAAATATGTGGATAGTATCGGATAATTTACGTAAAGGTGCAGCACTGAACGCTATCCAAATTACTGAACATTTGATTAAGCACATATGATATTAACCATTTTAAAAAGTTATTGGGTTTTATTGCTAAGCGTTGGCATGAGTTCTTTATTTATTTTTATGTTGGGGCTTTATTTTATTTTTAGAAAAGCATTTATTGTCCTACCTAAAATAGAAATGAGCAAAGAGTCGTATCATAATGATCATGATTTATCGGCTATCACTGGCGATGACATTATGACGACTCAATTGGATTTAGCACGCGCTTATCTTGAAACCGATAGAAAATCATTGGCAATACAAATACTGAAATACGTTATACAAAAAGGAAATAGTGATCAGCAGCATGAAGCACAGCAATTAATGAATGATAGATAACGCTATGCGTATTGCGCTTGGTATTGAATATAACGGCAGTGGTTTTTATGGGTGGCAAACTCAGCACGGGTTGCCGACCATACAAGGTGCTATAGAAAAAGCGTTAAGCGTCGTTGCTAATGAGCCTGTTACGATTACCTGCGCTGGTAGAACGGATGCAGGTGTACATGCCAGAGGTCAGGTCATTCATTTTAATACGCATGCTAAACGTCATATTGATGCCTGGATTTGGGGAACCAATTCACAGTTACCACCGGGTATTGTGGTCCGCTTTGCAAGGCCAGTCGATTATCGTTTTCATGCACGTTTTACCGCAGTGGCAAGGCGTTATCAATACATCATTTATAACCATCCCATACGTCCAGCTTTATTAAGTACACGAGTCACTTGGCATTATTACCCGCTGGATGTTGAGCGTATGAGAGAGGCTGGGAAATACCTGATAGGGGAGCAGGATTTTACTTCATTTCGTTCCTCACAATGCAACTCCAAAACGCCTATGCGTAATGTCACGGAATTTACCATAGCAAGACAAGGTCATTTTATTACTTTCGATATTCAAGCAAATGCATTTTTACATCATATGGTACGTAATATCGCAGGATCTCTGATGAAAGTCGGTTCTTCTGCCAGAGAGCCTGAGTGGTTACTTCATGCATTACTTGCTAAAGATCGTCAGGCAGCAGGTGCAACAGCCGCACCCGATGGTTTATACCTGACTAGAGTCATCTATCCAGAACCGTATATTTTTCCAGTATCAGATCAAGGTTTTTTGTTATAATATTGCCCCGCGATTAAGACATGAAGGTAACCCTATGAGTTGGTTCAAAAAATTATTGCCATCACGTATTCGGACTGGTACTAGCAGTAAAAAAGGTGTGCCAGAAGGTCTATGGTCAAAATGTGATAGCTGTCAATCGGTTTTATATCGAACAGAGCTTGAAAGAAACCTCGAGGTTTGTCCTAAATGTGATTATCACATCCGAATTCCAGCGAGACGACGTATAGCGTATTTTTTGGATACCGATAGTGGTATAGAAATGGCTGCAGACCTCAAACCCGATGATCCGCTTAAATTTAAAGATCTCAAAAAATATAAAGACAGACTTTTAGCCGCACAAAAAGATACAGGCGAAAAAGAAGCGCTTATTGCTATGCGTGGACAACTATCTGGGATGACGGTTGTTGTTACTGCATTTGAATATGGTTTTATTGGCGGTTCAATGGGTGCTGTTGTGGGTGAGAAATTCGTACGCGCTATTAATACTTGCATAGAATTACGCGCACCCCTCATTTGTTTTTCTGCTAGTGGCGGCGCACGTATGCAAGAAGCACTGATTTCGCTCATGCAAATGGCTAAAGTGAGTGCAGCGCTCGCTCAATTATCAGAGCTTTCCATTCCTTATATTTCTGTTTTAACCGATCCAACCATGGGCGGGGTTTCTGCTAGTCTTGCTATGTTAGGCGATATCATTGTGGCTGAACCTAATGCATTGATTGGTTTTGCGGGCCCGCGCGTCATTGAGCAAACCGTAAGAGAAAAATTACCCGCCGGTTTTCAGCGTAGTGAATTTTTATTACAACACGGTGCCATAGACATGATCTTACATAGAAGTGAATTACGTCCTAGCATCACGAGAATGTTGGCTAAATTGACTAAACAAAAAATACTTCCCACAGTTGCCGGTAAAATATAATACAATATCGTAATGGTGTTTGTATTATCGATGGGAGGTGATACATGGAAAGACGAACCAAACATAGAATACTGGGCATGTTGGTTGTTATCGGATTAGTCATTCTTTTACTTCCTTTATTTCAAGCTAACAATGAGCTTTCGGGTGAGGCAGCCTTAGTTGCAGCACCTCCTTTCCCAGAGCAACCAGTAGATATCACATCAGCGCCTTTGCATGAGCCTTTTAATTCTGCAGAATTAATGACACCTCAACCTGTATCTAACAAAGTGATAGATGCCACCTGGGTGGTTCAACTGGGTAGTTTCAAAGAAAAATCCAATGCGCTTCGTATCGTGAATCAATTACGTGCTAAAGGGTATCGTGCTTTCATTCAGGAAATCACTCAAGCATTTGATAGCAGGACACGTGTGTTTGTCGGCCCTGAACGCAAACAAGAAAAAGCACATGCTTTGGCAGATAAGCTGCAGAATGAAATACATCTTAAAGGAATGGTCGTTCGTTATAAGCCGTTGACTATTTGAATCTTTTACCACCCAGATTGAACGGTCAAATATAGTCCAGATTTGACTTGAATGAATATAAGAAATAGCATCCGTTTTAACACAAAGCTTAAACGAGGCATTTATGCATAATAGAAATAATATAAAACGAAAACGAGATGAAGTTAATGATAGTCGAAAACGTCATAAATCGAATAACTATGCTAGAAGTGAGATGATTGATTTTAGAAAATGTTTACCTAATGATTTGAGGTCGTTTTATGACAAAATCCATAACGAGCAAGAACTTGATACTCATTTGAGTGAGTTGATGGCTAGCGATAAGACAGATAGACACTTTAACGCTCAATTTCTTCAACATCTAATTTATTATGCTTGTCATCATATAGATAATCTTAAAAAGAATATATCTAAAGATTATGTTCATCAATTAATAATAATGATTATCGATTTTATTAGAAATAATTATCTTCCTGAAGATGGTGAAATAAATGATTTTGTTATTTGGGTTGATCCAAAAGAACAATATACTATTTTACATAGTTTATGCCGATCTAGTGATAGTGAGGGCACTCGATTATTGCTAACACTCATTCAGGAATTGTATGGTAATAAAAGCCAGGATTTTATACATTTTATTACACATGAAGATAAAGATGGGTTTTCACCGCTTAATACTGCAAGCAAGGAAGGTCATATTGAAATCGTTAAATGTTTACTTCAGTATGCGGCCGAGGCATTTGGTGGCAAAGATACACAAGGGTTTATATCCTTCATTACGCATGAAAATAAAGATGGGTTTTCACCGCTTAATACTGCAAGCAAGGAAGGTCATATTGAAATCGTTAAATGTTTACTTCAGTATGCGGCCGAGGCATTTGGTGGCAAAGATACACAAGGGTTTATATCCTTCATTACGCATGAAAATAAAGATGGGTTTTCACCGCTTAATACTGCAAGCAAGGAAGGTCATATTGAAATCGTTAAATGTTTACTTCAGTATGCGGCCGAGGCATTTGGTGGCAAAGATACACAAGGGTTTATATCCTTCATTACGCATGAAAATAAAGATGGGTTTTCA
>Ga0207089_1002_pt1 | contig 100028 bp, 100 predicted proteins | sample Alteio_BWMinHeat_49_FD_153571 | JGI IMG/M metagenome (GOLD analysis project Ga0207089, IMG submission 153571) | Enriched cells from forest soil in Barre Woods Harvard Forest LTER site, Petersham, Massachusetts, United States -... | ecosystem: Environmental > Terrestrial > Soil > Temperate forest...
AGCAAGCTCTAAGTCTTTGGATTGCAGCGGTGCTTTTTTGAGGGCAGTTTGTAACCAATCGTTTAATTCGACAAAAGGAGGAAAAGCATCGACTTTATTAATCTCTTTTTTTGCCCGCCGCAAAATAAAATACTTTTTAAAAGTAGAGATAGGATTATACGAAGTGGTTTTTGCCTTGCTGATCGCAACGGCTTCTTCAATATTAAACAGTGTAGCGAGAAATTGCTCAAGGAAAGTTGCGCAACTGATTAATAATTCACTGGTTTTTTGAGTATCCAGTTTGACTTCAGGATCCCGATAAGCCATGAGGCCGGTGTAAAGATCAGGATTTGCCTCTTTTAGCTCAGTGAGAAAAGCATGGTCCAGGCGGTTTAATCCAGCCGAATGGAATAATTCGGTAAAGGTGAAGTTTTTGAGCTTTAGTTCGGGGTGTGCAGTCATTTGGGTATTGTAATGGAATTTATCGACTGTCCCAACCTTAATTAAAGCTGCGGGTTCAAATCTGCTCATTCAAGACTTATGATCTCCTGCATATCATAAAGAAATTGGTAAACTGGCAACAGTTGAACAGAATCTACAAACCCAGTTTGTGCTGTCTTTCCAAGAATCAAGCTATTTGAGAATTGCTTCAACGATTTAAGATCATTAGGGCGAATTTGATTAGACCATTTTATTTCTATCGGATATATTTTTTTCTCTATGAGCCAAATAATATCAATCTCTCCATTACCTTTAAAATAAAAAGTTTTTCCCAATCGATAGCAATGACTAGCGACACACGCTTCCACTAATGAAGCTTCAAAATCAAATGTATTCAGCAACCCATCACGTAATAACCATTGATACAATGTTCGCTGAATAAACGGATCAAAAAAATGAAATTTTCTATCTTTTTTTGGAGAGCCTTGTTTTTTGTTCTGATCAAATGCCAGTAAATCAATTAGGACATCTATTCTTTCCAGAAGTTTTATATAGTCAATACAAGTTTCTTTGCTCATCATTCCAATTTTTTGTGTTAATGATGAAAATGAAATGGGAGATACACCTACCGTCAGCAAAGCATGTAACAATGCAAGCAGATAATCTTCCTTTTTACCTTGCCGTAAAAAATCACCGCGTATCCATTGTTCATAAGTCAAAAACGTGGATTGCAAGACTTCTCCCTTTTCTGCAAAATCATTAATTGCCCGTAAATATCCACCGCATTGTAAGTAATCTTGGAAATTTTTCTCGAGTGTGAAATTAGATTTCGTATTTTTTAAGTGAACATATTCAGAAAATGATAATGGATAAAGATGAAAGTCTGTTTGTGCCGCCTTGCCTCGCCTACCAGGAAAACGCATAGTCGCTTCTTTTAAAATAAGCGTATCTGAACCTGTCAAAATACACATTCCACGAGTAAAATAACCTTCATCTGCCAATGATTTAATAACACGATCCCAATGCTGAACAAATGTTATCTCATCAATTATTAGCAAAAACATTCGCCCTGCATTAGCATCTAAAAACAATCGCAATAGTTGGCCAAGTTGTTTTGCATCATAAATTTCATCGCAGGGTAAATATAATATATCTTGTGGCGCAAAAATTTTCTCAAGTAAACAATGTTTAATAAGTAATTTGCATGAAGTTGATTTTCCAATTTGTCGCCCACCTGTCAAAATATAAATACCGGGTGTATTGAAAGACAGTTTCGCCCACCAATTAGAACTGTGTTGATATTCAAGCTGATTTAATGCATGCAACTGTGGATCGCTATTGATGAACTCTTCAAAAGAGCTTTTAAACAGATTGTGCGGCAAATACGCGGTCAACATCAATGTGTTCGCCTTGTTAACTAATTGATATTTATGATAATATCATGAGTGGACAAATTTGTCCATTGATGAATAGACAAAAATGAGCCGATGCTCATATTTTGACAGCACCTCTCACGCGTTGTAATATGCACACAGTTAATAAATAAGAACAAATTTAAACAATACCTGATCATGCGAGGAGTGATGAAATGCTGAGACAACAATATGATTTATTGCTAAAAGGTGAACCAGAACACCTTGCAGAACGGTTGAAAAATAACCCTGAATTGATTAAGCAAAAAGATGAAAATGGAAATACTCTTTTACATTATTGTCCTTTTCTCGATGTGACTGCCGAGTTGGGTTAGCGTTTTTTTTGCGTAACCCAACATTACCCAAAATTGATATCATGTCCTAAATATATTTTACATTATTAGAAATTGTATCCTCCGTTATCGTGCCTGTCTCGATTAAAGCTCTCATTATTTTTGACCCCGTGGTTTCTGTTAGTGGATCAAACCAGTTTCGAGTAACGGCTAATACCTCTACTACTTTATTCCATTCTTCATTGCCTATATGGAAAACGATAGATTGGGCTTTTTCCATCGCAGCGGCGTCGTTTGATTGTTGTAGCTCTAGCACATAATCATACAAGGATTTCTCTTCAGCAAAAAAGCCATTACGTAAGCGATGGATAGGACATTTTCTTTTTAGAATATTGATAGTGTCTTGATCTTGGCATAATGCATCAAGTTGAACTTTTATGTGATTGGGATGAAAATTAGTAACGGTTTCTTGGCAAGGATAGGAAATAATATTGCCTATGGAAAAGTCTTTTCTGAACATTTATATTTCTACCCCTGCAGTTTTTTCTTCAACATCTCATTCAATTGTCCCGGGTTTAACTTACCACCCGATGCCTTCATGGTCTGGCCTACAAAAAAGCCAAATAATTTTTCTTTGCCACCGCGATAGTCAGCAACTTGTTCAGGATTCGCTGTAATGATTTCATCTATCAGTTTTTCTATCGCACCACTGTCTGATACTTGCTTTAAGCCGCGTTTTTCTATGATGTCATCAACATCACCTTCCTGATTCCATAAGGCTTCAAAAATGGTTTTCGCAATTTTTCCAGAAATCGTATCGTCTGCAATGCGCATAATTAATTTGCCTAATTGCAAAGAGGAAATAGGACTCTCGTTAATATCCAATCCCGCTTTGTTTAGCGCGCCTAATAATTCACTGATTATCCAATTCGCCGCTAATTTTGGTTGATTGCCAGATTCTTTCACGACATCTTCATAATACGCGGCCATGTCTTTACTGCTAACTAAAATGCCGGCATCGTAAGCGCTTAAACCATATTGATCTATAAAACGCTGACGTTTTTGTTGCGGCAGTTCAGGTAAAGATATTCTCACTTTTTCTATGCATGCATCAGTAATGATTAATGGCAGTAAATCCGGATCAGGGAAGTAGCGATAATCATTGGCTTCTTCTTTGCTGCGCATAGAACGTGTTTCATTTTTATTGGGATCGTATAATCGTGTTTCTTGAGCGATTTTGCCGCCGCTTTCTATCACATTAATTTGACGTTCCACTTCATAATTGATGGCGCGTTCTACAAAACGAAATGAATTAATATTTTTTAATTCCGTTCGTGTGCCGAATTTACTTTCACCTTTTGGTCTAACGGAAACATTGGCATCGCAGCGGAAAGAACCTTCTTGCATATTGCCGTCGCAGATATCTAAGTATCGCACCAATGAATGTATGGTTTTAAGATAAGCAACCGCTTCTTTGGCAGATCGCATGTCGGGTTCTGAAACAATTTCAAGTAAAGGTGTGCCTGCGCGATTTAAATCAACGCCGGTTAATCCATGAAAATCTTCATGTAAGGATTTACCCGCATCTTCTTCAAGATGAGCACGTGTAATCGCTATACGTTTTATAGAGCCATCATCCAGTTGAATATCCACGTAGCCTTTGCCTACAACGGGTAATTCATATTGACTGATTTGATAACCTTTAGGTAAATCAGGATAGAAATAATTTTTGCGAGCGAATACAGATCTACGAGTGATATCCGCATTAGCACCTAAACCAAATTTAATCGCCATTTCTACGACTTCTTTGTTAAGCACGGGTAATACACCTGGCATGCCTAAATCAATCGCACACGCTTGCGTGTTAGCGGCTGCACCAAATTCGGTAGCGGCTGCAGAAAAAATTTTTGTTTTAGTCGCAAGTTGTGCGTGAATCTCAAGACCAATAACGACTTCCCATTCTATTTTAGACATGATCAAAACCCTCTGGAATGTGTGTATGCCAATCAGTAGCTTGTTGAAATTGATGAGCGACATTGAGTAACTTCGCTTCGCCAAATAAATTGCCAATTAATTGCATGCCTATGGGTAAGCGATTAACAAATCCAGCCGGTATAGACATGGCAGGTAAGCCTGCGAGATTTGCGGCTATGGTGTAAATATCAGAAAGATACATGCTGATAGGGTCGCTGGTTTTTTCGCCGATTTTAAAAGCAGGGGTTGGTGCAGTCGGTGATAAAATCACATCGACTTTTTTAAACGCTTCCATAAAATCATCCCGGATTAAGTGGCGAACGCGTTGGGCTTTTAAATAATACGCATCGTAATAACCGGCAGATAATACGTAAGTGCCTATCATGATACGACGTTTGACTTCACTGCCAAAACCTTCACTGCGTGAACGAGTGTAAAGATCATGTAAATCAATCGCATCTTTGCAGCGATAACCATAACGTACGCCATCGTAGCGTGCGAGGTTGGAAGAGCATTCTGCCGGTGCAATGACATAGTAAGCCGGTACAGAAAGCGCTGTGTTTGGCAGGGAAATGTCTTCAATGATCGCGCCCAGTTTTTCAAATTCTTTAATCGCTGCTTGAATGCTAGTAGCGACTTCATTACTCAAACCCTCGCTAAAATATTCTTTAGGTAAGCCTATACGTAATCCTTTTATGGATTGGTTTAAGTTTGCCATATAGTCTGGGACGGGTTCATTGACGCTGGTGGAATCGTGTTCATCGAATCCTGCCATGGCGTTTAATAAAAAGGCACAGTCTTCTGCTGTTTTAGCCATAGGGCCGCCTTGGTCCAAGCTGGATGCAAACGCAATCATACCGTAACGTGAAACACGACCGTAAGTCGGTTTTAAGCCAGTGAGTCCACATAATGCAGCCGGTTGACGAATAGAGCCGCCCGTATCGGTGCCGGTTGCAGCGGGTGCAAGACGGGCAGCAACAGAAGCTGCAGAACCGCCAGATGAACCACCGGGTACGTAAGCAAGATTCCAGGGATTTTTGACGGGACCATAGTAACTGGTTTCATTGGATGAACCCATGGCGAATTCGTCCATGTTGGTTTTGCCTAACATGACCATGCCGGCTGCTTTCATGTTTTTAATCACGGTCGCATCGTAGGGGGCAATAAAATTATCCAGCATTTTAGAGCCACAAGTGGTTTTAATGCCGTCTGTGCAAAAAATATCTTTTTGAGCAATTGGAATGCCAGTTAAAGCTGTTGCTTTGCCGCTAGCCCGTAAATTATCAGCCAGTTGTGCGGCTTCCAACGCATATTCTTCGGTGACAGTGATAAAGCTATTTAGTTTATTATCATAATGATGAATGCGATCTATAAAGTGTTTTGTTAGCTCGACGCTGGATATTTTTTTTGCTGCTAATTGAGCAGATAATTCTGCAATATTTTTGTGGTGCATTTGTTTATGCCTCTTCAATCACTTTGGGAACAAGATAAAGACCGGCTTCAACCTGAGGTGCTATGCGTTGAAATTTTTCGCGTAAGTTGTGCTCAGTAATCGTGTCTTCACGCAAGCGCTGGGAAAGATTTAAGGGGTGGGCGAGCGGCTCTATGTTGGTTGTATCAGCCCCATTTAGTTGTTCAATAAACTGTAAGATGGAAGATAATTGCGGCGTGTATAAATCAATATCATTGCCGGATAAATTTAAGCGTGCAAGATGAGCAATTTTTTTTACATCATCAGGTGATAGCGACATAAGCGCATTCCTTATTTAATTAGCGATGCCAAAGAGGCGGAGATTATAGAGTATTAGGTGTTATATTTATACTGCAATTCCTGTTATTCCGGTTAAAGGCTGCTAGATATTATTTTTACGCTCCAAGCGCGCCATCCTTGGCGCTAAAAGTCACATTCCATGTGACTTAAGTCGCTACAAAATAATATCTAGCAGCCTTTAACCGGAATAACAGGAATTACTGACATTTACATGGCTTCTTGCATTTAAATTGATTAGAATGCAAAGTTATTGTGATTTTATCTATTGGTCTAAGGAAGTTGTTTTTTATGCCTAATATCCTTAATAAGCTTCGTGGAATGTTCTCAAATGATTTGTCCATTGATTTAGGAACAGCTAATACTCTTATCTATGTTCGTGGTAAGGGAATCGTTTTAAATGAACCCTCGGTTGTTGCTATACGCCAGGGAAATGATAATGGTCAAAAACATGTAGTGGCGGTTGGCAGTGAGGCCAAATTAATGTTAGGTCGCACGCCTGGTAACATTCTTGCAATTCGTCCTATGAAGGATGGTGTTATCGCTGATTTTTATGTAACAGAAAGGATGTTAAAACACTTCATTCTTAAAGTGCATGAAAATAGGATACTGAGTCCTAGTCCGCGTATATTGGTTTCTGTTCCTTGTGGGTCTACTCAAGTTGAGCGTCGTGCTATCAAAGAATCAGCGATTAGCGCTGGAGCAAGAGAAGTTTTTCTATTGGAAGAACCCATGGCAGCAGCAATGGGCGCTGGTATGCCGGTTGAAGAACCGAGAGGCTCCATGGTTGTTGATATTGGTGGTGGTACCACAGAAGTGGCCATCATTTCGCTTAATGGTATTGTTTATTCCGCTTCAGTGCGCATAGGCGGTGATCGTTTTGATGAATCCATCGTTAGTTACGTACGACGTAATTATGGCATCTTAATTGGTGAATCAACGGCTGAGCGCATTAAACATGAAATTGGTTTGGCTTATCCTGCTAACCAAATGTTACAAATGGAAGTTCGTGGCCGTAATCTTGCAGAAGGTATTCCACGTAGTTTTACGATTACCAGCAATGAAGTGCTTGAAGCATTACAAGAACCTTTATCGGGTATTTTGGGTGCAGTGAGAGCCGCGCTGGAACAAGCTCCACCTGAACTTGCTGCCGATATTGCTGAACGCGGCATGGTATTAACCGGCGGTGGTGCATTATTGCGTAACATTGATCGTTTATTTATGGAAGAGACAGGATTACCGGTGATTATTGCTGATGAACCGTTGACTTGTGTGGCTCGTGGCGGTGGTAAAGCTTTAGAAATGATACAGATATCCGGTGTGGATTTTTTATTAAAAGAGTAGGGAGATAGGACTATCCGCTCCATATTTCACCGTGAATCACAGCCAGGATTAAGGACAATACTACTTGTCTTTATGTCCATCGCTCTAATGGTGATGGATAAAAGGCTGGATGTGTTTGTCGCTATCCGCGCCGCATTATCGTTGCCGCTTGCACCTTTGCAATACATTGTAAGCTGGCCAACGAATTTCATCGATAATGTAAAAAGTGTTATCAGTTCCCACGATGATTTAGTCAAAGAAAATCTCAGTTTGAAAGCCGAACAATTATTATTGCGTTCTCAATTGCAACGGCTTATCGCCATTGAAACAGAAAATAATTATTTGAAGGCATTGTTTCAATCCTCTAAACAAGTGAAGGGTAAAACCTTGATAGCGGAATTATTGGCTGTTGATTTTGAACCGTTTGTGAATCAAGTGGTCTTAAACAAGGGTACGCGTGATGGTGTGTATGTTGGTCAACCTGTTCTTGATGCAACCGGCGTGATGGGACAAGTCATATTAGCAGGGCCTATTACTAGCAGAGTGTTATTAATCGATGATCCGCGTAGTGGTGTTGCGGTACAAAACGTGCGTAATGGTATTCGTGGTGTTGCAGTAGGGGATACTTATTCTGGCAAGTTGCAGTTAATGTACGTACCGAATACGGCGGATATAAAAGTCGATGATATTTTTCTAACTTCTGGATTGGGTGATAGATATCCGGAAGGTTATCCTGTTGGTAAAGTGATATCCGTTAAGAAAGATCCTGCCAAACAGTTTGCTGAAGTGTATATTGAACCCAGTGCGCAATTGGATAGTAGTCGCCAAGTGTTATTAATTTGGAATCAAAAAAATGCATAATTTTTTTGCCATATCAACGACGTTGTTGATTGCTCTCATTTTAGCGTTATTGCCTATGCCAGATTGGACAGTCTGGTTGCGTCCTACCTGGGTATTAATGGTCTTGATTTATTGGGCAATGATGACGCCTTATCAAGTTAGTGTAGGTATAGCATGGGTCACTGGATTGATCGTTGATTTATTAAACGGTAGTTTGTTAGGCGAGCATGCGCTTGCATTTACTGTCGTTATCTTTTTTGTTTCCAGAATGCATATTCGATTACGCATGTATCCCATGATGCAACAAGGTATCAGTATTTTTACGTTTGTATTAATGTATTTGTTTATTTTGTACTGTATTCAAGGATTTATAGGGCAGTTACCAGGCAGTCATTTGTATTGGATGTCAGCTGTTACTAGCATGTTGCTTTGGCCGTGGCTTTTTGTCGTGATGCGTGATTGTTGCAGATGGTTTAAAGTTGCGTGAGAGGTGAAGGCGTGAATGCATTGATACAGTCGCTCACTAAAAAAGTGGGATATTTGCTAGCAGCTATTATTATTTTCGCGGCCGTTATAGTTTGTGTTACACGTATTGTTACACCAGTTCTCGATCATCATCGTGCGGATTTTGAAAAAATTGCCAGTCAATTTTTAAAAACACCGGTTACTATCAAAAATGTTCGTGTGTCCTGGTATCATTATCAACCCGTTATTCGTTTGAATGATGTCTTTATTCTGCAAGCTGAATCCAACAAACCTATTTTTCAAATAAAAAAAGTAAGTCTGCTGATTTCCATTTTAAAAAGCTTGCGGCAATGGCAAGTGGTGACAAATGGCATTATGGTTTCGGGTGCGGAACTCAATATTAGTCAATCAGCAAAAGGTGAATGGACAGTAAAAGAATTTTCTACTTTACCTTTTAATCAGGATACCAGTCAGAGTGAAACCAAATTCACGGATGTTATGGCTTGGCTTTCATCCGAACCGAATTTGATATTACGTGATATTGATTTGCATTATACAGGAATAGGCAAACAGAATCGGTATGTCACTTTATATAAGCTCAGTTTTGAGAATTCGGATATCGAACATAAGATTATCGGTAATGCGATTTTGCATCAGGAAATTCCGACTGAGGTAAAATTAAATGCAAAGTGGAATGGAACAATAACGGATATTCCAGGGATTAAAGCACGGCTTTATTTATATGTATCAGGCCTTTCATTGCCGCAATGGTCGAATGGAATAAGCTTAAAAGGCTGGCAAATTAAGCAAGGAATCGCTAGCGCAAAGATATGGGCAACCTGGGAAAAGGAAACGTTTCAGCAAATTCAATCGACTGTGCAATCCTATGGGTTAGCCTTATTTTCAGATAAAGATAAAGTAACGCATCACATCAATCGATTGAGTGGAAATGTTGGCTGGAAACGTGAGGGTAGCCGAGAAATCATTGCAGGCGATGATATTTTACTGGATTTGCCGCATCATCTTTGGCCTGTGACGGGTTTTTATATGACACTTCAGCCAGATGCTAAAAATGGTTTGGTACCCCATACGCTTAATGTTGCTTATGTTGATCTTCGTGATATTCAGCCGTTTTTATTTTCTATGCCAGATATTTTGCCTGATACAGTGAGAGACATGTTATCTACCATGAAGGTCAGTGGGTCGTTGCAAAATATGTCTATTGATAGAGAACATCTTTCTTTTGCTACCCATTTTTCACAATTGACGGTTTCACCGTTTAAACAATATCCGGGTGTAGAAAATCTGGGTGGAACCATTAAGTGGAATGGTAGTCAAGGTGAATTGAAATTACACGGTGCTCGTACGGTGCTTCATTACGATTCCATGTTTAAAAATACGATTCTCTTTGATCAGGTATTAGGTGATGTAACGATTCAGCAAGATGCTAAAAAATCATGGTTATTAAACATTGCTGGATTACATTTATTGAATAGTGAAATGGCTACCAACTTGAGTGGTACGCTAACATTTGCACCGAATAAGAGTCCTGTTGCAGATATGAATGCTAATGCAACCATGAAGCAGGTAAAGAATATTTCTCATTATTTACCATTAAGTATACTGGATAAAAAGCTAGCTGATTGGTTGCAACATGCATTTTTATCGGGAGAAATATTGTCTGCACATGCTGTATTAAAAGGTAGAATGGCAGATTTTCCGTTTGATCACGGTAAAGGTGAATTTAGTATTGCAACAAAAATAAATAATATTGATTTACGTTTTGCGCCGGATTGGCCTTTGTTAAATCGTATAAACGGTGAATTAACTTTTTTAAATCGTCAATTAACCATTGATATCGATCATGCGGAAACGTTTGGTATACCAGTTTCAAATTTGCACGGTGTCATTCCTTATATCGGCGATGCAAAGCCGCAAATTTTAGAAGTGGCGATCAGTGAAATAGAGGCGGATTTGGGAACGGTGATGAAATACGTACACGCTAGTCCCTTGGAAAAAAACATAGGCAAGATGTTTAGAGGCGTTGATTTGCAAGGTTTAGTCGGATTAAAACTGAATTTAAAAATTCCATTAGGTGATACGGATAAGACGACGGTAAAAGGCGCATTGGCTATTCATGATAGTGTGATGAGTCTTGCAGAATGGAATATAAAATTAAACCATTTGAATGGTAATGTTGATTTCACCGAAAATAAGACAGAGGCGAGTAATATTAATGCTGAATTATTTAATCAGCTATTACAATTTAATTTAGCGACCGTAGAGAAATCAAATAATAATGGGATTGTACGAGCCACTTTTACAAATCGTTTTAATATTCTCGATTTAGAGAATTGGCTTAAGTTGCCTTTTTCCAAAGTGATTAAAGGAACAGCGATGATCAATGGGATCGTTGATCTTTCAATGAAAAATCCTGTGGAAGTTCATTTGCGTTCTGATCTAGTTGGTGCAACCGTTGATCTCATGGAGCAATACGGTAAAAAAGAAAATGAAGCGCGTGATTTTGCTGCAGATATTATTTTGCAAAATAATAAACCCATGCGAGTGAAATTAAATTACGGAAAATTATTTAGTACGGCTATGGTGTTGGATCGCGAGCAAGATACTTATCATCTTCTAGGTGCGAATTTGCGATTTGGTGCGGGCGAAGCTGAATGGCCTGCTTCATCTGGTTTTTATATTACAGGTCAGTTTGATGTATTAGATTGGGATAAAATAAATGCATTGAGGCAGGGTCAGTCGGGAGATAATAAGCTATTTTCTTTTACAGAGCTAAAAGGGATAGACGTTAACATTAATCGTGCCATATTAAGCGGGCAAACGTTGAATAAAGTAAATATTCAAGTGGTACCGCAAGATAAAAATTGGGATGTTGATATTAGCAGTCAAGAACTAGTCGGTGGTTTGATCATACCGATTAAACTGAATAGGCAATCTTCCATATCAGCGCAATTTCAAAAAATTAATTTGCATGCTATTGCCAATTCAAAGCAATCACCTATGCAGTTAGATATTAAATCATTGCCAGCCATTTATTTGACAGCTTCAAATGTACGATATAACGATATTCCTGTTGGAACCATTGTATTTAATGCGGTGCCTGCTCTTTATGGTTTATCGATACAGGCTTTGCATATTACTTCACCGTATATTGATTTACGTGCGTCGGGTGAGTGGCGACAAAACGGTAAAAATTACGTTACTCACTTACAAGGAAGTGCTACTTCAGAAAAAGTGAGTCAATTGCTAAATAATCTTGGTTTAACAGTTAATAATTTTATAGCAACGAATGGTAATTTGAATTTTAATCTTGTTTGGCCGGATACACTTTTTTCACCTTCATTAGCAACTATGCATGGTCGTGCTGTATTAACGCTAGGCCAAGGACGTATTGTTGATATTGGTGATAATGATGCAAAAATGGATCTTGGGCGAATGCTCAGTATATTCAGTCTTCAAACCATTCCAAGACGTTTGACCTTGGATTTTAGCGATGTGTTTCAAAAAGGTTATAGCTTTGATTCGTTACGCGGGGATTTTATTATTGATAATGGTGAACTCAGCACGACTAATATGCGTTTTGATGGGCCAGTTGCTAAGGTTGGGATTAATGGAAAGATAGGTTTAATCAATAAAAATTATCGCTTTATTTTAAGCGTGACCGCACATGTTACATCTAGTATTCCTGTTGCAGCCACATTGCTCACGGGTAATCCGTTAATTGGATTAGGTGCATTAGCAGTGAATACGGTGATAGGTTCTAAGGTATCCAGTGTCACTACGGTGTATTATGCAGTGACAGGCCCTTGGAATAATCCTGTGTGGAAGTCGATTAAATCGGGTAACCGATAGTAGGTTTAACTTTTTTTCGCTTTCACTCTTTGAATCGCCGCTTCAACATAATTGACTTTGGCAACTCTCGTAATATTTTTTTGTAAAGTCGCTTTTTCTCGTTTTTCTCTAGCCAGTCTTTGTTCGCGCGCATTAAAACGCTCGCGTGCAATGCTGGATTTATCTTGTTCCGATGTTTCCATTAAATCAATGCAATCAACAGGACAAGCAGGTATACATAATTCACAACCAGTGCATTCATCAGTAATGACAGTATGCATTTTTTTCGCACTGCCTAATATCGCATCGACAGGACAAGCTTTTATGCATAGTGTGCAACCAATGCATTCTGATTCTCGTATCAAAGCGACTACTGCCGGTTTTTCTTTTTTTTCCATTTCAGCAATATAAGATGTTACATTTTGTTGTAATAACTCGCCTAATGCTTTCAATGTTTTTACGCCACCGGGCGGACATAAATTAAGAGGTGCTTGCTCAAATTGAATGGCTTCAGCATACGGCATGCATGCGCCATACCCGCATAAACCACATTGGGTTTGGGGTAATAGCGCATCAATTTGTTCGGGCGTGATAGTTGACATGGCTTATTTTACTTTCATTCCCGATTGTGCACCGGTTTCAGGGCTTACAATAAATAATTGTCCACCGTCTTCACCGGATGCCACTATCATCATGCCTTCTGATAAACCAAAACGCATTTTGCGCGGAGCAAGATTTGCAACGATGACAACTTGACGACCAATTAATTGCTCGGGTTGATAAGAAGATTTAATGCCCGAAAAAATTTGGCGGGTTTCATTGCCAATATCCACTTTAAATTTAATTAACTTATCAGAGCCTTCAACCGCTTCAGCTTCCAATATAGTTGCTACGCGTAAATCAATTTTGCTGAAATCTTCAATGTCAATGTATTCATTTTTTGCGATGGTAGCCGTTGCAGTGGATTGATCTATATCTTGTTGTGCTGTCATTTTCATGGCCTCAATTTGCTTAGGATCGATACGGGTTAATAATGGCTGAAACGTTTGTATAGTGTGATTCAGTAACGGTTGATTTTTATCACTCCATTGTAAGGGTGGGATATTGAGAAAAGATTCAACTTGTTTTGCTGTGTTGGGCAAAATAGGTTTTAAGTAAATCATTAAAATTCTAAATAAATTTAAGCTAACCGTGCATACATCTTGCACTGTTTGAAGATGTTTCGGTTCTTTTATTAATGCCCATGGTTTTTTTTCATCGATATATTGATTGGCTTTATCAGCAAGCGCCATCACATGTCTCACGATTTGACTGTATTCGATGTTTTCATAAAGCGTTGCAATGGCATCACCTGCATTTGCAAATTCTTGGTATAAGTCAGGCTCACTATTCGTTGTTGATAATTTTCCTGAAAAGTTTTTATTAATGAAGCTTGCTGAGCGACTGGCAATATTAATAAATTTTCCAACTAAATCTGCATTAATGCGTTGAGTGAAATCATCGAAATGAATATCAAGATCTTCTATGCGACTACTTAATTTTGCAGCAAAATAATAACGTAAATATTCAGGTTGTAAATTGTTTAAGTAGGTTCTTGCTTTGATAAACGTACCGCGCGATTTTGACATTTTCTGTCCGTCAACGGTTAAAAATCCATTAACGTAAATTTTGGTAGGAGTGCGGAATGCTGCGCCGTGTAGTACTGCAGGCCAAAATAATGCATGAAAATAAATAATGTCTTTGCCTATGAAATGATAAAGATCGACCGCATCTTCACGTTCCCAATATTCACTGAAGTTTAAATCACTTCGTTTAGCGCATAAATTTTTAAAGCTAGCCATGTAGCCAACGGGTGCATCTAACCACACATAAAAATATTTATCTTTTTCACCGGGAATAGGAAATCCAAAATAAGGCGCATCACGCGAAATGTCCCATTCTTTTAATCCTGATTCAAACCATTCATCTAATTTATTAGCGACTTGTTCTTGTAAATGTCCTAGACGTGTCCATTCTTTTAAAAATGGTTCGAAGTTTTGTAGCTTAAAAAAGAAATGTTCGGATTCTTTTTCTATGGGCTTACTACCGGATAAAGTTGAATAAGGATGGATTAACTCAGTCGGTGAATAAGTCGTGCCGCATACTTCACAATTATCACCGTATTGATCTTTAGCATGACATTTTGGGCATTCACCTTTGATGTATCGATCTGGTAAAAACATATTTTTGATAGGATCAAATAATTGTTTGATGGTGCGTTTTGCGATGTTACCTGCAGCGAGTTGTCGTTTATAAATGGTTTCTACGCATTCACGATTTTCAGGTGAATGCGTTGTGTGGTAGTTATCAAACTCCACTAAAAAATCGGAAAAATCATTGAGTTGGGATTGATGAATATCCGCTATCATTTTTTCTGGCGTGAGTCCCATTTTTTCAGCTTGAATCATGATAGGTGTACCGTGACTATCACTACCACAAATATAGAGGCAATCGTGATCTTGCATTTTTTGCGCGCGCACCCAGATATCACCTTGTATGGTTCCAACCATATGACCTAAATGAAGCGGCCCATTGGCATAAGGCAGTGCGTTTGTTGCTAAAATTTTACGTTTTGCTGGCATGTTGCAAATTCCTTTATTCTGTTGCTTTTTTGAAAAAGTGATAGAGTATACCCAAAATTCCATGGAGAAAGTATTGTGTTGCCTAAAAATGTAAAAAAACTGATCGCTGTCGCCTCCGGTAAAGGTGGAGTGGGGAAGTCGACTGTTGCCATCAATTTGGCACTCGCACTTCTAAAAAGTGGGGCAACGGTAGGTTTGCTAGATGCGGATATTTACGGTCCTAGTCAGCCTATTATGCTGGGATCAGTGGGTGAAAAGCCGGTGATTAAAGATAGAACGATACAACCGATTATCCGACATGGTATTCAATCCATATCAATCGGTAATTTAGTGGATGGCAATGCCGCCATGGTATGGCGCGGCCCCATGTTAGGCAAGGTGTTAGAGCAATTGATGTATGACACAACGTGGAATGTGGATTATCTGATCGTTGATTTACCACCTGGTACGGGCGATGTGCAATTGACCTTGTGTCAAAAAATGTCAGTGAGTGGTGCTGTGATTGTAACAACACCGCAAGATTTAGCTTTGTCTGATGTGCGGCGTGCATGTGAGATGTTTACTAAATTAAACGTGCCTATACTCGGCGTGGTAGAAAATATGAGCACGCATCATTGCCCAGCCTGTGGTCATGAGCAGGCTATTTTTGGTGAAGGCGGTGGAAAGAAATTGGCAGCAGAATATGGTCTGGAATTATTGGCTAGTATTCCACTCAATAAAGAGATACGTGAGATGACAGATAGCGGTCATCCAGTTGCTTCTCCCATGTTTGATCAAATGGCAGGTAGGGTGCGCGCAGTACTTAGTTCGCAACCTAATGATTATTCAGGTAAATTTCCGAAAATTGTTGTTGAAGGAGTGAAGAAATGAGTATTAAGTCGGACAAATGGATACGTCGCATGGCGACAGAACACGGTATGATTACACCGTTTGAATCGCATCAGGTTCGCGTTGATGGCAGTGATAAAATTGTTTCGCATGGTACGTCGAGTTACGGTTACGATATTCGTTGTTCGAATGAATTTAAGATTTTTACGAATATTAATTCTGCCGTTGTTGATCCTAAAAATTTTTCGCCGCACAGTTTTGTGGATATTGTTTCCGATGTTTGTATCATCCCACCCAACTCATTCGCATTAGCACGTAGTGTGGAATATTTTCGTATTCCGCGTAATGTGTTAGTGATTTGTTTAGGTAAGTCTACTTATGCGCGTTGTGGCATTATTGTGAATGTGACTCCGCTAGAGCCAGAATGGGAAGGTCATATTACGTTAGAGTTTTCGAATACGACGCCTTTGCCAGCAAAAATTTATGCTAATGAAGGTGTGGCGCAATTATTATTTTTAGAGTCAGATGAAGTCTGCGAGACGTCTTATAAGGATAGGGGTGGGAAGTATCAAGGGCAGAAAGGCGTGACGTTGCCTATCACTTGACAGGCTACGTTCATGAAACGCCGTCTGTGGGCATCTTTGAACGATAATTAACGGGAAAAATGCTCACATACTGCTGTGTATGCTGCGCTTTTTCCCGTTAATTATCGTCCAAATCTGCCTCACAGCCGACGTTTGCTGCATATTCAACATAGCCAAAATCTTTATTTTTACTCGTCGTCGTCTAAATCAGCTTGGGAGACGGCTTCTATAGGAACATGGCGATTTTGATTTACTTTGTCTCGTAATTCTTTGCCAGGTTTAAAGTGAGCCGCATACTTGGGGTTGGTGATTAATTTTTCACCAGTTTTAGGGTTATGAGCACGTCTTGGTGGACGAAAGTGTAGATTAAAACTGCCAAATCCTCGAATTTCTATTCTCCCACCGTTGCTTAGAATGTCGCCCATATGATCGATAATGTGATTCACAGCGAGCGCAATATCTTTTTCCGGTAGATGGGGAAAATGCTTGCTGAGTTCGCCGATAAGTTGTGATTTGATCAGCATATCTATTCAGCAGGTGCTGCCTCCATTAGGATAGGGATACTTTCAATATATCTCAATGGGTTAGCGAGGGCAAGTAGTTACTAATTAAAACATTCGTTGTTGTTTGGTCTATCAGATAAGCATGTTCATTGGGGTGGCGGATAATAAAATTCTCATATTCCTTTTTTCCCATGAGGATAAATAAGCGTTGTTTGCTATGAAAACGTTGCCAAAACGTTTTATCGGTGATCATCCATTCGTGCGTGTCTTGATGTTGCATGCCATAGGTTAATTCATTTTTCCAATTTAAAATGGTGATGCGACGTTGTAAATAAAAAGGTAAGTCTTGATAGTATTGGTTATAGGCGACGACCTCATCTTGTTTGGTTAACAGAGAGTTTAATCGATTTGCTAATGGCAAGATGGTTCGCGTATCAAGATAAGGCACAGCAGAAAGTGCCAAGAGTAAACATAACCATGTAGTCGCAATCATAATAACGATGGTTTTATAACGATGTTTGTAAGCTTTTTCTAGATAGCGGGCGGTTAAAATAGCGAGCGGTGGGAATACCGGTAAAATATAGGGAATTAATTTTGATTTGGAAAAAGAAAAAAAGATAAAAATGAATAAAGCCCAAATCAGAAAAAAATTATCTAATTTGTTTTTATGTTGACGCCAAAGTGATAAAAGCGTTTGAGGTAAGAAAATGATCCAGGGAAAAAATCCGGCTATGAGCATGGGAATAAAAAACCACACAGGTTGGTAGTGGCCAATTTTTAAAGTGGTATAACGTAAAAAATGCTGTTTGATAAAATAAAAATAAAAAAATTCCGGATTACGGGTGCCGACTAAAATATGCCAGGGAGCAGCAATACAAAGAAAAATAAGAATGCAAGAAGGGAGATAAAGGCGGGATAGCAAACGCCACTCACCCATAAGAGTCATCCATATTGCAATAATCATGATAGGAAAAACAATGCCGATTAAGCCTTTGGTGAGAACGGCACAAGCGGCTGCAATAGAGGCTGCCCATAAAAAGAGGCGACGACGCGCAGGTTGTTCTGTGTTGATGCCCAGTAAAAAAGCATATAGCGTAAGGGAGAGAAAGAGAGTGACAGGCAAGTCCAGGCTAATCATGTGGGACATGACAAAATATAATGTGCTAGTGCCCAGGATGAAGGCAGCTAATAAACCGGTATTACGATTGTATAAAGAGGAAACGGTGAGGTAAGTGAGTAGGCAACCGATTAAGCCTAGTAATGCATTTACACAGCGTATAGACCACACATTCAAGCCGCCTAAGTGAATGGCAGCGGATTCTAGCCAATAAAATAAGACAGGTTTTTCAAAATATTTAATCCCGTTTAAATACGGCGTTACATAATCATGGGATGCGACCATTTCACGGGCAATTTCTGCATAACGACCTTCATCGGGCACAAATAAGGGACGTGTGCCAAGTAAGATAAAAAATAATCCGCCTAAAATTAGGGTGAGGACTAGAATATCTTTTAACCAAGTCCGCTGCATAAGCATGGTTCCAGATAAAGAGAGCGGCGAAATTTATCATAATGATGGACAGAGGACGAGAAGTTTATCGCCATAGTCGTGCAAGTAGATATAATAGGGTAGTTTTTCCATAACTTTGGGCAGATTATGCATGCATTATCAAACCAATTAACACTAGGCCTTAGCTTAAAAGATGAGGCAACGTTTGCTAATTTTTATTCGCCTAAAAATGAAGAGAGTATTGCTGAATTAAAAAAAACGGTTAGTGGTCAGGGTGAAAAGGTCATTTATTTATGTGGAACGCGTGGTCAAGGGTGTAGTCATCTTTTGCAAGCAGCTTGTCATGAGGCACATCAACAGCAAAAAAGCTCTGTTTATCTTCCGCTTGCTCAACTCATTTCATTTAGCAAAGATGTGCTTATTGGTCTTGAGTCGCTGGATTTGGTTTGCATAGATGATTTGCACATGATTGCAGGCATGCCTGAATGGGAAGAAGCCATTTTTCATCTTTATAATAAATTGTATGATGCAGGCGGCAACATGATTATTGCTGCGAATGATTTACCTAAATCTATTCATCTGAAATTGCCCGACTTGGTTTCACGTTTATCATGGGGATTTGTTTTTCAGTTACATCCGTTGGAAGATGCTGAAAAATTATTTATTTTAACCATGCGTGCTAATCGTCGTGGTATTAGCTTGTCAGAAGAAGTAGGAAAATATATTTTGACGCATTGCCCAAGGCATATGGGAACGTTATGTGCAGCATTGGATGCGTTGGATAAGGCGTCGCTTGCTGCACAACGTCGTTTGACGATTCCGTTTGTGAAAGAAGTTTTAGAAATATAGGCTGGAGAGCGTATGTCACATATTAAAGAAATCAAAGCGCGTGAAATTATTGATTCACGCGGTAATCCAACAGTTGAAGCGGACGTCATATTAACATCCGGTGAAGTGGGACGAGCAGCGGTGCCATCGGGTGCATCAACGGGATCACGTGAAGCCATTGAAAAACGTGATCAAGATAAAAATCGTTATCTTGGTAAAGGCGTTAAACAAGCTGTATCGTTTATTTGCCATGATTTATCAGCCGCATTAAAAGGGTTTGAAGTAACGCATCAAGCTGAAATTGATGATGTGATGTTAACGTTAGATGGAACAGCAAATAAAGAAAAGTTTGGTGCAAATGCATTGCTTGCCGTATCGCTTGCAGTTGCTAAAGCGGGTGCTTTAGTCACCCATAAACCGCTTTATCAATACTTCGCTCAACAATCCCATTATCTTTTGCCTGTTCCCATGATGAATATTATTAATGGTGGCGCACATGCCGATAATAATCTGGATTTTCAGGAATTCATGATATTACCGGTTGGCGCACCTTCTTTTTCGGAAAGCTTACGTGCAGGCGTTGAAGTGTTTCATCATTTAAAACAACGTTTGAAATCAAAAAAATATAATACAAATATTGGTGATGAAGGTGGGTTTGCACCGGATTTACCGAATCAAGAAGCAGCAGTAGAGTTTATTTTGGAAGCGATTATCGATGCGGGTTATCAACCTGAAAAAGATATTTTTCTAGGTCTGGATGTTGCTAGCAATGAATTATTTAAAGAAGGTAAATATCATTTACAAGGTGAGAATCGTATATTGACCGTAGATGAATTTGTGGATTATCTAACACGTTTTGTTGATCGTTATCCTATTATTTCTATCGAAGATGGCATGGCTGAAGATGATTGGGCTGGGTGGAGTCAATTAACAAAACGTTTAGGACAACGTATTCAATTAGTTGGAGATGATTTATTTGTAACGAATACAACTATTTTGCAAAAAGGAATAAGAGAACAAGTAGCGAATGCCATTTTAATTAAGCCTAATCAAATTGGTACGTTAACAGAAACCATGGCAGCGATTCAGATGGCTAAAGAGGCAAAATATAATACGGTTATTTCACATCGTTCAGGTGAAACAGAAGATACAACGATTGCTGACATTGCTGTTGGTACCAATGCGGGGCAAATTAAAACAGGGTCATTGTGTAGAACAGATAGGGTTGCAAAATACAATCAATTGTTACGAATAGAAGAACAGCTTGGTCGTTCTGGAAAATATGCAGGCGCAAGTGTTTTTTCAGCATTTAGTCGGATAGCACATTCATGCAAAGAACAGGTTTGAGTGTATTAGGGGTTTTGTTATTTGTGTTATTTGCATTTCTTCAATACCATCTTTGGTTTGAGTCAGATGGTATAAGAGACATGGTGATATTGAAGCAAACACTTCTACAGCAGACCATAGAAAATGATAAATTAAAAAAACGAAACGAAGCGTTATTGTTTCAAATCGAGCGACTGCAACATAGTCAGGATGCGGCTGAATCGCGAGCGCGTAATGAATTAGGCATGATAAAAAAAGACGAAACGTTTTATCAGATTGTTAAAGGAAAAGCGGAATGAAAATATTAATTAGTAATGATGATGGTGTTCATGCTCCAGGTTTGGCAATGCTTGCAGCGGCTTTAGGAAAATTGGCTGATATTACCGTTGTTGCACCGGATAGAAATCGCAGCGGAGTGAGTAATTCTTTAACCTTGTCAAATCCGCTGCGTGTAGTTACAGCTGTTAATGGTTTTTATAGTGTTAATGGTACACCAACCGATTGCGTTCACCTTGCTGTGACGGGGCTTTTGAAAGAAATGCCAGATATGGTTGTTTCTGGCATTAATGAAGGGTCTAATTTTAGTGATGATGTAATATATTCTGGTACCGTTGCAGCAGCGACTGAGGGACGTTTTCTAGGGTTACCATCGATAGCGATTTCATTGGCAGGTCCTCGTTGCGAACATTACGATACCGCCGCACAAGTTGCAAAAATTTTGGTAGAGCGTTTACGCGAAACACCGTTAACATCAGACACGATATTAAATGTAAACGTACCCGATATGCCTTATTCGGAATTGCGAGGAATACAAGTAACACGTCTTGGTACTAGACACATTGCAGAGCCAACGATTAAAGCTGTTGATCCACGCGGTAGAAAAATTTATTGGGTAGGACAACCTGGGCCTGAGCAAGATGCAGGACCTGGTACGGATTTTTATGCAGTGAATTCCGGCTATGTTTCGGTGACGCCATTGCATGTGGATTTAACGCATTATAAAGTGTTGGATGAATTATCGACTTGGGTGCAGCAATTACAAATAGGGTAATGCATGTACATTTAACAGGTTACGTCGTTTTCAGCTAATATAAATGAATTCACGGTATAATAGACCTATTGGGAACAATTTAAGATTGATTACCTGAGGTGATTATGCCTAGAAAAAAAAATGAAAAAAGGCAGCATTCTAAATCAATTCATCACGATAGCGATCTCGCTGTTATGGAGCGAGGTCGTAACACTAAAATAAGTATAGAAAAAAAATCAAAACAAAGTGATAAAAATGAAAACGAAAATACAGATACAACCGCAAAAGTAAAACAAGAACCATCAACGGATGCGACTCAAATTTATCTTAAAGAAATTGGGTTTTCACCATTACTAACCGCGAATGAAGAAATTTATTACGGACGTCTTGTTAAAAAAGGTGATGCAGCAGCCCGAAAAAAAATGATTGAAAGTAATTTGCGTTTAGTCGTTAAAATCGCACGTCATTATTATAATCGTGGTCTCGAATTTTCTGATTTAATTGAAGAAGGTAATTTAGGATTATTGCGAGCCGTTGAAAAATTTGATCCTGAGCGAGGGTTTCGTTTTTCCACTTATGCTACTTGGTGGATACGACAAACGATTGAAAGAGCCATCATGAATCAAACACGTACTATACGTTTGCCGATTCATGTATTGCGAGAATTAAATTTATATCTTTCAACGGCACGTAAATTGATTAAAACACAAGATCATGAACCTTCTTATGGCGAGATCGCATCAGCACTTCATAAATCCATTGATGATGTAAAAGATATGATGGAATTGAATGAACACGTAGTCTCGCTTGACTTACAAGTGCCCAGTGAAAGCACACCCGGTAAACCATTGGTGGAAGCCATTGCTGATAAAAATGCAGTGGATCCATCAGATTCCTTAATCAGTGAATTTCTGCATGAAAGTATAGAAAAATGTTTGGATGAATTAAATGATAAACAGCGCGAAGTGTTATCAAGACGTTTTGGTTTAGGGGGTTATGATAGGCAAACTCTGGAAGAAGTCGGTCATGCTGTTGGTTTGACGCGTGAACGTGTACGCCAAATTCAAATGAGTGCGCTTAAGACTTTGCGAGAAATATTGGAGAAGCATGGGTTTGATAGTGATGTTTTGTAGGAGATGATCGCAATGCTATCAAGGAAGATAGTCAAACTGTATTTAGCAATCATCGTTTTGTATTCAGTATCATTCACTGCTTTTGCTGATACTATTCCTAATCCTTGTGCTGGCCCTTCTGCGTTACTCAATCTGGTTGATAGACCCACAGTCGGTGATAGTGCGTGTGCTATTCCATTTAAAGAAGCAGTCCTTGAAGCGGGTTATCAATACCAGTGGCTTACTCATTCAGCAGGTTATGAACAGAATTTTCCAGAAGCAGAATTGCGAATAGGATTGCCAGCTAATAATGAACTTTCTATTTTATTACCTAATTCTATTCATCAATCAAAGACGTCACATTCTGGTTCTACTGCAACCGTGTTAGGGTTGAAACATGAGATTGGTTATAATCGAAACTGGTTAGGAGCCGCTGAAATTGTGATTACTCTTCCAGATGGTAGCAGCACGTTTGGAAGTAAGGGAACGGGTGCGGCTTTGAATGGTATAGTGAGTTATACGATTAACTCAGCATTTAATCTTACGTTTATGTTTGGTGCAACGACACAAACAGAATCCAGTGATAATGGTGGGCAACGATTTAATAGTTTGAATCCTGATTTGATTTTAACGTATTCCGGCATTGATAAATGGCAATTATTCGCTGAAGTTTACGGTCAAAGTAAAACCGGCCCACATGAAAATAGCGGATTTAATGCAGATGCTGGCTTTTTATATCTTATCAAACCGAATATTGAATTTGATATGGAAGTAGGACAGCGTTTATCAGGTAATCTGAATGGTTTTAATCATTATATTGGTACAGGATTCGGAATATTGTTTTCTTAGACAAGGATGTGAGCGATGACAAAATTAAATAATCCATTACCTACACATGAACATCATGCTAATTTATTAAAACGTTTTAACGCGCGTTGGCCAGCATGGGTTGCATTGTTGATTGTTGCCATATTGTATGAAGCTTTACCTTCTATGTTTTATTGGGGGCCACGTGGACTAATGATTAGTTTGGTGGTGATATTAACGGTACCTATGATCATTGCTTTTTGGCGTAGCAACAGTCATATGGCTAGGTATTTTAGTTTGAGTGTTAATATTCTCGTTACTTTATACATGGTTATGTCCATCATCCGTCTTATTATTGCCATGTTGCAAGGCCATATTGGGCCTGAACATTTACTCACTTCTGCACTTGCCTTATGGAGTGTGAATATTTTGATTTTTGCTTTATGGTATTGGAATTTGGATGGTGGCGGCCCTGGTCATAGGGAGAAGAGATCAGGTAACAGGATTACTGCTTTTTTGTTTCCGCAAGCGCAAATATCCATGTTGCAAGAACATGAGTTGCCGGATTCCATCAAATATTGGCAGCCGCATTTTATTGATTATCTATTTCTCGCATTTAATACCAGTACGGCTTTTTCGCCTACCGATACACCGGTTATTTCACGTTGGGCTAAAGGTATCAGCATGATACAGGCAATTATTTCATTGACGGTTATCGTAATGCTCGCGGCTCGCGCTGTTAATATTTTAAATCCAACTGCGAATTATTTAGTTTCATGACTCTAAATAAAACTTTCCTGTCTGCTCATCATAGGCAAATAACTCTGCATATCGTGCCCAGGTAATGATGGTTTTCATGGTGATTTCGGCGGATTCTTCTGGCATATAATCTTCAATTTCAGCGCGAAAACGACTCATGGGTGCGGCATGGTGTTGACGTTCATCTAACACGCTGCGTATGCGAGCAGCGAGTGGAATGTAGGTTTGTAGATGATCGTGAAATAGTTTTTTGCGTTCATCGATATTGCCTGCTGCAAATTCTTTTCCTTTATTCGTTAAGCGAACATCAGCTCCATCTAATTCACAAAAACGAAAAAGTTGTAATGTTTCAGCAGTACGTAATACACCGCCGTCTTCATCTTTAATACGCAGCGTTTCAGAGAGTGTGGGCAAATCAGTTTGTCCATTATACGTAGTTGCTAATGTTTCTATAAAACCTTGTAAGATGTTTGTGGAAATCAGTGTTAATACCATGCCGATTCCCATGCCAGGAAATGCGCTGCCTTTACCAGAACGTTGTCCTTCTTTAGAGGTTAATTTTTCATAAATAGAATCCACTAATGCACGAAAATCGGGAGAAAGACGATTGCGCGGCTGTGTCATAGGAACGTGAATTTCACCAATAATATGACCCGGGTTAGAACCAAACAGTAAAATGCGGTCTGCCATTAAGACAGCTTCTTCAATATTGTGTGTGACCATGAGTATGGATTTGATGGTGAGTTGACCTTCTGTCCAGAGATCCATTAAGTCAGTACGTAAAATTTCTGCGGTTAAAACATCTAGTGCTGAAAAAGGTTCATCCATTAATAATAAAAAAGGTTTAATGACTAGTGCACGTGCAAGACCAACACGTTGTTGCATGCCGCCTGATAGTTCGCGTGGATAAGCATTTTCATAACCATCAAGACCTATCATATCGATAGCTTTAAGTGCGCGGCGATGTTTTTCATCGGGCGCTACGAATTGTGCTTCTAAACCTAATTCCACATTTTCTAAAACTGTTAACCAGGGAAACAATGCAAAATTTTGAAATACCATAGCCAAGCCTTCACGTGGGCCAGTCATTTTAGTGTCTTGTACAGTGATTTCACCTTGAGTGGGTTGAATTAAACCGGAAATGGTTCGCAGTAATGTGGATTTACCTGCTCCAGACCGACCAAGTAAACAGACAATTTCATCTTCATATAAAGTGAGGTTAATGTTATCTAAAACAGGAATGTCACTACCTTGGCCTTTGTTGTAAGCGTGACTTACGTTTTTAACTTCAACGATACAATGCTGTTTTTGCATGACTACTCCAGTCCTGTTAATCGTGCTGCATAAAGATACATAGGTCGCCAGATTAAATGATTTAATACGATAATGAATAAAGACATCATGGCGACGCCTAATAAAACTTGATGCATATTTCCTGTTGTCGTTGCATTTGCTATATAAGCACCTAGCCCATGTGCTTCCAGTTTGGTTTGTCCCCAGCTAACCACTTCAGCGATAATGCTTGCATTCCATGAACCGCCCGCTGCTGTCAATGCGCCAGTGACGTAATAAGGAAATATGCCGGGTAAAATAACCTTGCGCCACCAGACATAGGAGCGCACATTGTAAATGGTTGCTGCTTCTTTTAAGTCGTTTGGAAAAACACATACACCTGCAATCACATTGAAAAATATATACCATTGTGTGCCAAGGATGATAAGCGGCGAGAGCCAAATATCAGGATTCAGTTTGTAGTAAACAATGGTAATCACGATAAACGGGAAAAGAATATTTGCTGGAAAGGCAGCAAGAAATTGTGCGATGGGTTGAACGAGGGCAACGAGTTTAGGGCGTAGTCCAACGTAAACACCAATAGGGACCCAAATGAGGCTCGCGATAATCACTAATAATAAAACGCGAAATAGGGTGATGCTACCTAGTATGAATACATGGCTGATGGTGTGGATAGTGATGCCGCCTGCACGAAAATAGTCAATTAAAAACAGAATAGACCCTATTAATAATCCCCATAATAATGCAAGCCATAATGAATCGATTAATTTATTGGAGTATGTCTCTACTGGTGATAGTGGTTGATTATGTTTATACGGCCACTTGATTGATAAGAGCATGTTGCTGAAAACATCGAAAAATCTGCCAATAAAACCTAATATGTTGGCACGATTCATAATATCGTATACCCATGATTCTGGTTTTTTTTGGCTGGCAGTTTGTCCCATATTAAATTTGTCTGACCAAGCGACTATGGGTCTAAAAATAAATTGATCGTATAAGAGAATAACGATAGCCATAGTGAGTACTGCTAAGCCAACGGCAGTTAAGTTTTTATCGTTGATGGCTGTGCTTAACCAAGATCCTATACCTGGTAAAGAAATTTTAGTATTACCAACAGAAATGGCTTCTGATGCAACGACAAAAAACCAGCTGCCAGACATAGACATCATGGTATTCCAGACTAGCCCCGGTATAGCAAAAGGAACTTCTAAACGCCAAAATCGTTGCCAGCCATTTTGACAAAATTGCGCGCTGGCTTCTCTTAAATTTTTTGGAACCGTGCGTAATGATTGATAAAATGAAAAAATCATATTCCATGCTTGAGCGGTAAAAATAGCAAAAATAGCGGCTATTTCAACACCGGCTTGGTTGCCAGGAAATAATCCCATAAAAAAAGTGACGGTGAAGGTTAGAAACCCCAATACGGGAACCGATTGTAAAATATCTAAAGCAGGAATAATCACTTTTTCCGCTCTTTTACTTTTAGCAGCAAGAGTCGCCAATGTGAAAGTGCAAAAGAGAGATAATAGAATGGCTGCAAACATGCGTAAGGTTGTATACAACGCATATTTAGGTAAGTTACTAGGCAATAATGTGATAGGCGTCGCTTCTAATTTGATTAAGGGCTGATGCATGCCTTTTATTCCTAGCGTAATTAAGGCCAGGAAAGTCATGATGAAGATAAAGGCAATGGCGTCATATGAATTAGGCGCGATGCTGATTTGTTTGGTAAAAATAGGTGTGCTGGATTTAAGTCGAAAATACGATAATAGTGGTCTCATCCGTGAGCCTAATCATAAAATTTATATTCTGGAAATTATAGCAGGTAATTTTTTTGGAGGATAAGAAATGTGGCTCGGTGGGACGTCGTTGCGAGGAGCGCTTTTTGCGACGAAGCAATCCAGTCTGTGACTTTGCTTTTTGTTAAAGCGATTTAAAGTCTAAGCCGGGATTGCTTCGTCGCAAAAAGCGCTTCTCGCAACGACGTCCCACCGAGTTATATCACACCACTTCAAATGTCGTCTTAAGCTTCTTCTCCACCGCAGTATTTTTTAATTTTACGTATGAGGGCAAGCCATTTTTATAAGGAGGGTAGTCCTCGCCTTGTATCAGTGGTGATAAATATTGTTTGCACGCTTCCGTAATACCAAAACCATCTTGAGTAATATATTCACGTGGCATTTTCACTTCTACATTAGCGATTTTTTCTAGCGGTGCTTCACCTATATTCCAGCGATAAGGCTCCCCATTTTCACGCACAATAATCGGCATAATGGCATTTTTACCAGCGAGTGCCATTAAAACAGCAGCATTGCCCACAGCATACGCTTGTTCTACATCGGTTTTGGAGGCTATGTGTCTCGCCGCGCGTTGTAGATAATCGGCAAGTGCCCAGTGATATTTATAACCCAATTTATCTTTGATGAGTTTTGCGATAACAGGCGCAACACCGCCTAATTGTTTATGACCAAATGCATCGACTAAACCTTGTTCGGAAACAAAGTTACCGTCGGCATTTTTTAAACCTTCTGAAACGACGATAGAGCAATGCTCGTATTTTTCCACACAGTCTTGTACGCGCTTTAAAAAAGCATCTATGTTTAACGGGATTTCTGGAAATAAAATAATATGTGGAGAATCACCGTCTTTTTCAGCAGCAAGACCGCCTGCTGCTGCAATCCAGCCGGCATGTCTTCCCATGACTTCCATGATAAATACTTTAGTCGAGGTAAGTGCCATGGAAGCAACGTCCATGCCCGCTTCACGTATAGAAACAGCTACATACTTTGCGACTGAACCAAACCCGGGTGAGTTATCCGTGAAAGGTAAGTCATTGTCTACGGTTTTAGGAATACCAATGCAAGTAATGGGATAACCTAATTCTTTGCTGATGAGTGATACTTTATGTGCGGTATCTTGAGAATCGCCGCCCCCATTATAAAAAAAATAGCGGATATTATGCGCTGAAAATACTTCTACCAAGCGTTCATATTGGCTACGATTTTTTTCTATGGAACCCAGTTTATGACGGCAAGACCCAAACGCACCAGCTGGTGTGTAACGTAATGCTGCAATATCTGCATCCGATTCAAGACTGGTATCAATCAAATCTTCAGTAAGTGCGCCAATAATCCCATTTCTAGCGGCATAGACTTTGCCAATTTTGTCACTATTTTGCCTAGCCGTTTGAATGACGCCACAAGCCGATGCGTTGATGACAGCGGTTACACCGCCAGATTGAGCATAAAGTGCGTTGAATTTTTCCATGAGCTATCTCCGGTATTGAATTGCCGAAAAGTATACTCAATTGTGGGGGAGTATCAAGAGTAGGTTAAATCTCGATAGTGGTAATGTTTTCATATACCTTATCCATTTCATCACAAGATGATTTACCCTCTGCTAATTGATTTAATATCCTTGCCGTTCTCGTATTCGGATATTTTTTTGCATATTCTATTACTTGGCTCATGTAATAAATTCTATTTGTAAAACTTTTGTCTTCCAGTTTATTTTTCATTGTACTCAAGCCGAATGGAGTTGCTTCATAATCTGCATAGAAAGCGTTTTTAAAATCATCTATAGTAACTAATTCGTATTGCAGATCTTTTTTTCTTCGTGCAATCATTTCCATGATATTTACCCATGTTCCTGATACTTCTTTCTCATCACATATATGATTATAGATACTAAACTTAATGATGCCTTGACGTTTGTACAGATAATTAATTTTTCCTTTCTCAGCCTGGTATTTTAATTCAGACATAATGTTAGCAACGGCAGCAGTCGTTTTCGCCTGATTTAATTCTTCTGAAATAAAAGCTATTGCTAATTTTCTTTGTTGTGCTAATGAATCACCAAGGTTAGATAATCTTGAATAAATAGCAATATCAGGACAGCTATTATTAATGGTATGACAGGCCTCAGGATTTTCAGCAAGTAATTCTATGATTTCTTTACTAACATGATTAGCTTTTTCCAGTATGCAAATCGATATACTGAGAGCATGATTGGTAATAATCTTTAACCAATCAACGTTGCATGCATAGGTGGCCAGATAGCGTATTAAGGTATGTTGCTCATTAGTAAGTGGATTGAAATCATCAAACGCGCATAATTCTCCCCACGTTTTTGGGTTTTCATTGCTGTGTGCTACATTCCATTTGTCAGCGTAAAATAACGCAAGTTTGGCTGCGTATTTATTTTTTTCATCAAAATTATCTTTATTGATTTTGAAAAAATTATTTAAGATAGTAAAAAATTTCAGGAATTCATCACTATCGGGTCGTGTTTCATAATCCGAAGACATGGCTCTCTCAAGAAAGCCGCGTACGAATAGAGAAATATCAGGAGTGGTTTCAGGAAGAATTTCAGACAATATTTTATTTATACATTGGGCTAACATATAAATATCAGTCTTTATACCTGTCCTAAAATGAATTCTGTTGCCCATGTGATGAGATGGTCTTTATTTTTTGGTTGTGAGGTTGCTTTGAATTTTGCACTGTTCTTGACTTCTAATGCATTAAAATTTTTTTTGTAAAGTTGCTTGATAACCCATTTCTTTTTAGAAAGGTATTCATAATCAGAGTGAGTGGCTGGTATGTTCAGTTCAGCATTATATACGGTACCAAAAGCTCCATCCCCAAGCTTATCTTTTTTGATGAAATCGACTTCATGGTTTTTGAGGGTGACCTTAATGTCATCAGACGATTTTCGAAACATATAAAAAGCCTCGTTTTGATTTTTGATAACTGTTTAAAAATGGCATTAATTATAACAAATGTGCTATGACTGCTCAATAACAAATAAATATTTAATAAATCATGGAGATAGACTATCAAACACCAAAAAAATCCCGCCATAAATGGGAGGATTCATGGCGGGTTTAGTTGACTCAAGTTATCTGATAAATCTCTCGAGGAGATAACCTTGAGGCGTCGTGCTTATAGTTTTTTTAACTGGCTAATATGTTTGATCACTGCATATTGATGAATATTTTTGAAAAAAAGCGATCGTTGTAATTCTTGAACTTGTTCTGCGCCCGCTAAAATGAAACTGGAATTCAGTTTGTTCGCAAGGCGTAACACTTCCATGCGGATTTTGCCTGAAATTAACCATTGATCTTTACGTGCAACGCTCAAGCGTTTGCCTACTTCGTTTAAGGAGGCTTTAGCTTCATCGTAATAGCGTTCAATCAACACATTCATGGAAGGAAGATTGAAATAACACGTGGGTAAATAGGGAATAACATGTACCAGATTCACTTTCATATGGAGTGGTGCGTCTTTACAGGTGAATGCTTTGCGTATTTCAGAGACTTCTTCATCCGTGATGGCATTCGTGACGATTAAAACCTGCTTCTTTTCCATGGTCATTATCGTTTTTCCTCTGAGGGATATTAATCATCTCACCAAAGGCTACAGATAAAAATTAGGAGAAAACCATGACAAAGTAGTTGAATCTACTGATCTCACTTAGGGTTTATACTATTCGTATTTTATTCTTCTTCAACGACCTCTTCTTGAATGCTATTCGTTAAAACGAGTTTAACCAATTCCGGAACTGATTTTACGCCCATTTTTTTCATGACTGAAGCACGGTGGGCTTCTACGGTTTTTAACGAAATATTTAATTCAGCTGATACAACTTTGTTGGGTTTTCCGGAGACTATGCCTTGCAACACTTGCGCTTCTCTTGGAGAAAGTAAGGCGAATTTTGCTCTGGCCTGAGCGCTTTCTTGTCGTTTTTCACGATTGGATTTATCGAGTCGTAATGCTTTGTTAATGCTTTCTAATAATACTTGATCATTGAATGGCTTGGTTAAAAAATCAATCGCACCGGCTTTCATCACGCGTACGGCTAGCGGCACATCACCATGACCGCTAATAAAAATAATCGGTAATGTAGGTAGTCCGTGTTCATTTAATCGGGTTTGTAATTCAGGGCCGCTCATGCCTGGCATGCGTACATCTAATAATAAACAGCCGTGTTGTTGAGGGTTGTAGGCTTCAAGAAAATCTTGTGAACGCACAAATGTTTTATAACGTAATCCAATGGATTCAATTATCCATGATAATGATTCGACCATGGCTTGATCATCATCAACGATATAAACAATGGGTTCAAGAATTGATATCATTTTTTGCTCCTACTGTATCGAAATCGGTAAAGAAAAACGTATCCAGCTATTACCATTAGCATTGGTATTCGCATTAATCGTAAATTGACCACCATGGGCTTCTATAATCGATCTGCAGATAGCGAGTCCCATGCCACGGCCGTGTGCTTTAGTCGTGAAAAAGGGAGTAAATACTTTCGTGATATGTTCTTTGGAAAATCCAGGGCCTGTGTCTAGCAATGTGATATCAATGGTTTCAAAATTCGTGGCTTTAGTCTGGATTTTAATGCGTTTTTCTTTAATGTGATTTTCATGCATGGCTTCAATCGCATTTTGAATTAAATTTAAAATCACTTGTTGAATTTGAATTTTATCGATAAAGATGAAAGGCACTTCTTTATCGAAATCAAAATCAATTTTTGTTTTTGAGTTAGTTAATTCATTTTTGACTAAACTAATGGTTTCTCTTACCACATTATTGACTTTGCAAGGCGTTTTAACGAGTTGACCTTTGCAAAAAAAGTTTTTAAGACGTTGTACAATTTCACCAGCACGTTCTGCTTGAGCTGCGGCTTTCGTCATGATTTGTTTAATCTGATCGCGATCATGTTCATCGTTTTGTAAATGTCTCACACAACCGCGTGTGTAATTCACAATCGCAGCTAGCGGTTGGCTGATCTCATGTGCCATGCCAGATGCCATTTCTTCCATGGTACTCAAACGAAAAACATGCGCTAACTGTTGACCGCGTAAACGCGCTTTTTTATCCAGTATTCGATCAGTAACATCACGAGAAGCTAATTGAATTTCATTAATGATGCGTGATTGCTCGTCAATAATGAGACGGATATTGCTTTCAAACCAGCGAAATTCACCTTCTTTACGTTTGATGCGATAAATGAGCGGTTTGTTGTTGATGTTTTCACGACGCCGCGTGAATACTTTTTTAAGCTTGGTTAAATCATCGTGATGAATAAGTTTATAAACATTTTTGCCGACTAAATCTTCTGGATTATAACCGATAGACATTTTGCTAGCGGGTGAAACATAGAGATACGTTCCATCCGGTGTGTGACGTGAGATAACGTCAGTTGCATTTTCAGCGAGTAAATGAAAGCGTAATTCACTTTCACGTAGTTTACGTTCGTTTTGTTCTACATGATTCATGGCTTGAATTAATAAACCACTAGCACAACGAAATCCAGCATGTATCGTTTGTAATTGCTGTTGCAAATGATGATTGGTTTTACGTAAGTTTTCTTCGGTTTGTTTGTAGTCAGTGGTATTGTGATGCACTAATAAGGTAGTCATTTTATTTTGCTCATTGAGCGGTAATCCGCACAACGAAGATTTGCAATAACCTTTGATACCGTTTCTACGGATAAACGGCGTATCTTCCTGCCATTTCTTTTGCTGACTGGTTATTTCCTGTATGAGCTTGGGGAAGGGATAATTGCGGTCGTAAATAAAATTAATGGATCGTCCTAAGACTTCTTTTTTCGCATAACCAAAGAGTGCTGTAGCGCCTGTATTCCAGTTGATGATGCGTCCTGCTTTGTCGAGCAAGACGGCGCTATCCATAATCGCTTCTAACCAATCCAGAGATTCCATTCCTGGTTGTATCCTTTGCGAGATAGTGTGAATTCATTGATAATAACACAAGATTATCAGATTGGTATCTTGCGTTGATTATACCCAATAAAAAAGAGAGGTTTTGAAATGCGGTTACATATTTTAGGTGTATGCGGAACATTCATGAGCGGTATTGCGATTCTGGCTAAAGAAGCAGGTCATACCGTAACCGGTTCTGATCTTAATGTTTATCCACCGATTAGTACGCAATTGATTGAGCAAGGGATATCGTTAATTGAAGGTTATGATGTATCGCAGATTGACGCTTCTATGGATTGTGTGATTGTCGGCAACGTTATTAAACGGGGTAATCCAGCCATGGAAAAAGTATTGGCTCTCGGCATTCCGTATTGTTCAGGTCCTGAGTGGCTAGCGAATCATATTCTCAAACAACGGTGGGTATTAGGGGTTTCTGGAACCCATGGTAAAACAACGACTACCAGTTTGTTGACGTATATTTTAGAGGTTGCAGGTAAAAAGCCTGGATTTTTAATCGGCGGCATTCCTGAAAATTTTGGTGTGTCAGCGAGGTTAGGCAGCAGTCCTTATTTTGTGATTGAAGCAGATGAATACGATAGTGCTTTTTTTGATAAGCGACCCAAGTTTATTCACTATAGACCTAAAACATTAATACTGAATAATCTGGAATACGATCATGCGGATATTTTTCCGGATTTAGCGGCCATCAAACAACAATTTCATTATCTGATTAGAACGATTCCCGGCAATGGTTTGATTATTCAACAAGCGGATGATGCCAATTTAGCTGATGTAATTAGCAAAGGTTGCTGGAGTGAGACAACTACTTTTGGCGGTAAAACGGGCGATTGGCAGGCAGAATTAGTCGCGAGCGATGGCAGTGTTTTTAAAGTATTTCATCAAGGAGAATATCAAGGCACGGTTCAATGGAATTTATTAGGGCAACATAATGTGGATAATGCGCTAGCAGCAATTGCAGCTGTCTTTCATGCAGAGGTTACGCCAGAAACGGCTATTTCTGCATTGACCACGTTTAAGAATGTAAAGCGTCGTCTTGAAATCACGGGCAAAGCAAAAGAGATTGTAATCTACGATGACTTCGCTCATCATCCGACAGCCATTGCAACGACGCTCGCGGGTTTGCGAGCAAGAATTGGCAATAAAGCGCGCATGATAGCGGTATTGGAATTTGGTTCGTATACCATGCGTTCTGGTGTACATAAAAATAGAATTCAGGATTCATTAAAAGACGCCGATATGGTGGTTTGTAAAGATTCAGACAGTGATTGGGGATTGCGTTCTATCTTGAGTCAGTTTCAACAACCAACCCGAATTTACGATACGGTAGATGCGCTAGTAGAAAATCTTGTGCCTGAATTACATGCCGGTGACCATGTCGTCATCATGAGTAATTCTGGTTTTGGTGGTATCCATAAAAAATTACTGGATGCTATATTGAATGTTGGGTAGTTGATCATGAAAAAAATGCTTAAAATTTCCGTTATTTCTAAACCATCTTATATTGCAGCGCAATCGGATCCAGCTCATCATAAATTTTTATGGTCGTATGAAGTCACTATTAAAAATGAAAGTGATGACATTATTCAGTTATTAAATAGACGTTGGCTCATTACGGATATGTCAGGAAGAATGGAAGAAATTCATGGCCCGGGTGTGGTTGGCTTGCAGCCTTTAATCAAACCGGGTAAGGAATTTTTGTATACGAGTTATTGTCAGCTGCTCACACCGCAAGGAACCATGGAAGGCGTGTATGAGATGCAAAATTTGCAAGAAGAATACTTTACTGTAGACATTCCTAAATTTATTTTAAGTGCGCCGTCGTCGGTTACTCAGTTGTTTAAGTCTATGTTGCATTAGGGTTTGAGTCTTGATCAAACAAAGCATTCAACTCCGCAATGACGTTTGCATCACGTGTAATCACAGACAATTCACGGTTGTTATCTAATGAAGCGCGGGTGAGATTGATAGACCCAATGACAGCAATTTTATTGTCTATCATCAGTATTTTTGCATGAATGATAAATTTTTTATTATAATAAACATGGACTTGCGATAATTTTACATTTTCATTGGACGTGATAATTTCAACATTTACCGAACGGCGTGCAGCATTTTCGAGTGCTAAAATCATTTTATAATCACTTATATTTTGAGCGTAAATGCGTATCGAATGCTTGGCTTTTTGTATCAGTGTTAATAATTTATCGCGGCTATCATTGGGGCTTAAGATAATATCCGCATCCGTATTGATAGCTTGTACGTGATTCCAATCCGCATCAAAAATGGTTTGAATCGCCTTTACACGTTTTGGATTATCGATAACGAGACCAACGTTTCTTTCATTTTTAAACGTTGAATGCGTGAAATTAAACGTCATGATGATGGCTTTATCATTATCGAGTATCAGTGTTTTTTGATGTATGAGACGAAAGAAAGGCAGTTGTCCTTGCCATGCAATATCCTGTTGGTTGAATGCTGCAATGACTTTATTATTTTCTGATTCGGATTTATAGGGCTTAGCTTCCAGAATAATTTTAATGGCTTTGTCTTCTTTCTTTTTTTGTAATATCGCATTCAGTAACGATTGATCGGTAAAACCATACATCACAAGATCAAGAGAATGTTGTGTTGATTGAATAGCGTTTAATAAGGGTTTTATTCCCATCTCAGGTTCTATGATGAGTTCATCACTAAAGAGTGGTAATGCAAACAGTAGAAGAAAAGAAAAAACCAGAGAACGCAAAAACATTAAATGATTTCTCTGCCCATTAATGCATGGGCAAGGGTATTGGGGTCTATGTATTCCAGTTCACTGCCAATGGCAACACCACGTGCGATGCGTGAAACTTTTATCGCAGATTGTTTGGCAAGTTCAGAAATATAGTGAGCGGTTGCTTCACCTTCGACGGTAGGGTTGGTCGCAATAATAGCTTCCTGTATGTGGCCTTGTTGAAAGAGTGATATCAGTTGTGGCACGCCAATTTCTTCTGGGCCTATACCATCTAGCGGCGATAAGTGGCCGAGTAAAACAAAATATTTTCCACGAAAACGACTGGTTTGCTCAATCGCACTGACATCGATAGGATTTTCGACTATGCATAATAAGGTTTGATCGCGGTGTAATGAGGCGCAAATTTCGCAGGTTTCTGTTTCGCTGAAAATGCGGCATTGTTTGCAATGACTTATGTGTTGCATGGCATCGATTAGGCTTTGTGCTAGCCGTTTGCCATTGTCACGGCCGCGAGTGAGCAGCTGCAAAGCCATGCGTTGTGCCGTTTTGGGGCCAACGCCTGGCAGGCAGCGTAGGGCTTCAATCAGTTCATCGAGTAGAGGACTAAAACGCATGATGTGGGCTGGGGACTCCGTTCGGGAAGTGTCGGTTGCGAGGAGAGTGTTCACGAATAGCGACAACGATAGAAACTTGCTGCGCAGATGCGTTGTCATCCCGCGCAAGTTTTTGGCGCGGGACCCAGTGACTCAAACTTAGCTTGCTGAATGACGCTGGGTCCCGCGCCAAAAGCATGCGCGGGATGACAACGCATCTGATATTCAAGCCACAATCGTTGTCGCTAGCCGTGAACATTTATGTCTTAGTCCTTACAACCGACCTTAGTATTACTGTGGTAAATCGCCTAAGCCTTCAGGTAATTTCATGCCGGCTAGTCCACCCATTTTTTCGCGTAAGCTTTTTTCAATTTTATCGGTTCCATCATTAATCGCTGCGGCGATTAAGTCTTCGATAATGGATTTTTCTTCTCTCAGCAAGTTGGGGTCTAGCGTCACTTTCTTGGCATAATGTTGGCCGGTTAAAAGGATTTTAACCACGCCGCCACCGGATTGGCCCGTGACTTCCATTTCAGCAACTTGTTTTTGAATGTCTGAAAGTTTTTTTTGCATTTCCTGGGCACGCTTCATAATATCGTTTAAGCCCATTTTGTCGTTTGTTGGTTTGTTCATTGTTAGCTCCATCACCATAGTAAAAGTTTTGATATCTTATCAAGAAATGATAGGTTGTTCTATCATGCTGTATTATAATGCGATACCTCTTCATTAAAATTTGATGCCACGTAATACAGTCCTCTCTCCTTTAGCGTTAATTTTCCTCTTTCTGCCTCTCTCCTGCAGTGAAACGCTGACATCAGATTTACAATCATTTGAAATGAGGACAAAAATGTCCTATAATGTAATGGTAAGGATGTAGTATGAGGTGGTGATGCTGATATGGGTAATGTTTTTCTTAAGAAGATTTGCAAACAACTGGGAATAAAATTTGAAGATATTTTGTAATTGGAGGTATGTATGCAACAAGTATATCCAGTCATTTTAACAAAAGATGGTGATAGCATTATTGCGGAGTTTCCTGATGTTCCTGAAGCGATGACGGTGGGAGCTGATGATGATAATGCATTGGAATGGGCACAAGATGCGTTAGTTGTTGCATTGTCTGGTTATTTGGATCAAAAACAGGATATACCTAAACCATCAAAACCAAAGGCTGGGCAAAAGACTGTGGTGTTGCCACCGCTAATTGCCACTAAGTTAACCATTTATCAAGCGATGCGTGATCAAGGTGTGACGCAATCTGATCTGGCTGATAGATTGGATTGTGACGCACGTCAAATTCGCAGATTGCTTGATCTAGATCATCACTCGCGAATGGATTTTATTGATGATGCATTGCATGAACTTGGCAAAAAACTGGTTGTGGATATTCAGCCTTTGGTAATTCCAAAATTAAGAAGTAAAAAAGCAGCACGCGTGCATGTTTGAGAGGGCAATTACTTTTTCAAACCCAACTGTTTATGCACGTCCTCATACGCTTCATCTAACAAGCGGCTATTCATAACATCGCCGTTATCATTTCTGACAACAGAAACTAATGATGCATCTTTAATTTCAGTTAAATTTAAATAAGATGCAAGTTTAGCTTCATACATCGCTGCATCAATTCCAGGGTTGTTTTTGAATAACGAAAATGCAATACAGGAATTAATTTTAGGATGTGATTTGAACGCATATTCTTTTCTTTCTTTAATGGTTTTAGCGGGGTAGCCATTCTCATCTAGCATTCTGTAAATAGGGTATTCTTCCGTGTTTATATTGGCAAACTGTATTTGATTATCCAATAATTCCTGAGTTTTAGTCATGAAATATTGAGCAAAGTATCCTTCAAAACTCCCACCGGCTTTTAGCATTAATAAAGCATATTTTACGTGGTTCTTATCTATCATTAAGTATAAAGGAGTCATATCAAATACATCTTTCAAGTTAATATCTACGCCTCTCTCGATTAAGTATTGAACCGTATCGATGGCATTGTCGATTAAGACGAGGCTTATCAGATGTAATATATTCTCTGTGTTATTATCTATCATATGAATATTGATTCCGTAACTATCAAGTAATTTAAGAATTTCTAAATATCCGTTTTCTACTGCAGTCACTATATATTGGCGAGCCATATTTGTATTCTTATTAATGGCATCAATTTCTTCTTGAGTGAGTCGTCTTAATATATCGGCAACTTGATCTATATCGTTAGATATAATGGCACGAAACAATTGATGATCAGAATCAAAATTGAACATGATTTATTTCCTCATTTCCTAAAACTAAGATGTACATTCACTTCTTGATCCACTTCACTTAACAAAAGGCTATTCATAACACCACCACTATTATCTCTGACAGCAGAAACGGCCGCTGCATTTTGAATGTCATTTAAGTTCAAATAAGCTGCTAGCTGATGATCGCGTAACACCTGATCAACCACCGGCACGTTTTTAAATAAGGAAAAAGCAACACAAGTATTGGTTTTAGAGTGTGACTTAAACTCATCTTTTTTTCTTTCTTTAACGATTTTAGTAGGGTAGCCATCATCGTTTAGCATTCTGTAAATAGGATGTTCTTTAGTATTTATATTCGTAAACTGTATTTCATTGCCAAGTAATTCTTTAATCTGGATTATTAAAGGTTGATCTAAGCATCTTAAGTCTTCAACATTTGCGCCGGCTTTTAGCATTAATAAAACAGATTCTTTATGTTTCATTTCTACCATTTGCCATAAAGGAGTTTGGCCCCAAATATTTTTTAAATTAACATCTACGCCTCTTTCGATTAAGTATTGAATTGTATCGACGTGACCTAATATAAATACTTTATGTAGAGCATTGCATGAATGACCATCGGTTTTATGAATATTCACCCCGTATTCATCGAGTAATTTTAGGATTTCAATGTGACCCGACTGTGCTGCATTGTTTATATAATTAAAATTTTTATCTTTATTAATAACATCAATTTCTTCTTGAGTGAGTTGCTTTAATTTTACAGCAACACTAGCTATGTTATTTTCCATGATGTCTTTGAGCAATGTGTCTTCAGCAAAGTAAGGTTCATTATTCACTATAAATTGATGTAGGGGTCGATTATTAATCATGATTTATTTTCCTCATTTTCTAAAACTAAGATGTACATTCACATCTTGATCTACTTCATTTAACAAACGGCTATTCATAACATCACCATCTTTATCTCTAACAGCAGAAACGGCTGCTGCACTTTGAATGTCATTTAAGCTTAAATCAGTTGCTAGCTGCCGATCGCGTAACACTTGATTAATCACCGGCATGTTTTTAAATAGAGAAAAAGCAACACAAGAATTGGTTTTCAAATGTGATTTAAACTCATGTTTTTTTCTTTCTTTAACGGTTTTAGCAGGGTAGCCATCATCGTTTAGCATTCTGTAAATAGGATGTTCTTCGGTATGTATATTGATGAACTCTACTTTATTGTCGAGTAATTCTTTAATTTCAATGGTTAAAGGTTGACCTGAATGTCCTTTGCCTTCAACATTTGCGCCGGCTTTTAGCATTAATAAAATAGATTTTGCACGCTTCACTGCTACCATTTTCCATACAGGAGTGTTATTCCACGCATCTTTCAAATTTACATCTACACCTCTATCGATTAAGTATTGAATTGTATCAATGGCGTTATCACCGAAGATCTTTACTTCATGTAGGGCATTATAAGGTGCGCCAAAATTCCTATTTGTTTTATGAATGTTTATTCCGTATTCATCTAGTAACTTTATGATTTCAATGCGACCAAGGGTTGCTGCGTCAATTACATATTTACAAGATTCATCTTTATTAATGGAATCAATTTCTTCTTGTGTGAGTTGTTTTAATTTTACAGCAACATTATCGATGTTATTTTCTATGATGTCTGTGTGCAATGTGTCTTCATAATGCTGAGATTCAATAATAATAAATTGATGTAAAGGTCGATTAATCATGATGTATTTTCCTCATTCTGCAATAGTTTAATTTTTAGTCGATACGATTAAATAGTTTGCAATAATAGGGTTTTACCCCCATTTAGTCAAACAAAAATTGATCATTTCTGCGGTTTATGATTTATTATTATTTTATTTCAACCAGTTAAACCAGTGCTACTTCTACCGTCGCATCATAAATCTCAAGCAATTTTTTCACTTGTGGGTCTTCAAGAATCGTTTTTTTTGCCTGACCCAGTTTGACGTCGTATTCCGATTTTTCTTGTTTGACGGGTGTAACAATTTCTGTGCTGGTTATGTTGATTTCAAGTTGAATCTTGCGTTTTAAGTGTTGTATTAAAGCTTCTTCTATTCTGTCTTTTAGTTTTTGACTCAACATGGGTTGATGGTTGATAGAAAGTGCTAACGTGATTTTTTGATCGGTTATTTTTTCTAGCGTGCAGTTTGAAGCGAGTGCATACGTCATGCCTGATAAACCCAGTTGCGGCAACATATCACGCCATTCGGATAAATGCTCTGGCGCTGCTGCAATGGCAACGTGTTTTGTAGCGATAGCTTCTGGGACGTACGGTGTATCGGATGTAGTCGTCATGACAGGTTTAAACGCCAGCATGCGTAACAAGGTCATTTCAAAATTTTGTTGTGGTGTAGGCGTGAGCGATGCATTGCGTTTACCGAGTAATGCAATTTGATAATACAATTGTATGTCTTCTGCAGAGAAGCGCGTGACAAAAGCAAAAAGTGCTGCATCGTGAGATAGCGTTTCTTTAACAATTTGCGCAATAGCCAGTTTATGAAACAAGCTAATTAATTCGTCTAGCAATTGTTGAAAGTCAGGAGCGGATTCAGCCAGTTTTTTAATCGCTTGAAAAAGTTGTCGACCATTTTGATGGGCAAGTGCATCCAGTACAGGTAGTAAATCATCTTCTGTCATGCTGCCTAGCATTGTATAAACATCGGTTTTATTGACTGTTCCATGACCGTAAGCAATCGCCTGATCTAGTAGGCTGAGTGCATCACGCATACTGCCATCCGCTGCTTGTGCTAGCTTTTCCAGTGCAGCGATTTCATGCGTAATATTTTCAGTGGTGCAAATATGTTGTAAATGTTTCGCAATATATTCCGGCGTGATGCGTTTTAAATGAAATTGTAAGCAACGCGAGAGCACCGTCATGGGTAAACGTTTGGGGTCGGTCGTTGCTAATAAAAATTTAACGTGCTCGGGTGGCTCTTCTAATGTTTTTAGCAAGGCATTGAAGCTGTGATTAGACAGCATGTGTACTTCGTCTATGAGATAAATTTTATAACGACCCTGCGTCGGTGGATACATGACATTATCTAAAAGTTCACGGGTATCTTCGACTTTAGTGCGTGAAGCAGCATCGACTTCGTATAAATCTAAAAATTGTCCTTGGTCTATAGCAGTGCAAGTGTGGCAAGTGCCGCAAGGTGTAGCGGTGACTCCGGTTTCACAGTTTAAGCATTTGGCTAATATGCGAGCGATGGTGGTTTTGCCCACACCGCGGGTACCAGTGAATAAATATGCATGGTGTATACGTTTTTGCTCGAGTGCATTGGCCAGTATGCGGAGTATAGGTTCTTGACCGACCATGTCTTGAAAGTTTTTTGGACGCCATTTGCGGGCTAAGACTTGATAACTCATGTGAGTGCCTTGTATTGAACCCATAGTAGCGAGCACCAGCCACACTTTGTCGCACGCATCAGCTGTTACCGTTGCTTCCTTCCGGACCTGGCGGGGTTCACAACCTGGCGCCGTAAAGGGACCAATACTCGCTACTATAAGTTCATTTCATCATTCCGGAGAGAAAGGGATTCGAACCCTTGATACGTTTGCACGTATACACGCTTTCCAGGCGTGCTCCTTCGACCGCTCGGACATCTCTCCATCGAGCGCGTAAGGTTAAACCAGAATGCGCTTGAGATCAAATAAAAATATTCTGCAAAATACCATAATAAATCTTAGCCAAGGTCATTAAATCATCTACTTTTACACACTCATTAATATGATGCGCAGTTCTATTGGATACACCCATCTCTACCACTTCTGCGCCGGTTGGTGCGATAAAACGTCCGTCGGATGTGCCGCCACCGGTGGAGAGTGTTGTGGTTAGCCCCGTGATTTCGTGTATCACTTTTTGTGTTGCTGAAATGAGTTTTCCTTTTTTGGTTAAAAAAGGTTGAGCGCTTACATTCCATTCTGCATCGAAGGTTAATTTGTGTTTATGCAAAATGGCTTCGGTGCATTCTTGTAATGTTTTTTCGGTGACAGCCGTTCCAAATCGAAAATTGCATAACACTTCTACATGACCTGGTATGACATTCAGTGCACCAGTGCCGCTGTGAATATTGGATATTTGAAATGTAGTAGGCGGGTAATATTCATTACCTTTATCCCAGACAGTGGTCGCGAGTTCGTGTAATAGAGGTGCAGCAAGATGAATAGGATTGATGGCGTGATGCGGATGCGCAACATGGCCTTGTTTGCCTTTTATCGTTAACTTGCAATGCAGTGAACCGCGGCGGCCTATGCGGATTTGATCGCCTAAGTGAGTATCGCTAGAAGGTTCGCCTATGATGCAATAATCTATTTTTTCATCGCGTTTTTGTAACACTTCCATCACTTTGACCGTGCCATTAATGGAAGGACCTTCTTCATCGCTAGTCAGTAAAAATCCAATGGAGCCAGGAAAATCGGGATGTGTTTTAAGAAATTCTTCGGAAGCAGCTACCATGGCCGCAATCGCACCTTTCATGTCGACGGTGCCGCGTGCGTATAAATAACCATCACGCACGGTGGGTTCAAACGGTGGTGATGTCCATTCTGATAGCGGGCCCGTTGGAACAACATCTGTGTGACCTGCAAAAACCAATAAGGGTGATGTGTTGCCGTATCGCGCCCATAGATTATCGACATCATCAAATCGTAAGGCTTCTGAATGGAAGCCCATTTTTTCTAATCGTTCACGTAATAGTATTTGGCAGTCTGCATCATGCGGTGTAATGGAAGGACAAGCGAGTAATTGTTTTGCAAGTGAGATGACGCTTGTCCATTTATCCATTATTTAACGTCCCGTAATAATTCATTTAAGCTGACTTTTGCGCGTGTTTTTGCATCTACTTGTTTGACGATGACAGCACAATACAAACTGTATTTGCCATCGTTACTCGGTAAACTGCCTGAGACTACGACTGAACCGGCGGGCACACGACCGTAAATAATCTCGCCCGTTTCTCTGTGATAAATACGTGTGCTTTGACCTATGAAAACGCCCATGGAAATGACTGCGCCTTCTTCAACAATCACACCTTCTACAATTTCAGAACGTGCGCCTATAAAACAATTATCTTCTATGATGGTGGGTTTGGATTGTAAAGGTTCCAGTACGCCGCCAATTCCCGCGCCGCCAGAGATATGCACATTCTTACCGATTTGAGCGCAAGAACCGACAGTCGCCCAAGTGTCCACCATAGTGCCGCTGTCAATGTAAGCACCAATGTTGACGTAAGAAGGCATGAGTACGGTTCCTGCTGCAACGAATGCGCCTTTTCTCACGGTTGCAGGTGGAACAACGCGTACGCCGTCAGCCATAAATTCATCGTGACTATAATGAGTATATTTCAGCGGAACTTTATCAAAATATTGTGTGGTGTGATTGTGTATCACTTCATTGTCATTCAAGCGGAAATACAGTAATACTGCTTTTTTTAACCATTCATGTACTTGCCATTCGTTATTGATTTTTTCTGCGATACGTAATTTTCCGGTATCGAGTAATTCCATGATTTCGTTGACAGCATCTTTGATGTGATGAGGCGCATGTTGTGGTGATAAGGTTGTGCGATTATCAAATCCTTCTTCTATGATAGCTTGTAAAGCGTGCATGGTATTTCCTGTTATTTTGTGTGATTAGATGTCATGAGTTTATCGGTAAAGGCAATGGCAATGGCAGAGACAACCAAGGTTAAATGAATAATGACTTGCCACATGACGACGTAAAAATCTTTTTGTGTAGGATCAATAAACGTTCGTAATAAATGGATAGATGAAATGGTAACAATTGCAAGCGCCAATTTTATTTTCATGGTGCCAGCGTTCACTTCATCTAACCATTCAGGATGATCAGAATGACCATGTAGATTAAGGCGCGAAACAAATGTCTCATAGCCGCCTAAAATAACCATGATAAGCAAGTTGGCAATCATGACCATGTCAATGAGATCCAGTGCGAGCAGCATGACGCCGGTTTCAGTTAAACGATTTGCAGTGGTAACTAAATGCGTAAGGCCAATCGCAAATTCATAAACGTATACGCATAAAACAATCATGAGGCCGAAATAGAGTGGGGCTTGCAGCCACCGGCTCATAAAAATAATGCTAGAGATGGATTTGTTAGTGTGTTGCATAAGGTGGTTACTCCGGTTTTTTTAAGATCGTACCTGAATCCTTAAGTTAATGCTAAAATATAATGTAAGTATTTGCTCCCTCTCCTCCAGCGCTTTTTGCTGGAGGAGAGGGCTGGGGAGAGGAGGTATTTTTTAACCCCCTCTCCCTAACCCTCTCCCCCAATGAGAAGCGTTGGGGGAGAGGGGACGAGCAGTTAATAATAAATAAGGAAAATGAAAATGAAGAAGTGGGTTCTGTTTTTTATCTTATTGATTGGAATAGTAATCGGTCTCATGCCGTGGATAGATGGTTATTTGTTCAAGAAAATGTATTATCAACAAGTTGCATTCCTTGCTAAACAAATCCAGGCTAATGACAAAAGAGTGCAAATTAATGTGCAATCCTATGATTTGGGTTGGATGCATTCTGTTGCTAATTTGACTATCTCTATTAACGATACAACTCGCGGGCAAAAGCTGCCTATCGTTTTTAATATGCAATCGAATATTTACCACGGCCCTTTGGTTTATGCCAATCACACTTTAAAGCTTGCTTATGCGGTTATCGATACGGATATTCATTTACCCATCTTGCTTGGCCCAATCGTTGGTGAGAAAGCACAAGGATTTATGCAAATTCAATCCAGTGTTGGATTGAATGGAAAAACATGGACGCATCATTATACAGTTCCTGCTGTTAATAATAACTTTGTGAATTGGGGTGGTTTATCCGGTGATGTGAGTGTAGATGTAGTGAATAACAATCCAGTGAAATTCATGAGTCATCTTGCTTTTGAAAAATTATCTTTGTTAGTGACTATGCCTTCCGTGCCAGAAATTACCATAGAACCCATCACTATCGATTTTACAGGCACGCAGCAAGCGCCATCCATTTGGAGTGGAAATCTGGATTCAAACATGAGCGGTGTTTCGCTTAGATGGCCAGATGGCCGTTCGTTTGATATGAAGCATTTTATTCGTCATTTAACCTACGATGGTAACAATGGCATTTATAATATTAATACCACCATTTCCATAGAAAGCATTGATCTGCCTGGTTTATTTTCTGTTACACATCTTTCAAACATAACGGGTTCATTTTTAGTAAAACATTTACAGTGGGCAAATGATGTATTGAAAATATTGACGCCTACTTCTACTGCTCAAATGAAATTAAATGTGAATACCAATCTTGGTGCAGCCTCTCTTGTGATGAATGCTTCTTTGATAGCAATACCTGAGATGAAAAATGAATTAATCAATAACGCGAATATGGATTTAACAGTGAGGGTAGCACAGCCTTTAGTCATGAAAGTGATGGAAGGTGTGTTGCAAGGTTATGTGGTTAGACCGGATTTATCACCATCATCACAAGTTGCAACGAATTTTCCAGATCAAGTAAAAAAGATTCTTGATGGTATCTTACAGCAAGGCTATATCCAGCAAGATAAAAATGATTACGTGATTACATTTACTCGCAAAGGCACAGCATCAACGTTGAATGGACTAACCATGAGTGATGCTGATTTGTCATTGATACCAGCAAATATTAATAAAATCATCGTGAGTGTTATGGCTCCTCCCGCGCTTCCGGTTGTAAAATCCACGCCTCTTTTACCTGTGCCAGTCGTTAAAACGGCGACTTATCATTGCTATTGGATGGATTCTTCTTCCGGTAAAAATGAGTGGAAGTTGTTTAATGGTGCGGATAAAACAGATTGTTATGCCTTGGATAGTTGTAGCGGCGGCATGTCAAAATCGTTAGGCGGTTGTTATAAATGGGCGGCTTCACCCGATGCAAATCCAGAAAGTTGGGATGCCCCCGTGGTGCCAGTTCACTGAACACGCTATTTGTGTTAGGATACGCCCCTTCAAAATCAATTAAGACATCCAACTCAATATGGCAAAGAAAAAATCAAGGCATGTTGCTAATGCGTATGAGATATATCTTCGTTTATTTGCTTATGTAAAAGTGTATTGGCCGGCTCTTTTGATCGCAGGATTCGCCAGTATGGTTTATTCAGGCGTGGACTCCTGGTTTATTTATTTTTTAAAACCTTTATTAAATAAGGGTTTAGTCGAAAAAAATCAAGCATTTCTTAAAGAGGCACCCTGGTTAATTTTAGGTGTGTTTCTCTTGCGTGGTGTTGCAAGTTTTCTATCCAATTATTTTATTGCATCCGCTTCCCGCGGTGTCATCATGAATCTGAGGCAAGATCTTTTTGCTCACTTGCAACGTTTGCCCGCGCGTTATTACGATCATTCTACTTCCGGTCAAGTATTGTCCGTTCTTTTATACGGTGTGGATCAAGTGGCAAACGCAAGTGCTGATGTGTTGACCACGGCTATTCAAGCACTTTTTCTCATGATGGGTCTCGTGTTTGTGATGTTGTCGACTAGCTGGAAACTAACGTTATTGTATTTTGTCATCACGCCGCTTGTGACTGTAATCATGCGTGTTGCGAGTTTACGTATACGTCGTTTGAGTTTAGGCATTCAAGATTCCATTGCAGAAATCAGTCATAGAGCAGAAGAAAATATTGAAGGTTATAAAGTAGTACGCTCTTTTGAAGGGCAAGACCATGAAACAGAAAAATTTAATAAAGCGGCACGCACGAATCGTCAGCGTGAAATGAAAGTGGTAGTCGCCCGTACCTTAAGTGTAACAGGCGTACAATTTATTACAGCCGCTGCATTATCCCTGACTTTATACATTGCGACCTTGGATATTGCAGATTCCTTATTAACACCCGGTGGATTTGTGACTATGGTTGCTGCCATGTTGGCTTTGCTGAAACCCATGAAAGACTTGGCTTTCGTACAAAATAAATTGTATAGAGGCTTGGCCGGTGCGCAAAACGTATTTGAATTGATGGATGAAAAAACAGAAAACGATACGGGTACGAAAAGTTTATCGCGTGCGCAAGGTAAAATAGAGTTTTCACAAATTCATTTTACTTACGATGATAATCGAAAAGTTTTGCACGATATTTCCTTTGTCATAAAGCCCGGTGAAGTCGTTGCATTGGTTGGACGGTCCGGTAGTGGTAAATCAACCTTAGTGAGTTTATTGCCGCGTTTTTACGATAATTTTACAGGGGAGATACGCGTTGATGATCTTTCCATTCGTGATTATGCCTTAAAAGATTTGCGACGGCAGTTTGCATTGGTTTCGCAAAACATTACACTTTTTCATGATACGGTTTTTAATAATATTGCTTACGGACAATTTGATAAAGTTAGCGAAGCGGAAGTGATGGCGGCAGCAAAAGCCTCTTATGCCATGGAATTTATTGAAGCCTTACCACAAGGCCTACATTCTCTTGTGGGTGAAAATGGTGTGTTGTTATCAGGTGGTCAGCGTCAACGTATTGCGATTGCACGCGCCATTTTAAAAGACGCACCGATTTTAATTTTAGATGAAGCAACGTCTGCGTTAGATACAGAATCAGAACGTTACATTCAATCTGCATTAGAAGCACTCATGAAAACACGCACGACTTTAGTGATAGCGCATAGACTGTCTACTATAGAACATGCTGATAAAATTATCGTGTTAGATGAAGGGAAAATCATGGAAGTGGGTCATCATCATGAATTGCTTGCAAGAAACGGTCATTACGCAAAATTATATAACATGCAATTCAAAGAACCCGTATCACTTCTGGATGCTGCCAATGAAGTGTGATTTAACAAACATATGGTATAGAAAAACGTGGCATATACTGACCATTTTATTATTGCCGCTTTCAGGATTGTTTGGATGTTGCGTTGCATTACGTCGTTTCTTATATCGTATCGGTCTTTTTAAAACCTATCATACTTCTGTCCCCGTAATAGTTGTTGGCAATCTTACTGTTGGTGGTACGGGTAAAACACCGTTTGTGATGTGGCTTGCTGATTTTTTAAAACAGCAAGGTTATCGTCCTGGTATTATCAGTCGTGGAGTGGGCGGTAAAAAACAGATTCTTCCTCATCGTGTAAAACATGATGATGCAGCAACTAGCGTGGGCGATGAAGCTTTGTTATTGGCGCGGAATACAGATTGTCCGCTAGTGATTTGTGTAGATAGAGTAAAAGCACTTCGCGAATTATTAAAAACGACGACGTGTAATATCGTCATTAGTGATGATGGATTGCAACATTATCGTTTAGGTCGTGATATGGAAGTGGTGATGATAGATAGTGAGCGAGGTTTGGGTAATCAATGTTTATTGCCAGCAGGCCCTTTGCGTGAATCGGCATCGCGTTTATCTACGGTTGATATGGTTGTCAAGCACGGTGGAAGCGATCGTGATCAATACACTATGTCATTGATACCGACAGAATGTGTTTCAGTGATTAATCCTGAGCGTAAACTACCTTTTCAATCGTTTCCGCGTGATATGATTCATGCGGTAGCGGGCATTGGTCATCCACAACGATTTTTTTCATCTTTAAAAAAAGCAGGATTCACTATTATTACGCATGCATTTAGAGATCATCATGCTTATCAACCACGTGATTTTGATTTTGCAGATTCATTAGCGATTCTGATGACAGAAAAAGATGCGGTTAAATGTGCGGCATTTGCAGATGAACGTTATTGGACGGTGAGAGTAGTTGCAAAAGTTAATGATGCATTGAAGCAGGAAATACTAGCCAGATTATCAGCATGGAGTCAGCCTAATGAATATAAAGCGAATGGTGTGCGTGTTGCTAATGATGTTGAGTACGGTGACTTTTGCGGCTAAGTTAAATCTAGTCACCGTCTCATCCAATCAACCTGAATTTGTATTGAAATTAAAATCCAATCCTACTACCGGTTATTCTTGGTCGTTACGAGAATATAATGCGAATGTCGTCACATTGGTAAAACATGTATTTAAAGCGCCAGTGAAAGGATTAATCGGTGCGCCAGGATTTGATTATTGGACGTTTCGTGTAAAACCCGCTGGTTTTATCACGCCTCAGTCTTTTACGATACACATGGTATATGCACGACCATGGGAGAGTAAGGATAGTGGGACGGAGGTAGTGTTTAGGGTGAATACGAAAATTGAACACTTACCGGAAATTAAATATTAAAACTGTTATACAAACGTTGCTCCCGAATTGCTTTTTCTCGTTCCTCTTGATCTGAAGCATCAAAAGTTTCTACTCCTAATTTTTCACACTGTCTCAATATCTTAATCCGTTCATTTTCATCTGGATACAGCTCATTAATCCTTTGCGTAGACACAGTGATAAGTTGTCCCTTTGCGATTGCATTAGAGAATTCAAGACGTTCATTTTGCCTGCGAATATTTGCAGCTTCTTTTTTTAATAACTCGTTATTAAGTGTATCTAGTTGATCCGCATTATCTTTATATGTTTGTTTTATATTTTTTAGTTCGCCCAAAATTTTTAATAATTCTGTGATAATGTTGTTTGTAAAAGTTTGTATATAGTTCTTAAAGTTATCAATGCTGCGGTTAATGTTTTCAGCCGAATGAATGTTGTTGTTGAGCATATTTAATAGCGGTCTTTCAACAGCATAATATTCTTTTGTACACGTTATTTTTGATCTGATTATATTGCAGTATTGTATTGCTTCAGTTGTTTTATCTTCCCATTGTTTTTTTAAATTTTTATTCAGTACTTCAATTTCAGTCAATTGAGGTTTAGGTTTTGAGGGTGTTATAAAATCTATGACTGGATTAATATCAGGTGTTTTTTCTATGTAATTATTTTTAACGATTTCTATAACAGGAGGAGGCGCCATTTTAGTCAATGTTCCATCTTCTTCCATCCATCCTAACTCTATAAACACATTCCGACTTCTACTATCATGTTTAGCTGCATGTTTTAAAATGAAGGCTAATGTTTCAGTTCCTTGTAAAACAGAAGACCTAAAAAAACGAAAACAGGAAAACCATTCGCCGCTGATATATTCTTCGCGTTTTTCACGAAAGGTAGATAGGCAATTGGAAGCTATTGAATAATCAGGTTTATTGGCCATGTTGTTTTGTCTGTGTCATTGAATCAATGCCGCTAGAATATCTTAATTTAATTAACGTTTCCTTAAGAATGAAGTTATTGATTGTAATATAACCTTAATATTGTGGTTGTATAATACACTCATATTCTAATTATTATTCAATATAACGAGCGAGGAGTTATGAATAATCGTCAATTAATTGATAGAAATGAACAAGAATCATTATTTGATTATTGGCAGCGATTAATTCTATTAAGAAAAGCATTAAAAGAAGAGCATATAAAAGCAAAGAAGGATGGGCAGAAACAGAAACAAGATGAAATTGATCAAATAAATATAAAATTAAATGATATAAAAAAAGCAGTCAATTATGCTGATATTCAATTTGTTGAGGGTAGTATTAATGATCTCCCTGTTTGTAATCGGGATATAATTTATCTTAATAGAGACGGTGAATACCACTTGCTTTATAAGGATAAAATTTTTACTGGCTTTTTGTTAGATGAAAAAAATGATCATTTAGAGTTTGCTATGGAAGGGTTTCCAGAAAATATTAATGACTGTGATTTTAGGGCGTTTGTTTTAGATATTGTATCGAGTAAAATTATATTTACTAAAAAATCGTTTATGGATTGGCAAAAAGCTCAATATATTCCAAAAAAAGATATTCTTACATTAAAAAAAGAAGAAGAAAAATTTTTGAAACCACAATCAAATACCATTACGGTGGGATTTAGTTATCCTATGAAAAATCCACATACCATTTTCGGTTGTTCTTCCGCAGGACATGTGTCCGTTCGTATAAATCAGGAGAATGATATATATAAAAGTCTTCGTTCATCAAAAAATTCTGATCGTTCCGAATTAAGTAAAGTATTGCATATTCCTGATTATCAATCGACTCTAGGTCGATATGAAGAAAGAGTCGAAGATCTTGTTACTTACATCAATGATGACGAGGAATATCAAGAAGTCGTTTTTGATTGCAATAAAACGTGCTCACTTGATATTCAACATGCAGTGAATTGGGCCAACAATTTACCTGATGTACCAAGTTTTAATTTTTATGATGATAATTGCTCTCAAATGACTTTAAAATGTTTGCTTGAAGCAGGTGCAGGTCAATATGCTACCAAAAATGGTTATTTTATTTCACCGAAAGATGTTTTTACTTTTGCAAAAGCAGTTGAAAGTAAATTGAATGCTCTCAATGAAGAAGTTACTACTGTTGACGATATGCTAGAACGGTTGATAGGTAAAAATGATGAACCTACAAATAGTGATGGTTTGAAAAAAATGCGTCAATTGCGTGATTTGAATTTAGAAAATTGTAAGGCGATAATTGATAAGCGTGGTAGTGTTAGAGAAAAATACGCTCATTCACATTTTTTTGGTAGTGGAAGAAAGAAATGGGTAGATCAGTTTTATGCATTTTTACGCGCTGGACAGTTTGATGATGAAAATCTTGTGAAGAAAAAACTGGCTGAAATGTTGGTTAATAAGAAATGTGAAATTGGCGAGGAATGTAAGCGTAATGAGGTGATGGGAAGTTATTATGCGTTTAGGTAGAGAGCTCACTTACTCTCCACAAACTTCCCATTTTCAAATACCAGTATCATCGCAGGGTTCCCACTATTGTATTTTAATTCCGTCACTTTAGTGTCTGGTTCTGTTTCGGTACTGGATTTATTAATGAATGCAGGATTGCCGCAAGCGGATTTGACTTTATCTTTATCATCGCCTAATTGAACAGTAGATCCGCCGCAAATGGTAGTAGATCCTACCCCTATACCATTCACACTGATATTCACAGCTTTACCTTTATCATCAAACGTAACACTGGTTTGTAATGTTCCTTGCGCTGTTTGACTAGTTCCACCCATGTTGACGGTTTGTGGAATAAGGTAACTCCATTGTTGCGGAATATTATCATTCTTTTTAATAGATTCCGTCATGGAATCTGGTTTGCCGCAAGCTATTATCACCTGATCGACTGACATGCCTTCATTAATAATATTGTAATTAGTTGGGCAAAATAGTGCGAAAGTAATCGATGGTAACATTGTGGTTATCATGAGAACGGTTTGTATTTTTTTCATGGGTTATTCCTTTTTATCTGTTTCCGATTTATTTTTTTTCATGCGTTCAAATAAACTTTTTTTGGTTTTTTCTTTGGGTGAAGTGAGAATGCCATCATCTTGATGTTGTAATCCACTTTTAGCCCAGGGTAGACGACGATAATACGGTAGCGGTTCTTCAGGATTAAATAAGGGATATTTGATAATGTCAAAATACGGTGAATAATCAAAATCTTTAGGCGTGAATAAATAAGGGTTGCGTTGAAACACTTCCATGTCTTGTGATGCATGATGTGTGACAAACGGTAAAATAGGAAAATGAACGGAAGTAAAAGCTTCAGCAATTAAAGATGAACAAATGCCACTTTCAGGTTCTCCGGTCGATGTTCTAAACAAACTAGATCCCCAACGGCGTGGCAGAATGGTCCAAGGCAACATGAAACGCGTGAGATCTAATAAATGCCTGACATTATACGGTTGACCTAATGCTTTGATGGCGTAATTGACCACTAAATGTAAATCAGCCGGTGTGATGCCTATGGGTCTACAGATACGCATATGTTGGTCGTGGTAAAAGCTAAGCGGTGTGAGTACCGTTCCTCTATCCAGTAAATCTTCTATTATGAGTCTAGTATTATCTTTTATTTCAGGCCCTGCATGTTGGCGTATCATGTTTTTTATATCGTCATCTTCAAAATCAATGATGCGACCAATGTATAAAGCTGCATGCGTCCACGGGCTTTGTGTAATGGTACGAATGATTTTAGCGATTCTGCTGCGACCTTCAACTAACAATACATCGCCAGAACGAATTTCATATTTGAGACGACTAAAATCATAAGGCAATACATCGGTTGGTGGCGGTTCCTTGGTTAACCAGAGACCTAATTTTTCACGTAATGTTAACGATTTTGTCATGTAAACATCCTTGTTGAATTCAGTTAAATACTTTTAGCTAAAATCGCTGCATAACCGACGTAGTCAGCCGGTGTTAAACGGAGTAATTGTTTTTTAGCTTCTTCGGGTAATGGTAATTCAGTAATGAATGCTTGCAGAGAGGCCTTATCAATTTGTTTTCCACGCGTGAATGCTTTTAATTTTTCATACGGTTGTTCCAGTTTGTAACGACGCATCACTGTTTGAACGGCTTCACCTAAAATTTCCCAGTGTTGATTAAGATCTTCTTCTATCAGCTGGATATTCGGTTCAAGTTTAGCGACACCTTTGCAAGTGGATGAATAAGCAAGCAGTGAATGACCAATGGCAACACCAGTATTTCGTAAGACAGTTGAATCAGATAAATCGCGTTGCCAACGTGAAACGGGTAGTTTTGTGATCATGTGTTCAAACAGCGCATTTGCTATACCCAGATTGCCTTCTGAATTTTCAAAATCAATGGGATTGACTTTATGTGGCATGGTAGATGAGCCAACTTCATTCGCCATGGATTTTTGTTTAAAGTAATTGATGGAAATATAACTCCACGTATCTCTATCAAAATCGAGAATAATGGTATTGATGCGAATCATAACGGCAAAAAATTCTGCCATGCAATCATGCGGTTCAATTTGAGTAGTATAAGGGTTCCAGCTTAAACCGAGGTGAGAAACAAAATGTTTGCTGAGTGATTGCCAATCTGTTTCAGGATAAGCAATGGCAAATGCATTATAATTACCGGATGCGCCATTTATTTTTCCAAGAATTTGTACGTTATTTAATTGATCGATTTGGCGTTGCAATCTTGCAATGACATTCGCAAATTCTTTGCCGACAGTAGTCGGTGTTGCGGGTTGACCGTGGGTGCGTGCAAGCATAGCAACGCTTGCATGATCGTGGGCTAATTTTCTAAGCAGTGAGAGTAGCTCATCAAGAGCCGGTAAAATACATTGTTTGCGAGCTGTTTGTAGCATTAAACCATAAGCAAGATTATTAATATCTTCAGACGTGCAACCAAAGTGAATAAATTCACTGATAGCTAACAGTTCTTCATTGTTACTCATTTTTTCTTTTAGAAAATATTCAACGGCTTTCACATCGTGATTAATGCCGGATTCTATATGTTTGATATGTGCCGCATCTTGTTCTGAAAAATCTTCAATAATATTGTTAAGAATTTTTTTAGCTTGAGCGCTTAATCGTGGAATTTCAGCCAGGTTTGCAAATTCAGACAGCATTTCTAACCAGCGAATTTCAACCATGACACGAAACCGGATTAATCCGTATTCACTGAAGATGCTGCGTAATGAGGTAATTTTTTCCTGATAACGACCGTCTAGTGGAGAAATGGCCATTAATGCAGAGGTTTCCATGAGTGACTCCTAAAAAGTTTATCAAACAATAATACCACCACCTAAGCAAATATCATCCTGATAAAAAACAACCGACTGCCCAGGGGTGATTGCACGCTGAGGTTGTTCAAATTCAACCTGCGTTTCAGTAATCGTACAAACCTGATCCGGTTGACGGTATCTTGTTTTGGCTTTGACGGTAAGCGGTAATTGGGGTGCTTGATTTATCCAGTGTAAGGGGCCAGTTTTCAGGGTTTGTTGAAAGAGAGCAGGGTGATTTTCCCCTTGCACGGCGATTAATACATTGCACTTCACATCTTTATGAGCGACATACCAAGGGGATTCTGATTTGCCTTTTTTGCCGCCTATTTGCAAACCTTGGCGCTGGCCTATGGTATAAAACATGAGGCCATCGTGCCTTCCTATTGCTTCACCGTCTAGTGTTTCAATGACACCGGGTTGGGCGGGTAAATATTCATTTAAAAATGTTTTAAACTTGCGTTCACCAATAAAACAAATGCCTGTGCTATCTTTTTTTGCATGGTTTTCTAAGCCAATTTTTTGGGCGATAGCGCGAACCTGTTGTTTAGGTAACTCGCCTATGGGAAATAAGCTATTAGCAAGCTTAGCTTCATTCAGTGCATACAAGAAGTAACTCTGGTCTTTGAGCGGGTCGCTGCCTTTTAATAATTGTACGCCGGCATTCGTTTGATGTTTGCGCACGTAATGACCGGTAGCAATATAATCGGCGCCACGCTGTTTGGCGTAATCTAAAAAGGCTTTAAATTTTATTTCTTTATTACACAAAATATCAGGATTTGGTGTGCGCCCAGCACGGTATTCGTCTAGAAAATATGCAAAAACACGTTCCCAGTATTGATCAGCAAAGTTAACCGTGTGTAGTGGAATATGGAGTAAGTCGCAAACGGCTTGTGCATCGTTCATGTCTTTTGTTGCAGGACAATGCGTATCCGTATCGTCTTCTTGCCAATTTTTCATGAAAATACCTTCCACGTGATGACCAGCTTGCTTGAGTAAATACGCTGCAACGGAAGAGTCAACACCGCCAGACATGCCGACGATAATATGGGAAGGAGTCAATTCGTGATTCAAGGTCATACCACTCGTTTAAATGTGCCAAGATTTTACTCTATAAAACCATATGGTCAAGCTCGTCTGGAATGGATAGAATGGCGGCCCACAAAAGAGGAGAAAGTGTATGCTTAGTTCCACGAATGCTTTAGTGATTAAGGCTTTAAATGAGAGTAATGAAATAGATGAAAAAATAGTCTTGTTAAACAAAATTTATGAGTTTAATAAACGCACCCATGAGCTCACCCAGCTTTATTTTATGCTAAGCAAAAATCAAAATGATGATGCAGAATGGTCTTCTACGCTGGATGTATCGGTGGCTCAAGTCACTAAACTCTCATTTGAACTGCAAACGTTAATGCATGACGATGATCCGGATGAAGATTTAGATTTGTTATACGTTAGAAATAGAGCGTTGTCAGTGCGTGTTTTTCGTTGTATTTACGAACATCATGTGGATGATCGTGGAAATAAAGTTAAGTTGGAAGATTGTATTCGTTATGCTACACAAGTTTTAGATTATTTTGACGAATATTTGCAAGGCAGTGATTTAATTGATATTGCTTTACTTGAAGATCTGTATTTTTCATACGAGATTATTAATAAATATGCATCAGAAAAAATAGCCTCCTATCGTTCTATTATTTTTACCGCAGCTGAAAATTATTTGGATAAGCATCGTTATGCTGTCGATATTGTGTTAATTCAAATGATATTACCTCAGTTATTAAAAATATCGTATGAAGAATTTTATGAGTCTCGTGATACACAGGATAAATTTATTAATTTATGTTTAAGTATCATTAAACAGGGTGAACCGCTCCATTCCGTTATTGCCAATGATGCTATTATGGCGCATAGAACATTGGTTCGCTCTGCTAGTATACGACGTTGGATTGTCGGGCCTAATCCCAATGTTGCAGCGATAGTCAATGGATGTACTCAATTGGAGTTTAATCAATATCTCGCATTTGAAAAAGAGCAAATCACAGAATTGCTTAAACCATCTATTGCATTGTTGGATAAAATGTATATTCATTTAAAACAATTTATGAAATCTTCTCGTTCTTTTGCTTTGTATGCAACTGCTTTAAAAAATGTGGAAACGTATTTGTTTTATTACTTGTATGCTGTTAAGACCAAGCTCACTATGCATAATGTGATGCCTGATAAAGACATAACCATGATAGCGGTTGCAATGAAATTTATTCATGAGTCAGTGAAAAAAATAGATCAATTGATTAGTGATTTTAAGGCGTTATCACCATGGGTAAATGATTCATTTCAATCATCCAGGCCATTGTTAAAAACAATGGATTTTATTTTAGATACGATTGATGAAAAACAAGTAGATAATTCATGGAGAGCGTTACAAAGTGAAATCAATGCAAGAAGTTTGATTGAAGAGGAAATTCTAGAGGAAAAATCCAGAAAAAAACAACCTCGTGCTCGTCAGTCATTAAAAAATAATCATTCAACAAAATCAATTAAAAGTATTAAATCCAGTGATAGTGAAGAGGAATTATTAAAAGAAGCGATTAACATAAATAATGTTTATGAAAATGAGTTTAAGCCATTAGTGTTAATTGAAGATAAAGCACGTTTAGTTCACTCTACTATGATGCTGGAATTGAATGTGATTCGCTCATTGTCAAGACAATTACACGTGTCTGGAGAGCCGTTTAAAACGAAAGTGCGTCAAAAAATTCGTGAAAGAATTAAACGGTTTGTTGATACCGAACAACAGTTTGATGCGTTAAGTGATGATTACGATAAAATATCAGCATCTCTTTTGGATATGATGGAAGATCAACATCTAAAAACCATGGAGTTTGTTAAAGCGGATTTTGCTGATATGAAGAAAAATAGTGATAAGTTAATGGTAGAGATTGCTATTTTACGTGAGTCATATATTTCTATGTCTGAGAAAATTGCGCATGAGAAAAAAATAGAAAGAGTGGTGGAGTATATTAAAACACATCCTAAATTGGGATTAAGTTTGGCTGCGCTGTCAGAAGAGGAGATTAATCGTTATAGTAAGTTACAATTGAAGGAAAGAGATAAAAATAATAAGGGAAATAATGAGCCTAATAATTATGCGGAATCATTAAAGTTATTACGGGGAGATTTTTTGTTATTTCAACAACGAAAAGATGAATGTGAAAAGGTATTGGTTAGCGATATGTCAGTATCAAGTTCCATGTCAAATGGTAAGTAAGATGACAATTGACTTCTTGCCCTGTTACTATCGGCACATTCAGTCATTCATTTAAAAGGATTTTACTATGTCATACCAACACGTTAATGTCCCAGTCGATTCGCAAAAAATCACGGTGAATTCGGACTTTACGTTAAATGTACCAGCCCATCCTATTATTCCTTACATAGAAGGAGATGGCATAGGTGTTGATATTACGCCTGTTATGAAAATGGTAGTGGATGAAGCGGTTAAACGTGCATACGCCGGTAAACGAAAAATCGGGTGGATGGAAATTTATGCCGGTGAAAAAGCCACTAAAATTTATGGTGAGAATGCATGGTTGCCACAAGAAACTATTGATATCGTGCGTGAATACGTGGTGTCTATCAAGGGCCCGCTTACGACTCCCGTTGGCGGTGGTATTCGTTCATTGAATGTGACCTTGCGGCAAAATCTGGATTTATATGTTTGCTTGCGTCCAGTGCGTTATTTTAAAGGTGTGCCCAGTCCTGTTAAAGAACCATGGAATACCGACATGGTTATTTTTCGTGAAAATTCCGAAGATATTTATGCTGGCATTGAATGGGCGGCGAACACACCAGAGGCTACGAGAGTCATTCAATTTTTACAAAATGAAATGAATGTAAAAAAAATTCGTTTTCCGATTAATTGTGGAATTGGAATTAAGCCTGTTTCCAAAGAAGGTACGTCGCGTTTAGTGAAGCGTGCGATTCAATATGCCATAGATCAACAGCGTGATTCAGTGACATTAGTGCATAAAGGTAACATCATGAAATTCACAGAAGGTGCGTTTCGTGATTGGGGATATGAAGTGGCAGAGAACGAGTTTGGTGCAAAACCATTAGACGGTGGGCCATGGCGAGTGTGTAAAAATCCTCATACGGGTAAAGATATTGTGATTAAAGATGTGATAGCAGATGCTTTTTTACAACAAATTTTGTTGCGTCCTATTGATTATAGCGTGATTGCGACCTTAAATTTAAACGGGGATTATATTTCAGATGCACTAGCCGCGCAGGTTGGTGGTATTGGTATAGCACCCGGTGCCAATATGAGTGATACCGTTGCCATGTTTGAAGCTACGCATGGTACGGCTCCTAAGTATGCGGGTCAGAATAAGGTAAATCCCGGGTCACTTATTTTATCGGCTGAGATGATGTTAAGACACATGGGTTGGAATGAAGCGGCTGATCTTATTATCCAAGGTATGGATGGTGCAATTGCGAATAAAACGGTTACTTATGATTTTGCCCGTCAAATGAGTGATGCCAAGGAAGTGAGTTCATCGGGATTCGGGGATGCCATGATTAAGTGTATGGTCGATAAGGCGTATGCGGTGTGATGCGTATAGTGGGATGTCGTTGCTCGGTGGGACGTCGTTACGAGGAGTGAGCGCTAAAGTAAGTGGGACGTCGTTGCGAGGAGCGCTTTTTGCGACGAAGCAATCCCGGCTTTGACTTTGCCTTTTGGCTATCGCAGCTATGTCTAGAAAGTTAACGTCAAAGCCGGGATTGCTTCGTCGCAAAAAGCGCTCCTCGCAACGACGTCCCACCGCATAACGACGTCCCACCGTATCAATTATTTACTCGGCTTCTTGATAATAGCCCTAGACTTTTCTTCGTTAACATTCATATTATTTTTTTCCGCTTTTTTAACAGGCGGCTGGAAAATAGTATTATAAAGAGATTTATAAAAAGTAGTGGTAGGTAAATTTAATTTCACTTGTAAGAAATGCGATGTGATATGAAAAAACGTATCCGCTAGCAATGTGTTATTACGCACAAGTTCAGGCCCGACTAAAAAAATCCATGTTGTTGCAGGTCTACATAAATCCGATAAGTGATTATTTATTTGTTTTAGTGTGCCACTTTCTATACTGCATGCGAAGAATCCTTCCTTTTTCCAGAATCTTTCACCTAATACCGTATTTTCATCCAGGCATTGTATTAGTAATGGGATTTGTTTTTCGTCAGGAAGTTCTTTAATTGTATTCAATAGTTGAGATTTAGAGAGGTCTTTTAGTGCTTTTTTTAATTCTGTATTGAAAGGTGCATCATTGTTTGGATCAATCGTTAGTGCCTGGATGAAATTAAAGCTTGCCTCTCGTAGCTTTCCTTTCTGTTTATATGAAATTCCACGGTTGGAATAAGCTGTCGCATAATTAGGATCTAGCCGCAAAGCTTCGTTGTAATTTTGTATGGCGAGATTGTAACATCCTTGATCCTGATAAATACTTCCAAGGTTGTTATAGGCTGTCGCATAGTTAGGATCTAGCCGCAAAGCTTGCTCGTAATCTTGCATGGCGAGAGGGTAATTTCCTTGCTTTTGATGAGCAATACCACGGTTGTTATAGGCTATCGCATTATTAGGATCTAGCCGTATGGCCTCGCTGAAATTTGAAATAGCGAGATAGTAATTTCCTTGGTTAAATTGGAGCATTCCAAGTTTGTTGTAATCCTTAACTGTCATATCACGCTGCATTTTCTGACTCCTCGTTTTTCTTAATTATAGGTGCTTATACAGTGTCAGGCCGTCGTGAGTCATAACACTCCTTTAACTGATTGAATTTATGTATCTTTTCATTTATATATGACTATGATTTGCTCATTTCTATGATTTAGAGTACAATTTACCCAATTTTTACGTCTATCCACTTATTAAATTAAATATATTTTTTAAAAACGGGCCTAAGCACAGGTAATTTCCAATATATAGTCTATAAGAAAGGTAAGAGTCATGAAAAACGAGGCAGAGAAAGAAGATGAAAACAACCTACCAGCGCTGTATCAAGTGGTTTTATGCAGTGATGATTTCACCCCCATGGAATTTGTTATCGGAATGCTGGAAAAGTTTTTTTACATGGATAGGCATAAAGCCGCAGAAAAAACACTGGAATCGCATGCAGTTGGTAAAGCTGTCTGTGGAATCTTCAGCAAGGATTTCGCAGAAGCAAAAGTGGCACAGGTGATGGAATACGCAGGGTTACATAATCATCCGTTACATTGCAGCATGGAGGTTGCATAACGAAATAATAAGAAAGTAAGTGTTGTTCAGGAGGTTTTTTATGTTGGATAAAGAACTGGAATACACACTGAATACCGCATTCAAGGAAGCACGCAACAAGCGACATGAGTTTGTAACAGTAGAACACTTGTTGCTGGCCTTGCTTGAGAATTCTTCCGCACTTCAAGTATTAAAAGCTTGCGGCGGAAACGTTGGTCGTTTGCGCACGAATCTCTCCGAATTTATTGATAGAACAACACCGGTTATTCCTCTTAATGTGCATGACAGGGATACTCAACCTACACTGGGTTTTCAACGTGTTATTCAACGTGCTGTTTTTCAAGTTCAATCCTCTGGAAAAACAGATGTAACCGGTGCCAATATTCTCGCAGCTATTTTTAGTGAGCAAGAAAGTCAAAGTGTGTATTTCATTCGTCAGGAAAATATTAGTCGTCTCGATGTCATAAATTTTATTGCACATGGAACAGCAAAACCTAAGATTGCGCCATCACGTGAAGACCATTCATTTAATCATTATTCAGAAGAAGCAGAAGGGGCGGGAGAAGAAAGTGGGACGAGTCCATTGGAATTGTATACCACTAATTTGAATGCGCGTGCAAAAATGGGTTTGATTGATCCATTGATAGGACGCAAGGAAGAAGTTGAGCGCACGGTTCAAGTGCTTTGCAGGCGTCGTAAAAATAATCCATTATTAGTCGGTGAAGCAGGCGTAGGTAAAACCGCTATCGCAGAAGGATTAGCAAAATTAATTTTGGAAAGAGCAGTTCCCGCTATATTGTTTGAAAGTACGATTTATTCATTAGACCTTGGTAGTTTGCTTGCAGGTACGAAATACCGCGGCGATTTTGAAAAACGCTTAAAGAGTGTTTTGCATCAATTGAAAGAACAAAAAGGCGCGATACTTTTTATAGATGAAATTCATACGATAATCGGTGCAGGTGCAGCATCCGGTGGTTTGATGGACGTATCAAATTTGATTAAACCCTTATTAGCATCGGGTGATTTAACGTGTATCGGTTCGACTACTTATAAAGAATACAGAAGTATTTTTGAAAAAGATCATGCTTTAGATAGACGTTTTCAAAAAATAGATGTGAAAGAGCCGACCATAGAACAATCCATAGAAATATTAAAAGGATTACGCGGCCATTTTGAAACACATCACAATGTGAAATACACTGACGATGCACTGGAAGCTGCTGCACGTTTATCCGCTCGTTATATCAGTGATAGGCATTTGCCGGATAAGGCCATTGATCTCGTCGATGAAGTCGGTGCTTATCAATATTTGCTACCAGAAGAAGAGAGAAGAAAAATAATAGAAGTCATTGATATCGAAAAAATGGTGGCTAAAATTGCCCGCATTCCTGAGCGCAATGTTTCAGCCTCTGATCGTGAAGTGCTGAAGAATTTAACGCGTGATCTTAAGATGATGATATACGGACAAGATCAATCCATAGAAGCATTAGGCGCAGCCGTCAAACTTGCACGTTCCGGTTTGCGCGATCCGAATAAACCCATAGGATCATTTCTGTTTGTAGGCCCTACAGGTGTGGGTAAGACAGAAGTTTGTAAACAATTGGCTAAGATTACGGGCGTGGAATTATTACGATTTGACATGTCTGAATACATGGAACGTCATTCCGTTTCACGATTGATAGGCGCACCACCTGGTTATGTTGGTTATGATGAAGGTGGATTGTTGACAGAATCTGTTAATAAAACGCCGCATACTATCGTGTTACTGGATGAAATAGAAAAAGCACATCCCGATGTTTTTAATCTGTTATTACAAATCATGGATCATGGAACTTTGACGGATATGAACGGTCGTAAAACCGATTTTCGTCACACCATTATCATCATGACGTCAAACGCAGGTGCAGACTTGCTGGATAAAACCAATATTGGATTTACATCTGAAGATAGTTCTACGGATGTAATGACTGCTGTTAATCGTGTTTTTTCACCGGAGTTTCGTAATCGACTGGATGCGATTATTCAATTCAAGGCACTGGATAGCCATACGATTCTTTCTGTGGTCAATAAATTTATTGCTGAGCTTGAAGTGCAGCTGGAAAACAAACACGTGGCATTAGAAGTAGATGATGAAGCACGTACCTGGTTTGCAAAGAATGGATATGACAAAAAAATGGGTGCAAGACCGATGGAAAGATTGATACAGGAACAACTTAAAAAACCATTGGCAGAAGAATTATTATTTGGTCAATTAAGTAATGGTGGTCACGTAAAAGTGACGACGGATAATGGTAAAATTAAATTTGTAATCGAAGATACTTCAGATACTGCAATCGTAAAAATGAATTAAAAAAACGAGGAGTGAGACCACCGCGTGATATATCTTATTTTCACGCGGTTTTTTTTAGCAGCCATTTATCTTTTATTCTTACTATCTTTTTTGTCTGTAACCGGTGGTTTGCTGCCACCTTCTTTATGGCGAAAGGTAATACGACCTTTGGTTAAATCATAAGGAGTCATTTCGACAGTGACTTTGTCGCCTTTTAAAATACGAATATAGTTTTTACGCATCTTGCCAGAAATATGGGCTAATACGATGTGACCATTTTCCAATTGCACTCTGAACATGGTGTTTGGCAAGGCATCAATTACCGCACCTTCCATTTCTATCTGATCATCTTTTGACATGTTTCTCCATCTCGCAATTTTCAAAGATTTTATTTCAAATACTAGAGCTAGTCGCGAATTAATCAGTGGGTCATCGTCTCGCGGCTTGTCTCGGGATGACAATCCACCGATTAATTCTGGACAATTATATCTGATACCAGGATTTAGGAAACAAGATTATGATTCCGTCGCTTTATTTTTACTGCTTATTTTCAAACTATCCAGATATTTATCTGCATCCAGTGCAGCCATGCAGCCAGAGCCTGCTGCCGTAATGGCTTGACGATAAGTAGGGTCTGAAACATCGCCTGCAGCAAATACCCCTTTAATATTAGTAGCGGTAGAATTTTGGCCTGTACCGCTTTGAACCTTGAGATAACCTGCGCTATCCATATCCAGCTGACCGGCAAAAATATCCGTGTTTGGTTTGTGGCCTATGGCAATGAAAACACCTGTAACATCGTGTAAGGTTGTTTCGCCCGTTTGAGTATTTTTGGTGCGAACACCAGTCACGCCTTGTTCATTGCCCGTGATTTCTTCTATGACACTATCCCAGGCAAAATGAATTTTTCCTGTCGATTCTTTTTTCTGCATGAGATGGTCAATCAGGATTTTTTCAGCGCGTAAGGTGTCTCGTCTGTGAATCAATGTTACATTGGCAGCGAGATTGGCAAGGTATAACGTTTCTTCTACAGCGGTATTGCCGCCGCCAACAACGATTACATTCTGATTGCGATAAAAGAATCCATCGCAGGTGGCACAAGCGGAAACTCCTTTACCTTTAAAAGCTTGTTCTGAGGGAAGACCTAAGTATTTAGCCGTTGCACCGGTTGCGATAATGAGGGCATCACAGGTATAGGATTTTTCACCTTTCAGCACAAACGGTGTTTGTTTTAAATCAGCGAACGTAATTTCATCAAAGATGACTTCTGTATTAAATCGTTCCGCATGTTGCTTCATGCTTTCCATGAGCTCAGGACCTTGCAATCCTTCTTTGCCGCCTGGCCAATTTTCGACGTCTGTTGTTAAGCTCAATTGACCGCCAGGTGCGAGACCTGTGATCATGATAGGATTTAAATTGGCGCGTGCTGCATACACAGCGGCAGTCCAGCCGGCAGGGCCTGAACCTAAAATAATTAATTTATGATGGGATGTCATGGTTATGGGTCTCTCTTTTTGCTTTCACGTGAGGTATAGTACGAAAAGAGTGATGACGGGTAAACACATTAATATGAAAAATCGCTATAAACAGGCTGTTGATAATAAAAAACGAAAAGCCTTATCACCACAAATGCGGCATCGTTTACGTGAGGGATTGTTTCTGGTGACAGTCGCTTGCGCTGTTTTTTTATTCATTTCTATCGTGACTTACCATGCTAGTGATCCGGGTTGGTCTAGTACTGGAATCGGTAAACGAGTAGCCAATTGGGGTGGTCGTGTTGGTGCACAGATTGCAGATGTTTTTTTATCATTAGTTGGCTTGGTTGCTTATCTTTTTCCTTTTCTTATCGTGTTATCGAGTTGGTTAAGCTTACAAGAGCGCGATCTGAATGCGAAAAAATCGTATGAATGGATATTTAAAGGCTTAGGGTGGATTTTTTTAATCGCTAGTTGTTGCGCTTTGGTTAGCTTTTATTTTATCAGCAGCGCACATTTGCCGGCACACGCAGGCGGTATTATCGGTGATTTGCTGGGTACCAGTTTATCCATTTTATTTAATAAAACAGGTAGTACATTATTATTTATTACGACCTTACTCTGTGGCGTGACATTGGTTACAGGATTATCTTGGTTGTGGGTAGTTGAAGTGTTAGGTAGATTGACGTGCCAATCGTGGCATTTTTTGATGAATCGTTTGCGATTAGTTGTCATGAAATGGGTGAAAAAACCGGAATCAACCACGAAAGAAATGATACAGAAACGTATTGCCTCACGTGAAGAGCCAGTGTTATTGGAACGTGCTGCCCCAAAAACATTACCACCTGTTAAATTAGCCATTGTTCCAAAAGTTGAACCGCCTAAAGAAAAGAAAAAAATTGAAGTCGATCCTGGTATCAAGCTCGCACCGGGTAGTCTTCCTTCGTTTGAATTATTAAACGCAGGGCCGCCTGTGTCAGAGAAGGCTTTTTCAGCGATTTCACTAGAAGAGTTATCGTTGCTAGTAGAACAGCGATTAGCGGATTTTGGTGTAGAAGTAAAAGTGGTTGCGGTGCTTCCCGGCCCTGTTATTACACGATTTGAACTGGATCTTGCACCCGGTATTAAAGTTAGCAAAATTACTGGCTTAGCCAAAGACATTGCGCGTTCACTCTCTGTTGTGAGTGTACGAGTCGTTGAAGTGATACCGGGTAAATCGGTTATCGGTCTTGAAATACCCAATGAGAATCGTGAACTCGTTACCTTGCGCGATATGGTGGAATCGCAGCGTTATGCGCAATCCCGTTCGCCGGTTAGTTTAGTATTGGGAAAAGATATATCAGGCAATCCTGTTATTGTTGATTTAACCAAAATGCCCCATTTATTAGTGGCGGGTACTACAGGTTCAGGTAAGTCAGTTAGCTTAAACGCCATGTTGTTAAGCATGTTATTAAAATCATCGCCCGAGCAACTGCGCTTTATCATGATAGACCCTAAAATGCTGGAATTATCTGTTTACGACGGTATTCCCCATTTGTTGACGCCAGTGATTACTGATATGAAAGATGCAGCTAATGCTTTGCGCTGGTGTGTGGCTGAGATGGATAAGCGTTATCGTCTTATGGCCGCATTAGGTGTGCGAAATATTGCTGGCTATAACCAGAAAGTGAGTGATGCGATTAAAGCGGGGCAACCCATTCCCATGCCGGGTACATTAGTGACGGATACGGAATCGGCCAAGATTCAATTAGAAGCACTGCCTCTAGTCGTGGTAGTCGTTGATGAATTGGCTGATATGATGATGGTTGTTGGTAAGAAAGTAGAAGATTTAATTGCACGCATAGCGCAAAAAGCACGCGCAGCTGGTATTCATTTGATTATTGCAACGCAACGTCCTTCGGTAGATGTCATTACTGGTTTGATTAAGGCGAATATCCCAACGCGAATTGCATTTCAGGTTTCATCCCGTATCGATTCTCGTACCATACTAGATCAACAAGGTGCTGAGCAGTTGTTAGGTCATGGTGATATGTTGTATTTGCCACCAGGCGCTGGCGTGCCTATTCGTGTGCATGGCGCTTATGTCGCAGATGAAGAAGTGCATAGAGTGGTTGCGGCCTGGCGTAGTGCAGGTCAGCCGGCGTATGTGTCTGATATAACGAATGAAGCCAGTGAATCAGGCTCTAGTGGTGAAGGCAGTTCGGGTGAAGAAGATCCTTTGTATGATGATGCAGTACGCATAGTAACAGAAAGTAGACGAGCTTCTATTTCGCTAGTCCAGCGTCGATTACGTATTGGTTATAACCGTGCAGCAAGAATGATGGAAGTGATGGAAGCAGCTGGTGTGGTGAGTTCTATGGATAATAGTGGTAGTCGTGAAGTGTTAGCAGCTGTACCCTCAATGGATTGATTAGGAGATGATGATGAAAAAAATTTTATTTTGCATTTTATTTTTCTTTACTACAGTTGTTTATGCTTCACCGTCTGCTGATTTAGCGAACTTATTAAATGCATTGCATAGTATGAAAGCAAATTTCACTCAGACAATTTATGATAATCACGGTAAAGCTACTCAAAAATCATACGGGCGCATGGCTATGGTGCGTCCTGGTAAATTTCGTTGGGATGTCACTAAGCCGGTACCACAATTGATCATTGCCAATGAGACTAAACTCTGGATTTACGATCCTGATCTTGAGCAAGTCACCATTCGTTCTTTGAAGAAAACAGCCGGTGAATCACCCGCTTTATTGTTAAGTCATGATAATACCAATATCGAAAACAATTTTGCTGTAGCATACATGCAACGTGATACTTCAAATTCGCGCTGGTTTTCACTTACGCCTAAGCAGCGAGATAATATGTTTGAATCTGTACAAATGGGATTTACGAATAATCAGATTCAGGAAATGCGTTTAAAAGATAATTTAGGTCATACGACGGTGATTCAATTTCAAAATATGCAATTAAATGCAAGTTTACCTGCGTCACTTTTTTTATTTAAACCGTCTGCTAAAATTGATGTGATAGATGAAACTCGTAAAAAATAAAATAGATCATTCTTTTCAGCCGCTAGCAACTCGCATGCGGCCCTTGTCGTTGGAAGAATTTGTTGGGCAATCACATTTACTTTCGCCAAAAAAGCCATTACGTGCTGCAATTTCCCAAGGGATTTTGCACTCTATGATATTATGGGGACCTCCTGGTACCGGTAAAACAACGCTCGCTCAATTGATGGCAGATAAAACAGAAGCGCGTTTTGTACGGTTATCCGCTATTTCTTCTGGGGTTAAAGATATTCGTCAAGTAGTAGAGGAAGCAAAGGCCGCAAGAATATCAAATCAACAAGCAACAATATTATTTATTGATGAAGTGCATCGTTTTAATAAAGCGCAGCAAGATGTGTTTTTACCCTTTATAGAAGATGGTACGTTGATATTCATTGGTGCTACCACTGAAAATCCATCGTTTGAATTAAATAATGCATTGTTATCGCGTGCACGTGTGTATGTTTTAAAACGTTTATCAGACGATGAATTGCTGCAAATTTTGCAAGCAGCATTGCATGATCGTGAGCGTGGCATTGGCAAGTTGGCGTTGAATTTCCCAGACGATTTGAAATTATTGTTAGTGCAAGCTTCAGATGGTGATGCGCGTCAGGTATTGAATTTATTAGAAATTATTGCTGATCTTGCACAGGGTGAGAAAAATAATTTTGTCATCACTAAAACATTATTAGCAGAAGTCATGCAAATGAATTTACGTCGTTTTGATAAACAAGGCGAAGCATTTTACGATCAGATTTCTGCTTTACATAAAGCTGTGCGTGGTTCTGCTCCTGATGCGGCATTATATTGGTTATGCAGAATGTTAGATGGTGGTTGTGATCCACGCTATTTGGGAAGACGCATTATTCGTATGGCAAGTGAAGATATAGGTCTTGCTGATACACGTGCACTGGATATTGCACTGAATGCCTGTGATGTGTATGAACGATTAGGTTCACCGGAAGGCGAATTGACGCTTGCACAAGCGATTGTTTATCTTTCTGTAGCGCCTAAAAGTAATGCGATTTATGTTGCATTTAATGAAGCAATGCAAGATGCCAAACAACAGGGTTCATTGGAAGTACCATTACACATTCGTAATGCACCTACCAAACTCATGAAAGATTTAGATTATGGAAAAGCGTATCGATATGCGCATGATGAGCCTGAAGCTTATGCAGCGGGTGAAAATTATTTTCCAAATGAATTAAAAGATCGTGTTTATTATAAGCCAACATCGCGTGGACTTGAGACTAAAATCAGCGAGAGATTAGCGTATTTTCGTGCGCTGGATAAAAAAAATAAAGATTAACGGCGTTGTTGCATAAATCAGGAGGTACGTCGTTGCGAGGCCGCTTCTCAGGCCGAAGCAATCCATCCATCATCATGAGATGGAATAACTTGCTGGCATCCCAAGCGAAGTCATTCTGTTCAGGATATTGCATTTGATAAATGCCTCAGTAGCCTGGTTTTCAAATGTAATTGCACGCAAATTACCACCAAAAACCTTCTTGAAGCGAAACATTGTTGTTTCAGGCAATATCTCACCATCACCAAAATCATTTGTGGTTAATACTGATGCGATGATTTCACCACTCGCCTCATCCACACCCAGATGCAGCTTGCGCCAGGTGCGGCGCTTGCCATATCCATGCTGCCTGACTTTCCACTCTCCCTCACCAAAAACCTTGAGCCCTGTGGAATCAAACACACCGTGAAGTGACTCATTCCTGTTTCCCTTCTGCAGTTTTATATCAAGCTTTTTTTGCCGCCTGCAAACCGTGCTGTAATCCGCAGCTTCAATCGGCAAATCAAGCAATGCAATCAGTGATTCAAAAGTAAGGCTTCCACGTTTTACCAATGCCTTGTTATAATCCCGCCAATTACGGATGCCGTCATTGCGAGGAGCGCTTTTTGCGACGCGGCAATATCTTTTCTTTCCGGACATGATCAATCCCTGATTGTGAAATGTATAAGAACCGGAAAGTTTAAGGATTTGCTTGCCGCTTGCAAGTGGCAAGCATCCGTAATCATTCCGCGCCATGCTTTCTCATCTGTCATTTCATCCATAAGGTATCGCCATGAAAAAATGTCCTGCCATTTATATAATGGCAAACAAAAAATATGGCACGCTGTACGCAGGCGTGACCAGTAATCTAATCAAGCGCATTTACCAGCATAAAAATGGTTTGACGCCAGGATTTACCCAACGATATGACTGCAAGCATCTCGTCTATTACGAATTGCATGAAGATATGGTTAATGCCATCGCGAGAGAAAAACAGATAAAGGCTGGATCGAGAAAAAAGAAAATCGCTCTTATTGAATCAATGAATCCAGACTGGCTGGATTTATATTGCTGCTTGTTCTTATAGCAGATGATGGGATGGATGGATTGCTTCGGCCTGAAAAGCGGCCTCGCAACGACGTACCTCCTGATTTATGCAACAACGCCAAGATTAACATTAAAACGCAAATTGACAACTGACTACCAATGTTATGTTTGTATTATTGATAATGGTAATTGTCCCATTGGTATCGGCTGGAAAACCTTGAAAGATGGCAGTGTTTGTAGTGAGAGAATTCTCGGAAAGCGTAGCGGTATTGATTGTTCCCTGATAAGGCCATTGCATGAGACCTATCATTTGAAATGTATTTTCAAAACAATAAATCGCTGGAGTATCTCCGAATGAGTAAGCTGCTTCAATAACGTTATTGGGTGGTAAAGTGATATTTGCAAAGGGTACTAGAGCAAATATCAGCAACTGTATTTTTTGCCTCATATCAACGCTTTTTCAATCGTCGGTCTTATAGACAACGTATTGTAATGACCCATCTCGCCATCTTGACTGACAGGTTGCAGTTTACCATTCATGACAAACGCCCAGGTTTGTTTGGATTCTGGGTAATTCGCGCCGTGTGTTGTCCAGTTTTCATCATTACCGCGACCGTGGTCGGTAGTCACAATGACCATGGTATTTTTATCCATGTGCATGGACTGTAATGTGTTGAATAAGCCATGTAGTGCGTCATCGTAATAATGCAGTAATTGATGATACTGATTTAGGTTTCCCGCGTGAGCTTCATCATCTGCATTCACCAATGCAATCCATAAAAATCGCGGTTGATATTTTTCCATGTAATGCAAGGCTTGAGCAAACGTATATTTGTCATAACGATGGAGTTTGTACTGGGGATGATGAATGTCTTGTTCATGATTGAGTGTAGCCATCACGGTATCAGCTTGTTTTGTGATGGGATCCATGACGGGAGTATTGCCTGCATTGGTATAAACTGTGCCTGGTTTTGTTTCTGTTACGTAATGAATTTCTGGCCATGATGAAAAAATAGCGACGTCTTTTTTTGCAAAATGATATTGAGTAATGAGTGTTTCAGGCAGTGTTTTAACTTGTATATAACCGCATTGATTATCGCGGCACGGTTGTATACTACCAGCCATTTGACCTTGATAAGAGGGTAGACCTAAGGGAACGGATGCAACTTCCATAGGGGCTTGACTGGTTGGTAAGCCATAAGTTGTTAATTTATCAGCATATTTTTCCCAGAGTTTAGAAAAATAGGGTTGGGTTTTATCCATATCCTGAAAGCGTACGCCATCTAAAGTGATGTAGATAACGTGTTGGATAGTGGGTTGGTTATCTGCATAAACGGGTGAAAAAAATAGAGTGGTGATTAAGAGCAGAAAGCCATTTCTTCTCATATTAGATTCCTTAAAACGTTATCGCAACATCCGTTAAAAATAATTGTATAACACTAAAAACAGTAGCAGCGACAGCGCCCGCTGCTGGTATGGTTAATATCCATGCCCAGACAATATTTTTTGCGACACCCCAGCGAACCGCACCAAATCCATTCAGCGAACCAACGCCGATAATTGCGCCAGTGACCGTATGTGTGGTTGATACAGGTATGCCTAATGAGGTTGCTAATGCGAGCGTGATAGCGCTTCCCGTATCCGAACAAAAACCCGAAGCAGGACGTAATTTTGTAATGCGCATACCCATGGTTTTTACCACTCGCCATCCACCAAATAAGGTTCCTAATGCAATGACAAAGTTGCATGAAATGACTACCCAAAATGGTATATAGAAGCGTCCGTCTATTAAGTGTGATGAAAACAGTAACATGGCAATGATACCCATGGTTTTTTGGGCGTCGTTACTACCATGACCCAAGCTAATGAAAGCGGAAGATAGAAATTGTAATTTGTGAAACCAGCCTTCAACTTTAGTCGGTGTGGAGTGAAAAAAAAGGCGGGCGATAATCATCATGAGTATCATGGCCATTATCATGCCTAATAAAGGTGAGATGACAATGGCAGAGAGGACTTTACAAATGCCTAGCCATTTTAACGGTTCAAGACCTGCGTGGGCTATGCTTGCTCCTAATAAACCGCCTATTAATGCATGCGATGAGCTAGAGGGTAATCCGTAATACCAAGTGAATATATTCCAGAAAATTGCACCTAATAATGCGGATAAAATTACATGAATGGTAATGACTTCAGGATTAACTAAACCTACGCCTATGGTGGTCGCAACGTGTACGCCAAAAAATAAAAAAGCGACAAAATTAAAAAAAGCTGCCCAAAGTACTGCCCAATGTGGTTTCAATAATCGAGTAGAAACCATGGCTGCAATAGAGTTGGCTGCATCATGAAAGCCGTTTAAAAAATCAAAAAATAAGGCAAGGCCAATCGTTACGATGACTAAAATCAGGGACAAATCCATATTAAGAATACTCGAGTACTATGCCTTTCAGGATATTCGCGACATCCTGGCAGCGATTAATCACTGATTTAGTATGGCTGTAGATTTCTTTCAGTTTGAAAAATTGCTTGAAATCGTTTTCTTCCTGAAATAATTTTTTCTCACCAGCGAGTACAACGAGATGGGCTTTGCTTTCTACATGGTCTATTTCGTTACAGTGTTTGAATATTTCTTCTGAGTGTTTCAGTGAATGTAAACAGTAAATCGACGATTTTAAATGATTGGTCGCTTCTGCACTTAAGCAAGATAACTGTATCAATTCATCTGGAACCTGTTTCAGTTGGTAAAAAGGCAAGCGTTGAGCAATACGGTTGATTAAATCGATAATGTCGTCGAGAGTGCTCGTTAACTCATGAATATCGTGTCTATCAAATGGGGTAATAAATGTTTTATGCAATAGTTGAAAATTAGTGTGAGCAATTTGATCAGCTTCTTCTTCGTGTTTGGCAATTTCATCAACATAATGTTGTTGATTATTTAAATCCTGTAACGAGTTAGAGAATTCAGTGGAGGCTAATACTAACTTATCCGCTGCTTGTTGAAATAGCTGAAAGAAACTTTCCTGGCGTGGTAATAAACGTTTTAACATAATTTACCTAGCGTTCCTGTCCAAACTTAAATGAATGCACATTCTAAGCGTGATACTTTGGAAATGCTACATCGAATTGTAATCCAATGCCATTTGCAGGGGAGGAAAGGGCGATGGCCGCATGATGGAGGGCGGCAATTTGACTGACAATAGCAAGGCCGAGACCGCTACCAGATGTTTTTGTGCCTAGTACGCGATAAAAACGTTCAAATACCCGTTCTCTCAGTTCTGTGGGGATGCCTGTTCCTGTATCGATGACACGGAGAATAGTTTGGGTATTCGTATCAATTATGCTCACTTTTACTTCTCCATGTTCTGGCGTATAACGTATGGCATTATCGACTACGTTACGTATTAATATGCCTAGCGCTGTATCATTGCCAAGTACCATGGAATCGGTAGGAGAAGGCAAGAGTTCAATGTCTATATTTTTTTCAAATGCATGCGGAGCAAGATAAGCAAGGATTTCAGCGGCTAGTTTATGTAAGTCTACTGGCTTGACATCCGCTAATACGTCTTCTTCACCTAAACGGCTTAACGTGAGTAATTGGGCAACTACATGCGAGCTGCGATTTACGCTTTCTATCACCTTATTTAATGCTTTGGTTCTATCCAATTCATTATCGGATTTTAATGCAACTTGTGCGTGGGTTTTTAAGGCAGCTAGCGGTGTGCGTAGTTCATGAGCTGCATCTGCTGAAAAGCGTTTGTTGCGTTCAAAAGCCAGTTTTAATCGAATGAATAACTGATTCAATTCACCTACCAGTGGTTTTATTTCCTGGGGAATTTTTGTCAATTGAACCGGCTCAAGATAAGTGGATGCACGGGATGAGATTTCAGTGGTAACGCGTGATACTGAACGCAAGGCAAAGCTGATGATAAACCAGACCAGGAGACCGAACACAGGGTAAGTAATTAATAATATATTTGCATTACTTCTTGCAATGTCGTCTGCTAATTCACGGCGTATGTTATATAACTCTGCGACAATAATCGTTGCTTGCATTTTTTTATCGTAGCTGCTGTATATGCGCCAATCATCGCCTTTTATTTCTTGATCACTAAATCCATTTGGCGCTTTTTTTAATGAGAGAGGTGTTTGACTAGGAGAGGATTGCATCATCAATTTGCCGGATTTGTCCCACACTTGAAATAAGAATTTTTGTTGGGTAGCTGTTTGCGTTGTGCGCAAATAATCGGATATTTCTGCATTGAGTTCTTTGCTCGAGGTTGCTGATTGTTTTAATATGCTGATCAGAGATGAAAGTCTGATTAATTGTCCATCCAGATAAGGCTGTATGACTTCAGAATCTAATATGTAATTACCAATTCCGTTAATGACAGATGCAAGTGTAATGCTCAGCAATAAACTGACTAATAGAAAATATTTGATCGATTTGATCATTGTTAGGGGTTACTTTTTTCTATCGTATAACCAATGCCGCGTACTGTGCGTATAAAATCCTGGCCAAAACGTTTACGAAGATTATGCACGTGAACCTCTAATGCATTGCTATCGACTTCTTCTCCCCATCCATATAAAGATTGAGTGAGGTGTTCGCGCGATAAAACGCGGCCAGCGTTTTCAAGCAGTACATGCAGCAAAGCAAATTCTCTGCGGGATAAACTCAAGGGTTCATTTTTATAAGAAACAGTATGAGAGGCAGGATCCAGTGTGATGTCGTTATGAACCAGTAGCGGTGCAGCACGGGAGGCAAATCGTCTTTGCAGCGCTCTTAAACGAGCTTGTAATTCATGAAGGTCAAATGGTTTAGTGAGGTAGTCGTCTGCGCCACTGTCTAATCCTTTGACACGATCTTCTATGGATTCACGCGCGGTTAAAATGAGTACAGGTGTGGTATCGCCACGCTCACGCATGTTTTGTACAACGGTAATGCCTGGCATTTTGGGGAGACCTAAATCGAGTACGACTAGATCAAATTTTTCAGTCTTTAAGGCTTGATCGGCTAACATTCCATCTTTTACCCAGTCAACGGTATAACCGTCCTGGATTAAGCCTTTACGCGTTCCTTCGCCTAATAATTCATCGTCTTCTACTAGAAGTATGCGCATCATTTTTCCTCTTAGATTGGTATTATAACTTTATCTTTTTTAGTGAAATAGTGCAATCTAGATACTCTTCCGTAATAAATGCAGTGGTTTAAAGAAATCGATTACTTTTTGATTGGTAATAAATGAAACATTGTACGGATGTTCAGCATACAGTTTGTCTACATCGATATTTTGTATTAAATGATCGATGGCATTAGCAATGCGTCCTAGCAATATCAATTTTACTTGCGGACGTTGTTTTAATAGAGAATCCAGTAATTCTTTTGTAAAAGGTTGAAAGGCACGCGCATCTTTGTGTGGCGGACTATTCATTTGTAGAACCGGTGTTGCATTTAATAATAAAAACCCATGCTGTATAAGATTCGTAAATAGCGCATCATTGGTTTGCACAAAAGATTGTTTGTTTAATGCAGCTATGGTTTCCTGACTGGAATGATTTTTATCGATTACACCTTCTGCAATGAGCAGCATTTTGAGGATATTTCTGAGCGAAGTAGCTCGATTTACTTTTTTGCTTAATCCACTTTCAGACCAAAGTTCATGGACGGATGCATCCCAGAATGCAAACCCATTAGCCGATTCCTTTCGAGGATAAGGAGATTCTCCAAACAAGACATAATTTACTTTATGTATAGGTAACGAAAATGCATTCAACGTTTTCTCTGGTCCGGGTAACCAATCGTTTGAGAGAGCAAGTTGTTTTAAATAATCCGTATTGATTTTGCTGATTCCTTTTTGCAGGCAGTCTTGCCATGAGGAATCTACCGCGCTTAGATCAAAGGGTTGCGTTGTCATTCTTTTTGCTTCCGGATATGATAACGAATTATTTTTAAAATTCGTCAATACACTATGGAAAAAAATCTTCTCGAAATACTAGCATGCCCTGTTTGCAAAGGGGAAATACTATACGATGCGGCCAATCAGGAATTGATTTGCCGGTTTGATAGGCTGGCTTATCCTGTTATTAATGATATTCCTGTGCTGTTGGAAGCTAGGGCAAGGCGCATGAGCTTGGAGGAAGAGGGGTAATTGTAGGGTGGATTAGGTGCGTTTTTTGCGCCGTAATCCACCGAACGATTGCTTTTTTAATTAACTTATAAAAAGAATTTATTGGTGGATTACGGCGCAAAAAGCGCACCTAATCCACCCTACAACTACCGCTTATTCCTCATTACCATTGTTGTCATTCTTACTATAAATATCCTCTCCTTCAAGCGCTGGCTTTTGAGCAGCACCTTCAGATTTGTTTCCATGTGGTCTTGAATGTCTGTGTCTAGGGTGGAAACGGCGTCTTGACCTTCTTGGGCCTCTATTCTCGTTGGTATTGCCTTCTGTGTTTTGCTGTATAGGTAATGCATCAGCAGTAGGAGGTGGTGGCGATGATATGGGTTCATTGGCTATAGGTGTAGCAACTGTTTTGACTGGTTGGTTCACCGGGTAAGATGGTTGTTCATGCATAACAGGTTGAGCAGTATCAGCACCTTGCATGCGTGGTTGTTGATGTGATTCATGCGAGTGTTGCGTATTACGTATTTCTCCCGTTTCTTGATGTTGATCACGAGATGGTCTTGTGTCTCTGGAGCGAAAATCCCTATCACGATTCTCATTGTTACGATAAGCAGGGTTTCCACTGCCACCACCAGGATAACGGTTTCTATGATCTCTACGTCCGCCGCGATGATGGCGAGGTCTATTATTATGATGCCTGGATTGAGGCGGTCTTGGTCGGCCGTGTCGTCTATAATCTTGTTGCCCTTCCTGTGAGGCAGCAGGTTCTGTTTTTTTATCAAATAACAGATTGAAAAATTTCTTTAATATGCCCGGGCCCCCTTTTTTGGGATGAGGTGGTGTAGCAGGCAATGCACCGCTTGCTGTTGCAGCTGGCATTTCTTCTATAGAGATATTTTTAACGGCAGGTTCTTGATGTGATTTTTGTGTAAGTGGCGCACTGGTTTGACTAGTCATTTCAGGTTTGATGGCGAGTTTATAGCTAGCCATCTTTTCATCTTTTTCGGACATATCCGACAAGCGAATACGTTCAACTTCATATTGAGGTGTAAGAAGATGTGAGCTTGGAACAACAATGACCGTCACTTCTTGACGTTTTTCAATATCGATAATGGCTTGACGTTTTTCATTGAGAATATAAGCTGCAATTTCAGTGGGTAATATGGCTCTTACTTGAGCGGTATTTTCTTTTAAGGCTTCTTCTTCAATGATGCGTATGATGGAAAGACCTAATGATTCAATACCACGTATGGTGCCTTGACCAACACAGCGCGGACAGGTAATACGGCTTGCTTCACCTAAAGAGGGTCTTAGCCTTTGCCGTGACATTTCTAGCAGTCCGAAACGGGATATGCGGCCAATTTGAACCCTGGCCCTATCCATGTCTAAGGATTTTCTGAGACGATCTTCGACTTCGCGTTGGTTGCGTATAGGTGTCATGTCTATGAAGTCTATGACGATTAATCCGCCTATGTCGCGTAAACGTAATTGTCTTGCGATTTCATTTGCGGCTTCTAGGTTGGTCATTAAAGCCGTTTCTTCTATGTCTCCACCTTTTGTGGATTTGGCGGAATTGATATCTATGGAAACGAGCGCTTCTGTATGATCGATGATGATGGATCCGCCAGATGGTAGGCGTACATCACGCTGGAACGCAGACTCGATCTGACTTTCAATCTGGAATCGTGTGAATAGCGGTGTAGGATCTTTGTAAAGTTTAACGCGATTCACAAAGTCTGGGCGGATTAGTTTAAGGTGATTTACTATCGCTTCGTACAAGTCTTGATTATCAATCAAGATTTCATCTATGTCTTTGCGCAAATAATCCCTAAGGGCGCGAATAACAGCATTGCCTTCTTGATAAATGAGGAAGGGGCCGGTTCTTTCGCTAGCGGCTTTTTGTACCACATTCCATAATCTCAACAGGATTTCCAAGTCCCATTGTAATTCTTCAGCAGACCTGCCGCCGCCTGCGGTACGGATAATTAATCCCATGCCTTCAGGTACTTGTAATGTATTTAATACACCATGCAATTCATCGCGTTCATCGCCATCAATGCGACGCGATACGCCGCCTGCACGTGGATTGTTAGGCATAAGAACAAGATAGCAACCTGGTAGTGTGATGAAAGTGGTGAGTGCCGCACCTTTGTTGCCTCTTTCTTCTTTCTCAACTTGCACGACCAACTCCTGGTCTTCTTCCAAGACTTCATGAATGGACGGACGTCTGCCAGTATCAACATAGTCTTTTTTGAAGCAGGAGCGAGCAATTTCTTTGAGAGGCAGAAAGCCGTGCCTATCTTCGCCGTAGTCAACAAACGCTGCTTCAAGACTAGGTTCGATACGGGTTATTTTGCCTTTGTAAATGTTGGATTGTTTTTGTTCGCGGGAGGTAGATTCAATAATTAAGTCGTAAAGAAATTGTCCAGTTGCCAGGGCAATCCGCAACTCTTGATCTTTATGAGTTGCGTTAATGAGCATTCTATTCATGTTTTCATCCAGTGTTATGTGCTTTGCTCACTAGGATGAGAGGCGACCATTTTTATAGATAGAGCATAACCTATTGATTATATTAGAGGTTTTTGGATAACCACTAAACCATTCCTACATATTGGCTTGATCATTGATCAAGCTCACAAAATTCGCTCTTTATCGCGCTAGGCGTAAACTATAAAAACGCTACACTCTTCATCCGTGCATAAGCACGTGTCATTCGAAAAGTTCTAAACTTTTTTTGTAATGGCTGTAAAATGGCAGCCATGATCGACCATTAAAGGTAAGGTGGATGTTACCAATAACTCTATTCCATATCAATTAAAACCAAGGCTTATCAGAATGAATCAAGCGCCAAAAGTAAAATCAAACGTACAACATTATCGAGTGCCGTTGGATAATGCAGGCCAAAGAATAGATAATTTTTTGATCACGCGTTTAAAAGGCATGCCTAAATCCCGTATTTATCGACTATTACGCAAGGGCGAAGTTCGCGTCAATAAGAAGAGAATTGATGCATCTTATCGACTATGCGAAGGAGATGACGTTAGATTACCCCCTGTATTTTTGGAAGAAAAAGCGAAACAGATTCCCCCCAGTAAAACCACAGAAGCTTTATTGGCCAGCAGAATATTATATGAAGATGAGAATTTGCTGGTGATTAATAAGCCATCGGGTATGTCGGTACATTTAGGGAGTACGGTTAGAGTCGGTGTCATTGAGGCATTACGGCATATGTATCCTCATTGTCCCGGTATGGAATTAGCCCATCGGCTAGATTCTGAGACATCGGGTTGTTTAGTGATAGCCAAGAAAAAACGAATCTTGCGCGAGCTGCATGCTCTCTTGCGAGAAGGTCAAATGAAAAAAATTTACTGGGCGTTGACGCTGGGTAAATGGAAAGATTCTGAATTGCGAGTCGATCTTCCTCTGCATAAAGATTATCAAGACGGTGGCAAGCATGTAGTTGAAGTGAGTGATGAAGGTAAATCGGCGCTAACCATTTTCCGTACCATTCAATCATATAAGCGTGAAGCCGCGTTGATGGAAGTGGCCTTGCATACTGGTCGTACGCATCAAATCCGTGTTCATGCACAATATCGCGGGCATCCTATAGCAGGTGATGATCGTTACGGTGATACGGAATTTAATAAATTTGTGCGTCAGTTAGGATTAAAACGTATGTTTTTGCATGCGCGATCTATTGATTTTACTTTGCCTTCTTTAGGACAGCGTATTAAAGTGGAGGCGCCATTGGATACAGAATTGGAAGCTATCATCAAAGTATTTAAAGCGAGGTGTGCATGAGTGATGAGGGAGAACAATTAGACGTGAGTAAGCAATCAGTAAAAATCTCACAACGGGGTATTTATCTTTTACCTAATCTTTTAACGACGGCGGCATTGTTTGCTGGTTTCTACGCGATAGTTGCTGCAATGAAAGGATATTTTGAAGTAGCAGCGATTGCGATATTTGTTGCGATGATAGCAGATGGTCTGGATGGTAGAGTAGCGCGATTAACGCAAACGACCAGTGAGTTTGGTGCAGAATACGATAGCTTGTCAGACATGGTAGCCTTTGGCATTGCACCGGCATTAGTCATTTATAGCTGGTCACTTTCTCAGTTAGGAAAACTGGGTTGGCTTGCTGCATTTTTATATACTGCAGCAACAGCTTTGCGTTTAGCGCGATTTAATACGCAAGTCAGTGATAAGCAATATTTTCAAGGATTATCGTCTACGGCTGCTGCAGGCATGATGGCAAGTACTATCTGGTTAGGCGTAGGTTATGAAATAAGCGGCAAGATCATTGCGATTCTGCTTGCCTCACTCACGATTATTGTCGCTGCGTTGATGGTGAGCGGTATTCGTTATTCCAGTTTTAAATCCGTCGATTTTAAAGGGAAAGTTCCTTTTATTACGGTAGTGCTTGCAGTCTTTATGCTTGCTGCTGTTGCTTATGAACCTGCTGAAGTGTTATTCGCTGTTTTTATGGCTTATACCATTTCAGGACCGCTGATGACGTTATGGCAATTGCGTAAAATGCGCAAACAGCGGTTAAGTGAGCATAGACATTCGCGCGTATAACCATTCTTCCTAAGTGATTGATATATATCAATATATATTTGATTGATTTGACAAAAATCTAAACGTATAATGCACAAAATTATTTCATTACTATAAAAATAATACATAAAAACATCAATAACACATAGGAATTACCATGAGCTTTCGCAAAAATATTTCATCTGTTGAAGCAGAAAATTTTTTAAAGAACTTGAATTCTATTATGCAAGAGAATTGGTTATCTAAAAATTCTATAGCAGATAAGATGTATCCAGTGACTCAGAATGGACGTTACGCAAGTAGCAGTAACAGGGCGAATTTTGGTATTAATCTTAAAAAAATTGCGGATGGAACGCCACCTACTTTGAATTTTGTGAATAAAGTTGCTACTGCACTGGGATATTCAACAGAATTACTGTTGGCAGATTCTCATCCCATGCAATTCAATAAGGCAGGAATGGATTTTGTAGACGAAGCCATTCGAAAGGGATACACGATACAAAAACTTTCCACGAAAACGGGTATTCCTGAAGGTGATCTTGCAAGAATAATTAATAGAGGAATAGATAAATTTAATGCAGATCAAATTAGCAGGTTGCTGGAAAAAAATTTTAAATTACCAACATTGATTCCTTTCGCGCCTAGGGAAATTGATATCATATCACTTGTTACGAAATATGCGCCTATTCAACCTGTAAACGCTGGTGAAGCCACTCTCAACTGGGTCTATCAACGAAAGGCTATTTCACTAACCGCGTTTTATCAGGGAATAAATATAAATCATCTTAGCCAAAAAACAGGGCTCACAACTTACTACCTTGAGGAAAATATTTTATGGAAAACTGTATCTAGTAGAAAAGTTGCGAATCTTTTAATTCCTACTGAAGATGTACGGATTGTTTTATCAGTACTTGGCCTTGATAAAATTAGCCAACAAAATTTAATCTTGATGGGTAAATATTCTTTAACCAGTGATCAATTGAATGAATTAATTGAATGAATTAATTGAATGTGAAAAATTATTTAAGGATTATGCTAAAAAAATAGCAACACAAAAATCGGGTATTGCTGCGATGACAGGCGAAGATATATATCAATTTTATCTTGGCCTGAAACACCAATTTCATTCTGCAGGCACTGCATTCAGTGATGCCATTCCACAAGTCATTAAAAATATAGGCTGGGGAAAATTCGTTGCAATTACCTCTGTATTTTTAACTTCACTAATAAAATCCATTCCTGTTGCAGCGGCTGAAATCGTTGCTGATTTTGGTATTGAAAAGCTAGATCAGCATGCCCATGAGACAGAAGATTTAATGAATAAATTGCTTAGTACTTTTTCTAGCAGTATCTTGAAATTAATGTTACTGGTGCCAAAAGGTCTTGGTGCTGCAATCACCACTCCATTTCCTGAACGTTCTAATGCTTTCATCGCATCATTACAATTGCCAGTGAATATGGTAGCCAATTTTATTGAAGCAGAAGGTTATAATGAAGCGATACTGAATGATTGGAAAGAAATGGCTGAGATTATTTCTAATCTAATGCAAATTAATAATATAGATAATTCCAACATAGACATTAACCAAGGCAATACGGCTAGCTCTAATGTAAATAATAATAGTAGCAATGCATCAAACCAAACAAGTAACGATCAGCATGGTCATGCCAGTTCAAGTGCTGATTATCAGAGTCATGACAACAGCACATCTTCTTATTCTGGTAATGAGAGTAAGAATAACAACGTTGCTTCAAATTTTTCGAATGAAGTTACAGCCGATGTGAGTGGTCATCAACAGGATGATACAAATGATTGCTATGGCACACGAGCTTCTTTTAATCTCAACTTTAATCACAATGGTCAGCATTATAATTTTAATGCAAGTGAAGGGTTAGAAATTAATATTAGTAATAAATCTACTGGTGTGGTCAGTACGCAATGCTATGGTGGAAGGTGTCTTGTTGATATCAAATTAGACCATAATACATACACAAGCATTAGTGTGCCCTATAAAACGAATAGTTATAATAATGCTTCCAACAAAGAACGCATGCAAGAGCATTTAAATAATTTAAACACCAGCCGTCAAAATGTTAACAATGCTTTTTCATCTACACGAGTGAAAGATTATTCATCTTTTACCAATCAGACACGTCAGACTCATTACACTGATACGGCGGATGAAGCGAATTGGCGCAATACATTTAATAAAATGAATGTGAATTATCAACAAAGACCAGCACCAAAAAACAATGGTTGGTCTTCATTTTTTGGAAGTGATGGCCAAGGAGGAAGAGGTTATTGCGATCAGTTTGGAAATTGTAGCTCATCTAATTCTGATAATTGTCGCAGTGCTGGTTCTGGTGATAGATGTCGATCAAGATTATAAAATGAAAGGGGAGATGGTATGCAAAGATTAATTGAAACACCTAAAAATGATTTAGAAAAGCTTGAAAAATATTTGGCAGCACGATATAGCAGCTCACAAATGCCAGCAATAAATGAATTAGAGAAATTAAGCATAAAGAATGCTATTCAAAATATCCAATATCCTTATTCAATAAAAGATATTCAGGTTTACATTAATGAAGAAACCGCTAATTTGCTTTCCAGTTCTTCGCATCCTGTATTAAAGGAATGGGGAGAAAAATGTAAGCAAGTTTATATTGACCTTAGTTTAAATAAATTCATTGAACCTACATCGGGATTGGTTGTTGCAAAGCGAGGAGGCATTTCTTTCACAAATTATGGCATGTCCCTCTCTTTTGCTGGTAATGGCGTATGGAGTGTTTCAATAAGCCGTTGGGTTGCCTCGCCTGGATCGCAATGTATGCAAGGAAGTAGTTCTTTTAGCACTTATTTAGATGGCATGTTATATACAAATGGTTTTTTAAGCATGACTTCTTCTGCAATCAACCCGCCTAATCTATCCACATCCCCATTAAAATTATTATCTCCTTTGCATATTGCTGTTTTGTTAGATGATGTGCAATTGATGAAATATTTAATATCAAAAGATTTTAGGGTGGATGATGATCTCAATGATTGGCATTTGACGCCAATTGAATTTGCAGTCATGTTTGATAGATCAAATGCAATGGAATGTTTATTGCAAAATAATGCGATTAAAAATATCGATAAGGCATTAAAACTTGCTGTTGAAAAAGGCAGCTTTTCCCTTCTGGAAAAATTAACGGAATATGCCACGCTCACTCAGGAAGCGATAGATGCTGCCATGAATCGTGATAAGAATTTTTATTATTATCTTGAAGGAAAGCGCAAGAACGATGTGTTGGAAAAATTAAAAACACAAAATCCTCTTGTGGTATTACAATCTTTTTTAAATCAAACGGTCATGCCATTACCTTTGCCTTCCATCATTGACTTGATATGTGATTACCCTGAGGTAATCACAATGCCACTTTCAGGTGATACTGACAATAATCCTATTCTACATTGGGCAATCACCAGCAAGGATATCAAAAAAGTTGAAACGCTGTTGGTAGCCATTTTCCAGTCAGGATTTATGACCGGAAAGTCTGTCTTTGATGCTGAAAAGAAAAATGGAAAAGGCAAAACCATTCTTGATTTAGCACTAGAGCTAGGTAACGATGAAATCACCGCAGCAGTTTTATTATATGCGAATCCAAAACTGAGTGACGAGCAGAAATTGAAACTCGTTAAGTTTGATATTTATGGCATTGGTCAAAAACGCGAGGGCATTTCTCAGAAAATTACTCAGGCGCATGGTTATGCGATCAGTATACATGAGAATGTAAGCCGCGGTTTGGCTATGGGTATGATAGAGTTAAAGGAAGAAAACAACTATCTGCTTGAATGCCTTAAACGGCAACAATTACAAATTGAAGAACAAAATGAGCAGTTATATATGCTTAAACAAGTCACTATGCAAATGTATCAATATCTCAGTCTGGATAACAGAGTACAAAATAATCATCCTCCATTTGTATTGCAGCAGCCACTGCTATCTCAAGAAGAAATCATCCTTGATGGCAATGCTAATGTGCAAGAAGTGGTAGAGCCAATACCAATTCCTGAAGTGAATAATCATAATGGATTTTTTGGCAGAGCTAGTAGATGATAATGGTAACTACACATCTAATTGTTCGGGTTTGAGATATTCCCTGGCATATTCTAAATATAATTTTTCATTGATGAATAAATCATAAAGATCGGGATCGATGTGTCCTGCTTTTTTCATTTCATTCATTAATCCCAATACTTCTTTTAATGTTTTTGCTGTTTTATAAGGCCTGTCTGCTGAGGTTAATGCTTCAAACACATCGGCAATGGCAACGATGCGCGCCTGAATGCTCAGTTTATCTTTGGTTATACCGTTAGGATAACCATTGCCGTCTACACGTTCATGATGACTTCCGGCAATGGTTGGAACATTTTTCAGGTGTTCGGGATAAGGCAGCGATGATAACATGGTGTGTGTAATTTTAACGTGGTTTTGAATGATTTGTCGTTCAGCATCGTTTAACGTACCTCTGGCAATACTGAGATTCATGATGTCTTCTTCTGATAATAAGGGTTTGGTTTCTTTACCATTAAAATACGTATTTTTAGTGCCGATTTCACGAATTTTATTTTTATCTGCTTCCGATATAAATTCACCACCTGTGTTTGCAAGATTAAGATAAGCTTGTGATTCATTCAGCGAATCAATTTTATCGGCATATTCCAATTCCAATTTTTGTTTATTTGCCGGATCAGCTGTTAGGAGTTTTTGTAGATAAGCAATTTTGGTATCGCGTTTTATAATTTCAAATCGTTCGTTAATCACTTCTATACGATCGGTTAATGCTTCCAGTTTGGTTGCTTTATCCATGACGTATTCTGGTGTTACAATTTTTCCGCAATCATGTAACCAAGCTGCAATGCTTAATTCTTCCAATTCATCACGTGATAAATGAATGTCTTTAAGCGGGCCTGCTGTCGCGTGATTCATGGCATCTGCTATCATGGTGGTTAATACGGGAACGCGTTTGCAGTGATTACTGGTATAGTGACTTTTTTCGTCTATGGCTTTCGCGATTAATTGCAAAAACGCTTCAAATAATTTTTTTTGCGCGAGAATAAGTTTTTCTTTAGTTAAAGTAATCGCTGCTTGCGATGCAAGTGATTCTGCGACAAGCACGCGTTCTTCTCCGAACGGAATAACTTGTCCTGTGTCATCATCAATGGCATTAATCAATTGTAATACACCAATGCGAGTATTTTCATGATCGCGCAGTGGAATCGTTAAGAATGACTTTGAACGATAACCCAATCTAGCATCTGAACTTTTAGCACCGGTAAAATCAAATCCCTGGTGATGATAAGCATCTTCAATGTTTACGGATTTATTTTGATGATAACAATAAGCTGCTACCGTTTTTAAATTAGGTTCGCCATTTATATATAATGGTATAGAAGGTAGTGATAATTTGGTTTCAACCACATCAGATGGCATGATGTTTAGAGTCTTGTTTGCAATAATAGCAAAGCGCAATTCAATTTCATTTTCAACGAGGTAAAGCGTGCCGCCATCCGCATGGGTTAATTCCATGGCGCTGGATAAGATGAGTTTTAATAATCGAGTTGGATCTTTTTCGGCAGACAGCGCGACTCCAATTTGGCTTAACATCACAATGAGTTCTGCGTATTTATCTTTAGTTTCAACCATGTAGGCTATACTCCTTACTTTGTATATTAAAAGTATAGTGCTTATTTGAAAAAAGTGGTTTAGGGAAAGGTGATTAATTCCCTTTCACCTGACGCATTCCATATCAATACACTGCCTTGTTCATGCCAAGCGCCTAATACAATTCTCGTTGAACATGTCTCATCTCGTGTAAAAGTATGCGTGCCAAGTCTATGTGTATGACCATGAATTAACGTCGTGACTGCATGTTTTTGCATGATGCGTGATACTTCTTTTTCAGTGACATCCATGATTTCATAAGCTGTGGTCGCTGTGTGTTGCATGCTTTTTTGTCGTAAATGATGAGCGATTCTTAGTCGAATGTTAATCGGCAATGATAGAAATATTGTTTTTAAAAATGGGTTACGCATGATTTTTCTCGCACGAATATAAGCAATATCGCTAGTGCAAAGCGTATCGCCGTGCATGATTAGAACAGACTTTCCGTATAAATTTAGTTTGGTTTCATCGGGTAATAATTGACAACCTGTGGCCTCTATAAAACGTTTACTGATTAAAAAATCACGATTACCATGCAAAAAATAAATGGGAATACCTGTTTGCGTTGCAGTTTTTAAAGCAGCAATGATGTCGTGATGATAGGGAATATCATGATCATCTCCAATCCAGGTTTCAAATAAATCACCTAAAATATACAAGGTATCAGAGGGTTTAAGGTCGCTTAAAAATTGTAGAAATAGGCGAGTGATGTCAGGGCTATCTTGGTCTAAATGTAGATCAGATATGAATAATGTTCTTGATGATTGACTCATAACACCTTGTTTAATATTAAGTTTATTTAAAGATGCTCCATGAACTATACTTCTTTTAAAGAAGGAGGTGTGTCATGACCTTATTAATTCGCCAAACTTCTTTACTGTTATGGCATGAGGTGGTTAAGACGGCAGAAGGCCGTTGTTCCATTACATTAAATGATGATATTGAATCGTATCTTATCTCACTGCTTATGCGTTATTCAAATAAACCGGAAGTTGCCCAGCAAATTTTTGCGCATGATTATTTACAAGCTTTACAACAACGGAATCAATTACGCAGTACTTCTTTGCAACAAGTAGGTGATCAATGTTTGCTTTATGCAGGCTTATTTCCGGGGCAGGCTGAAAAGCGTCATGTAAATATTACGTATTTTGTTGATATGGGTCGTGCTGCTTATGCCGCGATTTCAAAGACGGCAAACGATTTTTACTGGATATTAGCGGTGGAATTTGTTGCATTAATGGATGTATTACAGTCCATACCGGAAGCACCTGTCTTACTACCATTAGAAGCGTATGAACAATGGGAGAAACTGGGTAGTAGGCGTGCCTTGCAAATCTTGCAATCTTACTCGAAAGGATTGCCCATACGAAAGTAACCCTCTAAAATGTTCTGACTCATGATTATTACTGGAGTTACGATCAATGCGATTAATACTGCTCGGTTGTCCGGGTGCAGGTAAGGGTACACAAGCCACATTCATCACTGAAAAATATCATATCCCACAAATTTCTACAGGGGATATTCTACGCAGCGCCATTCGTGAAGGCAGTGAATTAGGTAAAGAAGTTAAAGCTATTGTTGAAGGTGGTCATCTTGTTCCTGATGAGATGGTGATAGCACTGGTTCAGCAACGCATTAAACAACCGGATGCAGCACACGGTTTTTTACTCGATGGATTTCCGCGAACCGTTCATCAGGCAGAAGCATTGCAAACACTGACTCCTATTGATTACGTGATTGATATTGATGTACCTGAAGAAGAAATTATTAGACGGTTAAGTGGTAGACGTATTCACCCCGCATCCGGACGCATTTACCATGTTTTATATAATCCTCCTAAAGAGGCCGATCGTGATGATATAACCGGAGAGCTATTAATACAGCGACCAGATGATAGTGAAGAAACGGTACGTAAGCGTTTGCAGGTTTATCAAACGCAAACCAGTCCACTACGCAATTATTATCAACATTTCAAAACGACTGACGGCGTAAAAATGCCGTATTATTTAAAAATTGATGGTACGGGTTCCGTACAAGACATTAAAAAGACTATTTTTTCTATTCTGGATAAGGAAGCAGTCATATGAAAAAGATCTCGTTATTTCTGATTAGTCTCGCTATTTTAGTGGTATCGAATGTGTATGCCGCCATATCGCCGGTAGGATATTGGAAAACGATTGATGATGTAACCGGTAAACCCAAATCCATTTTGCATATTTTCCAAAATGGGAATGCACTGTATGGTCAAATAGTGAAAATATTTCCACGTCCTGGTTACGATCAAAATGAATTATGCACGGCGTGCAAAGGCGCAAGACATAATCAACGTATTGTTGGTATGGTTATCATGGAAGGATTAAAACAAAGCGCAAAGAATCCTAATGAATGGAATGATGGTCAAATACTGGATCCGTTGAATGGAAAATCGTATGGTTGCATGATTACAGTGATGAATGATGGCAAGACGCTCAATGTAAGAGGGTTTATAGGGTTTTCACTGTTTGGACGAACACAGACCTGGATACGCGTTGCCAAATAAGGGAATATGATGGCACAAGATGCAATTCATTATGATTCTAATGCTAGACAATTACTGTGCCGCGGTGATTGGAATCTCATTCATCTTACCCATTTGCAGTCCAATCTAACCGCCATTTCATTACCCACTTCAGGTGATATTACTGTTAATGGCGAAGCGATAGACAAAATTGATAGTGCAGGTGCATGGCTACTTATTCAGTTACAAGATAAGTTAAAACAAAATGGCGTGCGTGTTAAACGCATTCATTTTTCTGAACAAGCCGATAAACTTCTCTCCATCATTAATGAAAAATTGGCTGATCATACCGAGCCTCCCGTAACAAAAAAGCCAGGGTTTCTCGCAGTGCTTGGTTGCAATACGTTAGTGCAATTAAAAGGGTTGCAAGGCTATCTTGCGTTTATAGGGCAATTAACGTTTGAACTGATGCGTCTTATCGCTCATCCTTCACATTGGCGGTGGAACTCTTTAGCGTCGGTATTGTATAGAACGGGGTATCAAGCCTTACCCATCATCGCATTATTGTCATTTTTAATTGGTGTTGTTCTAACGTATCAAATGGGGTTGCAGTTACGAAATTATGGAGCCAATATTTTTATTGTGGATTTGTTAGGTCTTTCAGTGCTCCGAGAGTTTGGATCATTAATTACGGCGATTATGGTATCCGGTAGAACAGGCTCAGCTTTTACAGCATCGATTGGCATGATGAAGCTGAATCAAGAAATAGATGCGTTGAATACCTTAGGTGTTACACCTGCTGAACTATTGTTAATACCGCGTATTATAGGTTTGTTTATTGCACTACCTTTATTAACCATGTGGGCAGATATTTTTGGAGTAGTAGGCGGGATGATAGCATCAGATGCCATGTTAGGCATTTCCTGGCATGATTTCTTACATCGATTTTCGCAAGCGATACCTATGCGTGCATTACTCATAGGTATAGGTAAAGCACCGGTGTTTGCACTCATCATAGCAAGTGTGGGTTGTTATCAAGGTATGCAAGTGAAAAATAGCGCTGAAAGTGTAGGGCAGAATACGACTAGAAGTGTAGTGCTTGCTATCTTCTTTATTATTGTTGCAGATGCCATCTTCTCCGTTATTTTTAGCAAGATGAAACTATGATGCAAAATGACAATATTATCGACATTAAAAATCTGACTACTCAATTAGGCGATACCATTATTCTTCAAGACTTAAATCTTTCCATTAAGCGTGGTGAAGTGTTAGGAATAGTAGGCGGTAGTGGTAGCGGTAAGACCACATTGATGCGAGCCATATTATCGTTGACTAAAGCTACTTCTGGATCCATTCGCGTATTTGGTCATGAGATAACAACGGCTACACCAGAGACATTATTGAAAATTCAGAAACGCTGGGGTGTGTTATTTCAATCAAACGCATTGTTTAGTTCGCTGACCTTGCTGGAAAATGTGATTTTTCCCTTGAAAGAGCATACCCAGCTTGGTCTAACCGATTTACAAGATCTTGCCTTGCTTAAAATTTTAATGGCAGGGTTGCCAGCTGATGCCGCTTCAAAATTTCCTGCTGAATTAAGCGGTGGTATGCAAAAACGTGGTGGATTAGCGAGAGCAATTGTGCTTGATCCCGAGCTTATTTTTTTGGATGAACCGACAGCAGGACTTGATCCAGAAACGGCAGCGGGTTTTGATGATTTGATACTAAACTTGCAGAGTACCATGGGTTTGACTATTGTAATGGTAACACATGATCTTGATAGTTTATGGAAAGTGACAAATCGGGTTGCTTTTTTAGGCAATAAAAAGGTGATCAGTGTCGATAGCATGCCGGCACTGGTAAAAAATTCTGATCCATTGATACAAGCATTTTTTGGCGGATCTCGGGGCAGGGCAGCAGAACAAGGATATCATCATGGATACTAATGTTAACTATACATTAGTTGGTGCATTTGTTATTGGAATCACAGCTGCTATTGTATTAGCTATCATTTGGCTATCATCTGGTCTTTCTGTTCAGCCCTATTCAAATTATATTATTTATAGTCAAGAATCGGTTTCGGGATTAAGTGTGGATGCACCGGTTGAATATAATGGTGTGAATGTAGGTGCGGTGAAGAGTATAGAATTAAAGCCTACCGATCCTCATTTAGTAAAAGTTATATTGCGTATTCATTCTTCTACACCGATTACTAAAAATACAGTCGCAACATTAACGAGTAGAGGGATTACGGGCGTCGCATTCATTGCATTAAAAGATACAGGAGCCGATTTAACGCCATTAACGGCTGAACCCGGTCAAGACTATCCTGTTATACCAACAGCGCCTTCTATTTTTCTGCGGCTGGATACAGCCTTGACTAAGCTTACTAAAAACTTTGAAAGCATTGCAGATTCCATTCATGGATTATTAGATAAAGAAAATTTGCAATCGATAAAAAATACATTGTCGCAGCTTGATCGTGTGACGGGAACGCTTGCGAATAATAGTCAAAAAATAAATGCCATATTAGTGAATACGACACATGCTACTGAACAACTGACACCATTAATGAAAACATTAAGTAATCAAACATTGCCAGTGACGTATCAATTACTTTCTAATTTAAATGATGCGACACGTACGTTAAGTGACGTTGCTCTACAGTTAAAACAAAATCCATCCATATTGATTCGTGGTGTAGCGAAAGCGCCACTAGGGCCTGGTGAAAGAAAATGAGAAATGATATGAAATGGATACGCGGATTTTTATTATTGGTTAGCATAGGTTTTTTAACGGGATGCTTATCGCCGGTTAAAATGGATTCTGCAAATAAATATGTTATTAATAAAATGCCTTGTTTTGTCCCCACTAAAAAAACACGTCCCATTATATTGTTGGTATCTAAGCCTGAAACAAAAGCAGTCTACAATACAACGCAAATGGCTTATACGATTAAACCGTATCAAATTGCTTATTACAGTTTGAATCAATGGGCAGAAACACCAGATGAAATGTTACAACCACTCTTGGTACAGACCATGCAAAAAACGCATCATTATAAAGCAGTAGTCACGCCGCCTTATAATGGGTTGTATGATTATGAATTGGATACGGAAATTGTATCGTTACTGCAAGATTATACTTGCCGCATACCCGTATTAAGAATGAACGTGCGCGCACAAATCATTAAAATGTCGACGAATAGGGTGATAGCAACAAGAGACTTCTCTGTCATTCAACCCTTACCACAGCGTTCACCTTACGGCGGCGTCCTCGCCGCAAATGCGGCCACCGTGCAGATTTTGGGGAAGGTGGCAAGATTTAGCAACAAATGGATGTAGGTTGGGTTAGGCGCTTTTTGCCGTAACCCAACAATAAATAACAAGAAATATTGTTGGGTTACGGCAAAAAGCGCCTAACCCAACCTACACCTGCATAATCATTGGACATCATTTGGGTTTTGATACATAATACGCGCCATAAATTATTATTATTGGCGGTATAAAACGAATGAGTCTGAATCGATCCTTCACACAAAATTGCGAAACGATTATTAGAACCATGGCATGGTTTGATCTTCCTTTTAATAAGATTGAGCAAGTCTTTTTATCGATAGAAAAAGATACAAACACTAAGCTTACCGTTAAATCATTAGGCACAATAAAAGCGAGTGTTACGGTATCAGATCATACTAAACGCAACGTTAGTGTTTCTCATTATTTGGATAAAGTTCTAATCCCTCGCATTAAGGAGTTAGCAGCAACTGTAAAAGAAGATGACCAATTTTCTCGTTTTTTTCTCTCAAATGCACAATCAAAATTTCGAGGTTTGATTTCACTTTGTTTTTCTGGTGACTTGTCACAAAAAGCCTGGGCTGAAGTATGTGAATATCTCACTCAAGATGAAATATTATTTTATTGCACTACTTATTATCATTTAGGTGAATCGCTAGAAATCGCTGCAAGAGGAGCAAATTTACCGGCATTAGAGAGTTTGAGAAAAATATTTAAGAAATCGCTGCAAACCTCAACTCGTCAAACTCATGCACACGCAGGATTAGTTTTAGCTTTGCGGAGGCTTCCTCCATACATAAGAACTAATCTTCATATTAAGGCATATGAAACATTGTTGGATATGTGTTATGAATTATCGATTTTGATTGATTCTAATGGTAGTAAAACAGATTTATCGAATAGAAAATTTCTTTTTAAACAATATGGTTTGTTTGTATCTCATGAAGAAGAAACACCTTTGTTAGAAATCTTTCTTTATCTTTGCGAGCATTATATTTGTTTTAATGATCCATCAAATAGAAATGTGTGGGCATTAAAGAAAATAAATAATTATGTAAATTCCATAGGAAGTCCGGAAGATGTCAGGCAGTTTCAAAATGGGCTATTAGATTTGTTGAAGAAAGTTTGCGATCGTCTTGATACACTCCATGAAGATTGGAAGATATCTTCTTATTTGCATGTAAAACAAGTTCTAGAACAGATACTGGGAGAAAAGCGAAAAGAAATAATAGAGGTAACAGTAGAAGAAGTAAAAATAGAAGAGGTGATAGAAGAAAAAGAAATAGTAAAAACAGAAAACAATGAATCAGCGATTATTATTCCAGACGTTAAAAAAGAAGAAGAGATTATTCGGTTACTAGATGATGTCATCGAGGAAAGTAATATAGAAATTAATGCAAATAACAAAGAAGATTTTCTGCAACAACTGGAAAATAGATTACAAAACACAATATACACCCGAAAAAATATTCTCGATTTTTTCCATGAAATAAAAAATCCAACCGGTCAATATTCGTATATTCATGCACAAAACAATCCTAACTGGGATGGATTCCGTTTGTTTTTTAAACCTAATTACAATCCAGACGAAGAAAATTTCTGGCATACAGAAACGTATAAAAATGCAGTTAGACAATTAAAAGCCGCTTATCTTGGTTGTAAAGATGATGCTGATGTTGATGACAGAGAAGATGCCTTTATTGATTATCTTAGAGGAAATCCTTCTTTTCATCCTGGCACTACAACTGCAAGAGATCAATTAACTGAAATGCGATCGTTGAAAAAATAGGGTTATAGTGTCAGTTGGTTATGCAGTTTTTTGCATAACCAACTGACAATTTTTTCTTGTATACAGCCACGTTCTACCAGATAATCCTCACTCCCTTCAATAAATCCCCGGCGCATTCATTTTTTCTTCTAACCTCCCTCCATTTATTTGCGTCATACAAGGAATCGTGCATGCACCAACCACATGATAAGTTGGTTAAAAAACTTTTAGCTAGTCCCGATACTGCGCGGGAGATTTTAGAGCTGTATTTGCCTTCTAAGGTGCGTTCAATAGTGAATTTGAATAGACTGGAATTGCAGCGCGATTCATTCATTGATGACGAACATAGAGTGAACGCAGTCGATCTTTTGTATAAAACAACGATTGAAGGAGAGGATGGTTATATCTGGTTTTTGCTAGAGCATCAGCGCCAAAGTGATTTTTGGATGCCTGTTAGGTTATTTAAGTATATTTCCGTTATATGGGATCATATTAGAAAAACGTCTCAGTCTAAAAACATTCCATTGATTTACCCTGTCATCATTTATAATGGCGATTATCCTTGGCAGCATTCACTGAATTTAAGTGAATTAATTGAACCTGAAGCATCCAGAAAAATATTTCACCATTTATTTAATGAACCATTTTGTTTGATTGATCTTGCGACCATTCAGGATGAATTTTTAAGAAAAGAAGCACAAACTAAAGTGAAAGGCGTCGCGCTTTTGCTGACTTTGAAGCATGTTTTCGATAAAAAATTACAGGATTTTTTTGAGCATACACTGCTAAATGTTTTGAGAGAAGTTGATCAGTGTGGTGGTGGTGACGAAGTGCAACATATCATGTATTATTTGTTTAACGAGAATAAATTTCTTGATGCTGAACAAGTTAGTAAAATAGTAAAAAATAAATTTTCAGAAACTTTGGAGGATAAAATGCCAACAGTGTTTGAACAATACATTGAAATGGGTGTAAAAAAAGGCAGGAAAGAAGGCATAGAAAAAGGCATAGAGCAGGGCATAGAGCAGGGCATAGAGCAGGGCGTCATGCAAACGGTGATTAAAATGCTGAGAGAAAAAGGTTATCCAAATGTTGGCGCAGATTTTTTGGAGTTGTTACATAAAGCAACAGGCTTATCAATAGAAACAATAAGAAATTTAGGTAGCCATTCTTTTACTTAAGTTGGGTTAGCGTTTTTTGCGTAACCCAACACCATTATCTTAATTAGAACTGCTAGACGAATAACCACTATCTTCAGCGGGTTGAGTAGTAGTCGATTCACTGGAATCAGTGCTTTTATACTTCTCGGTCGTTGCTGTTTCTGCTGGCTGTTCAGATGTGCTGCTCGTGCTGGTATAACCACTTTCAACAGATTGATGGGTATTGTTATCTGTGCTGCCTGAACTACGGTATCCACTATCTTGTTGCACAGGCTGTACAACAGCTGGTCTTGAAGTATTGCTAGTATAATAGCCCCTATCATGTTTGTGATGATGAGGTTTGTTATAGTCACGGTTATAACCCGATGTGACGCTATCATAATAAGTGGTAGACGGACTGCTGTAATATTCAGATGTATAACTTTCTTCTATACAGCTAGCGAGCAAGAGTGTGCTTGTTAGCATCACGATTATCTTTATTATATTTTTCATAAGCGTTCTCTTTTTTAATTAACAAAATTTGCCATCAATAGAAACATGATAATAACCAGGGCGACCATTGACGGTTACAATCGCACGACGACAAACACCTTGATTAAAGAAGGTGATACCATTCCAATCCTGAAGAACGAGTTGTGTATAGCCATAATATCCATTACGACTGATGGTACGGCTGTTACCAGAAAACACTTCAACATTAATCGGTGAATTAGGAACAATTACGTAAACGGATTCATCGGAATAATTCAGCACGGTAATATTGGTTTCAGGAACTGCAAGTGCTTTCGTGAAAGCAGTATTGTTTGCGTTAACGTAATAATTGTCTGTGTTAACGTCAGGCGCTGCAAATGCCATTGAAGCAATAGCAAAGCTGACAAGCGCGGTTAAACGGATTAAGAAATTTTTCATAAACACCTCATGGTAGGATTATTTGGAAGAAATTATACCAATAAGTCAAAAACAGTCAAGTTTTTTGTCGGTAAAAGACCCCGATACTGCCAATCATTTGAACAATCTCAGCGTGATTGGTTTCACTGATTATTGCAAATAATTCACGGCGCAGTTCTCTATCATTCGTTTGAATGCGGATTTTAATGAGCTCATGATCATGCAAGGCTATGTCGATTTCCTTATGTACGGCTTCTGTTAACCCTTTGTTTCCAATCAAAATAATGGGTTTTAATGAGTGCGCTTTGGCTTTTAATTGCTGTCTGGTTTTAGGGGTGAGTGGCATGATTTTTACTTTATGAATGTTATTGGCGGGCAATTTATCAGAATTTCATTGCCCGCTCAAGCATGATGGCGCATACGTTATTCAAATTTAATTAATTTCTTTTTGGCTGATGCATGTCTTTCCCGCAATTCAATATCGATGTATTGATCGGTAATCGCACTGGAGCTGTGTCCTGCATCGTCTCTAACATGTTCTCTTGGACGTGTTTTAACATCTTCTGAAATACCCGTATGGCGTAACCAGTGAACGGTTGCAGGCATAATCATTTCTGCATCTTCTGTGAATCCATCTGCTTTTAATCGTTCTATGGTTTTATCAAAACAGTGTTGCACAATTTTACGAATGTGCCTTGTTCCTTCAATAGGGCCTTTACCTTGTGTTTTTAAAATGAGAGGTAAAGATTCGCCAGGTGAAGGTAGTTTTGATAGTCCTAGACTCATACGATAGCGTTTTAATGCGTCTAACATGGCGTTGCTAACACTGATATCACGTTCTTTGTTACCTTTGCCAACGGTTTTAAACCACCAGTTATTATCCATGTCTTTATAAAAATGCCCCATTTGTGGTATCCATCTACTGCTTGCTGCTAATTCTGAAATACGTAAATACATACCAAACAATGCATTCATGATAAAAAGCGTGCGTTCGTGTAAGTTAGGGTTTTCTTTCGCCATGAATTCAGCGGTTTCGATAATGTAAGACCATTGTAATTCAGATAAACGGCGTATCACTTTTTTGCCATGATGTTTACGCAAAAATTTACTTTTCTGACGTATCTGAGCAATCGGGTTTCCAAATGTATATTCTTCTTGTTCCAGATAATTAAAAAAACTACTTAAAATAGCGAAGATGGCTTGTAAGGCATTTTGTGAAAGTACATACGATTTAATGCTTGGAGCATCACCTTCTTTATGTGCTTTTTTACTAATGCCTGCAATAAAGGGTCGCCATTCAGTATTTGCTATACGTAAGCTATTTTTTTCATAAAAACGTGGTACATGTTTAATCCCAATCCAATTTTTAAGAGGTGATTGACAGAATTCTAAAAAACTTTCCATGTCATTTCTGCGCAAGTCTTTTAATGGTTTTGCCTGTATGAACCACGACCATTGCAATAGTCTTTCAACTTCTCGGCGGTAGGATTTAAAGGTTTCTGCACTGCCACGGTAAGCTTTTAAAAACCCACAACTACGAGAATAATCGGCAAGCACGTCATTCGCAGAAAGGGTATCAGGAAGACGAGATTTAACGTGCGGTGTTTGCATGGCGAGCGTTGTATCGAGATATTCTAATGCATCAAATAATGGTATGGGGGTATATTCGTGAGCCATGCGTTGTCCTTGTTTGGAACTAGGAACGATAACATTCTTCTACGGCCCCATCCAGCCCCACAAAAAGATTTCAATGATAACAAGAAACATCCCTAATATGAGTAAAGTAAAAAATAAAATTTCGGGATATTTTTTCAGGCTGAAATAAACGATCCAAGTGATGATGATAGCAAATGCCCAATAAAGAATACTGTAATAGGTGATAGCACTTACCTGATTAATATTGCCTGTGATATTGGCATGAAGCGGGCCAAGAATATCGAGTAGGGTGACGATAGTATAAACAACCGATAAAATGAGAATAATAATTAAATTAGAATTTTTTTTCCATTTCATTTGAGTATCCTTATTTTTTAAAATTAGGTTGCTGGATTACGCATTTGCATTAACCCAACAACCCGTTTTTTTATTGCAAGGTGCTTATCCAATGTCCAGGGACCAATGCCCAAGTGGTACACGTTCCGTCTGAAGTGGATGCAGTGCATGACCAGTACTCGCTGACCCATGCCACACCTTCTTGTCTATTTTCATATTTGCATATGGTATAGGAATCTTGCCATACATCACCTTCAAAATGCGCAGCTACGGTTGTACAGGTTCCTTTAGGCGCAGGTGTAACAATGTGTTTTTCGACGACTGTAGTGGTAGTAGTTGTTTGTGCAAGAGCATTGAATGAACCTAACAGTAAACAAATTCCAATGATTGATAAGCGAGAATACAACATATTTAATTCCTCCATGTTTTGTGTTTATTTATAATCTTATTATATCACTTAATTGAAGTGATAATTGTGCATCTAAACTTTATGCTGAAACAATGACTTAAAGCTAGTATCACCAAATGATGCGCAATCCTCAGCAATAAGGCCGGTAACTCCTATTACCGGCCTAATTATTTTTACGATGATGGCGGATTCAACTCGTCAATGCAACCACTCTAATTCTTATTATACACCTTTAGCCAACATGATAACTTCATCATGCGAATACAAATCCTTAATGACAGCAACTTCCTGTACTTTCAATACTTTCTCGTATAATGACTTAGCTGAATTATCGGTGCGGGTTGATACAAGAACAGCTTTTAAAATTGAATTTGAATCGGCAAGATAATCTTTAATATATTCGAGCGATTTCTTAATCAGCAACGTACCGATTCCCTTGCTTTGATGCTTTTCATGCACAGCTATTTGTTCAAGCTCAATAACAGATTCCTGTCTAAATCCGCTTTTTTGTATCCATTGAATATATCCAATAATCTTGTCTGTTTCGTCCCTTGCAACAAACATCATAATTCTTGGATATGCTGCAAAATTACAGCTTATCCATCTTACGGAATCCTTTTGTCTTGCAAATTGCTTAGCGTGCACTTTTGCAACAGCATGAATATCTTCCTCATGCATGGGTAAAATAATAATTGGCAAAGCATCCCCCGATAATCATTTCTGAAAAACCTCTCTGGGTGTTTTATAGCCCAGGGTTTTTCGCGGCCTATCATTTAATTTATCGGCTATTA
>Ga0207089_1003_pt1 | contig 99505 bp, 103 predicted proteins | sample Alteio_BWMinHeat_49_FD_153571 | JGI IMG/M metagenome (GOLD analysis project Ga0207089, IMG submission 153571) | Enriched cells from forest soil in Barre Woods Harvard Forest LTER site, Petersham, Massachusetts, United States -... | ecosystem: Environmental > Terrestrial > Soil > Temperate forest >...
AATGCGATTGGTATGGGTGTGGATATAGGAAATGTGCAGCAGAATTTTAGTGCTGTAGGTTCTACACCGACTGGTGTTGCAACCAATATGGCAATCAGTGGAAGTGGATTTTTTATTGTAAAAGATCCTTCTAGCGGTCAGTCAGTGTATTCGCGCAATGGTGCTTTTTCATTTAACTCTTCAAATCCTTATTTAATGCTTGGCACACAGCGTTTACAAGGTTTTCCTGCGGTGAATGGCAGTGTGTTATCCGGCGCTTCTCCGCAAGATTTGCTGATTGATACATCCCCAGTGCCAGCAGTTGCTACTACTGTTGTGACATCAACAGGTGTGAACTTAAATTCATTGCATGCAGTGCCAACAAATTCTCCGTTTAATCCTGCGGATTCGTCCACTTATAATTTATCTTCAAGCGTGACAGTTTATGATAGTTTGGGAAATCCGACCAATGTCAATATGTATTATGTGAAGACATCTACTGCTAATCAATGGTCGATGTATGCGGCGATTGGTAGCACTGTCTTAAACTCTGGCGGTACAACAATGACATTTAGTAATAGTGGTGCTTTGACAGCACCTAGCTCGCCCGTCAGCTTGAGTTTTTCACCAACAACAGGTGCTGCGTCACCGCAAACATTTACCGTCAACTTTGCCGGTACAACCCAAAACGGTGGAACAGATAGTAGTGGTAGCTTTTCACCGAATGGTTCGGTGCCAGGAACATTCAAACAAGTGACCATCGATAAAAATGGCCAAGTCTCTGCGCTTTACACGAATGGTACATCCGTCGTGCAAGGCCAAGTTGCTTTAGCTAATTTTGATAATCCGCAAGGATTAAATTATTTAGGCAATTCTCAATGGGCATCCACGGCGACAGCAGGTGCTCCACAAGTGACGGTCTCTAACAGCACGAATAACATTACACCGGGATCACTGGAAAATTCAAATGTGAATGTGGCAGATCAATTAGTTGGTTTGATCAATGCGCAAAACGCATTCCAAGCAGATGCGCAAGCAGAACAAGTATTTACACAAATTATGCAAACAGTAACAAAGCTTTAATCATGATGATTTTAAGGGAGGTACAATGTCATGGTAGATAAAGCGCTTTTTCTTGGTAGTAATGGTGCATCTGCATCGATGCATCAATTAGAAATTATTACTAATAATCTTGCGAATGTGAACACGACAGGATTTCGCGAAGATTATGAGTCAATGAAGCAATACCAAGTGAAAGACAATGGCGATCAAACTCGGACTTTTACCATGTCAGGTCAATCGTATTCTGATTTTAGACCGGGTCCAGTGATTAAAACGGGTCGCAGTTTGGACGTCGCAATTTCAGGGAAAGGTTTTATTGCGGTGCAATCTAAACAACAGGGAAAAGAAGGTTACACGCGTGCCGGAGATTTGCAACTTACAACGGATGGCTTTTTAACAACACGTGCAGGCGATATGGTGATGGGATCAAGCGGTCCAATTCAAATTCCCCAATCGCAGAATGTTGCTATTGGAGCAGATGGAACAATCTCCGCAGTTGTGAAAGGACAAACACTTCCAATCACCGTCGCTCGCATTAAGCTCACGAATCCGCCTATTACTAATTTACAAAAAGGAACGGATGGCTTGTTTTATATGACAGGTAGCGCAGGAGCAAGCAAACAAGATGACAAAATCAAATTAACACCGGGCGCAATCGAAGGTAGTAATGTCAATCCAGTGGAAACGTTAACGAGTTTGATCGAATTATCCAGACAATTCGAAATGCATACGAATTTGATGAAAAACATTCAAGACAATGCCACAAAAGCAAATGAATTATTGCAATTACCATAACTAGGAGGTTGCTGCGATGGATCTAGCACTTGCAATTGCTAAAACAGGATTAGAAGCTCAACATGAAAATATTGAGATTATCAGTAACAATTTAGCAAACGCGAATACCACCGCTTATAAAATGAGCCGTCCAACATTCCAAGATTTGCCCTATCAAGTGACAAAACTGCCTGGTTCACCAACATCACAAGAAACTAATTCAACCAGCGGTTTAGTCATGGGTACCGGTTCAAAACTTGTGAGCAACACTAAAGTCTATAGCGATGGTAATCCTGTTCCAACTGCAGGAGATTTAAATATCGCCATTCAAGGTCGCGGATTTTTTCAAGTTCAATTACCGAATGGCGGCGGATTTGCCTATACCCGTGCAGGTGAACTGGATCGTAATTTAACGGGACAAATAGTTGATAAAAACGGTTATGTTATTCAACCGCCGATTACCCTTCCACAGGGAACTTCGAGTATCACCATTACAACAGATGGGTTAGTGAGCGCGTTATTACCAGGCGCTGCACTGCCAACACAAGTCGGTCAATTGCAATTAGCAGATTTTATGAATCCGGATGGTTTGCAACCCATCGGAGGTAATTTGTATTTAGCTTCAACATCGAGTGGTCCTGAAACACTGGGTACGCCACAAGCCAATGGCTATGGAAAAATCGTGCAACATGCTTTGGAAAGTTCTAATGTGAATGTGGTAGATGAAATGGTGAATTTGATCGAAGCGCAGCGTGCATTTGAGGTGACATCGAAAGCGGTTTCGACCGTGGATAACATGATGGATTATTTGGAAAAACAAACGTAATGAAAATGCTATTATTACAAATTAGCAAGCTATTTTTAACAGTGATGTTGATTGTGAATATCACGGGATGTGATGGCGTGTTAGACAGTATGGATTTGAAAGATGAAACTGTGCTGCCGCCCGCATATCCGCTTGATCATCCACCGCCGCCGAAAACAAATGGTTCAATTTATCAATCCGGTTATGAGGTTTCCTTATTTCAAGATCATATCGCGAGTCGAATTGGCGATATCTTAACGGTGAGATTGGAAGAACAAACCACTGGCGAAAAACAAGCAGAATTGAAAGCCAACAAAACCAATTCTAATAATACCAACAATGGTACGAAGAATGATGCTAATGGCACATTGAAACCATATATCTTAGGCGGGGCGGTAAGTTCACTCATATTTAATACCGGTACCGACTTGGAATTTAATGGTAAAGGAACAACTGATGAATCTAACAAACTTCATGGTACAATTTCAGTAACAGTAACACGCGTCTTATCCAATAGTAACTTAGTGGTACAAGGTGAATCTTGGATCACGATTAATCAGGGAAGAGAATACGTGCGTTTAACTGGAATTGTGAGAAACGAAGATATTGAGCCAGGTAATATTGTTTCATCACAACGTATCGCCGATGCACGCATTAGTTACACAGGCAGCGGTCAAGTGGGTAACGCTTCTCGAGGCGGTATCATTACCCAACTCCTGTATAAGTTCTTCCCGTACTAACGTAACGTTTCTCTGGCTTGGAGTTAGTATGACAGACATGATGGATATTGGTATTAGCAGTTTACTTGCCATGCAATCTGCATTGAATGTCGCGAGTAATAATATTTCTAATGCGAGTGATTCAACTTACAGTCGACGTGAAATTACTCTTTCGGAAAGTCCAGATGATCGTGGTGTAACAGTGGCGGATGTTTCGCGTGTTGTGGATGCAAATGCGGTTCAATATTCGCAAGCAACCAACATGAATTATTCGCAATTAAGCACTTATTCAGCACAATTACAAAGTCTTGTTTCATTGCTGGGAGATAACACGTCTAGCATTGGAACACAAATTACTAACTCACTCGGCGCATTGCGTAATTTAGATAATAATCCTAGCAGTCAAGGATTGCGCACTGCATATCTCAATGCACTTAACACAGCTTCTCAATTGACACAAACCGTGAATGGGCAGATTACAACATCTTTGCAAAATACCAACCAATCTTTTACAACGGATGTCGGTGAAATTAATCAAATATTAAGTAACATTGCTAATATCAATAGCCAGATAGAACAAACTCAAGGACAAGATCAAAATAGCTTACTGGATCAGCGCGATGGTTTAGTGGATCAATTGTCTCAGTTTATGAATTTTACCACTCAAACAGATAGCAGAGGAGTGATGAATATCAGTTTGAGTAATGGCTTAAAAGTTGTGACAGGTGCTACTCCCGCTGCACTGACGACACTCACTGATCCAACGAATTCACAAAATTTATTGATTGGGTTGCAGAGGACAGGATCGCCTCCAATGGATTTAACTAAAATCATTACCAGCGGATCGATTGCGGGACTCTATCAGTATCGGCAAAATGCACAGCAAGCGCAGATTGGTTTGGGACGATTATCACTTGCATTAGCGCAATCTTTTAATGCACAGAATCAACTTGGTATTGATGCGAATGGAAATTTTGGCGGAGACATTTTCAACGATGTGAATTCGGCGACGGCAATCAATAGTCGCGAGTGGGCAAACCAAAATAATACCGGCAGCTCAGCGATGACAGTCAGTATCAATGATGTTACCCAGTTACAGCTCAGTGATTATCAACTCTCGATTGGTGCAGGTAATAGTTATGTTTTAAAACGAATGAGTGATAATACTGTTGTGAGCAGCGGTACGATTTCTGGAACGTTTCCACAAACCATTAGCGCTGATGGTTTTAGTATCGCAATTAATAGTGGTACCTTTAATTCAGGCGACACTTATACCATTTCTCCCACGAGCGGTGCGGCAAGCGCACTCAGTGTTGCTTTGACGGATCCTTCAAAATTAGCACTTGCGATGCCAGTTGCAACATCATCAAATGCTCAAAATGCCGGTAGTGGAGCATTAGACGTTACTGCGATCACTAATCCGAGTAATAGTTCATTTACCACTCCGAACCAATTAAATCCACCGATTAATGTAGTTTTTGATACAACAGGTACACATTATTCATTAATAAATGCAAATACATCAGCAGTCATCGAAGGACCTATTGCTTTCAATGCATCGACAGGTGTAGGCGCAAATATTTTTCCGACACCGGGGGGTTATGATCCAGGGTACCGAATTTCTATCACAGGAACTCCAAAGGGAAATGATTCGTTTAGCATTAGCTATAATTCAGCGAATAGTTCGGATTTTCGTAATGGAACATTGATGGAGAATCTATATACCAATCAAATCTTAGATAATAAGAAAACGAATTTTAATCAAGCCTATGATAACGTGACCACGCAAGTTTATACTCAAGCACAAAATGCGCAAAATCAAAGTAGTGTTGCTCAAAAACTTCATTCCGTTGCCACCACAGCACGTGATGATGAGTCTGGTGTGAGTTTGTTGGAAGAGTCAATGAATTTGCAACGTTATCAACAGGCTTATCAAGCCAGTGCGCAAATTATTCAAACAGCCAAAACAACTTTCGATGCATTATTAACAATGTTTAAATAGAGGGTCATTTTTATGATGCGCGTACCTACATTTGGCCAATTTCAAAATGAAGCAGATTTGATTGCGCAGCAATATGCTCAAATGGGTAAGCTTGAGCAACAGGCTAGTTCTGGTAAAAAACTGCTAAGTCCGTCAGATGATCCGGTATTGGCAAGTCAATTACAATCTATTCAAGATTACATTAATTCATTAAACACTTATACCGATAATGGTGCTCTTGCTGGTGCGCGGAATAAGTTATTTGATACTGCAAATACTCAACTGGTGTCGACATTGAGCGATATCCAAACGCAACTTAACAAAGCACGAAACGGAACAACGAATGCATCAGATCGCGCTGATATTGCAAAGACCCTGCAATCGGATTTGACAAAATTATTAGCGACTGCCAATACAACAGATCAAAATGGTCAATATATTTTTTCAGGATCAAATGCAAGTTCACCATCCTATGTTTTAGTTGGCAACTCTTATCAATATCAAGGCGGGCCAAATGTGACGAATATTGACATCGGTCCCAATGCAACTGCATTGTATAATGATATTGGCAGCCAAGTATTTGGCAATATTCCGACGGGTAATGGTACTTTCACAGTGAGTGCTTCAGGTTCAAATACCGGCACTGGAATTCTCTCAAATGGCACTGTTGTGAATAGTACTTCTTATGTTCCCGATACCTATACAATTTCTATTGTGACAAATAATGAAGGCGTACCAGGAATCAAAGTCGTAGGTGCTAGCAGCGGTCAGGTAATACCCGCATCTGGAGGTGATCCTCCAGCTTATAATCCAGGTACCTCAGGTCAAGACATTACATTTAATGGTTTAACAGTTAACTTATCTACAGGCGCAAGTCTTGGTGATTCTTTCACTGTTCAACCAAGCACAAAGCAAAATGCGTTTGATACGATACAAAATGCTATCAATACCATGCAAAATAGTTCATTAAGCACAACCAGTTTTCAACAACAAATGTCTGCAGTCAGTGCATCTGTTGCGCAAATTCTAAATCGAGTGACGGATTACCAGGCCCAGTCGGGTTCAAGAGAGCAAAATACAAATACTCAATTGACAGCTAATCAACAGACATTATCGGATCAAACAATAACCCAAAGTAACTTGGGAAATGCTGATATTACACAAGTATTTTCTAGTTTGATGCAACAATCAATTGCATTACAAGCGACGCAAGAAAGTTATTTGAAAATAGAACAGACATTAACGACTTTACTTCAAAATGCATAAGGTACGAACATGGGTGATGAGAAAATTTTGTCAAAAGAAGAAGTCGATGCGTTAGTCACGGCATCGAATGAAAATGGCGCGCAAGAAAATAATACTTGGGGTAATACGACTATTGATCGTAGTAAAGTTTTGACAAATATCACTGGTTTAATGATCGCTGAGTGTGAAAAAACGTTGTCGTCTTTTCTTCGAAAAAAATTATCGTTAACAGAAAAAGTATCGGAAAGTAAAAAAATATCAGAATATTTAGAAGCTAAAACTGAAAAACACGTTTACACATTATTTGAATTAATGCCAAATGAATGCTACGGCATGATTGTGCTTGATTTACCTTTATTACATCAGGCGATTTCGCTGCTTTATGGTGGTCAATATCTCAAAGGCGAACCTATTATAGAAAATCCAGGAAAAATTGGTTTGGTAGTTGCTGAAAAAATTGGTCAAATCATAATGGATGGCTTCACACAGGGATTGAAAGAATATGGGCAAACAGACAGCCATGTCGTAAAAACAATGACTCAACCTAATTTAAGTTCTAAGTTGAGTGTGGATGACCAAGTTCATATTGTAGAAATGAATTTAGTGATTGGTGAAACTGAATCGACCGTTACCTTGATGGCGGTTGAAGAATTTTTTAATCAATTTTTTACCGTGAATGTAGGTAAACTTGCAACTGCACTACCTGAGAAAGCCATAGATGCTCATGATTGGCGTTCAGTGATCGAAGCGCAAGTCGCTGACACTTGCGTGACTGTGCAGGCAATTTTACCCAATGTCTCAATCAAATTATCTGAATTAATGACATTAAAAAAAGGTGCGCTAATACCAATTGGTGATCCCACAATAGTGTATCTTAGTCTTAATGATTTGAAATTATTTCGAGCGACTGCGGGTCAAGCCAATTCAAAACGAGTAGCGAAAATATTAGGTGAAGTTTAGGAGGAAGTGACAATGACGAATTCCGCTTCAGATTTAGGTACTCCTGTCGATGAGACCGTTAAAACAGAAGAAAAAAAGGCGGAAGATACCGCAGGGGAAACTGCAGAAAAGCCTGCAGAAAAACCGATGGAAAAAACCGAAGAGTCAGTGAAGGCTGAAATTCCCGCGCCGGATTCACCTATTTCAGCACCTTCTGCTGGAACGCAATCAGTTGATAATAACGATGTCACATTATTCGACCCCAATAAAATGGGAATTTTGAATGATGTGAATATTGCGTTGTCGATAGAAATTGGCCGGTCTGAAATCAAAATTCGTGATTTACTTAATTTAACGAAAGGTTCTATTGTTGAATTAAACAAACTTTCAGGTGAACCAGTTGAAGTCTATGCAAATGGAAAAATGATTGCATTGGGTGAAATTATTACGGTGAATGGAAAATATTGTGTACGGTTATCTGCCTGTACTGACCTGCAAACAGGGGTGAAATCAAATGGAAAGTGAATATCTTCATTTTGGATTTAATCTGCTAATTGTTTTAGCATTTATGGTTGGATTAGCGTTTTTGCTAAAAAAAATTAAACAGGTTAAATATAGCGGAAATAATCATATTAAAATTATCAACGTTGTATCAGTCGGACCAAAAGAAAAAGTGATTTTGATGGAGGCTAACGGAACAACATTACTAATTGGCTCAACCGCAAATCAAATTACAACATTACATCGTTTTAATGAATTTGAATTGGAGCAAAAGATTGAAACGGAACCTGTTTTCAAAAAGGAAATGATGAAATTGATGGAGCAAGAGGGAACGTAAATCGATGTTCCTTGGGATGGCGATGAAAAAGAAATGGATTTTTTTAATTTTGTTATTTTTACCTTTCAGCAGCGCATTTGCTGAAGTTCAGTCTATTCCGTTGATAGTCGCAAAACATTCTGGTAATGCAGTTTCATATAACCTAAGTATCAAAATTCTAGCATTAATGACGATACTAACAGTCTTGCCAGCTTTGTTGATTACGATGTCAGCATTTACCCGAATTATCATTGTATTGTCGATTGTCAGACAGGCTATCGGAATTCCCAATGTTCCAAGTAATCAAATTCTCATAGGGTTGTCATTGATTATGACTCTGTTTGTGATGATGCCTGTTTTGCAAAAAATTAATGATGCCGGCATTCAACCTTACATGCAAGGCAAAATCAGTGAAGAAGTTGCGTTGACTAAATCGAGTGAATTTCTTAAAACTTTTATGTTGAAGCAGACCAGAAAAGTCGATCTTAAGATTTTTACAGATTTATCCAAAGAAAAACTACAAAGTGATGATAGCTCTTCCATGCTGGTTATCATGCCATCATATATCACCAGTGAATTGAAAACGGCATTTGAAATAGGATTTTTAATTTTGCTGCCATTTTTAATTATCGATTTAGTTATTGCCAGTATCCTAATGTCGATGGGTATGATGATGTTATCACCTATCGTGATCTCGTTGCCTTTTAAAATTTTATTCTTTGTTTTAGCTGATGGATGGGGGTTGATTATTCAAAGTTTGATCTTAAGTTTTCGTGCTTAAACGAGGTATGTATGAGTAATAAAATGCTTGTGACAATGAAAATGGATCAGCGGCTACAGATGAGCCAGCAATTAAGACAAGCTATTACATTATTGCAGTATACAACATTAGATTTAAAACAATTGGTACAACAATATATTGATACCAATCCAATGATAGAAGTTGAAGAGAGTGAAGAAACACTTAAGCCAGAGGAAACGGCTGAAGAAAATGACCCTTACGCAAGCAGTTACTCGGCAGATTGGCGGCATAAAAAAGCTTATTTTGAAGATGAAAATACGCTAGAAAACATAACTAAACCTAAAAATTTACGCGACCATTTGATTGATCAAACACTGCTTTGTCAATTCACCCAAGAAGAACAACTGATAGCAGAAGCGATTATTGATGCGATTGATGAGCAAGGGTTTTTATCTATTTTCATCGATGAAATTCATTCTCTGCTCAATTCAAAACAATCAGTTTCATTAGAGACGATGAAAAATGTATTAAAGACTATCCAAACATTCGATCCTTTAGGTGTTGCTTCGCATAATATTCGCGAGTGTTTGCTGATACAACTAAAACCATTTTATAATCAAGGTGAAGAATTTCAATTGGCTTATCAGATTGTCACCGATTTTTATCAAGAATTTTGTGATCATGATACGAAGGGCATTTTAAAAAATCTTAAAATCACTAAAGAACAATTGGTAAAAGCAAATGACGTCATTTGCAATTTAAATTTATACCCAGGTGCGCAATATTCAAGTGAAATGAATATTTATGTTGAACCTGAATTGTATGTCAAAAAAATCAAAAACACTTGGCAAGTTGTATTAGCTGACAGTATTTTAACAGATATACAAATCAATAAACGCTATCAAGCTATTATACGTCAAAATAAGAATCATAGTTCATATCAAACATTCAAGAATGAATTAGATGAAGCAAAAGCTTTATTAACGGGTTTGAAACGTCGTAACGAGACACTGCTTGCTGTTGCTTCGCATATCACCGCATTACAACAAGAATTTCTTGAAAAAGGTTTGACGCATATGAAACCGATGAATATCAATGAAGTTTCTTCGGCACTTAATTTGCATGAATCAACTGTCTCGCGCGTGACAACTGGAAAATATATTGCAACACCGAGAGGTGTATTTGAATTAAAATATTTTTTTCCAAGTTATGTTTCCACTTCTTCAGGATCAACTTGTTCAAATATTGCGGTACAAGCGCATATTAAAGAAATTATTCAAAGTGAATCGCTTGAAAAACCTTATAGTGATGCAGAGATTGTTAATTTGTTGCTGAAAAAAGGCATCAAAATAGCTAGGCGGACAGTGGCAAAATATCGGGAAGCGATGAAAATTCTTCCTTCTTATCAGCGGGGAAAAGTGATAGAGAGTTAATTTTGAGATCCATCCACATGCGTTATGACATCATAAGGATCATAAGCATTCGGCATGCCCGGTGGAATCGGGCCTTTATACATTTTAATGACGGCAGTGCTTCGTTTAGAACTTAATTTATCCGTCAGTGTATAGGTTGATGGGCAAGGGCAATGATGAAATTTTGATTTTGATGTTTGATATGATTGATATTGAGTATCTTGATAATAACTATTAAATAATTTTGGTGGCTGTGTCTGTACATCCGTTATTTGTTCATTGATATGCACATTGGTGTGATTTGTTGAAGTTGAGACGACAACAAAGTAATCATAGCCGCTTTCTATAGTAATTTTAGCGGCACGATATAGCACGTAGTTATTGATTGTTGATTGAGGTGTTAGTGCCGCATCAAAATTGACAATCACAGTATTGGAATTGATTGTTGTGCTGCTATACCCACCGTGCGGAAAACCTCCATATTCGCCAGTTGGGTGATAAGCTGTTTCGCAGGCAGAGATGAATGCAAAACAGGAGAATAGAATAAAATTAACTATTTTCGTATTCATGGTTTAATTTTATCACTTTTTAACCAGTGAAAGGGACGCGTGGCATGATTTTTGCATAGATTACAGTAGGGACGCGTATTCCAGGGCAGGTGCAGCAATGATTAAATTGATTAAACATTTTATAATAATGCTGATACTGGTTATATATTCAACAAGTATCTTCGCGGCACGTATTAAAGATATCACCAATATTGAAGGGGTTCGTAATAACCAATTAGTTGGCTATGGACTTGTTGTAGGTTTGGATGGGACGGGTGATCTCACAACACAAGCCCCTTTTACCACGCAAAGCTTCCAAAATATGTTGTTGGATTTTGGCATCCGGTTTCCCAGTAATTCAAGTACACAATTAAAAAATGTGGCCGCTGTCGCGGTGAGCGCAACGTTACCCCCGTTTGCACGGAATGGCCAAAAAATCGATGTGACGATTTTATCGTTAGGGAATGCAACCAGTTTGCGCGGCGGAAGTTTATTAATGGCACCCCTGCGCGGCGCAGACGGAAAAGTGTATGCCATGGCGCAAGGCAGTGTAGTGGTGTCTGGGTTTGGTGCCCAAGGGCAAGATGGCTCAAAAGTCACGGTGAATGTCACCAGTAGCGGAACGATACCGAATGGCGCATTAGTCGAAAACACCATTGATACACCATTTGTAAAAAATGGCGCGATCATTTTTGATTTGATGGAACCAGATTTCACAACAGCAATCAGAATTGAACGAGCGATTAATCAAGGGTTAGGAAAACATGCTGCGAGAGCACTTGATGCGAGCGCTGTGTCCGTGCAAGTCGGTGTTGCAATGCCGATAGTATCTGGATCGCCCTATAAAGGTTATGGCGGTGCAGAAGGTGACGATTTTGTTGATCGTAGTAAATACGTTCCGTTGATCTCCAAAATTCAAAATATCGAATTAAATCCTGCAGAAGTTAGTGCAAAAGTAATTGTGAATTCTCGTACTGGAACAATTGTCATTGGACATAATGTTACACTTGACCCAGTTGCTGTATCACATGGCAATCTGTCAGTGATTATTTCTGAAAGAGAATTTGTCAGTCAGCCGAATGCATTAGCTGGCGGAAAAACAGTGAAAGGTAAAGCATCCGACATCAATGTGAATCAACAACAAGGCAGAGCGTTTGTATTTGCTCCTGGACCATCTTTGAATGATGTTGTGCAAGCGATTAATAGTGTGGGTGCAGCTCCTGGAGATTTAATCGCTATTTTGGAAGCGATTAAAGCAGCAGGCGCACTAAACGCTGATTTGGAAGTGATTTAAATGGATAATAATATTTTATCAAGCACACGAGTCTATACTGACATACAAAGTCTTGATCAAGTGAAATACGAGAATAGTAAAGACCAAGGTGCGGCAAAAAAAGAAGTTGCGCAACAATTCGAAGCCATTTTGATGCAAATGGTGATGACCAGTATGCGCGATGCAAATAAAGCATTCGCACCGTCAGATGATGTGTTTTCGAATGATCAAATGGATATGTATCAAGATATGTTTGATAAACAATTATCTCTGATGATGTCGAATGCACATTTAGGTTTTGCAGACATCATCGAAAAAAATATGGATCAACAACAAGCGACATCCCCTACAAGTCCAGTGAGTATTCCTGTTACACAGACACAGGTTACGGGAACCACAGAACCTTTTGTCACTGCAAATTTAACAGTGTCTGATGCGCATTCACAAAGCACTCAACAACCTCCTTTTAAAACACCAGAAGATTTTGTGAAAAAGTTGTGGGCTTCTTCGAAGCAAGCCGCGAGTGCTCTTGGACTTAGTCCTGAATTATTGTTAGCCCAAGCTGCGCTCGAAACGAATTGGGGAAAAAGTGTTATCGCTCAGAATCAAACTAACTCTAGCCATAATTTATTTAACATCAAAGCAGATCCAAGCTGGACAGATAAAACGGTTTCAGTAGATGCTTTGGAACAAATGGATGGCGTTCTCGTCAAACAAAAATCTGCCTTTCGGAGTTATGATAGCTTTCAGGCAAGTTTTCAGGATTATGTAAACTTTCTTAAAACAAATGATAAATATAGTGAAGCATTGAGCAAAACATCTAATCCTGATCAATATATGAGCTCTTTGCAGAAGGCAGGTTATGCAACTGACCAAAACTATGCCGATAAGGTCATGAAAATATACAATAGTCCAATGTTTCAGCGGGTTGTAACAAAAGTTAAGGAATCGACTTAAGTTTTTATAAAAGACTCAGATAATAATAATATGGAGTGAGTAAAAAAATGCGTACTTACGAAATATTAGGAGGTCATTATGGCGAATGATATTAAAATTGATCGGGAAACTATCCCATCAAACCAAATAACAATCGAAAAAAACCATATGCACTCTAACCATAATAAACACTCTGTTGAAGGGGTTTCCGTATCTACGCATTTGAGTCATTTAGCCAACCAGATGGAACCTGAAGGTGAAGTACAGTCGGGTGCTTCGGTGGCAGATATCAAACAACAAATACAATCAGGTCAATATTCAATTGATTACCATGCATTATCGGAAAATTTATTAAATAGTGGGGTGTTATCAAGGACGTAACTATGCAACCTTTATCGGATGAAATGACGCTTTCAGTGTTAAAGGAAATGACCGAATGTTGTCGCACTATCCAAGAATTATTGGTTCAAGACCAACTATTCATGGATAAAAATGATATTCTTGCACTTGAAGTCAGTAATCAAAAAAAAGCTGAACAATTGGAAAAATTGGACGAATTAATGGTGCAAATCAATCAGCATTATATGACCTCATCACAAGTGAATATCATGATGAGAATAGAGCAAGAGTTTTCGTCTAAAGACGAAAACAAACAGTCAGAAATGCGGCTTGTTCTCCGTGAATTTAGAGACGAGCTCACTAAATGCTATTCTAGTATCGTCAAAAATATCGATATCATTTTTGAGGGTATGAAACAATTTAAAAATATTTGGGATAAATTAATTGAACACCGATCTAAATCAGTTGATACGTATGAAGAAATGGTAAAAAAAGGTTAATGTGATCACTAAGGAAGGGAATTATCATGAACTTGAAGAACTTATTCAGGATGAAAACTTTTTTGTTATGCGTAATATTATTTACGCTGAGCGGAATTTGTTTTGCGGAAGATTTAGAAAATCTGCAAAACATTCAAACTATCGCTAAAAATTTCGTACTAAACCATGTCACTCTGCAACAAGATGAGTCGATTAACGTGCAATTAGAAGGCTTAGACTCAGATCTAAAGCTGCCACACTGCTCTAATAAGATTAATGCTGATCTCCCAGAAAATAGTAATCATCAACAAATCACCGCAGTTGAATTAACTTGCACGGGCGATCAACCGTGGCATACGTATGTGCCTGTGCATGTGCAGATACTCACAAATGTCTTAGTGGCAAATAAAGCAATACAGCCTCATGACGTGATTACCGACGATGATTTGGAATATACCGCCTATGATAAAAATCAATTACTGAATGGCTTTTATAAAAATAAATCGGCTGTAATTGGACAAGAAGCATCGCAGCTGATTCCTGCCGGAACTGTATTGACCAAAAGCAGTGTAAGATCGCCAGTTTTGATTCATAAAAACCAAGTCATTGATTTGGTCGCTGTCAGTGGAACAATCCATGTGACCATAAAAGCAATCGCGCAATCGGATGGTCGTTTGAATGATATAATAAAAGCTATCAATCCTTCATCGGAAAAAACGGTGCAAGCGGTTGTTGTTGGAGATGATAAAGCACAAGTTGTCGTATAAATACTGGAGCTACACAACTTAGGGATATTGATGATAAAAATAATACCGAATCCCGAGGTAGTTGATGCTGATTATTGTGGGCTATCTGGTAATTATGTTTTCTGTCTTTGGCGGTTTCGCGCTAGAGGGCGGAAATTTGTATGCATTATTCCAGCCCTTTGAGTTTCTCATTATTAGTGGAGCTGCACTTGGCTCCTTCATCATTGCAAATAATCCAAAAGTAATCAAAGCCACTTTTCGTGCATTTTTTTCTACATTTAAAGGTACTAACTATACCAAAACATTTTATGTGCAATTGCTATCATTATTTTATGAATTAACTAATAAAATTCGAAAAGATGGCGTGTTGGCGATCGAAAATGATGTTGAAAATTACAAAGAGAGTGCGCTTTTTCAAAATTATCCTCTTATGATCAAAGAACATCGTTTTATGGAATTTTTCTGTGATCATTTACGTTTAGTGATTACTGGGCGTGTTGACGTGCATGAATTAGAGTTACTGATGGATGAAGATATTGAAACATATCATAATGAAGGCGAATTGCCGATTAATGCAATCACCAAAGTTGCTGATAGTTTACCCGCATTTGGTATTGTTGCGGCAGTCATGGGGGTTGTTACTACCATGGGAATGATCGCTGGTGCACCGGAAGAATTAGGCGCGCATGTTGCAAGCGCATTGGTAGGAACATTTCTAGGTGTATTGATTGGTTATGGGTTCACTGCGCCCATAGCTTCTATTTTGGAAAATCGTCTGAATGCTGAAGTTACCATTTTACAATCGATGAAAGTGGTTCTTATTGCATCGGTTCATAATCTTGCGCCAACCATCGCCGTTGAATTCGCTAGAAAAGTTTTATATTCAGGTGAACGCCCATCCAGTTTTGAATTAGAAGCAATCATCCGTGATATCCGTTCAGGTGGAAAAGCACCAGGTGACGCTGCGGCTGCTGAGAAAAAACCTGCTGATACAACACAAGATCCTAAATCGGCTGAGCCAACATGAGTAATGAATCAGAGCGTCCAATTATTATTCGTCGTGTTAAAAAAATTAAAAGAGGTGGTCATCATGGCGGTTCGTGGAAAATCGCCTATGCAGACTTCGTGACTGCAATGATGGCGTTTTTTTTATTAATGTGGTTGTTAGGATTAATGAATAAGTATCAACTGGAAGGAATTGCAGAATACTTTAAAAAACCGCTAAAAGACGCCTTTCAACATGAAAGTGATCGACGAGGGTTAGATAAAAGAAAAGATAGGGCAGATAATAAAGAAAAATTTAAAGAAAAACATGAGGAAAAATTTACTGAAAAAGAAACTCAAAAAGAAAAGCCCAATAAGGTTGATAAAGTTCAGAATGAAAATAAAAATAATCTATCAGCTAATGAAGCCCAAACGTCGATGATTATTAAAGGAGATGAACAACAACTTGAAAATATGAAAAACAAAATGGAAAGTGAATTAGAACATGATCCGGTGATGAGACAATACAAAAACCAATTAAATTTTGAAGTGACAGCGGATGGACTCAAAATTACTTTGCATGACATAGAAAATAAACAAATGTTTACCTCAGGTAAAGCAGATTTTGAAAAATATGCTAAATCAATCGTTGGCTGGTTGAGTCATGAGTTAGCCACATACCCAAACCGTATCATGATTATTGGACATACAGATGTGTTACCATATGATTCAACTGACTACTCAAACTGGGAATTATCCGCTGATCGTGCAAATGCAGCACGCAGAGCATTAGTTAACAGTGGCATGAGCGAGTATAAAATTGTGCGCGTTGTGGGTGTGGGTGATACGCAACTTTTAAATAAAAATAATGGGCTTGATGCAAAGAACCGTCGTATTGAAATTATCATTTTGAGTGATGATGCAATGAAAAAATTACATCAAGACTAACTCTTTTTTCTCTGTACACGACAAAAAAATTAATGAGTAAATTCGTTCGTGGTGAGGAGCCCACGAAGTGGGCGTCTCGAACCATGGTGGCTTTAAAATACCCTTCGAGACGCGCTTCGCGCTCCTCAGGGCGAACGGTTGAAATTTTTGTCGTGTACCGAGCTCTTTTTTAATACCCACAAAATGATATCAATAGTTAATTCGAAATTAGCAAGCTCTAGAACATGCTGTTTCTTTTCCGGCGTACAACGCCAGAAATAAGGCGTCATTTTAAAAAGATTGACAATATCGGAATTTGAATTCAATGAAATAGAATATTTTAATGGGATTTGATTTATGACATTAAAATGCTGGCGAGAATCTTTTAATATTCGTTCAGGGTTAATTTCTTTTATATCGGAAAATAATATATTTCTTAGCTCATAGAGATGATGAGTTGCAGGATAGATTACAAATAAATACCCATCCTCATTTAGCACACGACTAAATTCATCAAAATGTATTGGCGAAAAAAGGGAAATAATACTGTTTAAAGTGGTGGATGCGAAAGGCAAATGGGCAATGCTACTCACTATCCAGTGAATGTCTTTGGCTTCTTTAGAGGCGATATGAATCGCATCTTTGGCAATATCGACACCCCAGTAATGGATGTTATTTCTCTGATTGGTATCGAGTGTATGTTTCAAGTTTTTTAAGTAATATCCGTTTCCACAGCCTAAGTCAGCTATATGTGATTCTGACTCATTAGCACCTAATAATTCATTAACCTGACTATTCAATAAATTTGAAATAGCTGCATAATGACCTTGAGTTAAAAAATAATCCCTTGCTTTAACCATTACTTTATTATCACCTGGATCTTTTGAATGCTTCATATTGCTTAACAAAAGATTGACATAACCATTGCGTGATTTGTCAAATGAGTGATTTTGAGCGCATTGAAAACGAGTGTCTTCTTCGTATAAAGTGGTTTTACAGGCTGGGCAGATTAATATAGACATAAGCCGCGTAATCTAGAGGAAATATCGGGTACAGTCAAATCGGGTGGCAGCAATTGCCAGGCCTACGGGTATCCCACCGTGCTCGTAAACTGCACGCGGTGGGAGCCCTCTAATTTCCTTAATTGTTATTTTATTGGATAGTAAGTCTCGTAGCAGCAAGTACAGGGTGATTGTTGTTAGTAGGCCGAGGCAAATGGGAGTGGCGGCGAAATAGGCTATAGTTTAGCAAAGCTACTGCGAGAGTACCTCCGCTAGTAGCAATAATATTTGTGTGGAGTTCTGAATCTGCATATCCACATGCAATGGCTGCTGCTTTAATTCCATAAGTGGTTAACCCTCCAATCGCTGCAGCGCCAAAATTATAGGCTAATGCACGAGGTGAGCAATATGCTAAGGCGCGACCTTGCCTGAATTTGGAATATATACAATCTCGAATAAGATTCATTCCGAATCCTATTGCACCACCGAAAGCGGTGTCCAAAACAGCATACATCGGTAAATTATTCCAATTAGCTGTTGGAGCAAAGGTAAAGTTCAGTGCCGTTGTTATAGCAACACCGCCTATACTACCTACTACGCATGCGTTCAACACCTCCTCATCCTTATTTTCCTCAGGCTTCTGTTCATCCGGAGGGAGTAGACGATAATCTCGCATTTCTAAGTTCCTTTATAAAAATAGATGGCGAGGATCTTAATCTAGAATTTGCTACTTGGCTAGTTATCATAAGCGACAGTAACTTATAACCAAGGTAATATAGAGTTATTATGGTAACAGTTAGCGATTATGCCCATGGATAGGAATGGAAGAAATTCGACAGCTTACTATCAACATGCAGAAACTGCTGCCAATAAAATTATTGATCATGTAGGCAAAAAAATTGTGCTAGGAGTCCCATTAGGAATTGGCAAGCCAATTGGAATTCTGAATGCACTCTATCGGTTAGCTGAAGCTGATAGTTCAATTTCCTTGACCATCATTACGGGGTTAACACTGGCGCGTCCAAGCATTCATAATGAGCTTGAAAGGCGTTTGGCAGAGCCTATATTAGCTAGAATGCTCAAAGATTATGAAGATCCGCTCTATGAAAAATATCGTGTACTACAACAATTACCAACCAATATTAACGTCATAGAATTCTTTTTGGCACCGGGTAAGTATTTACATAATAATTACGTGCAGCAGAATTATATCAGTAGTAATTACACTGATGTTGTGCGTGACATATTTTATTATTCTATTAATGTCATTGCTCAGCAGGTTACACAATCGAATCATGATTCCAATCTATATAGTTTAAGTTGTAATAGTGATTTATTTATTGAAGCTGAAAAACAGTTAAAATTGGCTAGGCGAAATTATTCTATCGTTGCTGAAGTTAATAAAAATCTCCCGTTTATGTATGGTGATGCGGTTATCCACGCTGATACATTTACTGATATCGTTGATACAGGAAGATATAAATCATTATTCGCAATTCCAAGAGAAGAAATTCTACCCACTGATCATTTGATTGGTCTTTATACCAGTTGTTTAATAAAAGATGATAGTTGTTTGCAAATTGGTATTGGTAGTTTAAGCAATGCGGTCGCAAGCTCACTCATACTGCGTCATACACAGAATCATTTATATCACGAATTATTAGATCAGCTTAAGGTAAATGAAAAGTTTTCTCATGATATTGCTAGCATTGGTGAATTATCGCCATTTAATAAGGGATTATATGCATCTACTGAAATGCTGAGTGATGAATACATGCAGCTATATCAAAATGGGATTTTAAAGAAACGGGTTTATGATGATATTGGTTTGCAAAAGTTATTAAATGAGAATCAAATAAATATTGATTTGAATGCAGAAACTCTAGATATTTTATTAGAAAATAAATTAATTAATCAGATATTAACGAGCGAAGATGTCGTGTTTCTTACTAAATTTGGTATATTCAAATCAATTACAGGTGTCGTTGATGGTGATTTAATTTTGGAATCAGGCGAACGGGTATCTGCAGACTTAAGTTCTAGTCATGCGAAACAATATATTATTAACCATCTCTTAGGAAAGAAATTACTTGCAGGAAAAATAATTCACGCAGCATTTTTGCTCGGTAGCGTGGATTTTTACAAACAATTAGCAAACCTGTTATCAGATGAACTTAAACTCATTGATATGACATCTGTTGCTCGGACTAACACCCTTTCATGGTCCTATGAATTGTCAAAGTTACAGCGGCAACATGCCAGATTTGTTAATTCTGCAATGATGGTTACGTTAGGCGGGATGGTTATATCAGATGGCTTAAACAATATGAAAGAAGTCAGCGGCGTGGGAGGTCAGTTTGATTTTGTTTCCATGGCAAATCATCTTGATAATGCGCGGTCTATTATCAATTGTCATAGTACAAAAATTATTAACAGTAAAATTCAGAGTAATATAGTTTGGAATTATTCAAATCTCACCATACCGAGATGTTTTCGCGATATTGTTGTCACTGAATATGGTATTGCTAATTTAAGAAGTAAGACAGATGCTGAAATTATCAAATCTATGTTGAATATTACGGATTCCAGATTTCAAGAAAAGTTACTAGATACAGCAAAAAAATATGGAAAACTACCGCAAAATTACGAGATTCCAACATGCTTTCAACATAATGTGCCGGGTTCATATTCAAAAATCATCAGCGAAATACAATTAAAGGGTTATTGTAAGCCTTATCCATTCGGATCTGATTTGACTGAAGTTGAAATCAAATTAAAATCAGCATTAACTCATTTAAAAAACCTGTCTAAAATTAAATTAATCTATTTAATTTTCAGGTCACTGCTCTCTTCTAATCATAAAACGGATGTCAATCAATATCTTGAACGAATGAGTTTGTCGCAACCTAAAACATTAAACGATTATATTTACAAAAAAATATTAATTTATTTATTAAACAGTCCCTAAATTTTACTCGTTGTTTTATCATCAACTGGATTAAAATAGCTAGCTACAAAATTACTTTCAGAAACAGGTTTACTGAATAAATAACCTTGGCCTAAGTCACATTTGCGGTCTGCTAAATATTTCAATTGCTCATTTGTCTCAATTCCGGTTGCAATTGTTTTTAAACCTAAATTTTTCACGAGTGTGATAATGGTTTGTGTAATGTCAGCGTTATTTTGATGTTCTGGAATCTCAAGAATGAAATCTTGATTTATTTTAATAGCTTCTATCGAAAGTTTTTTTAAGAAACTAATCGAGGTTGAACCAGAACCGAATTTATCAATAACAATTTTTATTCCGATGTCATTAAGTGATTTCAAGATGTGTTCGGAATTTTCAATGTTATCCATGATGATAGATGATTCTATTTCTAATAATAGATATTTTGGTTCTAATTGGGTTTTTTCAAGAGCATTTTTTACCAAACTTACCAGATCTTGATGTTTAAATTGATCGGATGACAAATTAACAGAAATAGGTAATGGTTTATAACCTTTGTTTTGCCATGATTTATTGATACGACATGCTTCTGTTAATATCCATTCACCGAGTTCCATAATTATCCCTGCTTCTTCAGCAAGCGAAATAAACCTTCCGGGATTCATCTGACCTAATACAGGACTTTCCCAGCGTACTAGTGCTTCGATACCGGTTACTTGACCATCACTTAGGCTTAGTATCGGCTGGTAATTTAAAATGAATTCATTATTCTTAAGAGCGCTTTGTAAAGCACTTTCAAACTTATTAATTTTTGCTACTTCTTGCCCCATTTCTTTGGTAAAAAATTGAAATGTTCCTTTGCCCATCAATTTTGCTTTATATAACGCTGTATCTGCATTCTTGAGTAATGGTTCCAATGAAAGACCGTCATTTGGAGCAAGTGAAATACCAATATTGACTGATACGTGAATTAATCGGTTATTGATTTCGATCGGGTTTTCACAAGCACCAACAATCTTCTCAGCAACAATTTTGGCAAATTCAGTATGAACTATGTCATTAAGCAAAATACCAAATTCCGCCCCGCCAATTCTTGCTAATAGATCGACTTCGCGCACCATGGTTTTCAATCGGCGGCCAATTTCTTTAAGTACCAAATCTCCATTAGCATGACCTAATGATTCATTTATATCTTTAAAGTTACAAAAATCAATAATCAATAACGCAGCTAATTTTCTTTGGATTCTTGTTTGAGTAATAGTTTGGCTGAGTGTTTCATTAAATAATATCCTATTCGGCAAACCAGTTAAATTATCATAGCGAGACAATCGAATCAGATTTTGGTTATGGGTGAGCAAATTCTTTTTCACATATTCATGATCAGAGACTTCTTTTTCTAATTGCTCAATCCGTTTTTCTAGTTTAATGGTTCTAGCCTGTATACGTAGTTCAAGCCTGTCATGCGATTCTTCTGCTAATTCGAGAATTTTATTCATATCTTCATTGATCGACGCAAGTTCATCGTCACCAGTAGTATCAAAACGTTCAGAAAAATTATTTTTGCGATTAATATTGGCCAGTGTACGTGAAGTTGCTTCCATTTTTTTGATGATAAAAATATACAGTAATGCAATCCAAGAAATTGATAAGACTGTTCCCCAGATTAAAAAGGCCAAATAGGCGGGCATAGTGATGGGCTGGAGAAATTGGGGCGAAGCGATATAAAGGATGCCAAAAGTAAGTAATAAAAAGGCCAAAGAAGTCACGACATAACCGGCGATTATTTTTTCCCGTATTTTCATCATTACGCTCCTTGTAGAATTTTTATCATAACTTGAATTAGCTTATTCATCTAGAGAATTTATCATTTCAGATATATTAAAGGCACTTAATAGCGTGCCTTTAGATAATTCACAAAGATTGCGAAGTGAGTTATAGAACTAGACCCTGATAATGGTATGTATCGTTTTCTTGAAAGGGTTGTTGTGAGGCATTTACTGGTGCTTGCCACGGACTGCGTGAAAGCAATTGTTTGGGTGAAGTAGGTGATGAGCTTGGAGTGGAAGAACTTTGAGATGGTGATGGTGAAGTATTCTGTCTCGTGTTCAATGGAGTTTTCATTAAATACCCTGTAGTGCTAACAGATGAAGTTGGGGTCGATTTAAAGACAGGACTAGACCTATAACTGCAGCTAGAGCTAGAACTAGAGCTAGAACTAGAGTTAGAGCTATAACTGAAGTTAGAGCTAGAACTAGAGTTAGAGCTAGAAATAGAACTAGAACTGGAGCTAGAGCTAGAGCTGTAACTCACTGGTTCTGGTAGTTGATATTGCGCTTCATCTTTGTCTTCATCTTCGCTTTTACTTTTACCGATTTTAGGTTGAGATTGAAGATAGAGTTTATTTAAATGTTCACAGTATGTTACATTTTTGCGAATAAAATCTTCAAAACTATCTGTGATGTTTAGACGATATGACGAAAAATATCGAAGGTGGTAATCCATTTCGAAACATGTATCCCAGTCACCAGACTTGCAAAGATTTTTTTCTAGTAAGTCAAGATGTTTCATTTTATCACTTGCAGAATCATCAACAGTTTCTTTGACGGATTGAACAGCACGTTTAATATCTGTTGAAGTACGCCCGATCATGTCATTTATGTAAGACATCATATAACGTAAATGATGACATAGTAGCGGATCTACAAAATAGCCCCAAAAACCACTGCTTTGACGTTCTTTATTAAAATATTGGTATAATTTAAAATGCAATTCAAACCAATGCTCACATGTAACAGTTTCAAGTGATTCAATTTGTTTGATATCTTGTAAAAGTTGAGTAACAACCTGAAGTTTAGGATTGTTTTTAATAGTTTCTTCTGTAATGTCGGCAGGATTCTTGAGCGACCACTTGGATAACCGCAACTCAATGTATCTGTCTAAAAATGCTTTTACAACATTCGGATTGGGCAACATGTAGACCTCCTGTCTAGATGACTTTAGTAAACTACAAATACTACGTTAGTTCACCTTAAGGAATTCTTAAGAAATGGTATTTTTCGCCCTAAACTTTAGAAGGCAGTTTTATGGAACGTCCTGATAGCATGAAAACTCCATTGCCACGGAAGTGAAGTGTTGCCGGATATTTTGGAGAAGTTGCAACATGCGCTTTGACTACTTCAAAAATAAAAAAATTATATTTATTTACTAATTTCGCATCAAATAAGCGGCATTCAAAATTTGCAAAGCATTCTTGAATTAAAGGCGCATCAACCAATTGTAAACGGCATTGTTGCATAAATCAGGATTCGTCGTTGCGAGGAGCGCTTTTTGCGACGAATTTTGATTTACGCAACAACGCCATTGTAAACAGACCCTAGCATATCTCCCCACAATGGCGTTAAATCATGGTAAACTGGCGCGAATATAGATAAAATAGATCAAATACTGATCAGTCAAACGATCAAAATCATCCATCCAAATGATAAATATTAAGTTTTTCACTAAAAATCAATTGGTTACTACCAAGCGGCGATAAAATAAATAGCCACAAAATGAGGCGGGACTCATGTTAGATGTACGTAGTTTAAGCATGGAATTTGGACAAAAATCCTTATTCCAAAATGTCGATTTAATCTTGCTGCCAACGCAACGCTATGGCGTTGTTGGCGCAAACGGTACCGGTAAATCCACATTTTTAAAAATTCTGGCGGGAGATGAAGCTTCATCTCATGGCAGTGTCGAGAAAGCAAAGAATCTTACTATTGGCATCTTAAAACAAGACCATTTTCGTTATGAAGAAGATCGTCTGATTGATGTTGTGATTCGTGGCAACCCAGTTCTGTGGGATGCGATGATGGAAAAAGAGAAATTATTTTCGAAAGAGACATTCACAGAAGAAGATGGTTATCGGCTGAGTGAATTAGAAGAAATTGTTATGCATCAAGGTGGATATGAGGCAGAAGCGACGGTCAAAAATTTGTTGCTTGGTCTTGGTATTGCAGAGAAATTTCATCAAGGTCCTCTGAGTGCGTTATCTGGCGGTTATAAATTACGTGTTTTGTTAGCGCAAGTGCTTTATCAAAAGCCGGATATTATGTTGCTTGATGAACCAACTAACCACTTGGATATTGTTTCTATTGCTTGGTTAGAAGAATTTTTAAAAACAACATTCAAAGGTTTGTTAGTCTTTATTTCGCATGACAGAAGCTTTTTAAATAACATGTCGACGAATATTTTGGACATTGATTACGATACAATTACCGATTACACCGGAAATTACGATAAATTCTGCATTGCTAAAGAAGAAAGTTTACGCTTAAAACAAAGCGAGTTGAAAAATCAAGAAAAGAAAATTGAAGCACTACAGAGCTTTGTTGATCGTTTTGGTGCAAAAGCAAGTAAAGCGAGCCAAGCTGCTTCACGACAAAAAATGATTGATCGTATTGAATTAGTGGAAATCAAAGATTCAAATATATTTAAGCCATATTTTAATTTTCAGCATAAACGACCGTCTGGCAAATCTATTGTGAAAGTCGAAAATTTACATAAACGATTCGACGAAAGAATTTTATTGAAAGAAGTTTCTTTTACCATTCAGAGAGGCGATAAATGCGCGGTGATTGGACCGAACGGGATTGGCAAATCCACTTTATTGAAAATTTTGTTGAATGAAGTGCAATCTGATCAAGGTGAATTTGAGTGGAGTGAGACCGTTCAAGTGGGTTACTTTGCGCAAGACTATCGAACTCAGTTAGTGCCAGAACAAACCATTTGGCAGTGGATGGAAAATAATATTGTTGCTCCTGCTCAAGAAATTAGAAAAGTTTTAGGCCAAGTCTTATTTCGTGGCTCGGATGTTGATAAAAAAATCGCAACATTGAGTGGCGGTGAATCGGCTCGTTTAGTGATGGCAAAATTAATTTTAGAAAAACACAATGTGCTTATTTTTGATGAACCAACCAACCACTTGGATCTCGAATCAATTGATGCTTTGATTGAAGCGATACAAGAATTTCCAGGCGCTGTGCTATTTGTTAGCCATAACCGTTATTTTATTGATAGAATTTCCTCGCGGGTTTTAGTATTAACAGAACAATATGGCGTGCAAAATTATTTGGGTAATTATAATGATTATCTGGATCAGTTTGGAAAAGATTATTTGGCGACGGCTTAAGGCCCTATGCTGTCATTTGTCAGCTATGTATGGTGCTTTTGTGACACACACTCAATATCAACAGCGCACTAAGCGCAATTAGCGTTAAAACAAAGTGATATAACTTATTGATTCTCTAACTCCATGATTTCTCTATCATATCTCAAAAATGGTTTTGTTCTCATAAAAACATATTTAATCATATATGATCAATAAACGAACAGCTGTGATATATAATTATATTAGTAATTAACGTAAAGGGGGATGCAGTCATGATGTGCAAAGGTGGTGGTTCAAAAGCAAAATTATGCCCAGTTTCGCTAGGTATTGCAGTGGGTGTAACGAAAGGATTGTATCTGATGTTGTTAGCATGGGTAGCAATGTTTACAGGTTATGGAATGGTAATGGTCAATCATATAACGAGTGTTTATCCTTCATATGTCGCAAGTTTTTCAGGAGGGTTGATTGGTGGTTTTTGGGGGTTAATTTGCGGCTTTGTGTTTGGATTTGTGGTCGCCTTTATTTATGATTGGTGTGTTTGCTGCCGCAAAAAATCAGATTCAGAAGAAGAATGAAAAGGAGATAGATCAGATCATCGAGGTTAGCTGTAGAAGTAATTTTTTGGAATTATTTCTACAGCGGGTGGGGGTTTCTGTTAATTTTTAATGAAGAGTAATGTTTAAACTGCTTCTTTCAAGCTTTCCCATTTCTGATTAACTTTACAAGTAAATATAATTCCCTGGCGCAGTTTTTTAAATCGCGCCATAATAGCGCCATATAGAAGAGAAATGACGCCATGTTATTAAGCGCTAAAGATTTATTAGAAGACTTTAAAGTTGCCAAGGTATTGACTTTAAAGGAATTACTTAAATTACATCCTGCGCTTCCAAAGCGTACTGCTCAACGTTGGATAAGCCAATTAATTGACAGTGGTTTATTGGTTGGTCAGGGTCATGGGCGTGCACGACGTTATTTTTTAGCTATCCAAAATATTAAAGAAGATGTTTTTCCTACTAGTATTCCTCTTTCAACGGATAGTCGTGATATTTTAACTTATATAGAAAAACCTGTAACAGAGCGTAAACCTGTTGGCTACCAAAGAGATTTTCTGGAGGCTTATGTGCCTAACCAGACTTTTTATTTATCGCTCCCTTTGCGTAATCAACTACGAAAAATGGGTGATATACATCAAAATATGTTGGCGGCAGGTACCTATGAGCGGGCTATATTAGGACGATTGTTAATAGATTTATCTTGGGCATCTAGCCATCTTGAAGGTAATACTTATTCACTACTTGATACAAAAGAACTCATCGAACACGGTAAAGTAGCACAGGGTAAAGCGGCTATTGAAACGCAGATGATTTTAAATCATAAATCAGCCATCGAATTGCTCATCAACAATATTGAAACAGTCAACTTTAATCGTAATACCTTTTTAAATTTGCATAGTGCATTATCTGAAAACCTCTTAGCAAATCCAGCAGATGAAGGTCGGTTACGCCAACATGCGGTAGAGATTAGCAAAAGTGTGTTTTATCCACTAGTTATGCCTCAGCAAATTGATGAGATATTTAATATGATCCTTGCCAAAGGAGGTCAAATCCACGATCCTTTTGAACAAGCTTTTTTTGTGATGGTTCACATTCCTTATTTGCAACCTTTTATTGATATTAACAAACGTACCTCACGTCTCGCAGCAAATATTCCTCTCATCCGTCATAATCTATGTCCTCTTACTTTTTTAGGTGTCACAGAACAAGCTTATACAAGAGCAATTTTGGGCGTATATGAATTAACGCGTGTTGAATTATTACGAGATTTATTTGTCTGGGCTTACGAACGTTCGACTCAGGAATATATTGCAATTAAACAGGATTTAGCTGAGCCAGATCCGTTGCGATTAAAGTATCGAGAAATCATTAAGCGAATTATTCACGATACTGTTATCCACTCTGAAAATGACGCATTAATTATTATTCAAAATGGCGTAAACAAAAATGTTGATATTGATGATCGAGTAAATATACAAGCGCTAATTATCGAAGAATTACGTCGTTTACATGAAGGTGTCTTAGCAAGATATAATTTGCGTTTATCTGATTTTCAACATTGGCAGAAAAAGCAAAAAATTTAGCTGATCTTACCACGTGACAGCAGACACTAATTTGTTAAAATTACGGAGTAATAACGAAAAGGTATGTAACGGAATAAAATATGTCAATTTTGCACACAATGGAATGTTGTCATTGGGATGAAACATTTTCCACTGAAATGAAATCACACTCGGTAAAGATTATTGAAAATGGCGCTATTTTACATTTTCCACGTTTATCATTTGTTTTGACATCCGATGAAATTCAATTGCTTTCCCCCAATATTGCGGATCAGAAAGCCAAAAATATTAGCTACAATCATTTAACCGGACTGTTGGGCGGCGTTAAATTGATTAACGATCAGGATAGCTTAAAAGCGATGTTGCAGCGTTATATGCAACATGCAACTCAATTGATTAAAAATTTATTTCCCGACTATGCTGATCACTTAATTATGGGTCGCACCAGCTTTCGGCCAACTGAAATCTCAGGTCGTGTTACTTCTTATCGTAAGGATGATACGCGTTTACACGTAGATGCGTTTCCTGCAACACCTAACCAAGGACGCAGAATATTGCGTATTTTTACTAATATTCATCCTGAAGGAAAATGTCGCGTTTGGCGTGTAGGTGATTCTTTTCCAAATGTCGTCAAACAATTTTTACCGCAGGTACGAAAACCCTGGGCAGGTAAATCAAAGTTAATGAAATTGTTACGACTGACAAAAAGTTATCGTACTGAGTATGATCATATTATGTTAAAAATTCATGATTCAATGAAAGCAGATTTAAGGTATCAAGCCATTGCACCTCAGCACGAAATCAAATTTTCACCCGGTAGTAGTTGGATTGTGCAAACTGATCAAATATCACATGCTGCAATGTCAGGACAGCATGTGTTGGAACAAACTTTTTATCTACCGGTTGAATGTATGGTAAATCCTGAGCTTTCACCGCTTAAAACATTGGAAAAAATAGTTGGCAGAGAGCTTACACTTTTCTCCTAATTATTACGCATAACAATCCACCCAAAATAAATAACATGGCGCAAAGGATGGAGAGTGTGATTTTTTCGTGCAATAGAATCGCTGAAAAAATGAGTCCGCAAATTGGGACTGCCAATAAACTGAGTGAGGTGGTGGTGGGTGGTAATTCTTTACTAACGACGATAGTTCCCCAGTAAGCAAATCCAGTTGCAAAAATGCCGCTATAGATAAGGGAAAGTATTAGAGAGTTATTCCACACCATTTGTGGGTGTGGTTGTAGAATCATAGCTAGAATGACCACTGGAATAGTACCCACTAATAATTGCCAAGAAATTAATTCTAACGGTGGACGCGTCCATTCCATATATCGCGCACATAAAATTGCAATTGCCCAGCTGAGCGCTGCTGTAAGCAAAAGCACACTGCCAAATATTTCATCACGATTATGCCAGTTAATTTCGAATGGATTAAATAAGATAAGAATTCCAATAATTCCAAATAGAAATCCTATCCATTTCATCCCAGTGGATTCTTCTTTGAAGAAAAAAATACTGATGGGAACGACCCAAATGGGTGTTGTATAAACTAAAATGGCTGCTTTCCCAGCATCAATATAATATAAACCTGCATTTAGAAATGACATGAATATAGCAATTTGAATTATTCCAAAGATAAGAATAATTTTTAAATCCTTTTTTCTTGGCAAAACCAATTTTCCGAGTAATAAAACCATAGGAAACATAGTGAATGTACCGATGATCAGCCGGTAGGCAGAAAACCATAATGCTGGCATATATTGCAAACCGATTTTAGCAACCGGCCAACTGATACCCCAGACGAGTATCAAAGCAACAAGTAATAAGTAAATTTTTGAAGATGGATTTCTATTTATCAATGTATTTCACCATAATTAATTCATACTTTCTGCTAAACCAAAAGTAGAGTAATTATCGCATATTCAAGATTCATTCCGATATATTTTTCTAATTTAACCTGAGTTCGGAGTTTCATGCCGTCATTGCGAGCGAGAGCGAAGCAACCTAGGATTTATTGCCCCTTTATTAGAAGCACAAAGCATAATACTTCATCAGCTTAATTCTTTTATAGCAACAATACACCCTGGTTTGCTTCGCTCTCGCTCGCAATGACGGCATAAAACTTCGAACTCAGGTTAATTTAGCATCTGAATATTGAAAATGTTTGTAAATCGTTACATAGTGGACATCATACAATTCATTGAGTAAGAAATTTATGGGTCATAAAAATCTACTTTATTACGAAAGTAAAGGGCAGGGTGAACCACTCGTTTTAATCAGTGGCTTAAATACGGATCATTTATTCTGGGCATTGGTGCAACCTTTCTTAGAGAAACATTTTAAAGTTATTACCATTGATAATAGGGGTGCAGGTAAAAGCCAAATTTTTACACCAGAATGTACGACTGAGCTCATGGCACAAGATGTTATTGATTTGCTAGATTCTTTGAATATTCAATCTGCATCTTTTATCGGACATTCTCTCGGCGGGTGTGTTGCACAACAAATTGCATTAAATTTTCCAAAGCGCGTCAACAAACTTGTGTTATGTTCTACAACTGCAAAATTACCGCCAGTTAATCGGATTACAGTACAAACAACAATGGAAATGATGACTGTCGATATGCCTAGAGAAATACTGGTGAAATCAGTCTTAACGCGATTGTTTAGCAATCATTTTTTAAGTGATGATAAAAGATTTAAAGATGCAATCAAACTTTCATTATCTCAATCAGCAGAGGATGCACGCAGAATTTTCACTTATCAAGCTAATGCGCTACTTAAACACGATACTACAAATATTCTTCATAACATCACTGCACCTACTTTTATTATTTCTGGAGAAGAAGATTTATCTGTACCAATCAAGGGAGCACGTTATTTAGCTGATAATATTCCAACAGCAAAATTATTATCAGTACCCGATATGGGACATATGTTGCCGATTGAAGATCCTGAGTATTTTAGTCAATGTGCTGTGGATTTTCTGAGATAGTCGATTGCATATCCTTTTTAAACGTTTACAGTTAATTTCAATGAAAATGAATTTATAAAACCTTTGTTCACTCCATTAATCATATTAAGACTAGTTGTAGCATGTATACTTTGGTTTTGAATAAATGCATGAGCATAGCTGCCGTCAATAGTAATTGATTTAGATAAGTCATAGCCCACGGAAGCACCTAAAATATAGCTATTACCCGTTGATATTTGATAACTGCTATTTCCGGGTGATTGATTGTAACTTCCCGCAACTCTGACTATCCATTTAGGTGTAAGACGATAATTGGTGCCTAGGGTTAAGAGCCAAGTATTATGTAAATAGTAAGGAACACTGGCATTTAAAATGACGGCTCGTGGCCCAATTTGGGTCGCGATTCCATGAATGTTGATATTTTTAAAAATACTCCATTGGATACGCTGAACGGTCGCAATAAATGCTAATGCTGGAGTAACAAACTGATTGATAGAAAGCACACTTCTTGCTGGCGTCCAAAAATTGAATGCATATTGATTAGAAGTAATTGCAGGATTAGTTGCTAAAGTGCTTGTTCCACTCAGTCGATAAGTGATTGCACTGCGGTAATTAAAACCAATTAAAGTTGATTGGAGTGGTTTTAATAAAATGCCGGCGTCTGCACCTAAACCAGTAGCATCAACTTCATTACGACTTTGACTATCCGGAATATTTAAGCTTGGAAAACCAGAAAGTGGTTCAAGCAAAAAATTAGCATAAGAAAGATTGATTCCTGCACCTAATGAAAATAATTCATTAAATTTAATTCCTACAGCAGGGACAAAATCAACGTTTTTAACACTATTGCCAGCTTGAACATAACGCAAAATAGAATTTTCTTCGACATTGCGGTTAAAAACATTCGATACGATCGCTAACCCAAAAATCATTTTATCTGTTACGGGAATGCCATAATACAATGAGGGTAAAAAATAATTTGTTTGCGCACTTGAACTACCCGATTGAGTGAAACCAGTGATCGATTGTGTTGATTGGCCGGTAAATTGCGTATGAAGATAGGAAAATGATCCTAGCCCAATAATTTGTTGATTTTTTAATAGCGTTAAAGCGGCCGGATTATAATAGGCTGCCGTCGCATCGTTCACAACAGCTGTTCCTATGGTTGATTCAATAAATGAAGCGTGCAGCGTGAGCGGAAACAATGTTAAGCACGGCGCAAGAAAGAATTTTAATAATCTTCGGTTATTCATGTATATCCCTATAATGAAAGTTTATGTTACACCGTTGATTCGTAAAAAAGTATGCTAAAATAGAAAATCAGTTTGCGATCTTTCATGGTTATAACTACCGGAGATGACGATTATGTTAAAGAACATTGGCATACTGTTTAGCACCCTGATATTTTTCTGCTGCGCAACACAGAGCTTTGCAATTTCACCTGGTGCCGGACAAGCTCAAGTAAACAACAATATGCAGCAAATGCGACAAAACCAGCAACAAATGAAACAAAATCAACAGATGATGCATAATCATGGAGTGAAGCATCATCAGCAAATGCATCAACACAGACACACGCAAAATCCACAACAGATGCAAAAACAAGCTCAATAAAGTGGATATTGTTATTATTAGAGTTTAACAAAACTCCATTTTTCAGCAGGTTTGACTTGAGAGCAATAGTCAGGCAGCACCGTCTCGTATTGATATTTTGTTATCTCTTGTTGCACTGCTTTATCAGCTAATAGCGTAGTGATAATTTGCTGCATCATCTCTGCGTGAAATGGCACGCCCATTAAACTATTGCTTGCTGAATAGGCGAAACTAATACCTTTACATGGCATATAAACCCAAAGCGAACGATAACCTGGTGTTAACCCAGGCGTAAACCAAATGACTCCGGCGGGTGTATTCATACGAAAAACGCCTAAGCCATACGCCGAAGTTGCAAAGTTTTCACTTACTTTGCCTGTATCTAAAGCCACGGCATTTTCAAACAATTTCAATGATTGTGGCGATAAAATTTTTTCTCCAAATGGGGGTTCTATGAAGTCCCCCCGTATTTGTTACGGGATAGAAATTAATTGCATTTTCTCTATGCTCTCAATTTTATTGAGGATGTGAAATCTCATGCGAAGTCATAGACTAATGTTTTTTTTACCACTTTTCGACGAAAGTAAATTATCTATTGCTTTTGACATTCCTGGACGGAATGAAGTTTGCCTGGATTCTGGTGTAGCGCGTGATGATATATCAGACATTGCGCGAGCAGCCTTAACACACGCAGTGAATTATCTCTCGGAAAAAAGCGGACTCACTCCTCATGATATGGCTGATTTAAATCAACTCCGCAAAAATAAATTATACGAAACAGAAGACTTGCCTTTAGGGCTTAGCTATTTAAAAAAATTGCCTCTACTCAAAAAAGAAATCCAAAATATATTAGTAGCCACTAAATCTATATTCCCATTTAGTAAAATGTTTGATGGAACCAACAACAGTTTAAACCTGAGGGCGCCTACATCGACTCACATTAAAACCATGTGGGAAAAAATTGAAAGTGATTTTTTAGCTGCATTTCATAATGATGATCATTTAAATAATAATAGTATTCCCGTCTACTTTGCTCATAAAAATGGTTCCTGTTCTGTCACAGAAAAGGGTAAGGACATGATTAAAGAATTAGGTAGCTATACTATAAGACATTATATTTTGTTTACTTTATGGGACTTTATATCTACGTATAGATCGGATACTAAAAAACCACACAGAGAGTGGGATAGTGTATTTCCGGAATTATTTAAATCATTAGTTGATAGTAAAGAACTTTTAGAAAAAAAACTATTAGAACCACGTAAAATGCAATATGTCTATTTTGTATAGCCAGTTTGCAAACGAATCAGAAAACCAGATAAATGAATGATAAGAGAGGCAAGATCAATATGTTTAAAAAACCACTATCTAATAAATCAGATTCTCAAAAGAATGTCGAGCGTGTCCTAAAAGGTCTTGACGCATTGAAAAAAGCTGGGCTTGATAATGGGAAAAATATTGCCATTTTAATTGAGCACGCTGAATATGCTGGAAAAATAGCATACGAAATATTAGATGAATTAGAAGAGCTAAATCGGCGTTGTGAATGGGGCGAATCACCACCACCTGATAGAACACAAGGCACGCTATCAGGTGCAGCGACTGGCTCATATACATTTACCCAAGCCAAATTAGATAAACTTATTACGAAAATTATTAAGAAAAAGCATAATCCTGAACCAGCTACTGTTAGGTTAATCAAATAAAAAGGGAAATCAATGACTCATGCTCGTGCCACTTGCTCAGAAATAAAAAAATTAATACTAAATAATATTAATGAATTAAAACATAATGCACCAAAAGGAAATGCTAAAGATGGAGATGCTAAAGAATGCATGGATAACTTGATTATTTTCCTGCGTACCGGTGTTACCAATCTCAGAGAAGATAAAACTTATGAGGAATTTATATTTGATCTCGATGTCGTATTTAGAGATGCGGAAGTACAAAATGAACGAAACAAGTGTAACCCCAAGGGTAGTATTATTTTTAACGGTTATTTCGCTCATCCAGACAATAGCAAATTTGTAAGACAGTTAAAAAATATTCATTCTCCTTATACGGCACCTTATACGGCCGCCAATAAGTTTATGAGATTGATTGAATATTTTCTCGATATTTCGTGCTGGAAATTCGTGGGATTTATAAGCAAAATTGATTTGCCGCATGATTTTTTCACCGGAAGTTATACCATTACAGATCAGGAACTATCATGCCCAACTGATAATTATTCCTTTGTTAGTGGTAGCTATAAAATTAAAGAACTTAAGCGTTTAACTTCGCTTTGGGAGAAAATAGAGCAAGCAGCCGAAATATGTAATAGTAATATTTTTGAAGATCCAAATAATTACCCACACAAACTAGACGAAATATTCGTAAAGCATATTAGGCAATTAACAGATATTAGCATGGGCATAATAAAAGGTGATTATGTAGAGGATTGCCTCAATCAACCAGAATTTCGCGATTTGGAAAGATCTATTTTAACAATGATATTAGCCGAACCTAAAAAATATTTTGTTTGCGATAGAATAGGCGTAACATTTTTTGGGAAATCTGCAACTGCAACACCTTTATTAGTAAACATTGTCCCTGATCAAAAGGATAGCCCGATCGCTGTTTTAAGAAATAAAGGTAGCTGACGTCATTAAGATCGATTATCTTGTTGTTGCAATGCATCCGAAGCATTTTGCCTGATAATTTCATTGACATGTGAATTCATTAGCGCAAATCCGTGAAACTCCGCCACGCTCAAGCGCAGCAAAACCATCTCTGTGAGTGCAACAACAGTTGCGGTGCGTAATCCTGAAACAGAGTAAAAGCCCGCGTTATTTAATCCAATTGCTTGACCAGTGCTTAATTGCGCAATTGAATCTGCCACAATTACATCATTTTCAACACGCAAATGCCTTACATCAGCTGTGCCGCGAATAATAATAAACACACTATCGACGGCATCGCCTTCAGTCACAATTGTTTGGCCAGCAGGGATGTTTGTTTCAATGAAGAGAGCGGCTAATTTTTGTTGCTCGTCCGCAGTTAACTTCGCAAAGCAAGCTTGTTGTTTAACGAGCTCTTGTTTGGTATTCAAGTTGATAACATCGTCCATATGCTACCTCGAGACTCTCATTGTTTAATTTTACTCCAAAGGAAGTGGAAAAACCATCTTGAATATGTAGTAAATGCTTCGTTCAGAACGAGATATGCATTATATCTTTTTGATTATATTATAGTTTATGATTTAAAAATACCGGTATATGATATATAATGCCTCTTAAAAGAAAATCCTATGACAGATCATCGAGAAAACAAAGCGGTAGTTTAAATAAGGATAAATAATGATAGTTATTGTTGAAGCGTATCGCGCTGGATTACTTAAATTTAAAAATTGGATACCTAATATAGTTGCTGGTTTAATTGTTGGAATTGTCGCATTACCTTTGGCTATGGCTTTCGCTATTGCATCTGGAGTGAAGCCTGAGCAAGGTTTATATACCGCCATCGTCTCAGCACTCATTGTCGGAATTTTTGGCGGCAGCCGAGTGCAAATTGCTGGGCCTACTGGTGCATTTATTGTGATTCTTGCCAGTATTACTGCTCGATATGGCGTCGATGGTTTGCAAATAGCTACATTATTTGCGGGATTTATTTTGCTATTCATGGGTATTATCAAACTAGGAAGTGTAATTAAATTTATTCCTGATCCTGTCATCGTGGGATTTACTAGCGGGATTGGTGTTATTATTTTTGTCGGAGAATGGAAAGATTTTTTTGGATTACCTACGCATATTCCCTTAAATGCGCATTTTCATCAGAAATTATTTGCATTAATTAAAGCATTGCCCAATTTTGATTTAACGACGACTGGTTTGGCATTGTTAAGCTTATTTTTAGTATGGGCAACTCCAAAATTTTTAAAACGTGTCCCAGGACCTTTAGTCGCGATGATGGTGGCCACAACACTTCAGGGTGTATTTCAATTCAAAACAGTTGCGACTATTGGCAGCACATTCGGTGGTATTTCACAAATGCTGCCTGGATTTCATCTACCTTCTATACAGCTAACGTCAGCCTTAAATTTAATTGGTCCTGCGTTTACTATCGCACTCTTGGGTGCTATTGAATCCTTATTATCAGCGACCGCGGCAGATGGTATGGCAAAAACGCGGCATCACTCGAATCAAGAATTAATAGGACAAGGATTAGCAAATATTTTCTCTCCACTATTTGGTGGCTTTGCTGCGACTGGCGCAATCGCTCGCACCGCAACAAATGTTCGAAATGGGGGTAATAGTCCAATTGCAGCTATTGTACATTCTATATTTTTGCTTCTCGTCATTTTGCTGTTATCACCATTAGCAAAAAATATTCCGCTGTGTGCACTCGCAGCTATTCTTTTTGTCGTTGCCTATAACATGAGTGATATTCCTCACTTCATTTATATGACTAAACATGCCCCACGTTATGATCTTTTAGTTTTGCTTAGTACTTTTTTTCTAACAATATTTACCAATTTAGTCGTTGCAGTAAATATTGGCGTTATACTTGCTATGCTACTTTTTGTTCGCCGAATGAGTCAGTTTGTAACAATTGAAAAACAGGATCATGAAATTTTGAATGGTGAATTAACCAATGGCCTATCGTTGCCAAAAGATACTGTTGTTTATGCTATTCAAGGACCTTTCTTTTTTGGCGTGGCTGAAAAAATAGAACATGCTTTTGCTATCACTAATTCAGACCCCAAAAAAATTATTTTTCGTCTAAAAAACGTTCCTTTTATGGATATCACTGGACTTCAAATATTCAATGAAGTGATAGAGCAGTTTCACAAGCGAGGTGTAATTGTTTATCTTTGCGAAGCAAATCCAAAAGTTGCTCACAAGTTAGAAAAGATAGGAATTTTCCGTTGGCTTAGTGGAGGGCGTGTGTTTGATACCTTTACTGAGATAGTCAAAAATTTACAGTCATGATATAACGAATTTTCATACAAAATTACGTTATTTATAAAAATCAAAGAAATGCCTCAATGTGATCAAAAAGAATTTTAGGTTGGTCTATATACGGGAAATGTCCGCAATGGTTGATTAGGACATATTTTGACGATGGAATATTTTCACGTAATTTTTCCATATAATTTAAAGGAATAACATCTTTATCACATGCCAAAATTAATGAGGGTTTGTTTAATATTTTTAAAGCATGATACAGGTCAAAACTATTTTTTGTTACATACTCAAGAAAAAGATTATATATTTTAAAATTATTGATAGCCGCTTGCGAAGTCATCTTAAGCGTAAGATCGTTAGCTAACTCTGGTTTGGCAAAATAGCTTTTAAAATAAATTCGATAGAATTTTTCTACTGTTTTTGGATCACCTGCCAAAAATAATTCAGAATTTCGTATTGAATCAAGTTCAGTTTTATTGCTATCAACAATTTGACTGCGATGTTTTACAAATGCTAAATAATCTTGACTAGAAACGGGAACTGAATTGACATAAATAATTTTATCAACTTGTTCTGGAAAAGCTAAGGCATATAATGATGCTAATATTCCGCCCCAGGAATGGGCTAGAAGTGAAACTTTTTTAAAACCAAATGCCTCGCGTAGTTGATTAAGATCGTTAATATAGGTTTTAAAAGGATCAACTTGCCAGGCGTCATTTCCAGTTGAATTTCCAGTGCCTCTTTGGTCGTAAAAAATAGCAAATGAAAATTTTCCCAGCTCTGCCATTTGTGGCAATAAATACTGTTGGCCTAATCCAGGACCACCATGTAAAACAATCAGCGGAGTGCTTTCTGCGCCAAAAGTACGACAAAATAATTTGGCGTTATTTACTGGTATAAATAATTCTTTTTCTGGGGAAATATTCATTGAACTGCTCCTTGTGATGAAACCTAATCCATGGTTCTCATACACTATAGTCGAATGTTATGCTAACTTCTATCCTGTTTCATTTTTTAATTCTAATAAATTTATCAATGCATCTCGAGTTTTAAGAGCAGAATTTACATTAGAAAATATTTGATAAATAAAGCTGTTACCTTCTCCACATAGGTAAATAAGATATACTGCTTTACCGTATCTGAGCCAATAAGATACTCGTTTTTCAATTTTACATAATGTTAGTTTAGATAATATTTTATTTACGGCTAAAAACGTTAAACTAAACAAAATAAGAATAACTAAGGTGATTAATGTTCTTAGAATAAATGGTACAGAATATTGTTGAAAAACTAATTTGTTTGATAAAATTTTCATAACACATCCGTATTCGTCTTATGCATTGGTTATAAAACTTTGATTATCATGCTCATCAAGCATTAATAGTATCATTTTATGTATACTCGCCAAAAATAAATATGATCATTAGTTTAATATTCAATGTGGGCACAATTGATGGAAAACCGCCTCGCATTGATTTACTTGATAAAAAATTACTGAATATATTGTATTCTAATTCAGATCAAGTAGCAGGCTCACATCACCAAAAATCCCACCCAGATGCCTGTTAATAAACGCGAATACTAGAAGTTTTATTGCAAATAATAAGAATACTCAGAAATTATTGCTGCGAGGCCACTAAGATTTTTACCTCCACTGTTTACTGATTATTTAGAGTTATCTAGTAATAGGTTCAAATATAAATATTATATTTCAATAATTCTGATTTAAAATCCTCACAATTGCTAAATTGGAAGCAATTTATTGATAGCAATTGCGCAGATTGGATATTTTGTAAATGATCATCAATAAATAGTGTTTGTAGCGGGTCTAGCTGATGTTCGCTAAGAACATATTTGAAAATATTTATATCGGGTTTCATCATTCCAATTTCTGCGGAGACAATTATATGTGAAAAATATTTCCAAAATTCGTAACGTTTTTTTAAATAAGAAATAATTTCATTTACATTATCAGTTAGAGCTAATAAGTTAAATTTCATATCATATAATTTAGTTAATACTTCAAATGTTCCTGGTACCGGATCTTGTGTAATTTTGATATTGCAGAATAACTTCTCTAATTCATTTTCTTGCAAGGTTGTAGACAGAGCTAGCTTATTTATAGCTTCTTTTTCTGTTATTGTGCCTAAATTCAATTGTTTCCATATATCACTTTTAAAAACAGCATTGATGACAGTATCGATATCATGTTTTTTATAATGGGGAAATGTTTTTTTTACTATATTCAGTGGAGACCACTGAACCAGAACATTTCCTACATCAAAAATAATATTTTTAATATTTTGTTGACTCATAGTTCCCTTTCTAATTTAATGTTCAGTAACGAAAACGACGGTTTATACTACCTGAACATCAAATTCATTTCCGCAAGAAAATTTAGTAACGTCGCGGAGCATGGAAATCGCCGTAATTACCCTAACAATCGCAGTAAAATATCATAAAAATACATATAAACATCTTCATAGTCTTCTAGATATTTCTTCTTGAATACGTCGACTTTCCTGATGGATTTCTTTTTGTTGGCTGTGCTTTTTAAAAGAATAAAACATTGAACACATCATAGGAAAACATCCTACTTCTGCAACTTCATTAGGATGGCCTGGATCTAAATAATTTATCCCGAATAAAGCAGCTAAGGTTAGCATAGGTACTGCAATTTTGAGGCCAAAACATTTCCATGAATCCCAATAAAGCTTATTTAGTTTTAGTTGTAACTCTTCTACAGAAAAATCCTGGGGTTCCGATCGTAAGGTTTGTTGCAATACAATAATTATGTTTTCAGTAGTAGCTCTAGACCCTATCAAAGTATTTTTCTCCCGTATTATTTTCCAGATGACCAGCCCATGCTGAGTTTCTTATGCTTTTGAGCACAATCACGTAAGTAAAGATTTATAAGGGTTTGATAAGGAATGCCATTATCTTCAGATAAATGTTTAAAGTAACTAATTGTCTCAGCATCAAGCCTAATCGTAACTTGTTTTTTTAGCTCATAGGCATATGGATTTTTTTTTGCCTTTGAAAAATCATATTCTTTTTTCATATTTAACCTCCATAATATTGCATTGACTCATTTTTTGTTGCCTTCCTGGCAGAGATTATTCTGATGACACGATCATTTTTTCGATAACAATGGCAAACTACTAACACTCGAGCAATAGTGCTCAACCCTAAAATAACAAACCTATCTTCATCTTGTGAGTGTTCGGGGTCGTGAATAACAGCCGCATTATCATCTAAAAACACGCTTTTAGCTTCCTCAAAGCTAATGCCATGTTTTTTCTTATTTATGGAAGCCTTACTGGCGTCCCATTCGAACGTAATTTTGCTCATATAATTGCATTATAATTGCATTGTAGGTTTTGTCAAACTGTAATTACCTCAATAATCACGGTGTTTTCTGCTCGATTTAATAACTGTAGCTACCCTTTACTTGCTCCAGGTATAAAATGTATATTTAATTAATTCATCCATACCTTGTTTTTCTGCTACTTTCCACGAAACAACGTTTGCCTCATCACAAGACCATACTGGCTTTAACTTCTTTTCAATCGCATGTCTTATAAGATGATTACAAAGAATTGTTGATAGTTTTTGACCGCGATAATTTTCATGTGTAACAGTCCCTATCTCAATAAATTCTTTTGATGGAATTCCGTGAGATTCACTAGCAATTATTTTATTGTTAGCATCCCATAAAACAAAACCTATACCATTTGTAAGATAATTTTCTGCACTTCCAAAAATATCTGTCATTAATGGTTTCCACATACATAAATTAAATGTTTCAATGTCATCTATCTTCTTTATAAGATAACTCGAGTTATTATCATATTGCGGTATTTTTCCATGAATATCTTTATATCGATATTGCCGTCGTGAAACTGTAACAAAGCCAAATCTGGATAAATCAAATTGAGGATTAGGATCTACGACTAATTTTACCATTTGTTTTTTCTTGAGTAGTTCAAAGCATTCTAGAAATATCTCTTCATTGACCTCGCCTGACACAAAACAGTACGGCGAATTTGTTATGACCAAACAAATTTTTGCTTCGTGTTCATTATCAACCCAGATTTGTCCTGGTATAGAATGTTCAATGACTGCAAATATTTCTGGCAAATTGGGATAGTTTTTGTGAAATAATTCACGTACGTTTTTGTATTTGTTTTTAGATAGCTGTTTCATTAATTATTCCTAGTCATTATTCTGAGTATTCTATTTGGTGTGGCACAATCAAATGACTCCTGCGACAATGCTACCATAATATTAATTATCAAAAATTATACGTACGTCCTACGGCTGAAGGAACGATCTTCTCTTCTCCAAACATATTTGCCAGTGCATTGACTGCCTTCCAACCAGTACAATGAGCTGGAACAATCATTTGCAGATTGAATTGCCTCATATCATTTACTGTTTCAGGAATAATTTTTTCAACTGCATGTCCGGATAAATGAAATCCCCCCATAACGGCATATAAAGGTATACTAGGAAATAATTCTTGTGCGTGTTTTAAAACATTTACTATTCCTGCATGAGAACAAGCAGAAAAAACAATAAGACCTTTGTTTCGCACATTAACAACTAAAAATCTTTCGTCCATAATCCACTGATCGTCTTCCCACTCACCATTTGACAATTGACGGACGTGTCCCGGAAAACCTTTTTCATATTCTGTTACCCTTGGAATTTCGCCACTGAGATAAAAAAAGTCATCTAACAATAATCTCTGCTCATTTGAATTAACAACACTTGCCTCTTTTTGCTTTAGTTCATCTATACTCGGTACTTTTTTAAAAGGACAAACCTCACCGTTATGAGTGGTTGCTCGCCTATAAAACATGCCTGGATTAAAGTGAAATACAACATCTTTTCCATTGTTTTTATTTTTTATTAAATCAGCAGCAGTTAAAAATCCACCTGCGTGATCCCAATGACCATGGGATAAAATTACTGCTTCTACACTACCAATATTTGCATTCAGTTTATTAACATTTCGTTTAAATACTTCGCCTTCCGGCCCGGCATCAAATAAGAGAGTATGTTTGATATCACCTTCTGCAGCGGTTATTAATAAAGAGAGACCATGGGCACCGCAACAGAGACATTCTCCGGATAATTCTTGCATGCCATTTTTTCTTAGATATGCTATTTCATGCGTGACATTTTTAGGTACGCTAGAAAGACTATCAGTGACGTTATCTACTAATACCTGAATTTCTAATTTATCTATTGCTTTCAGATTCATACTCTGACTCCCCAGGATTATCTAAAGAACTTGCAGATACACTACGATGATTTGGTAATGCCGCAAAAACAACCACCTGATATTGGTAACTTCATACTATTTCTACCTATCGTAACTAACTGCATATACTTATAGCGTAACGAACAACCGTTTTAATGAGCCGGATTATACCAGTTCTAAGACAAAAAATAAGCGCCAGCGATGCACTATATGCGTTTATAGGTGTGGGCATGGGGTCAGACCCTGAAGTACTAGAATAATCACGGCGATTTTACCAAAGAAATTCTGGATTCAGACCTTTCACCTTTGTCATATCTTTTATTCGCTCATACTATTCCTTATTCTTGGAATGAATAAAGCAACTTCTGTATAATTTTGGTACATACGCCATGCAAACTTGCTGGCACATTTTTTTTCAGTTATATTAATAATTACTACCAGAGGCAATTTTTAAGGATAAAAAATGCCGATGAGCCAGGATGACATGACAGTTCGTTTGTATAAGACAATGCTGCTCATTCGACAGCTTGAACTTCACTTAGCCCAAATTTATCCCACAGATGCCATCAAAAGCCCCGTTCATTTATCCGTCGGGCAAGAATCAATCGCCGCAGGTGTGTGTGATCCCTTATTAGCAGATGATATGGTGTCGAACACTTACCGTTGCCATGCCACCTACATTGCCAAAGGAGGTGATTTGAAGGAAATGATGGCGGAACTCTATGGCAAAGCAACCGGCTGTGCTGGCGGTAAAGCGGGTTCTATGCATTTGATTAACATGCAACATGGCGTGATGGGAGCTTCTGCAGTCGTTGGAACTACCGTCCCGATCGCTGCAGGATATGCATTTGCATTGCAGCAAGAAGCAAAACAAACAGGTCACCAACGCGTGGTGGTTTCATTATTTGGTGATGGCTGTACTGAAGAAGGTTGTTTTTACGAATCATTAAATTTCGCTGCTCTTAAAAAATTACCGATTATTTTTGTTTGTGAAAATAATGGCCTCGCCATTCACACACCCGTTCATAAACGATGGGCCACACAACACCTTTGTCAACGTGTTGCAACTTACGGAATAAGAACTCATCAAATTACTAATGCGGATGTATTTGCGATTAGAGAAACTGTAAACACCGCTCTAAATGATATACGGTCTGGCCAATCTGGCCCTGTTTTTATTGAATGCGCAACCTATCGATGGCTCGAACATGTTGGGCCGCGTGATGATCATGCTGATGGTTATCGTGATTCTGATACATTCAATTTTTGGAAACAGACAGACCAAATAAAACGGCTCGCTGCAATGTTAGATCAAGCAACACGCGAACAAATTCAACGAGAAGTTTCAGCCATCATTCAAGAAGCGGCTGACTATGCGGAAAAAAGTCCTTACCCCGGCCCAGAGGAATTACTCTCTCATGTTTACGCTGACTGAAACATCTGAAAGTACATCAACGTCATCAGATACACGTCTGATTCGATATGTTGATGCTTTGCGAGAAGCATTCGAACTTGAAATGCAGCGCGATCCGAATGTTTTTTTATTTGGATTAGATGTTGATGATCACAAAGGTATCCAAGGTTCAACCATTGGCTTGCAACAAAAATTTGGTAATCATCGTGTATTTTGCACGCCACTTTCTGAAGATGCGATGACAGGTTTTGCCATTGGCGCTGCGATGGCGGGTTTGCGCCCTATTCATGTTCACATTCGCATGGATTTCATGATGTTGTGCATGAACCAACTCGTCAATATGGCAGCAAAATCGCATTACATGTACAACGGTCAAGTGAAAGTTCCCATGGTAGTTCGCGCGATGATAGGCCGGTCATGGGGGCAAGGCGGACAACATTCGCAAGCTCTCTATTCATTGTTTATGCATATTCCAGGGTTAAAAGTCGTGGCTCCTGCCAATGCTTATGATGCAAAAGGTTGCATGATAAGCGCGATTCGTGACAATAATCCGGTCATTTTTATTGAACATCGCTTACTTTATTCAACTGAAGGTTACGTGCCAACTCATTCATACGAAGTCCCATTAGGTCAAGCACGAGTCTTAACAGAAGGCAGTGATGTCACCATTGTTGCGATATCTCACATGGTGATGGAAGCACTACGTGCCAAAAAATATTTAGAAGAAATCGGCATCAGTGCTGAAGTGATTGATCCCATCACACTTTGTCCACTCGATATGAATACTATTGTTAAGTCAGTGAAAAAAACTGGCAAATTACTGATAGTCGATAATGCATGGTTATCTTGCGGCGCTAGCAGTGAAATTTTTACGAAAACAATTGAACAATGTCAACGTGAACACTTCCCAATCCCATTCATCGAACGCATGGGATTTGCACCAACAACCTGCCCCACAACCCGTCCATTAGAAAATTTATTTTATCCAAACGCTATCACTATTGCACAAACAAGTTATTACATGGTGAAAGGTGAAAATGCAAATCCCTGGCAACCGAACCATGAATTAAAAACTGAAGTCGACGAATTTAAAGGACCATTTTAGTAGATATTCCATTTGAAAGGATATTTGCCATGATTATTAGTCGAACACCCTATCGGATATCATTTTTTGGTGGCGGCACTGATTATCATACTTGGTATCAAGAATATGGGGCGGCTGTTTTTACCACCACAATAAACCGTTATTGTTATCTACATGTCCGAAAACTCGCACCATTTTTTAAATGTAAATCGCGTGTCGTATGGTCAATTGTTGAAGAAATTAATGAACATAACGACATTCAACATCCTGCGGTAAATGCCATATTAAAATATCTCAAAATCGATAATGGAATTGAAATTCATCATCTTGGTGATTTACCTGCGCGCTCAGGTTTAGGATCGAGTTCTGCATTTTCCGTAGGTTTATTAAATGCGTTATATGCATTAGACGGTGTAATGTCAAGCAAACGTGAACTAGCGTGTGAAGCGATTCATGTTGAACGAAATATTTTGAATGAAAGTGTTGGCGTGCAAGATCAGATTGAAACAGCGTATGGCGGATTAAATCGAATTGGTATTCAACCCAATGGGGATTTTGATGTCAGTCCTGTTATCTTGCCAGTAGAAAAATTGCAAAGTTTTCAAGATCATTTGTTATTATTTTTTACTGGAGTGTCACGCACAGCGTCTGATATTGCAGCTGAAAAAATAAAAGCTATTCCAAATAAAAAATTGGAATTACATGCCATCCGTGCAATGGTGGATGAATCCATCAAAATTTTAGTCGAAAATAGAGACATAAAAGATTTTGGACGATTATTACATGAAAGCTGGATGATGAAACGGCAGATAGCACCTAGTATATCGCCTACTTATATAGATGATATTTACACCGCTGCACGCAAAGCAGGCGCACTAGGTGGAAAATTACTTGGCGCTGGCGGTGGTGGGTTTATGTTATTTTTTGTTGAGCCTGAAAATAAAATGCAAGTTTGCAAAGCATTAGATAATTTACTGCTAGTTCCATTTGAATTCGAACGTAGTGGTTCACAAATTATTTTTTATGAAAATACTCACTATAGCAACATGGCAATGACACGGCGTGATTATAGACATTTACATGATGAAAGTTCTAATAATGATTTAATCCAAAATCGATTGCGATTACAACATTTAATAGAAGTGAAGGCCTTAGATGAAAACTAAAAATTTGAATGAGTTATCAGGCGCCGAACGAATTGCGTTAATGAAATCAACTTACGCTAAACCAAGTTATTTTCAAAATTTATTTGGCAAAGACTCAATTGAAATAGATTGCATGGCATTGGCGCATCTTTTCCGTCAAGAAATATCACGTATGCTGATTGAGAAATCGATTATCACGAAAGCGATTCCGCTAGAAAAGTTACATGAATATTTATCAGATGAGTTACGCGCTTATAATTTTGATGATGGCGTCAGTAAAGTTAGCACCTATTTTTACGAGACCGATAATGAATTCATGAAAGTTTATTATCAATTTATTGCGCTGTTACGCTCGAATTTTGTTAAAGAACCGTTTTTATTTCAAAAAACACCTACCATACGTATTCATTGCCCCAATAGTAAAAACAGCAATCATTACCCACGCTATCACACCGATCTATGTTATGGTCACCCACCACAAGAAATGAATATCTGGATTCCTTTCACGGAATTAATGGATGGTCATAAATTTAGACTGATGTCATGCATGGGATCAAAACAAATGCTCGAAAAATTTGATTATGACTTGGCTGCATTTATTCAAAACTCCATTCATGACAAATCACTTTCGCATGAATGTGATAAACTTTCATATCCAGTCACAACCGAATTTGGAAAATTTCTTGCGTTTGACTCACGTTCGATTCATACCTGTGAACCGCTCACTGCACATACACGCATTTCAATGGATATGCGGATTTTACCTCTCTCACTTTATAACGAAATGAATATCGCTTATCAAGGTTCAGGTCGACGTAAAATTATTTTTGAATCGGGTCAGTGTTACCATGAGAAAAACTCAGATCACTTTTTACATTTGAATGAGGTGCGATAATGAGCAGCGAACCAATTTTAAATTTTATTGCTGGTAAAAAACCCATATTCAACTTGGATTATGCCATCCTCAGCGCACCTGTACGACATGTATTTATGATGTCGGTTGTCTGGTATCTCACACAAAAATCTAAAAATGACAATATGCAAATTCTTGAGATCGGCTCATGGGTCGGTGCATCAGCACTTTCGTGGGCGCAAGGATTAAGACATCATAACGATGTTAAAGGTACAATTACCTGCGTCGATGCATGGAAACCCTTCTTTACCCATGAATCAAACAAAAATGAAGTTTATAAGACCATGGAAAATGCACTCGGTACAGAAACTGCTTATGAATTATTTTCTCACAACATAAGTACCTTGCCAGAAACGATTACCTGCCAACATTTGCGTGGCAATAGTGAAAATATATTACCGTTACTGCGTGAAGAAGCATTTGATATCATTTTTATCGATGGTGATCACTCTTATTCAGCAGCAATACGAGACATTAAAAATTCTCTAGCATTAGTAAAAAATGGCGGTATTATTTGTGGCGATGATCTCAATCTTCAACTGTCGCAAGTTGATAAAGAAAATACGTTAAAAAATGCCGAAGCAGATTTTATCAAAGATAAAAAAACAAATGGTAATTATCATCCTGGCGTGACGTTAGCTGTGGCAGAAATCTTTGGTGATGTTTCTGTTTGGGGTGGTTTTTGGGCAATGCAGAAACAAGGTAACCAATGGCGTAAAATTTCGTTAAAACAAACTCCTATTCATTTTCCAGATCATTTTCCTGAGGAAGCCGTCAAGAAGGCTGAAGATCATTTAAAAGATATTGAGATTAGTTGATATCAAACCCATCAGATAAGTCACTACCTTTATCGCTTTGTCACCTGGTCGGGTAACGACATCAATCATTTGGACACATGAAGAAATACTAGACTCATTTATACAATCCTGTTGGGATCCTACATTGGCGAAAACGGCCTACGGACTCCTACGAGATTCGGGAGAGTCATGGCATCGATCTTCGGGTGAGTGTTCGATCGCTGCATAAAGTCTGCTGCGCTGATGTAATTGCTGACAAAAGTTTTGAAAAGCGACCCGCAAATCCGACCCGGCATTCGCGCGCCTGCGCGGCCGCCAGCCCCGCGCCCCCGCCCGCAAAAAAACGATTGACCGACAGCTCCCACCCCGCCCCAGAAAGAAACAAAGCATCCCGGACGTCCTCGGAACGGTCAATATGACCACCTTGGTATAGCAAAGAATAAAGCCCAGTTCTTAATATTTTCCTCAGCTTGTGCGGTAATACTCTGTCTATCATTCCAATAATTTTAAAACAGTATTGATCCGCTTGCTCTCCATACAATCCATCTTTTAACTCTTGAGCCCGAGCGAGGAGTAAATTGAAAGCCATTGGAATCAGTTTAAGCAGGTTTAAAAAATATCGATTATCGGTGATCACTGCTGGTTTTGTGTTAATTATATAAGCCATTATTATTTTACCCGCCGTATCGAAGTTGTTTACTTTGATCTGATTAAAAGCAGCCTTCAAGACATTTGACCGCTCTTCTTCTTTGGCTTTGCTAGTTTTCTCATCCTCTACGGGAGCAGCAGAACGGGCTTGTTCTTGTGCCTCAGACATCCTCCCAGGTATGAGTTTTTCGATTAAATCCATCAATCTTTCTGCTTGGCCAACGTCCGCGCTCTTCTGTTCAGAGTCTTCTGCAGAGTGTATCGTTTGATCAAGATTCATAATCGCTAATTGTAAAGGGCTTGCGTCAAAGGTAAAGACAACTCCGTCCAGCGTCATGGTTGTTATAATAGGTTGCAACACGGCATTTGGATTTTTTCTCACTTCCTTTTCGAGTTTATCAAGCGGGCCCGCCGTCAGTACATGGTCATAAGCTAAAACCTCTGCTTGCACATACTCAGGAACAGAATTTGTATTAATTTTAAATAAGCCAAGAGAAGGAAGTAGGCTGGGTTGACCAAGAAAATAAATCAAACCACGATTTACAATATCCTGATCGTAAAAAGAAACATATTCAGCAATTAAAAGAGTCAGCACATGAGGCATGCCTATTATATTTTGTAGAAAATTTATATTGACTGCATACTGCTCCAAACGACTCGTTACGCGAGCCACCACTAGATCATAGTTGTTTTTTGTTTCATCAGGATTGGCTTTGTCCTTATCATTCCTTGCAACGAGTTTTTTGTTCTTATTATTTGCTTGATGTTTTGATTCACCATTCGATTGGGGTTTGGGATTTATATTGCCCATTGCATGATCCTCGTGATTTAATTAAGCGATATTTTATATTAAATGATTTAATTTTACACCAACCATCTCCTGCATATTCACTTTTTTTAAGCCCCAATCGATCTAATATCGTTTGCATATGCCCACGATCGTGAAAAGGAATACGGAAATAGCCAGCATCATTTTTATTGATATTTATTTTCATTGGAAATCCCAACTGTTCGCGAAATACTCAAATTGAGATTAGTTGTTATCAAACCCACGCCATATTTTTAATTGTTAAAAACGATCCACGCAGAGGATCAACAACAGATGAAGAACAAGTGATTTCGTTGCTAGGAATCGCCAGCTCAAGTGGGCTTGGTGAAACTGTAAAATTGATATTTAAGTTTGATCTAAAATCCATTGATTTAAATGTATCAGAAATGGATTTAGTTAATTTAATCGCAATAGCGCAAAATGGTATTTGACCTTGTGGTGATAAGTTACCAACCCTCACATTATTTTCAGAATAAAGCATATGAGCATCTTGCAATTTGTCACGTAGATTTGCAGAAGACGAATGTTCCAGGCTATTGGCAAAAACGATTACGGTAGATTCATTGTTTTTATCGTGCTGACTATTTAGATAACTCTTCATCAATAATGCCGAATGATTCGGAAATAATTTATCATCATTTTTTAATACACTAATCCATTCGGTACCGTGATTTTGTAATGAATTAAACAATTCCAAGTTCGAGCTTGGACCGGAATAATGAAGTAAGTGGATTTTATCATTTAGGTAATGTTTCAACTGTTTTTCAAGCGCTTGATTTTCTACCAGTAAGATTGCATCGACGTTATCATAAGTTTGCCGTTGAATATCAGCAATAATATTTTTGACTGTCTGAGCATTCTCGACAGAAATAATATAAGTGATTTTAGGACTTTTTACAGGTGAAGTTTTTTTTCTAAACCCATTTTCAATGACCACACGTTGATGCATCTCCACCATCTTTTCTATAAAAGATTCTAATGATAAATCTTTTAGAAAAATATCATGCGCCTTCTTTGCCAATGCCTGCGCTTCCTTAGGATGAGATCTTACCCAAAGTACTTTTTCTTTAATTGCTTCAGCTAAATTATTTGGACTTAATGTTTTATCAACGTAAAGCACAGCGTCTCCCAATGTGCTTTTGTAATAAGCATTATCAGTGCAGATTGCAACGGCACTCGATGCAATAATTTCAAAAATTCGACAAGCGGGAACGCCATCACGGTCCGCATCAGGGTGATTAATCGCTAAGCCAATACCATGTTTTGCATAGGTATCTAACGTTGCAAAACCGTCGAAAGGCACACTACCACCATAAAGACTCGCGGGATATTTATCCCAGCTTCCTTTTGGGCCATAACATTTTAAGAATTTACCATCAGAGAGCAGTGAAAATAATTCGTGATGTCTTAATCCATCCCAATTAACGCCCATATAAACTGCTGTTGCATTGTTGAGATCCAATGGTTTAAAAGCCGTTTTTGACATGGAAAACATGGCATTTTCAATATGCATCACTTTGCCAGTGACTTTAGAAATATTATTCAACCAATCTTTTATGATAGGAGCAACGGTAAAATAGGCATCATAAGTCAAAATATTTCGCATCAAACGCGGTAACCACGTCGCCCAATTCAGCGGTACAACCACAAGGCCATAGGTAGGAAACTCAGTTAACTTAGGTTCTTGGTAAGTAATGGGAATGATGAAATCAGGGTTAAAAGCATGCACCTCTTCACTGCGATTGAAAACAGCCACTTCAATTCCAAGTTTTTTCGCAGCATCAATGAAGCGATAACAAGCTTCGACTTCAGAAATTTGATTTTGGCCACGTATTAGATAAGGATTAACAATCGCGATTTTTTTTACCTTAGGCAAAGCAGAATCAATGGTCATAAATCAGTATCCTTCCATGGCTTACGAATTTTTGATCTTCCACCATATCAATTTATCTTATAAATGCTTTGCACGCAAGTAATCAAAAAACTAATAAAATCAATAGGATAAGAATCCATTATCTTATTTTAAAATGAAGATCTTCTACGCCGGTTTGATTTGCTTTTTTCTATATGATGGGATTTTTTATCTGCTTGAAATCCTTGAGATTTTGCGGAAAATAATTTTATATTTTTTGGCATTTTAAATAAAGATTTTGATTTGCCTGGAGCATGGTTATCTTGCACAGTCTTTTTTTCATCTTCCTCAAGTTTTCCGTGGCCTACAAATTTGGAGTCTTTGGCTAAAAATAATAATCTTTGTTGTTTTATTTCGTCTGATACCAGATCCGTAAAAATAGCGCGTATTTCTGGATTAACGATACGCACCAATAAATTATCAAATTCCATAGCATTTTTAAATAATTTATTTAGTTTATCCTTTATGCCATGTAAAAGTTGACGTGCCTCAAAAGGTTCGGCTTCATTAATAATACCTATTAAATCTCCCCGACCCTCAATAAGCTGCGGAAGCTTTGGCCCTATTAGCATAAAAAAAGAGGATTTTAGCTCATCTGTTCGTAGAGAATTTAAAATCGAGAAAAACATTCCAGTATTTTTGACATACTCATACACCGGAATTATATTAAAAATACATGACATTTCTGCTTCTGGCAATGACTCCATTATGCTAACAAATTTATTCACGTCTGATGCGTAATTAATAAATTGTTTTTCTAGTCCTAAATGCTTATATATGTATTCTTTTTTAGATTCTGGCAGTTTAGGCATAATAATCAATGCAAGTAGTGGTGGATTGGGATCATTATTAATCGTGTTGATAATGGATTCTCTTTTGTTATCAAAAAATTCTATTTTTTGCACGTCTTCTTCTAAAAGATCCAATGTGTTGCAAATCCTGTCGAATTCATTTTGAACCTCTATAGTTGTCGGCATTAAAAATGCTGATGCCGATTTATCGTTATTTAATGCTGCTAAATAGTTTGCGACATCATAACAAATCTTTGATGCCTCAGAATCAGGAAAATGAGTGTAACTCAAATAAGTATTTTTATTTGCTTGCCATCTCCCCTCGAGGAATTCAATTAATTCATCGTTTATTTGTTCTTTCTTAGGATTATTAAGTATTTTCATTACAGCCTTAACAACCTTAGCTGCTTCATTTGATTGAATGAGAGACGGTATTGATTTAGCTGCAGTAGTTTCCGGTTTAGTAACGATTTTTTCTCTAAAAAGACGTTTATTAATTCTGCTAACCTTAATTGTTAAATCTTTTAAACTCAATGCAGCACTATCTACTTTCGATTCGTTCAACAAATCTTGTTTTCTGCCTGTGGATGACATAAAAAAATCCTCGTTCTTGTTGGCCGCCTTTTATATGTTAATTATAGCAACTAAATATAGATAATAAATATATAGATAATAAATTGTTATAAAGATCAATAGCATACATTACACCAGAATGAGTGTAACGTAGATATTCATCATTATCCGTCTCGGTTCGGCAAGTCCGCATAGGCTTACCGAAAGGATACAATGCTTGGCAGAGAAAGATAATTCGGCAACTGATATCACTTTTGCTAAAGCCTAAGTTGAAATTTTGTAGACGCATTTTTTTTATAAAGTGAGACATAATCTTTTTCGAAAAAACTAATTTTTTCGTTAAGAAATTCAATATCCTTCTCTTTGTTTTTTGGGTCGTAAGATTCCTTCTTGGCTAGATCAACAATTCTTTGTTTTGCATCAACCAGCACTTCCGCCAGTGTATGAGATATAAGTTTTCCATGCCATTTTTCTCGCCGAACTTCCGATAAAAACCAACCCTTACTTTGATGTAAATAAGAAATACCTAGAGCCTCATTAACAATAGACCGCACTGCTTCTGAAGAGGTAGCGTCATGGATTAATTCTTTCAATAAATAACCACACATTTTATGCTTATCTTTTAGGGTGCTATCAGTTTGAAATGAAAGTGACTTGACGACCCTTAGACGCGGATCTTCTTGTTGCTCTGCTTTGTCCTCGTTTGTTAATTTAGCAATTTTTTCTTTAACTTTTTCGAAAGTTTTTCTTAAGTGGTCTATATTTGGTTTTTTAGATAAAAATTCCATTTTAAATACGGCTTCAAAAATGACATAGCATTGTTCTGCTGTTTTACAGGTCTCAATGTCATTTATTAAGTGATCAAGTAAAACAGGAATAATAGTAGAGGCATAATACCGTACTAAATCGAGCCCATTTTTCGCAATCATTACTTCTGCTAAATTTTTTCTAATGTCTGAGTCAATTTTTACGAGGTCAATAAGTAAAACAATAGAACCAGGCGCAGATTCGCCTAATATATCGAATCCTGTCGAGCCATTTGCGTCCTTCAAGCTAATTGCTTCCGCTACTTTTTTTCTTATGTCTAAATTTGCTCTTGCAAGGTAAACCAACGCTGGAATAGTATCAGATGCATAACGCGCTAACAGATGGAACCCGGTCCAACCATCATTGTTTCTCTCAATAAGTGCTTGCGCTATACTTTCTCGGATGTCTGAGTTTGTGGTTGCGAGTTGAAGCAGTGCTGGAATAGTAGCAGGTGCGATGTACACCAACCGATCGAATCCAGACCAACTTTCACCAGCTTTCGCAATAAGTGCTTGTGCTAAACTTTCCCGGATGTCTGAATTTGTTTTTGCGAGGTCAAACAGTACTGGAATAGTAGCAGGTAAGTGGTACACCAACCGATCGAACCCAGTCCAACTTTCACCAGCTTTCGCAATAAGTGCTTGTGTTAAACTTTCTCGGATGTCTGAATCTGTTCTTGCGAGGTCAAGCAGGGCTGGAATAGTAGTAGGTGCACGCTCGACCAACCAATCGAACCCAGTCCAACTTTCAACGTCTTTCGTGACAAGAGCTTGCGCTATATTTTTTCTGGTCTCAGAAGAGGGAGGATTTTTTATTAGAGCAAGTAGCGCATGTGGTGCATATGATGCCATAAGATGTAAACCTTTTTCTTTTAAAAGCTGCGCAGTTGCTTCATTTTTCTCATCTAATGGCTCGGAGTAAACATTTGCGGTATTGAGCTGAATATTTTTGTCATAGGATGCACATTGCAACCCAATACTTTTGCCCATTTCTTGCTGAATTAAACTCGCCAGCTGATCTGTATCTTCAAGAGAATAAATGCGAGGTTTCCCCTCTCTATCATCAGAATTATAAAAATACCAAAATTTCTCATCGGCACATAAAGCACACGAATGTTCATGATTGTGAAGCAGAGAAATCGAACTTGCTATTGTCCCGTGGTTTTGCTTTAAAAAATGGGCCCAAGTATTTTGTTCAAAATATCCGCCAAATGAAGCACGACTTTGTATTTTTCTGACAATCGGTTTGTTTTTTTCATCTCTATCGCTTAATTCAAAGCCACTCCAAAATTCTTTTTCAGCTGGCGTAAGCTCTGAAATGGGTTTTAAAAAATTAATCTGAGAATTTTTTGTAGGAAAAAAAGAAGGTGGACCTGGTATATTGAAACTTGCGTAATTAAATAAAATATAATTCAATACGCGCTCAAAAATATATTTCAGTGATTCTTCTTTTTCAGAATCCCTTAAGCGATAACGTTTTTCGAGCGCTGCAGAAGAACCATCCCAATTCGCCATGACTTCTTTAACATGAAGCCACCAGTTTGTCTTTCCAAGTCGATGAAAAGTCGCGTCACAGACAGCAAAACCGAAACAAAGACCATCTATTTCATAGCTTCCATCGTCAACTTTTTCTTCTTTCTTAACCAGCTTGCCAACCAAAGTGACTGGATTCCAAGGTTGCGCTTTTTTGGGCACATCAACTTCTTGTGGCAATAACTTAATATAGCGCACTAATTGGTTTATGAGTGTGGTCTGATCGCGTGATTGGCTCATTTTTTAAAGCCTCGTTATCGCTAACCTGATTTTTTTAAACGCCCCCCTCTCTTTTTGGATTTCTTATTTGCCAGACTCTTTTCAGGAATTGTTACAAGCCCGAAAGAAATCACACCTTTCCAATTAACTCTTGGCATATCAATCACCTATGTTTTTTGCGGGATTCAGTAAATATTTTTATGCTTATATTATTATTTTACTCTTTTTTCACCGATTTTGTTGATATGGTATATCTGCAGTAGATTGTATAATATAGGTATTTTATAGAACAAAATCAGATGGTCCGATAAGGATTATTAATATGAGGCTAAAAGTTTATCGTCAAAAAAGAAATTTCAAAAAAAACCACTGAACCTAGAGGTAAAGTGGTAAAACCTAGAAAATCTAAGCGCCTTTATGTCATTCAAAAACATGCTGCCAGTCATCTACACTATGATTTTCGTTTAGAATTAAATGGTGTTCTATTAAGTTGAAATACTACTGATAAAATGCCTTTTGCCACAAAACCACCGGACTGCTATTGCTCCTTATTCAACAAGAGCAAGAATTCATGCTCCAGTGGCTGTTCCTATATCATGGGATGAGTTAACAAACGATATTAATGATACGTTTTTTACAATCAAGACTTTGCCACAGAGACTAGCCAAACTAAAAAAAGATCCGTGGCACGATTTTTTTAAATTAAATCAATCTTTGCATTTAAATTCAATGAAAACTTAACGAGCATTGTTTCATGTTTAAAGATTAAGATGGATTATATCAGTCACTGCAATTATTATAGTACGCTTGTTCACCTATAAAAATGGATCTCGGAATATGACCTTACCAAAATGTCCAAAATGCAACTCTGAATATACTTATCAAGACGGTGTGCTTTATATCTGCCCTGAATGCGCGTATGAATGGTCAGATAGTGTAGAAGAAAAAATAGTTGATGATGGACAAATCATCAAAGATGCGCATGGAAACATACTCAAGGATGGCGACACAGTTACCGTCATAAAAGATTTAAAAGTAAAAGGCTCTTCTTTAGTCGTTAAAGTTGGAACTAAAGTAAAAAATATCCGTTTAGTGGGTGGAGATCATGACATTGATTGTAAAATTGATGGTATTGGTGCGATGAAATTGAAATCGGAATTTGTAAAAAAAGCTTAATTCTTATTATTCCAAATCATTCATCTATGCATTGCTACTCACTCAAAAATCTTACATATTTTTTCTACAAGGAATTTTTATGCGAAATAAAATCTCAATTGGCGCGTTATTATTTTTTCTTACACAAACTTCATTTTCATCAACTGAAATTTGTCCGACAGTAGATGAAATAAAAAAACCAACATTTTAATCACTGGCTTCCGTTGAATGCTATTCCAATAATGTTTCGGATTGCGCATTCATCCAGTAACAAGATTTTCCATGACTTTTAACTCCCGAGCAAGTAATCCAACTGGTTAACCTGCTCTAGAAAATATCTTCGCCATTGCTGCGCCAGCCAGAACTGGCGCCAGTTATAACAACGAGAGATTTATTCATGCGGGTTTTTGTTACCAAATAATTCAGCCGCACGCTTTTTTACTTGCGCCAACGTCACTTCTTCGACATGGGTTGAAATATACCAATGATGTCCATAAGGATCTTCAACTCCGCCACTGCGATCGCCATAAAACATATTCTCAACAGGGCGAATTAATTTAGCTCCTGCGGATACTGCACGCTTAACCACCGCATCAACATCTTTGACATATAGATGCATCGTCACAGGCGATCCGCCAAAGTGTTCTGGAGTATGCGCATTCATCTCAGGACATCCGTCTGCCAACATGACTTTAGAGTCGCCAATCGTTAACTCCGCATGCATAATCTTTCCGCCCGGTTGTTCCATACGCATCACTTTTTTTGCGCCAAATGCTTTTTGGTAAAATTCAATCGCTTTTGCACCATCGCCCACGATCAAATATGGCGTAATGCTGTGATAACCTTTTGGTATCGGCATCACTTTTTTCGTTTTTTTAGCTTTGCTTTTAACCGTCGATTTTTTGATAATTTTTTTCTTTGATTTTACGGCGGACTTTTTCTTTGACACTGATGATTTTTTCTTAGCTTTAGCCATGATTTCTCCCTAAACGTCAATAATAAAATAACAACCTATTCTACTACTTTTGGGCTGAAGATAAATAGGTTGCATACATTCCTAAATCTGCTGATAATATCTCTCGAGCTTGAGTGTGTTGATAAAAAACTTATAGGAAAAAAGATTATGCATCTTGATCCGCTCATTTTATCTCGCTTACAGTTTGCATGGGTTGTTGCTTTTCACATCCTCTTGCCAGCATTTACTGTTGGTCTCGCTTCATTCATCGCTGTTCTAGAGGGCATCCATTTTTTTACTGGACGTGAAATTTATTTTCGTATCTCTATGTTTTGGACAAAAATTTTTGCTGTTTCCTTTGGGATGGGTGTTGTTTCTGGCATCGTGATGCCTTTCCAATTTGGTACCAACTGGAGCCGTTATGCTGACGCGACTGCAAACATACTTTCACCATTGCTCGGGTACGAGGGACTAACTGCATTTTTCCTCGAAGCGTCATTCCTTGGCGTGCTCTTATTTGGTCGTAACTTGGTTCCACGTTGGGCCCATTTTGTTGCTGCATTAATGGTAGCACTTGGCACATTGCTCTCTACTTTTTGGATTCTAGCTGCAAATAGTTGGATGCAAACACCGGCCGGTTATAAAATTATCGATGGCCGGTTTTTTCCCGTGAGCTGGTTAGCAATCATATTTAACCCTTCTTTTCCATATCGTTTTGCGCATAATGTCGTGGGATTTTATATCACTACCGGTTTTGTCGTAGTTGCCGTCGCTGCTTATTTAATTCGGAAAAAACAATTTGCTGAAGAAGGTCGGGTCATGTTTTCAATGACTTTGTGGCTTTTAACCGTGCTCGTTCCATTACAAATTGTCTTAGGCGATATGCATGGGCTTAATACTTTCAAATATCAACCGGCTAAATTAGCCGCGATTGAAGCACATTGGCTACCTGAAAAACGTGCGGCTCTGGATTTATTTGCAATCCCTGACGAAAAAAGTGAAACAGATCGCGACGTCATTGCTGTTCCACTCTTAGGTAGCATCATTCTCACACACGATATCAATGGTGAAGTTCCAGGATTAAAACAATTCCCAGCGAATGAACGTCCGCCTGTTGCAATCCCTTTCTTTTCATTTCGCATCATGGTTGGCCTCGGTTTCTTAATGTTAGGTATCATTGGCATTAGCGTGTGGCTACGCATTCGTCGACAACTTTTAAAAGCTGATTGGTTTTTACGTCTGTGTCAATTCATAGCGCCTATTGGATTTTTTACTGTTATTGCTGGCTGGGTAACAACTGAGGTTGGTCGACAGCCATGGACTGTTTATGGATTACTACGAACAAGTAATTCTGTCAGCCCGTCTCTCACTGGGTTTGATGTGTTGATTTCGCTCGCAGGCTACATGCTAGTTTACTTAATCATCTTCCCCGTCGGTATTCTTTTGATGACGCGAATTGTTCGCAAAGGCCCTTCAAAAACACCAGAGATGGAAACAATTGAAGGTGGTCAGCCACGTGGCCCAGTTGTTACACCGCCGGAGTACACAACATGACAATTGATTTTGTTCCTTTATGGACTTTGATTCTTGGAGCTGCAGTATTTTTCTATGTGTTGCTCGATGGTTTCGACCTAGGTGTCGGCATCTTATATGGTTTTGCCACGAATCGCGCAGATCGAAATTTGATAATGAATTCAATTTCTCCTGTGTGGGATGGTAATGAAACTTGGTTGATATTAGGCAGCGTTGGTTTGCTTGCAGCGTTTCCATTAGCATTCGCCATTATTATTCCCGCACTTTATTTCCCCATTTTATTAATGTTATTAGCACTGATTTTCCGCGGCGTTGCATTTGAGTTTCACTTTAGAGATGCAGAGCATGTCACTTTCTGGGATCGCGCATTTAGTATCGGTTCACTTGTCGCCACATTTGCCCAAGGTGTTGTATTAGGCTCATTTATTCAAGGCTTCGCGGTTGATGGCCGCAAATTCGCAGGCGGTTCGTTTGATTGCTTTACATTATTTTCACTATTCACCGGATTAGCGCTCGTTTTCGGCTATGGTTTGCTCGGTGCAGGTTGGTTGATTTTAAAAACGGAAGGTAAATTACAAACGACATCACGCCATCAAGGTCGTTGGTGCTTCATCGGCGTTCTCATCGCGGTGGGTATCGTTTCTTTATGGACACCCTATATTAACACCAACATTAGTCATCGCTGGTTTTCTTGGCCAAATATGGCATACCTTATACCTGTGCCGTTAATTACGCTTGTGATTGCAGTTTTTGAATGGCGCTCTTTAAATAATCGTTCTGAAATAGCACCTTTTATCGGTGCTGTCTGTCTTTTCTTCATGTCATATTTAGGCATTGCAATCAGTCTGTTCCCGATGATCGTTCCATTTCATTTTACTTTGTGGGAAGCCGCTTCTTCGCCTGACACACAAGCATTTTTACTCGTCGGCACATTATTTTTATTGCCAATTATTCTGATGTATTCAGCTTGGTCTTACTGGGTATTTCGCGGCAAAGTTCGTGCGGATATCGGTTATCATCATTAGAACTCGCTGGATTAATTTAAGGAGATAGAAATGTCGGATTATCGTGTTTGCAAAGTAGCTAGCGGAAATCATGAATTTATTAAAAAATTTGATAAAAAAGAAGATGCTGAGCATTACGCAAAAAATCAATCTGCTTCAGATAATGAACATGAATATGCGGTGCAAAAAAATCATCACGGTGACTTTGTGACGATTAAAGCATATTTAAAAGGCGAAGAAGCATAAGCTAAAACATTGGACTTATCGTTAAGCAAAAAAACCACGTCGTCCCGTGGCTTGTCCGCGGGATCTAGTAGAACTCCCTTAGCACTCTAATTTAACCTGAGTTCGGAGTTTTATGCCGTCATTGCGAGCGAGAGCGAAGCAAACCAGGCTGTATTGTTGCTATAAAAGAATTAAGCTGATGAAGTATTATGCTTTGTGCTTCTCATAAAGGGGCAATAAATCCTAGGTTGCTTCGCTCTCGCTCGCAATGACGGCATAAAACTCCGAACTCAGGTTAATTTATTATATGGCTTCGCTATTTTTACTATTTTTGAGTTTTGTGATACGATCCCTGCCCTACTGAAGACTATACTATTATTATGCATCTATCCCCTACCAATCACTTGAGTGAAATAACACCCTTACCTAAAGAAGCTATTGCTACGGCGAAAGAACATTTACATGATATTTTATCATTTGCTATTCAGCATTCTCCAGAACACGCTGCAATCGTCGTATATGATACACAATGCCCACTTGCTGTTGCTCTGACCGAGGCTTACCGTCAGTGTCTTCCGCATGCTACTTTTATTGATTTTTATTCTGTCGCTCCAGCTGAAGTAAGCGCTGCGCTCGAAGTACTGAAACCATTTGATTTAGTTGTTCTAATCCAATCGACAAGCTTCCGTCTTGATGCCTTCCGCCTCCGCGTTGAACTTTTTAAATTATCGCTCAAGGTAATAGAGCATCCACATCTTGTGCGCATGCCAGGCTTACAAGGCACACACTATATTGAATCGTTAGCTTATGACCCAGATTATTTTCGTGGCGTTGGTCGCGCACTGAAAAAGCTCATTGATCAAGCCAATAATTGTGTGGTTGAGAGCGGCGGCGAGCGCCTCATTTTTGCATCGCCCTTTGAAGAAGCAAAATTAAATGTGGGTGATTACTCCGAGATGAAAAATATTGGCGGACAATTTCCTATTGGCGAAGTTTTTACTGAAGCGAAAGACTTAGAATCAGTCAATGGACGAGTTCGTATTTTTGCATTTGGTGATACATCTTTCATGGTTAATAAGCCTGAGCAACCCATCACATTGGTAATCGCTAAAGGCCGCGTAACAGATGTTATTAATTCAACACCTGAGTTCGATCAAGTACTCGCTAATATTCGTGCTGATGAAGGTGAAGTTTGGTTACGTGAACTTGGTTTTGGGATGAATCGCGCATTTTCACAAGATAGAATTATCAGTGATATCGGTACTTATGAACGTATGTGCGGTATTCATCTATCGCTTGGCGCAAAACACAGCGTATATAAAAAAGCTAACTTCAAGCGGGGAGAAACTTGGCATCATGTCGATGTTTTTGCGCTAACTCAGTTTGTTTATCTTGATGACCATATCGTTTACAAAGATGGCGCTTGGCAGGTATCTGCTTTAATATTCCTCATGAAGCTGCGTCAAGCAGCTTTCGATTCAAGGTGAACAACTTTTTTTATTCCAGATTTTCTTAACATATCATTTAAAAATACCTCAACAAAAGCCTCATATGGATAACCTAAGGCGCGAGCGATTTTGATAGCCATTTCCAAACTAACATTAGCTTTGTCTTTTTCAACGGCATTGATAAATTGACGGGAGACACGCATGCGTTTAGAAAGTTCAGTCTGAGAGAGTTCATCACATTCTCGGATGTCTCTAACAAACTCACCAAAGGAACATTTAAGAACATCCTTAAGAGCGTCTCGTGCAGATATAGCTTTCTTAGTAGTCATGTGGCGTCACCTCTTCAATAAGTACAAATTCAATTTTTTTATTGATCACTCGGTAAATTGCTCTCCATTGTTTGTTAAGACGTATAGAGCGCTGACCCTGTCTAACCCCTTTTAAAGGTTCATCATGATATCCAGGTATTTTTCTTACCTCGTTAAGCCCTCTTTCTTCAACCGCTGCAACCCAAGTGAAAAGCTTATTCTTAATTGGCAAAGGAATTTTATAAAGATTTTTCTTTACGCCGATAGCAATATCTACAATTTTGATCACGAACATTTCCTTTTAAATAAATATTAACCAATGCTCATCATTTTGTCAATAATATTTATTGACATTATTCGAGCCCCTGAAATTATCAAGCTTCACGTATAATGGAGCCGAAGCTGTTGAACCCGTCGGGCAAGCGCAGGATCGCCGGGTGCTTGGTACTCCACGAACGAATTTATGATAAAATAAAAATCTGCAGATTAATTTGGAAGACATAGGAGAAACACTGTGAAGGAATATCAAATAGCCGTAATCGTGGGTAGTCTTCGTAAAGACTCATTCAACCAGAAACTTGCGAATGCCATGATTAAATTAGCGCCCGCCGAATTTTCATTTAAACAAGTTATGATCGCTGATTTGCCGCTCTATAATCAAGATGATGATGCGAACCAAGCAGAATCAGTAAAAAGATTGAAAGCAGACCTCAATGCAGCACACGGTTTTTTGTTTGTGTCGCCAGAATATAACCGCTCTATTCCGGGTGTCATCAAAAATGCAATCGACCATGCATCACGCCCTTATGGTAAAAGTGCTTGGACGAAAAAGCCTGCTGGTTTGCTAGGCGCGTCCGTTGGTGTAATTGGTACTGCTGTTGCACAACAGCATTTACGTAATGTGCTGGCTTATCTTGACGTACCAACACTAGGTGAACCGGAAGCTTTTATTCATGCGAAAGAAGGACTCTTTGATAACGAAGGAAATATCGGCGCAGACAGTAAAAAATTCCTGCAAGGCTGGATGGATAATTATGTGGCATGGATAAAAAAACACGTTGAATAACTAATTTTTACCAGCGGTTCGCCAATATTAACAAATGTGTTATAGGAGCAACTCAATGAAGGAAACCATCGCGCAGCGTACTATTAAAAAAATTTGGAAAAGTGCACCCACTATTGAAGGTGCTGGCGTTCATTTGAAACGCGCCTTCGGATTTCATGATCTTCCAATGCTTGATCCATTCTTGCTATTAGATGATTTTCGTTCAGAAAATCCTGCTGATTATTTAGCGGGTTTTCCCTGGCATCCACATCGTGGCATAGAAACTATTACTTATGTCCTTGATGGCGATGTCGAACATGGCGACAGCATGGGACATAAAGGTGATATTTCTTCAGGTGATATTCAGTGGATGACAGCCGGCAGCGGTATTATTCACCAAGAAATGCCTAAGGGAAATAACAAAGGACAAATGCTAGGTTTTCAATTGTGGGCAAATCTCCCAGCAAAATCTAAAATGATGAATCCTCGTTATCGTGGAATTAAGAAAAATGAAATTCCCATCGTAAAAACTCCTGATGGCGCAACAGTAAAAATTATCTGTGGTGAAATAAATGGCACAAAAGGTCCTGTGCAAGATATTGTGATTGATCCTGAATATTTTGATGTTGAAATTCCAGCTGGAAAATCTTTCACTCACGCAGTAAAACCTGATCATACTGTGTTTGCATATATCATTGACGGCGAAGCTTATTTTGACCCGGCGCGCACTCCATTTACGTACGATGCTGCAGGCTGCAATTATTTTGACATGAAACCGCCATGCAAATGCACCGATGGAACACTTGTGTTGTATGAAACCGGTGGAAAAAATGTTGTTGTGACAACTGACAAAAGCTCCGTACGTTTCTTACTTGTTTCCGGCAAACCATTGAACGAACCCATCGCATGGTATGGTCCAATTGTCATGAATACGAAAGCTGAATTAAAAAAGGCATTTCAAGAATACCAAGATGGAACGTTTGTGAAATAACATCCTTAAGACTTCCTTAAGAAACCTTTAAAGCTTTTTTAAGCTTCATAAACAATACTTAAACTGAGCAAAGAATTCTTTCATGCTCTGGAGGAAAGTATGTTTGGTAGATTAAAAAATAAAATGAGTAATTGGTGGACTCATAACACACATACGAGAAATCATCAGGCTGAGACACGCAAAGCGGTGCTCGAAGAAATTGCAGATTATTACCGAGCACATAAAACTGAATTAGCTGCAATGGAAAGAGAAGGATTTTTAAGTGAATTTTATGCAATTCGTAGTATTAATGCCGATATTGCTGGGTTTGTGGCAAAGGGTCGACATAATATTAAAGTTGATCCGATGAGCCCCCTATTAATTTATGTAAATGATTCATCAGGCCAATACGAATTAGGAAATGCCAATAGTGTGCCATTTCATGTTGATCCCTATGCTTATGAAAATGTATTTTATTCCCACGTTGATCTTGCAGATGGAATAAATAGCGTTCTTGATCGCTACATTGCGAGTTATCAGCTCGCAAAAGAACACGACTTACAATCACTCTGGTTACGAAGTTCACCAGCCCAAGTGTTATGTCTCGATGGCAGGTTGGAAATAATTGAGGAAACAATACAAAAAAGAATACAACCCGCAATGGATCGCGATACAGCTATGCTTACGTTTTTAGACGCTTATGCAAAAGATATCGGTGAACAATCATGGCGGCCTCATGAAATTAATTTGTATGCTCACTTTAATGATGAAAAGTTATGGTCGACTCCGTTACAAAAGGAAAAACTGCCTGAATACCTTGATCGTGAAAGAGTGGCTGAATTTATTATCAAGACTTTTGGCAGTTATGTTTGCAAAGATGGTTCAGTGTTAGATCCTGAAACCGTTCGAGATTATCTGCGCGATATTATGCAAATGGAAACACGTAAAAAACAACCTCCGTTGTTCAGACAAACAAGCGTTTTACACTTCCATCCAAATAAGAAACGCAAATTCGCTTTGTTATCAGATATTGGTTCAAGCAACAGAGCCAGGTTTCATTTTAGTGATCCTATGGATGTTGACAAGAATAGCGTAGAAACCAAAAAAGTAAGAATTAGAAGGTGTTAAAGCGTATTTATTTTCCATTTAAAATACTTTCTAATTTTTTAACGTTTTCAATTATCAAGTTAAAATCTGGTTGATTACCGTAAAACATTTTATTGTTAAGCATTTTATTGAAATCATCTTTGAGAAGTTTAAAATAATCATCATTTGGTACTAAACACAGATTTCCATTTAAGCAATCATCATATTTTGCGAAACCAGAATCATAAAATGTTTTTTTAATTTTGATTACTTCGTTTAAAAGCTCACGATTAGTTAGCGCTTGTTTGCCGATATCATGGTTGGCTAGCATCGCAATGTCATACCAGTGTCGTGAAATGCGATCCGCGTCATCTTTCAATGTGGGTCGGTTGCATTCGTAATGAAGCAATGTAATCTTCTCCCAATATGTTTTTTGGGGTGACAATACGGTTGCCTGGGCAATAGGAAAAGATAGATTGTCTAAATATTCAGAAATGTCAGTTGTGATTGTTTGAGATTCATTTGGTATAGTTAGATTTCTTCCGCCAAATTCAAGTCGTATGTTATCAGTGACATATCCGCTTTTTTGTTCTATTACAGAAGGGTAATGCAGATATAGCGTTTCACCATCATCGTCTACTTCAACTCTGGGGGTATTTTCACTGAATTGCTCCGAAATAATTTTTTCGTAATAAGGAGCGATGACGTCTTTTATATGTTGTGTTACCAATGATCTAAGCTGAAGACTGATATTTTTTATCTTGGTCTTGCTCATGCCGTCTGCGAAGGGATTTTCACAATTAAATGCTTGATAGTCGATAGTAATATCTACGTCTTCTGAGAATCTATCGATTACCCGAAATGCTTTAGATAGCGACGTGCCACCTTTGAAAGCCATCGGTAATCTGTTTGGCATTTTAAATAAAAATTCTAATGCCCAGCATATCCAAATATCTTTTTCTAATAATAGAGCATCTCTTTTGATATCTGCATCTGTAGATAAATTTTTAAGAATTAATGCTTGTTCTTTTCGTGGTAATGATAAGTAAGCTTCACGCACACTCTGTTTCCTTCATATTTTTATGCTGTAATACTGCATTACTCATCCATGCAGGCATATATTCTCTTGAAGATTGAAATTTTTCAAATTCATTTGAAGTTAGTTTCTTCTTAATCTTTTCGATTGTTTCAGGAGTTGTTAGGTTTTTGCCAAGATACCATAGCGCTAGAATAGCTAGCCCGACTTTTGACTTGGGGAAGGGTACTTTTTTTCTGCTGACATGTTTGAGAGTTACTTCAAGATTGCCGATATTAAACCGTCTTGATTGTCCTGTCGTCAAGAAAATGGGTTGAGCTGGCACCTGAGTGGAGAGGCCGAGCTGTCTTGCTGCTTCGGCGCCACTGACTTGGATAATTTCATTTGTATTTTTTGCCATTGCTTCGACGACCTTAAAGGGTTCAGGCAAAACCTGACCTACGTAGCGACTTTCTTCGGGGCGCACATATACGCCGCGGGTCAACCTTACTATCTTTCCAGTATTAGCTAGTCTAGATAATGCTTGATCTACGGCTGCTCGCGCGCCAAAACTCATTAGCGTAGCTGTAGTAAACGGCTTGCCGCGTGGTGTTTTCTGAACATATTGATGAACCTTATGTGTAGTATTCATATTTAGTCCTCTGTCATAAAATATAGCTTGTTTTCTGACAAAAATCAAATATATTACTGCCTTATGCAAAGGGTTTAAATTTTTTAACTATATGAATAATATAGACTTACTATCTGCATAAAAACTAATTTTTTTCTTTAGATTTCAAACCACGACTACTAAACCATTTCGCCCCATAGGAAATAAAAATCTCATCTCCTTTACGAATTGTTCGATCCGCTTTGAATGTGGCCACACGAGTTTTCATGTTAATAATGTAATCCGCATTTGGATCATCAGAATGATTATAGATAATGCCATAACCCGTCATTAAGGCATATTTACCTTTTGCATCAAAATAATAATCTTCCAATTTTCTGTCATCACCATGGGTAATGATGATGTAGCATTCTTCAATTTTTTCTCCCTTTCGGATCGTTTTTGCGGCGAACACTCCATATCCGTGTGTTGATGATTTTTTAACGACTATTTTATTTTGGAATAATTGTGATTTCACAGATGAGCCTCAAAGTTAAACAATTTATCGCGGGAATTATATACTAATCAGTGCGCTTGCCTACCAAAATTAGCCATTAAACTCTCAGCAATTGATGCTATACTGCACCACCTGATTTGGATTAAAAATAAAGGAAATTGATTATGCGTAAACTATTCTCACTATTTATCATGGCCTTGTTTATCATTGGCTTTACCCTTCAAACTGCAGATGCGGCTCGTTTTGGTGGTGGCAGGAGCTTTGGTATGCAGCGCTCAGTCAGCAGTTTTTCGCGTATGAGAGAACCTGTGCAAATGCCGCAACAAGGTACGCCAGCTAACAGATGGTTGGGGCCTCTTGCTGGATTTGCTGCTGGCGGGCTATTAGCCTCATTATTCATGGGTCACGGCATAGGTGGCGGTATGTTGTCATGGTTAGTCATGGCTATGGTTGCCATGATGGCATGGGGCTTTATACGACGCATGTTCCAGCCAGCCACACAATCTGCTTCATATAATAACCAAGCTCAGCCGACTATTTTGCGCGATGTAAACACTCCATTTATGAGCAATACAGCAACTAGTCAAAATAATTATCCTCTGGGATTTGAACCGACCGCTTTTATACGTGATGCGAAAGTACAATTTATTCGTTTGCAAGCCGCTTACGACACCAAAAATTTAGCTGACTTACGTGAATTCACAGCTCCACAAGTGTTCGGTGAAATTCAATTACAATTGCAAGAACGCGGTGATGCGATCAATCAAACTGAAGTGGTCACACTTGAAGCGGAGTTATTAGATGCCACAGCGGAAGCACAATCGACTGTCGCGAGCGTACATTTCTCCGGCATGATTCGTGAACAAGCAAATCAACCAGCTGCTCCATTTAGTGAAACATGGCATTTTCGCAAAGACAATATGAGCTCAACCTGGATGGTGATGGGCGTTCAACAACAAGATATTCACTAAGTCATGCAAATTTGGGTTGATGCGGACGCCTGTCCGAACGCAATTAAGGATATTTTGTTTCGTGCTGCAAACCGCACAAAAACAGTAATGATTTTAGTTGCTAATCAACCCATGCATTCACCGCCCTCCTCCTTCATTAAAAAAGTACAAGTCTCAGCGGGATTTGATGTCGCAGATAATCATATTGTGCAGCAGATGCAACCCGGTGATCTTGTCATTACAGCTGATATTCCCCTAGCAGATGCCGTGGTCGAGAAAGGTGGTAAAGCACTGAATCCAAGAGGCGAGCTTTACACGCCTAGCAATATTAAACAACGTCTCGCAATTCGTAATCTCAGTGATAGCTTAAGAAGCAGCGGAAAAATTACAGGTGGTCCTGCACAACTTAGTAAAAAAGAAATTCAAGCCTTTGCTAATGCATTAGATAGAATTTTAGCGCAATCCTTATAGCAATTGATCGATCAACAACGCCATGTTAGTCTTTTCATGCATAACTATTTATAACGGTTACCGCATTTAAGAAATAGGAATAATCATGAACAATACAGTCAAAGAAATTATCCATAAACTAGGATTAGAATCACATGTCGAAGGTGGCTATTACAAACGAACTTATCAATCACCTCTCCAGGTTAACTTAGGCGGAAAAACTCGCTTTATTAACACAGCAATTTATTATTTATTACAATCTGGTGATTTTTCTTGTTGGCATCGCATCAAATCAGATGAAATTTGGCATTATTATTGCGGCAGCAATCTCATACTCCACACCATTGCAGAGAATGGAACTTATACTGCAACACGCTTAGGTAATATGTTAGAAAATTCTGACGCGGTCGCACAACTTGTCATTCCTGCTAACACATGGTTCGCTGCAGACATTGAAACACAAAATTCATTTACATTGGTTGGCTGCACGGTTTCACCTGGTTTTGATTTCGAAGATTTTGAAATTGGAAAATTAAATTTTTTATTACAACAATTTCCACAACATGAAAAAATACTACATTCGTTTATTCAAAATTAACAGAATCAATCCGAGGCAATTCTCATCCTCGGATTGAAATGCTGAAATCAAACAGTAGTGACCGAACTGTTATTGGTAAATGTCACAAAATTGAGATGAGCCAGTGCGCCGCTCGCAGTTTGTAGTGTAGGATTTTGCATAATCAATAGTTCAAGTTTAGATTTTCCTAACTCAATATTACCCGTGTGTCCAAGACAAACCGCTTCTAAAATTTGGATCAGCATTAATGCTAATGGTTCTTGCGGTACTTTAGTTAAGGCGGTCAAACACTCTCTCAATTGATTTAACATTTTCTTTTCATCAGGCGATTCTAATGACGCGATATTTTGCCATATTTCCGGATGATCTTTTTGATCTTCTATTTGATTCACCAAACTTGTGATGAGTTTTTCAAACGATGTTGGCTTAGATTCCATAGGTGCAGAAACTATTGTCGCGGCTAAATTTCTTTGTAACTCTTGCTGACTCAAAGAACTCTTGCAATCGGCCGCTAAATATTTTTCTTCCACGATCATGAATGGAATATTTTGTAATTCATCTTTTGCTTTTCTGGCAACAATATTGGCAAGTTGTTTTAATGCATCAGATGAATCATGCTGTTGAAACTTTGCTACCATTTGCGCGGCAACATCCCAGCGATCTTCTTTTGCAAGCAAGTGAACAATGTTACCTACCAAACCGCTTTCATATTTATGATTTAATGCCCTTGTTAATTGGTCAACGCATGCATCAACTGGGCAATAATACATTGCTCTCGCACCCAGTGTCGCTAACCAAGCACGTGACTTCCAGCGCTCCACTTCTGGATCAGCGCTTAATGCTATGCTTGGAAAAAGTTTGTCAACATCGAATAAACCGCCAGATTTAGCAAGAAATTTAGTTACCACACCTTTTGTCGCTTCACGCACTCGATCACTTTGTGACGTCATGGAAGATGAGTGCTGACGATAAAAATACAGCACAGTTTCTACAAACACTGCGCGAGTTAAACTTGCCATGCGCACCCACATATCCATGTCTTCTGCATGACTGAGTTTAATATCGTAAGGCCCTACTTTTTTTGCGAATTCCGCACGATATAAAAATGATGCGTTGCCTGTGTGGTGCATTAACAAAGATGGAATATCAAATCTTAGATCTCGGTTAATATAAATTAGCTTTCCATTTTCGTCGATGACTGCGTAACTGCTAAAAGCATAACCCACCTCAGCTGGACTGTTATCCAGTGCTTTGACTAATTCTTCCAACCATGTTGGTGCAACCATATTGTCGCTGGATGTCCAGGTCCAATATTCTCCGCGAGCAGCTGCAAAACCAGTATTTAATGCGCCAGGCAAACCTTGATTAGCTTGTGAAATCACGCGTAATTTTGGATGTTTAACTGTTGCAAGAAAATTGGCTGTATCATCGGTTGATCCATCATTGACAACAATCAATTCAAAATTAGCAAAAGTCTGATTCAAAATAGATTCGATCGCCTTAGCAAGAAACATTCTTTGATTGTAGGTTGGAAGAACAATACTTACTTTAACAGGGGATTGGTTTTCAGAAGCTGACATCATAGGATACGCTCCGTGGCCGAGAATACAGCCTTTAAGTTATGCAGCATGACGAATAAATAGTACAAAAAAATAACATATCATGCTAAACACTAAACACGCAATGTCTTTGCTGCATGTGTTTAAATATTGATCATTCAACCATTGGGCTAAGTTTCTTTGGTAGTAATATACGCCATTCACTTCTTGGCTGCTTCAATATGGTATGATCAATTAGAAATCGTAAGGTTTGAAATATTATGATGAGCATTATTAAATTTTTCCTGATACTCTCGTTAACGTATTTTTTAATATCTGAAAATTCATTTTCAGATGCTAATAATGATTCGACAATAAATATTTTAAATGAACAAAGTCTAGCAGCAGAATCAAAAGGCGATTTTTCTGGCGCAATCGAGCTACATAAAAAAATATATGCATTACAACCGGCTAATTATCAATCACTGAATAATATCGCCGGATTGTACGGAAAGTTAACCAAATATGAAGATGAAATAATCTGGGCTAATAAAGCAATTGCACTGAACCCAAAGTATTCATTGGCATATATTAATTTAGGCAATGCCTATTTTTCGCAGGGTCTGTTAGGAGCAGCAGAAAAAGCCTATGTAAAAGCAATTTCTCTCGATCCTAACTCTGCAATTACTTATTACAACCTTGGATTAATAGCAGATGCAGTAAAAGATTTCAATTCATCAGTCACCTTTTACGAAAAAGCAGTGGAGTTAAATCCAAAATCGGAAGAATTTCAAATTAGTTTAGCGATTGCTTATGCGAACAATCGTGAAAATGAGAATGTCGTCAAAACTTTAAAAAAAATATTAGCTATGTATCCAAATTCTGAATATGCAAAAATATTATTACTGCATTTCACGCCTGTAAAAATTGCACCGAAATCAAAAGAAAAATCGGAACATGCTAAAAGTAATGGGCATTAAAATCTGACGAGAATCGATGAGAAAATCATAATGCGAGAATTTGACGTAAACCTTCATCACCAAATTCATTATTCCAAGTATCCATTTCTTCTTTTAAACCAACACTCTCTTCCAGTTCTTTTGCACACTGATAAAGATTGTGCTCACGCGTGCTGATCTCTTTTTCTAAAAGCATGGCCAGAACCTTACTTCTCTCCCTGCGTGGAATAGCAGATTTCATTCGAGCAACTAATTGATCAGGAAAAGAAAACATCACCTTAACTGTCATAACTATTCTCCTCTAACTAAGTTCGTGTAGAATAAATTAATTTTGTATATTCAATGAGTTAATAATATTATTGCAGAGATAATCTGCGGGCTTTTACCAATAATTCAAACACTTCCTCGTCCGAGGTTTGTGGAAAGTTCTCATACCAAGCACCAACAGCATAAAAATGTGGCGGAGTTAATGGACACACGATTTTGTCTGCGAGTTGCATAATCATTTTAAGTGAATCAGGCGCAGACACAGGAACTGCCACAACGATGTTTGCCGAACCTTGTAATCGCAGCGCTTTAATCGCAGCGCGCATCGTGGCACCAGTCGCAATCCCGTCATCTACGAGAATAATTGTTTTTCCTTTCAAGTTGGGAAATGGACGCTCTCCTCGATAAGCTATTTCACGACGTTTTAACTCATTTAATTCAGCTTGGATAACACGATCAATTTCTTCTTTGGGGATGGAGATTTCAGTTAAAATTTCTTCATTGAATACACTAACACCACCTGTTGCGATAGCACCCATAGCTAGTTCTTCGTGACCAGGAACGCCTAACTTTCTCACAATGAAAACATCTAGCGGCACTGAAAGCAGTTTCGCAATCTCATAACCAACGGGTACTCCGCCGCGGGGTAGAGCCAATACAATAACATTGGGATTTTTTGTATAAAGTATCAGTTCTTTAGCCAGCACCTGACCTGCATATGTGCGGTCAATATATTTATCCATACATTACCTCATACACATTAGATAGAGCGGGATTACTATACAATAATGTACTCATAATGGTTAGTTTGATCTTTAAGTTAGCACAATTCATGATTTTATTAACTTGTCTACTTGATACGCTGACATAAAATCTAATGTTATAATAGCTATTATGTCTTCAAACATTGGCGGTGTTTTATGATATGGATTGTAGCAGCTAATTCAAATATGTGCCGGATTTATCATTTTGACAAACACCCTAAAAAAATCACTCTGTTGAAAGAAATCAGTCATCCCGAAAATAGACTGAAGACCAGCGATATCACTTCCGATAAGCCCGGTAAATATAAAAATGACGGTTCTGCAGGCGGAGCTTATTCTTCACATACAGATCCAAAAGCCGTGGAGATTGATAATTTTTCTCGTGAAATTGCGCAAGCATTAAATCATGGAAGAAATTCCAATGCTTACAAAAATATTATTCTTGTCACGCCGTCGCATATGGATGGTCTTATATCAAAGCATTTAGATAAACATGTGAAAGAATTAGTGACTGATAAAATTCAAAAAGACATTATGCAATTGTCTGAGCATGATTTATTAGATTTTGTTATAAAAAATTTACAACACTAATTCGCTTAGTAACGCGAATTCCGGATAAGGAAATCTGTCATGCCAGCGTGCTTTTAGCTGGCATCCAGAATAGCCTTAACTGTCATAACGTTGTTTATAAATTTGTGGTGACTCTGGATGCCAGCTAAAAGCACGCTGGCATGACAGAGAGAGTCTTATCAGGAATTCGCGTTAGTTATTAAATATTATTTTCCACCAAAGAATATTTTCTTTGCTTTTCCTTGCCCGACTACTCTCATTAACTCAGAAAAAATAATATAAAATAGAAAAAACATGAGAACAAATATCTGTATACCCCAAAACACTGATTGATTAAGATCAAATTTAAGTTCCATGTAAGCAGTCAAAAAACTCCCGCTATAATAAGCGCTTTTAGAAATATAATCGAGAATCTGAACTAATATAACAACGATGCCATAAATACAAAATTTCCAGGTGATATTATAAACTATTGGCTTATTAGGAAATGCGTTGATAAATGGAAGATAATCCGTAATTAACACAACTTTACCCGCGATTATTGCACCTAAGGTTGCACCGAGATAACTGGTAAAGTGAATATGTCTCGGTCGCAACATAAGACCTTGCGCATAATGAAAAAGATTAAAACAAATTGCAAAATAAATAATGACAGGGAGAAGATGCTTGGCTTCATTCTTCACCCAAAGTAATATTTTATTCATATCGTCATCCTAAGTAATTCCTTGATATGCGCAGCAGCACAGTGCCCTAACCCTTGGATATTATAGCCGCCTTCTAAAGTAGAAACCATGCGCCCCTTAGAATGATGATCCGCAATTTGTTTAATGTGTTGAGTGATCCAAGCATAATCCTCTTCTGTAAAGAGTAATTCAGACATTTCATCATGAATATAAGCATCAAATCCCGCAGAGAAAAATATCATTTCAGGTTGAAAACGATTGATAGCTTCAAACCAAAATTCCTCCGCTTTTTCACGAAACATTTTTCCAGTTGTACCCGCTTGTAATGGAATATTGATGATGTGTTTACTGTTGGTATCAGCGCCTTGATAAGGATAAAACGGTGATTGAAATGAAGAACAAAGTAATACCCGATCATCCTCTTTGAAAATATTTTCTGTTCCATTGCCGTGATGAACATCAAAATCGATAATAGCTATACGATTCAATTTATACTGTGTAAGTGCATGCGCAACACCAACTGCCACATTATTAAAAAAACAAAATCCCATGACTTTATTTTTTTCAGCATGGTGACCCGGTGGTCGCACATTACAAAAGGCAGAATTGATTTCCCCAGACATCACTAAATCTACCGCTAATATATTTGCACCTGCTGCTCGTAATGCTGCAGTCAATGAATGCGGGTTCATCAATGTATCAGGATCTAATTGAATTAATCCATCTTTCGGGGAAATTTTGAAAATGAAATCGACGTACTTTTCGTCATGCACTCGCAACAATTGCTCACGATGGGCGAGTGGTGCTGAGTAAAGTTTTAATTGATTGATTAAGCCTGATTTGACTAATTCATTTTGAATCGATTGAATTCTTGCAGGTTGTTCAGGATGATCTCTACCCATTTCATGCAGTAAGCAATCTGGATGTGAAATTAACGCGGTTGTCATAAAAATCATCCCTAAAATTCTTCAGTCGCTTACGAGCAATTAGATCCTCACATTAAAAAAATCGTCACTGGCATTGGTATTGCATTGATTGGGTTTAATTCTAACGCAATTTTTTACTAATGATCACGGATATTCCTTGCTCCTCCGCTCGTTTAAGCAGGCCTTCCACCTCGCTTCTTAGGTCTTTAAGGGGTTCTTGATCTTCTGTTAGACTATTTTTTTTGAAAAAAGCAATATCGCGCTCTAACTCTTTTTTCTGTTTCATAAGATTTTGCGCTGTTTTTCGATTTATCTCCTTAATATCCTCAGGACTTATAACTCCCTCAGATCTTTCAACGAAACTGATAAAATCACGCTTATAATATGCTTCACGTAGTTTCACCAGTTTCTTATGTTTACTTGGATCAGAACTTTGTGTTGTTAAAGATTCTACATACGCATCAGCCCAATTTTGTGCAACAAAAGCTTGATGCCCTTCACTTTGTAACATTTTTTCAACTTGTGCAGTTGAAACATAACGCCTTCCCTCTGCACCAAGAAATTCCCGCTTTGACTCTTCTTCATCTCTAAGCATTTCAACTCCACATTTTATCTATTTATTCATAGGCCTATATATTATATCTTAAGAAAATTAAGGTAATATTATCATTTTACATGACCATAACCAACTTACTAAATATAGTATGTTATTAAGCACGTCTCTGATATATAAGGATATTTTATGAAAACGAGAACTGTTTATATTGCAGGGAGCAGCAGAATCCCCTTTTTCAAATCAATGACCCACTACAGTGATATTTCCACCCAAGATTTAATGATTGCCTCACTTGAAGGGTTAGTAAAAAAAATGCGACTGCAAGGCAAAGTGATAGGTGATGTGGGGTTAGGTGCCATCATGAATAGCTCTGCCAATTGGAATTTAGCTCGTGAATGCGTGCTGGGAACATCTCTTGATCCACACACACCGGCATATACACTACAACGAGCTTGCGGGACCAGTCTTGAAGCAACATTACAAATTGCCTTAAAAATTGCAAATTATCAAATCGACACGGGCATTGCTGCAGGAGTCGATACGAACAGTGATTTACCATTAATGTTTAAAAAGTCATTTGTCAAGAAAATACTCGCTTTACGCAATGCAAAAAGTTGGCTGGAAAAAATGAAGATTTTTTCCACGTTACGATTTTCAGATTTTACACCAGATTATCCTGCGGTTGTTGAACCACGCACCCATATGTCTATGGGACAGCATTGCGAAAAAATGGTTCAGGAATGGAAAATTTCACGGCAAGCGCAAGATGAACTTTCGTTAAAGAGTCATCAAAATGGTGTGCATGCTTATCAAAATGGATTTTATGATGATTTAATTATTGAATTTATGGGTGCAAAACGTGATGGCATTTTACGTAGTGATACGACGTTAGAAAAATTAGCAAAATTAAAACCCGCATTTGATTTTACTGGCGTGGGAACACTCACGGCGGGAAATAGCAGTCCGCTCACCGATGGTTCTGCCGCAGTTTTTTTAACTAGCGAAGAAGCAGCCAAGGAATTCAATTATCCTCTACTCGCACGTTTTGTCGATGCAGAAGTTGCGGCGGTTGATTTTGTGCATGGTGAAGGATTATTAATGGCTCCTACCATTGCTGTTAGCCGATTGCTCAAAAGAAATAATTTAGCGCTACAAGATTTCGACTTTTATGAAATCCATGAAGCATTTGCAGGGCAAGTTTTGTGTACATTAAAAGCCTGGGAATCAGAAGAATATTGTCGCCGGGTTTTAAAACGTGATGCGCCAATGGGTTCAATTGATCTAACTAAACTAAATGTAAATGGTGGTAGTGTCGCACTTGGACATCCATTTGCTGCAACTGGTGCAAGAATTGTTGGCAGCTTGGCTAAAATGCTGCATCAGAAAGGTCAAGGGCGTGGATTAATCTCGATTTGCACAGCGGGTGGAATGGGAGTGACGGCGATCTTAGAAGCTTAGCGGCTTGTCATCCTGAGAGCAGCGAGTTTTTAATGGGGCTGAGCGGTAGGGAGGGCTCCCGCGGTGCTTGCACCGTGGGATACCCGTAGCGATGGGGCCCCATTAAAAACTCGCTGCTCTCAGGATGACAAGCTGCCTTTATGCCACATCCACTCTTCCCATGATAAAATTATTGTGTAGAATTCTCTTTTTAACACCTACGCGTAAAGGAGAAGAAACATGAAAACCTATTTGAAATTCGCATTTTTAGCAGCATTAGTCGGCAGCTTCATTGGCTTAACGGGTTGTGAAAATACTGTATCAGGTTTTGGTAAAGACATGCAGCAAAATGGACAAAAAATCGAACACTCAGCAAATAGCTAAAATAAGTGAGGTCGTAAAAAGCGACCTCATCATTTTTTCACTTATGTTTTCTACACATTGAACAAAATTGTTCGCGGTGTTCCGCGCAAAATAAATGATTTTTGATTTTTGTCATTGTAAGTATAACGACTAATAATAATAAGAAATTAATAATTAAAATGAAAAACAAAGAAAAGATCGCGCTGACATGCACAGAAATAAGATAGATAAACAACATGGCTAATAATCCTAACCATGTCCATGCCAGCAATATGGCAGATAAAACACTTAACAAAATAATTATAATTAGATTTTTTACTGTTAATTGCGCTTCCATTTTTATAAAAGAGGCAGCATTACTCACAAACCCCAGAAGACTAGGTACCATTAGCACCATATCTAATATGAGAGCTGCGAACGAGCGATGTTTTTTACTCGCCATAATTAAGCTTCCCTACTTAGTCTCGCAATAATTTGTAATTATCTACGAATCCACAATGCAGTGAGCACACCTGCCAACGCCGCCCAACCTAATGCTTTAAGCGGTTTTTTATTAACATAGTTTACGACTTTGTCTTGCATATCCATCGATTTTTCTTTTACATCTTCATAGGAATCGAAAAATACACTTTTAGCTTTGCCTTTAATATCATGCGTTGTATCGAACAAAGCTGATTTGATTTTTTCTAAATCGCCATACAAATCAAATTCTTTATGGTTACCACGTTTATATTTTCTCGCAGTGGTCTTATACATGACAACATCCTCCGTTCAATTTATTTCTTAATTGATAAAGTTATTATACCTTAACTAAAATCACTGTGCTGACGAAGCACCGTAAGCACATTGATTCGGAAGGAAATTAAAAAAATAATGAATTGATTAAACGATTTTATCTGCGAATCTCGCTCTTACAGCAGATTCTTTATTGGCCGGAACAAGAAGAGTTGCTGCTTTTTTAACATCTGCAATCACGACGACACCATGATTATAGTCTGGATTTAATGCATGCAATGTTTCAATGCTAATACCAGATGATTTTGCGACCTGCACTAAACTCATCGGTGTTCTCACCTGGACCGTCGCGAAGTAAGGCGCATTCGTGACAGATGGTAATTTGATACCGTATTTTTCTGGATTTTTAATGATTGCAGCGACCGCAAGTAATTTTGGCACATAATCTTTTGTTTCGCGTGGTAATGGTAAATTCCAAAAACTATGGCTGCCAGTATTACGCTCAGCAGATGCCACTTTAACTTGACCACAGTTATAAGCAGCAATTGCCAAATACCAATTACCCTTAAACATATTACCTAAATCATTAAAGTAAGCTAACGCAGCTTTAGTAGATGCAACCACGTTACGACGACCGTCATAGCGCGACTTAATCTTGATGCCAAGCTCATGCGCTGTTTCTGGCATTAGCTGCCACAAACCGGTTGCGCCTTTATTGGAATGGTCATTAGGATTATATTCACTTTCAATGACAGGTATTAATGCAAGTTCCGCTGGCAAGCCACGCTTTTGCGTTTGTTGATAGACGTAATAAATGTACGGACCCGCTGCCTGCAAAATGCTGTTCAGCTTATTTTGATCAGCCAGTAGCTTATGAATTTCAGCTTGCACGAGTTTCGAATTAGCTTTGTGATCCAGCTTCAAGTCATGGCTAAGGCTAGTCCAAACCGAATTGGCTGGCTGCACGTAAACCAACTCTGTGACATCGAATGAGCTGCTGTACCAGGCTATTACGAAGCTACACGTGATTACTGCGAGTTGTACAAGTTTTGATCGATTGATAGTTAATTGCATCCGGCCATACTATACGAAAATAGGGGGGGTAGACAACCCTATTTGGCCATTTTTTTATATCTTTTATTATAACTACATAATTTATAATAGGTTTTTTTTCGAAGAAATACTTCCTATAGGAAGCTTATGAGGAATATTATCGCCCTGAAATGACCATTTTTTGACCGACTTGAATAACAATACAAGCGCATAACAGAGCGTCAAACTAGCAATAATGAGGTAGAAGTTAGAGTTATACCAAGATGGCATTTCTGTTAATTGATCAAGTGTCGGCTTAAACAAAAACCAAACCATGAAGTAAGTACCAAGCGTAAATGCCCTAGCTTCCGCCCAGAGAGTCCGATTATTGAATAAAGCGATAAATAAGGGTACGGCTAAAATAGCGATGTGATGACGAGCCCCCATCCCTGGCCAATTGCCATATACGAAAAGCCAGTTCCAGAGTGTATAAGTCACTATCCAACCATATGAAATATCCCAGGAAAAATCATGAATTGGTGTAGTTTTATCAATTTTCATTGTATCCGGTCCAGGTAACGTGGCAATGAGTATGCAGCCTGTTAACGCATTGATATACTGTATGTTATTAGAGGCTGAAATATCATATAACATTGCTTCTGCTATATTTATGGCATATGCAAGCCAAATTGCACAGTAAATCCATCTACTCTGACTAAGCCTAGTGTTTCCACACACAAAAAGTAGGCTGATTGCGAACGTCACCGAAAACATTTTTAGCCAGAAAAACCAAATGAAATGATCTTTCATAACCCAGACAGGTAATAATATAATCGGTAATACAAGGAAAACCGCCATTGTTAACAGTTTGAAATGACGAAATAAACTGTCCGCAATGAGTAAGCCAATAAACATTAAAACTACTATGGCAATTGTTTCCATTTATATATCCCAATAAACACTAGTAATTTATTTTCTAACCTATTAATTTATTGTAGACTCAGATTAGACTTATTTCCTGTGTTCGAGTCTTTTCACTTGATTTCACTGAAAAAATAGATTACTTAAGCCACTTAAATACAAGGTTTTGTGAGAGAAATAATGAATTCATCCCCTGCCAAATACACCGCTCAACTCATTAAGCTGGTCCAAGAGTTACTCGAGGAATTGAATGTCGTGCAGAGCCAACGAGAAATCTTCTTGAATGACTCATTACAAGGGCAGTTAGGTATTGATAGCATTAGTCGCGCTGAATTGATCAGTCGCATCGAAAAAACATTTCATATAGAGTTATCGGCGCAAAGTGCAATTGAAGCTGAAACACTATCTGATTTATTAACCCTCATTCATAATGCGGCTCCAACGTTACGAACTGAAAACATCTCTGTTGATATCTCACCATTAGCAGCAGTGACCATTGATCCGTCGCGCGCGGCCAGTATTCAAAATGTATTAATCATGCATGCGACATCAACACCTGAACGTCCGCATATGTATCTTCTCGACGAAAATGGTAAAGAAGAAATCATCACTTACAAACAATTACTTTCCAAATCACAAAATATTGCACATGCATTGATTGAACATGGACTGGAACAACACGATACTGTCGCTATTATGCTGTCAACTGAACCGGGATTTTTCTACAGCTTCATTGGAATTTTATTAGCAGGTGGTGTGCCAGTTCCAATTTATCCGCCGACACGTGCGAATCAACTAGAAGAATATGCAAAAAGAGAAATTGGCATTTTGAATAATGCTGCCGCACGATTTTTAATTACCTTCACACAAGCAAAAATACTCAGCAAATTTTTGCGGCCATTTGTCCCCAGTTTAAAAAATGTTTTAGTAGTTGATGACTTATTAGCAACAAAAAAACTTGCACCGCTCACACGTGGGAATTTATCTGATGTTGCACTAATACAATATACTTCGGGCAGCACCAGCCAACCAAAAGGTGTCACGCTGACGCATTATAATTTGCTTAGCAATATTCGCGCTTATGGAAAAGCAACTCAAATCACATCGCAAGATATATGCATCAGCTGGCTACCGCTTTATCATGATTTAGGACTGATAGGAAACTGGTTAGGCAGTCTTTATTATGGTTTACGATTAGTCGCATTTTCCCCACTTATTTTTTTAATTCATCCTGAAAAATGGTTATGGGCAATGCATCGTTATCGTGGAACTATTTCTGCTGGGCCGAATTTTGCTTATGAATTATGCGTCAGAAAAATTGAACCAGCCTTAATTGAAGGGCTTGATTTGAGCTCATGGCGTCTAGCCGTCAATGGCGCAGAAATGATTTATCCGAAAACACTACAAGGATTTTCAAAAAAATTTGCGGCCTATGGTTTTAAACCTGAAGCACTTTTGCCTGTGTATGGATTAGCAGAAAATTCTCTTGGCCTAACTGCACCCGATCTTGGCATGCTGCCTCGATTTGACAAGGTAGATAGAAAGTTATTAGAACAAAAAGGCCAAGCAATTCCTTCGCAATCAAATGATCCGAAAGAATTTCAAGAACTCACTTGCTGCGGACATGCGCTGCCAGATCATGAAATCCGAATTGTTGATGAACACAATCAACCAGTACCAGATAGAACAGTAGGCCACATTCAGTTTTGTGGGCCATCCAGTATGCAAGGCTATTACAATAATCCAGAAGCAACCCGAGAACTTTTTCACGGCGGTTGGTGGGACACAGGCGACCTGGGCTATTTTGTAGAGAATGAGTTATTCATCACTGGTCGCAGCAAAGATGTCATTATCAAAGCAGGAAGAAATTTATTTGCCTCTGAAATCGAAAATTTAGTTAGCCAAGTGACTGGTGTCCGACAAGGCTGTGTCATTGCTTTCAGCGTAAATGACAATGAAAAAGGAACGGACAAATTAGTAATTGTCGCTGAATCCACCCAGACTCGAAAACAAGAAGTAACAGAAATTAAAAATAACATCAGTGAAAAAATTACTACCGCATTGGAAGTTACGCCTGATGACATCATCTTAGTGGCTCCACGCTCTGTACCAAAAACATCAAGCGGAAAATTACAGCGTAATGCTTGTAAACAACTCTATCTTCACAATAACCTTAACAAAAAAACCTTACCAGCTTCTATGCAGTTGGTTAGAATATTTGTTAAGTCTTTTTATATGAAGATGAAAAATTATGTCACACTTATTGGCCGATCAGTTTATTCATTCTACATTGCTACTATTTTTACATTAACATTACTGCCAATGTGGTTAATATTAATGTTGGCACCTAAAAATATCATCGATCACGCAATAAAATTCTGGATGCGCTGCATTTGTGTAGTTTCTTTTTGTCCTCAAAAGATTGTTCGCCAGCAACCGATCTCATATTCCGGCCCGATAATATATGTCGCCAATCACTGCAGTTACTTAGACGTTGGATTGCTAGTTGGGTTATTACCAGCAGGACTACGTTTTGTCGGCAAAAGAAGTTTATTCAACGTTCCCATCTTAAAAACCTTTTTGACAAAATTAAATCATATACCAGTCGATAAAGAGGATTCTACGAAAGGAATAGATGATATGAACCGCATTTTATCAATGCTGCAACAGGGATCATCAGTATTAATTTTCCCTGAAGGAACCTTCAGTCATGCGGCTGGACTCAGGCCATTTAAATTAAGCGCATTCAAAATGGCAGTCGATTTAAATATTCCAATCTGTCCAATTTCCATTAATGGAACGCGCCATGTGTTACGGGGTGACAGCGTTATCATGAAACCGCATGAGGTACGTGTAACAATGGGCCCGCTCTTCTATCCAGAAGGGAATAATTGGGCCGATGTGATTAATTTAAAAAATCGAGTACGCCAACAAATTTTAACAAATTGTGGTGAAATTTCACTGGATTTTATTGTGCCTGATGTGACTGCTAATAAAAATCAAGCTTAGAATGCAATTCAAATATTTTGGTTGCTTCCTCGTAACCAATTTTAATTACCACGTTTTCTTGCTTGTGCGCACGGGTGATACTTTTGAATTTTGATACATTTGGATTTATTAAAATATTCGCTGCGTATGCATTGTCTTCCTCTTTTTGTGAAGCACCTAGTAATAATGAATTCATAAACATATCTAAATAAGAGGGGAAACGATAATATCTATAACCCAAATGCAGCTTATACAGTATAGTTTCCATCAGTGTTAGAGTAGGTGGAAAATAATAGCGTTTTTTATCTCTCTCGGTAGTTGATAGTTTTGATGCAATGATAATGCTATTTGGCCCCAGCAAATTTCTCATCACATCGACCGGTAAATTATTTAATAAACCACCATCGAAATGAATATCACCATCAATCACGACAGGCGGGACAATTCCTGGCGTTGAGGCACTTGCTCGAAGCGCCTGCCAAATAAGTCCTGTTCGATGGATAACTTCGCGTCGAGTTGATAAATTTGAAGAAATACAAAAAAACGGCTGCCAAAGATTTTCAATTGATTGACTACCGAAAAAATATTTTGCTGCACTGGTAATCGGATCAGAGCTGAATAATGAGACAATTGGCCAAATTAACTTGCGCAGTGACAATGCGTTATAACATTTGTGTAACATCCACAAAAAACCTTCTTGGGTCTCTTGATATGTTTGTGCCCAAGCATAACACCCAGCTACCAGCCCACCAATGCTCGTTCCGGCAATTATATCGATTGGAATTCCTCTTTCAAGGAGCGCTTGAATCACACCTAAGTGTGCCAAACCTTTTGCACCGCCGCCGCTTAAAACAACAGCAACAGGTGTACCGTTTAAAAAGCGAAATAACCGTTGATAATCAACGTTAGAATTATTCCTGACATGATGATGAAAATTAAATGTATATTTTTTGAGCCAACCTGGAGTATAAGCTGGTAATCCATTCATATTCTCAGGATATAACAATATTAAGTTTAGCTTCACCGCTGGATCTAATGCTGCGACTCCCAACATCCTAGTGGCAAACTCATCCACAGCAACTGGCTTTGTGCCGTCTGCGACCAAATAAAAATTATTTGCTTTTTCTGATGTTTTTTGTAAAAAATAAGGATCATAACTCTCATCAACAAAATTAATGTAAATAGACTCTTCATTTTTTTCCTCATTAGGATCAAAAAATCCGATTTCGACAGAACTAATTGTTAATTTTGAATTGGGTGCATTTTCAATCGATGTCGCAATAGTTTGCTTAAACTGTGTAAGATCTAAATGTTTATCCGCAGCAAAGATAATGATATGTTCTGGTTTTTTTTCCGTCTGAAGTAATTTAATAGTATTCAGTGAGCGTGTCACTAAGGGACGTACAATATTAAATAAAGTAGTAGGAAATTCTTTACATATGCTTCTGAATAATTCACTCGAAATCTCAATTAATTCAGCATCTGATTCTGCTTTTACTGTTAGACTGCGTGGCTCAGTAGATAATGCGCCTAATTCACCAATCGTTTCAAACTGTTCAATTTTACCAACAATTTTAGATTCCCCCTTTGTTGTAAGAAAATAAGCGACTAATGACCCTTTTAACAATACATAAACCGAATCAGAGGGAGATCCTTGATGAAAAAGCATGACGCCACGTGGAAGTTCAAGATGGGTTATGTCAGGTAATAGTTCGGCAATACGACTTTCAGGTATAGAGCTAAAGAGAGCCGATTTGGCAATTAATGCAATCAATTGGGTTGATTCAGGAGTTCCCATATATCGTCCATCCGTGGAGTGAAATTAGAAGTATACAGATGATTTCACTACACCGAAAGGTTCTTATTGACACAAAGAATGTGGAAATTTACGCGTCGTTAACATCACCAAAAGTTAGTGAAACGGTCTACTAGATAGGCGTAAAAATTTCAGTCTTGATGCGCTCGGCGGAAATACCATGTGATTTCAAGGTAGAAACGATAAATTCCATATAAGTATTAGGGCCACAAACATAAAAATCAGCAGTTTTATAGCGATTAATAATTGACGCAATGTCTTGATCAGTTATCCTGCTCAGCTCTTTTGTAAGATGTAGCTTAAATATAACGTTTGAATAGTCCTGCGCAATATTGTGAAACGCATCTAAAAACAGACAATCGTCCGTAGTATGATCTGAATAATGAATGAAAAATATTTTTTTCTTATTTTTTATTTTCCTCAGCCACTGAGCAAAGGCATAAGCCGGTGTAATACCAATTCCAGCCGCAAAAAATACCAACGGGTTTGATGACTTGGGATTAAAAATAAATTCGCCTTGCGGGAGCGTGACTTTTATTAATGGGTCATGCTGATCATTTTTAAATAACCAATTGGAAAAATATCCAGCATCTTCTTTTTTAATGGCAATTTCATAATAACGAGAAGAAATATTACAGTCTGTTAATGTGTAGCTGCGTTGCACCCAGTGTTTGTCAATCCACGCAGCAACAGTAATATACTGCCCTGGCTGGTATGCAATAGGCAGTGCAACCTCTTGCAAATTAAGCCGATATAATCGCACTTCTGGCGTAAGTGCATTAACTTGACTGATTGAGGCAAACGACCACAAAGTCAGGCCTAATATTTCGCTTAATTGAGGGCGACAATTGCCGCAAACACGTCCTGCTCCTGTTACTTGCATAAGCTGTTCAAGTTGGTTCACCCCTTCTTTAATTTTATTAGAAATTTCATTTTGAGTGACGTTCATACAATAACAAATTTTTTTATTTGGATCGGTGGCTTCTAATGTCTCTGTACCAAATGATCCTGTATTTTTAAATAAATTAATTTGCCAATCCATTAGCAATTGTTTCTGTATTAACATACCGCAAATAAATCCAATCTCTTTCCATGTGCCGGTTATATTTAACGAAATAATACGTCGGTTCAACAAACCTATCTCTCTACGCAAATTATTTTCTGCATAACAAATTATTTGGTCAGGAAGTGTATCTCGTTCAGCCATAGAAAAAATAAGCTTATTAGATACATGAGTGGATTTGATCATTCTGCCATCTGGCAATTGATAATTAATTTCAACTGCCGACATCTCTAAGACAACACTATTTTTAATGGAAACTGTTCCGAATTGAGGTAATTTATATAGCTGTTGTCTGGCGATAAGCGCTTCACGAAAAGCTGGGACAGTTTCATAAAGATTTTGAAATATATCAGCCGCCACTCTGAAAGTTTTAACGGGACCTTGAGAGATTGCTGTACCTGCGCGGTTTTTTTTGGTTAACACACTTAACTCACCAAAAATTTGTCCCGGTTCATAAGTGACTACCACAGTAGGCGCGTCATTATTTTTAATATGAATATGCACACAACCGGATAAAATAAAATAAACAAAATCTAGTTTATCGCCCTGGGAAAAAATAATTTCTTGATCAGAAAAATTAACCATTTTGCCTGTCAGGTTTGCCAACCCCTGTTCTGGCAAAAATTGTAATATTGGCACTTGAAATTTAACTTCTTCTGCTAACTGACGATGCCCAATACGTTGCAGCTTAGTTTTTAATTTATCATCCGTATTTAATACTTGTTGGAACAATGCATGAGTGATTTCTATGACGCTGACCGATGTTATAGCTATGACACTGGCATTACGTTCAACAGGATAAGAAGTTAATAATGCTTGCTCACCAAAGTATGCACCCCGTTCTAATAGAGCCAGGACAATTTCTTTTTCTGCTGCGTCATGCGTGACGACCTTAACATTCCCCGTCTCGATAATATATAAAACATCGCCAAGTTCTCCCTCTTTTATAATAAATTCTGTGGGCTGAAATGCTGTTCGCTTAACATCTTCGCAAAGTTTTTTGAATTCTTTAAAACGTAAATGATCAAATAATTGAGTGTTTCTAATTAATTGAATAATAGACTTATCCGAGTGAATGCAGAAGTGATCAAAAAATAGGATGAGAACTCGTTTTATCCATGAAATCAAGACACTTATTCCTTTTGATGAGCCACTACATCATAACTTATTATGAGCAATATAATAAATTATAACTTTCATTAATGCTATAATGAAAGATAATGTTGTAAGGAGCATAATTTATGTCTCACTATAGCAAAGATTCGCGAATTGCCATTATCGGTGCTGGAGCCGCAGGTTTAGCTGCAGCAGAAAGATTAAGAGCACGAGGCTACAAAAATATTACTATTTTTGAGAAGACGCATAGAGCAGGTGGTCAAGCACTGACTTTACGTTATAAAGTGGATGATCAGCGAGAAGTTATCTATGAACTGGGCAGCATGCAACCTACTGGCTCCCCCAATCTTTTTAAACTTTTTGAACGCTATCATTTACACTTAGGTAAATCACCTTATGCAAACGATCTTGAACGAGTCCACACCAACTACCTTAAACTATATAGTTTTGAACAACATAAAATTATTCAAGATTTTGAAGTCAATAAAATTGGATTTCCATTAAAAAAAATAGTGGGTGGCGTGGGTGATACATTAAAATTAGCCGCAATATTGTATCGCTACCGGGCCTTATTCAAACCTGGATTTCAGTTGAACCAAAAACAATTTACCGATCTATCTATTCCATTTAACCAATGGGTTGATAATCAACATTTCAAAGTCATTGGCAATAATTTAAAAATGCTTGGAATTGCAGGCACAGTAGGTAATCCAGAATTAAGCAATGAAAATTCAGCGCTCATGGTACTTAAATTTATCTGTGCTTGCATTACCTGGCGACCTAGTCGGGTCCGATTTGTTAACGGGGTATTTAAACTTGTGCGTGAAGGCTATCAAGAATTATGGGAACGAGTGGCAAAAGCACACCATGTTATTTTTAATGCGAATATTGAAAAAATTATTCGTAACGATAACAAAATAGACATCCACTATAACAATAAAACAGAAGTATTCGATGCCTTATTAGTCACTTGCTCATTTACCGAAGCAAATAAAATTTTAGACGTTACGGAAGAAGAGAGAAATTTATTTGACAAAGTAAAATATAATCGTGGTTGGCGTGTGGCATTTTTAGCAAAAAATTTGCCCGTTAGCGGCATCTATTTTTTTATAGAACCATTTTTAAATCCATCCTACCTCAGTTGTCCTTTGCCAGGTTTTATCATAGAGGGGGAAGTAGGTAATGGCGTTTGGTTATACTCATCTGCTCTTAGCTCAACCGAGGCTGATGTACCGCTCGAACCTATGTATAAAAAAATAGAAGATATTTTACATAAAGAATTTAAAGCAGAAGTGGTGCAATGGGTTGGCGCTGCGTATTGGCCAGAATTTTTTCCTCATTTTGACCCAGACGATGTTAACAATGGTATCTATCAAAAAATAAATGACTTACAAAGCAAAAAAAATACTTATTATCTTGGTGCAACATTAAGTAGCAGTATGCATGCACCCGTTGTTGATCATGCTTATGCTGTTGTTGATCAATATTTTTAGTGATCGTTCAGTGCGTCCACATGTGGTACGTGCAACCTTTTGCACCGCCCCCACCTAAAACGACGTCATATTTAGGTTAATAGCTACCGTTTTTGCCCAAATAGCAGTAACATAAGTAAAGGGTAGACACGAATTTATACATGGATAGTTATGCTTTCATCAGACCATAATGGAAATCTTGTCGCAGCCATCAAAAAATGTGGTGTATTTAGTACATTAACAGATGTAAAAATTGTGGAATTATTGCCTCAGTTTAAGCACGTGAAACTCACAAAAGGTCAGGTTCTATTTAACCAAGGAGACGATTCCGATTTTGTTTACGTTGTGATTAGCGGCAAATTATCTGCATTTTTTGTTTCATCTAAAGGCATATTCAAGACAATTGGCACAATTGAGCCACCTGAGCCGATTGGTGAGTTTGGCGCATTGTCAGGCGAGTCACGCAGTTTGACCATCCGGGCGGATGTAGAAACGGAGTTAGTTGGGTTAGGTTGCGAGGATTTCAAACAGCTTTGCCAAGAATTCCCTACCATTCTTCTTGATACAGTTAAGCCCATTATTGCACGCTCATTAAAGACAATAAAACTATTCGAGGAACCTCAGATTCAAAATGAGGTTGAAGCTACAGCGCAATTGAAAAAAATGACAGCGGAAGATCGCAGATTAGTGGCAGCGCTCAAGCGAATGACTGTATTTGGGAACGTAAAGCATGAGCGCATTATTCAACTTCTCCCGCATTTTAAACACCTGAAGCTTGATGCAGGTAAAATACTTTTTCGTCAGGGAGAAGAATCTGATTACATTTACATTGTAGTGAGCGGCAAATTATCCGCCGTTTTAACAACCACCCGAGGTGAATACAGAGCTCTTGGAACAGTCGGGCCAGGTGAAACCGTAGGTGAGTTAGGTGTTTTATCTGGTTTTGCCCGCAGTTTAACCATTGGTGTTTTAGAAGAAGTAGAACTCATTGGTTTGCCAAGTTATATTTTCAGACAATTATGCCAAGAATATACATCCATTCTTTTAACGACGGTTGATCCTATTATTAATCGTGCATTACAAACCATTAAATTACTGCAAGGCGAAAAATTAATTGAGAATATTGTTATTTTTCCTGCGTGCCAAAATACCGACTTTGTATCATTTAAAAAAACTTTCGAAGTGAGCGTAACGCAACAAAAAAACATGAAATTAATACACGACAATCATATGGATCCCTATGATTACATTAAATTAGAGCGTGCCTCAGAAAAAGATGGTACGAAATGTCATGTATTTTTTCTCGATGCCTTTGAAAAAATCGCACTGCATTATCTAACAGAAAAAGTCAGTCGATTTTATTTAGTTGCTGATGCCATGAAAAGTGTTTACACCGATGAGACAGCTGACCAAATCTTGAAAATTATTGCTAGATTTCCTCACGTTACATTATATTTAATTTTATTGTATCCGGACGGAACGGCAACACCTACAACGACAAGCGCTTGGTTAACTAAAAAATATAATTTTAGTTTGCATCATCATGTGCGCCGGAATCGCAACGAAGATTATCAGCGTTTGTGTCGGTTCATGAATGGAACTGCTGTCGGTCTGGTATTAGGTGGCGGCGGTACAAAAGGCCTGGCGCACATTGGCGTTATTCGGGCATTACTCGAAAAAAACATTCAAATTGATGCGGTTGGTGGTACCAGCATTGGGGCACTTGCTGGAGCCAGTTACATATTGAATCCACAGTTTAATCAAATGCAAAAAAACTTTCTCTGGCTACTTGGAAAGTGTTATGAGACTCTTTTCTTGCGTTTTTTAGTATGGCCGATTGTTTCACTATTTAGCTCAAGTCCTATTACAAAAGCAGCCAGAAAGATTTTTGAAAAATTAAAAATTGAGGATTTATGGATCCCTTTTTTTTGCATTTCATCAAATTTATCAACGCAGGCTGAGGTAGTACATCGTAAGGGTCTTCTTTGGAAAGCATTAAGAGCGAGTGCTTCACTTCCTGGCATCGTTCCTCCCGTTGTTATGCATGGCCAATTGCATCTTGATGGTGGCTTATTAAACAACTTACCTGTTGATGTCATGAGAAATTTACTGGGCCCAGGCTGCAAAATAATTGCATCCAAGCTATCAAGTCATCAGATTGATAAAACAAAATATGATTTTCCGACAATTTTAACGTTAAAAGAGACATTGCTGGTAAAATTGCGCATTTCGCATAAACAATATAAATTTCCACCTTATCGCGATATGTTTTTGAACTCATTATTACTGGGTTCCTCTTATAAAGAACGGCAGAATAGTTTGGCAGCAGATCTGTTAATCAATCCTGATGTGACACAGTATAGAACCTTATCCACAACGAAAAAACTGGAAGAAAAATTGATTGATATGGGTTATCAAGAAGCATTGAAAGTGATTGAAGAGTCCACCAGTATTATTGAAGAAAAGCAGGTATGATCGAAGGCCACACTGTATAAAGTGGATGTCTTGCAGACGCTTTAGGCTTCCTTTAGTTTTTAAAGGCATGCACACCACATCTTGGCGCTGACTTCCGTATGGCGAATTGTAGGGCTTCGATTCAATACCTGCTCAGAGCTAAGTATATTTGCTATTATGCATTTTGCAACAATAAAAATTTAATTAAAGGGGCATATAGTGATTGACTTGTATAATTCGTGTATAATTCATTCTAAGTGAATCTTAAGGATGTGAATATGGATACACATTCAGAAATTATTGCTAAAGAAGACTACATCAGTGAAATGACGGAAAATGGTGTAGTCGTTTTAAGAAAACTATTTGCTGAAAATAAACTCTCTTTATTAATAAAAGAAATTAGCAATATCCGTGAAAACGTCATGACAAAACTTAACACGATGCAACGTCCAATTGAAACGTATTCAGATATTTCTGAGCGACACAATGGTCGATTAGACTATCGGTGCGGTTTCTCAGCTGACATTTTTAGTGAAGTCGCAGCGCCCATTATTCAGATCATTAAACAAATGTCCCCTCAAATTGATTTCAGACATTATTGGGGCGTCATACCTAGTGAGAGCGGAGCTGAAGCCACAAATTTTCACAGAGATGTTTATCCAATTTTGAATACCACCACTGGCGTGAATATTGATTCCCCAGATATTAATTTACCGCCATATTATTTCACAGTCTTAATTCCACTTGTTGAGATTACTCGTGAAAATGGTCCAACTGAATTTATAAAAGGCAGTAAACGCGTTAAAATTGTTGATACAAAGAATGCAGAAATTTACGCGCCGTTAACATCACCAGGCGATGTCATTATTTTTGATGGCAGGACAACTCACCGCGGCGTTGCAAATAAATCTAATCATGAAAGATTAATTGCCTATATCACTTTTGTTGCTGTGTGGTATCACGACCAAACATTTCCGATTAATAATTATCTTTTTCCTGAGCTTTCTGAAAAAGAATATCATCCACGCTCGCACTACGTATGAAATTTTAAGACTTGCTATTCTATTTTCTTATATAAAGTTCCATCATAAATCATGTAGTAATTTCCATTCTGAGATTTATGCAGTCCCACTGTAGCGCCATGTAGATTATCTTTCCCTTTAACACGATAATCGCCCTTCACATAAATAAGGTCATATTTAATTTCATCGGGATTTCGAATGACCATGAAATCTTTCCCCAGAGAAAATCCCGCTAATAATGATTTTTCATTAATTTTGACCCGTTGATATTTACCCTGATATTCAATCGGCACATCTACATCTTCAGGGTGTTCATGATAGGTAGCAATAAATTTTTTATAGATTTCTTGAGTATGATTAGGCGCAATATCAAAATTATCATAACCAAGTTGACCATAAATCACGTCGTATACTCTTTCTTCGCTATTATCAAATGTGATGTAACCTTTTTTTTGCTTGGTAGAATATGCCCATATGTTACAACCACTGAAAGACAAACCTTCATAACCATAAATAATATCGTCCTTCACCATGCGCAACTCAACTGTTAACCCATTCATGATCTTATTCGATGCAGCGCGGGCATGCTCAATATCAGTCATATAATTAAAAACTGGTTCATTCAGTAGATTTTCAATTAAGGTTTTCATATCATTTAATGTGGTGTAGTAACCATTGCTATAACAAAAATATCCATGATCCAAAATGGCAATCGATGGATAATCATATTCATCAGAAAGATCTTGAATATATACATCACTCACTTTGGTTCTGGAAAATTTGCTCTTTGTAAGTTTGTATTTATCAATAATGTATTGGTGATATAAATCTTCAAATTTTACATCATAAATTTTTTCGATAAGATAACCTAAAAATAGAATAGCAATTTCCGAGTAGTGGAACTTGCTTCTGTTTGGATATACAAGAGTGATATTTTCTTTACATCTGCTAAGAAATTCTTCTTCGGATGGAATGCTGTGATGTTTAAATGGATTACCAGATTCTACGCTAGCTAGCTCTTCATCTGCTAAACCAAATGTATAAGGCAAGCCAGAATAATAAGAGCAAATATCGCGAATGCTAAACTTGCTCCCAATTATTTTTTGAAAAAGTTTTAAAAAATCATTGGCAGATTTTGTAACGCACACCGCATCAAAAAAATTATCGTCATCTAAAATGTTTTTTATATCGGATTTTTCTGCTAACAAAGATAACGTGACATAGGTAGTCAGCATTTTAGTAAATGAACCGGCACAATATACTCTATCTTTATCGACCGAACCTACGATGTGCATTGACATAATTAAGCCTTCTCATTCACCGTGACTTTTTCAATAATAACATCATCCACAGGAACATCTTGATGGCCTGCGCGACGTGTTGTAGAAACTGCTTTGATTTTATCAACCACATCCATTCCTGCAACTACTTTTCCAAATACGCAGTAACCCCAACCTTCTGGAGACTTTGCCCTAAAGTTCAGGAATGCATTATCTGCGACATTAATAAAAAATTGCGAGCTTGCAGAGTGTGGATCGGAAGTACGTGCCATAGCAATGGTATAACGCTTATTTTGCTGCGATTTATCCGCTTCATTTTCAATCGGTGGATTACCCGTCTTTTGCTCCATACCCGCCTCAAAACCGCCGCCTTGAATCATAAATCCATCGATTACACGATGAAAAATGGTGCCATCATAAAATCCGCTTTTGACATAATTTTCGAAATTTTCTGCGGTTTTTGGGGTATTTTCAAAATCAAGTTCAATACTGATATCACCGTGATTGGTTTGCATTGTAATCATGACGCACACTCCTAAATTAAAATAAAAGTGGCTTACCATACAGGAGTGAAAATAACTCGGTCAAGAAGAGATGATTAATTCCATAGAAAACCAAAAGGAATCGCCCAAAGATTTTCTCCAAATGAGCCGGCATATTCACCAGAATATAAAACAATCCCTGTGAACGGCTTATTTTTGGCAATATTATCCTTAAACCATTTAAGATGCTTAAAGTCTCCCGGTTTAATCGTTGAACTCGCTTTGATTTCAATACCCAACAAAGCTTGATCTTCGCGTTCAATTAAAAAATCAATTTCACGTTGCTCACGGTCTCGATAATGGAACAGTTCGTATTTGCCATCGTTAGTGTCAACCTGCGCTGCGAGCTCATTGAATAGGAAAGTTTCAATCAACTTACCAGAACGATCTGAATCCAATTCAACTTGATCTATGTTCCAACGCAGAATGGAAGTCATTAGACCAGAATCTGTCATATAAATTTTTGCTTGTTTGCCAACACGCTCATAATCAGTACGTGTCCAAGGCTGAACGGTTTCCACAATATAAAGTGCTTCTAACGCATTTATATAAGATTCAATCGTTGGACGGCGAATAGAAAGCCCTGTGCCAATTGCAGAAATATCCATAAACTTACCGGACCATGCAGCAAGAATGCTAATCAATTTCTGCATCGCACTAAGCCGCGTGATATGCGCAATATCATTTAAATCGCGCTCAAGCAGAGCTGCTATATAATCTTTATGCCATTGTTGCCGCTCGCCCGCTGTCAACTTGATTGCTTCGGGAAATCCACCGCGAAATGCTATTTCCAGCATTGTCTTACGATCGTAAACATTTTTTTTGGGTGGGGGAAATGATTGCTTGAAAGCATTTTCTAGGAAATTAGGCGGAGCTCCTACTAGCTCGCCTTGAGCCAGCGGTCGCAAACGTATTTTTCTGATTCGTCCCGCCAATGATTCTTGCACTCCAGGCAATGATTGTATATTGGCCGAGCCCGTCAACAAATACTGTCCTGGCCTCGTATTTTCATCAACGACCAATTTAATGGCAGACAGCAGATCAGGTGCACGCTGCACCTCATCTATTATGAGCATCTTGCCGGTATGCTTAACAAAGCCCTGTGGGTCATTAATAGCAAATTGTCGGAGATTCAAATCATCAAGCGTTCGGTAGATGGTATCATGGACAGCAATCTCCTTTGCTAGTGTCGTTTTGCCACACTGCCGCGCGCCACACAATAATAGCACTCGGCGAGTTTCCAGCGCCTTTTGAATTAAGGGTTCTTGCCATCTTTTATAGTATTTATTCATATATTCAATAAGTTATGAATCAGTAAATTTCCGCGATTTTACTCATTATAACCCCGCGATTTTATAAATGGAATAGCCGCGATTTTATAAGTATGTGTTTCGCTATAATATTCAATAAGTAAATCCGTGCGTGGTGAGGAGCCCACGAAGTGGGCGTCTCGAACCATGGTGACTTTAAAATACCCTTCGAGATGCGCTTCGCGCTCTTCAATCAAATTCATTAGTGTAAACAAGCAGTTAAAAAATCTTTGTAAATCCTAATATGCCAGAAAAATACGAAGCATAGTCTATACTTGTATATGAACCTGAATATACATACAAATGAGGATTAAGCATGACAACCACAAGAATAAAGATACTAGCTGATATTGCTGATTATCTACCTGGCGAAGCTTCGTTAAGATTTGCCAGAGTGTTGCGTGCTGCAGATTGCGCGAGGGATTTCCATGACTTTTCCGAAAAGACCAGCAAAAAGACATCTCAAGAATCAAAAAATGTTCGTGAGTCCTATAGGGAATATATTGCTTACAAAGGAACAAATTTAAAGGAAAAAATAAAGAGGCTAGATCAGTTACATATTGCCGTAGAAATATGGTTAAACGTAAAAAAAGGTGATGATCCAAATCAAGAATACGCCAGTCAATTCAAAAAAAATAAAAAAGAGTTAAATGACAATAGCATTCTCCCAGAAATGCTTGCGTTAAAAGAGTATGTTAGTGAATTGAAAGGAATCGTGAGAAAAGATATACGCGTTGTGCAAAAACAACCACTAAGTCAACCAGAACGACTTGTGTCATCTAAAGGTCCTAAGAATAAAGATTTTAGCATTCCCTCTTTTGAAAAACTCCATTTAAAAGCCTCACCTAATCCTGATACGACTGCTGCAGAAATAGCACCAGAACGTAAGCAAGAAAGCATCTCAACAGAGGTAACTGGACCTAATCCAGCTATTACCGCAACAAAAACAGAAATACGAAAAGTTGGACCATTTTCTCAGGCAGATGGAGTCACTGCCAAAGACACAACTCAATATATTAAAGGTCGATTCGCGACAAAAGATGCGAGCAAGGAAATCAAAAAACATATTATCCGCGATTCTGCGGATAAGATTATTGCTGAAATGAAAAGTAAGCAGCGTCGAAATGAAGAGCCCATGGTATTTGAACTAAAAGAAGATGATAAACAAGAAATTGCTGAACGTGAGCGAGAAAAAAATGCTCGTATTAATGAAGCGATTGTATATCTTCGTGAAAACAAAAAATTCTTTCTTTTACCATTTTCAGGTGCGGATTCTGATGACTCGGAAATCTTGATTAGTTCATTGAAATTAGCACCACATGAAAAGATTCAATTTTCAAAAACATCTGACCTATTTACAAAAGCATTAGCAGAGACAAAATCAGAGGAAGATTATTTACAATTTGAATTAAGATCTGACAAAGCCTCAGACCACCGAAAATACCAAAAAGGTTTCCTTAGCCGATATAAAAGTGCGTTGAAAGCACTTCCTTCCGATGAATCTAAAATGCGTGCACTGCTAGGTGAAAGAGAACTTCTTCTATCTGAGATAATAAATATCAAACATAATGTGGTGTTAAACCCTGTTATTGACCGATTTATGAAGCCTTCCACGGCAAAAGTGCAATCACGTCCTGCTAGTGATGATTCGATCTATCAAACCGTAAGTAGTGCAGAATCTAAATCTGAAGTTACTACACAATTAGTCAGCTGGATTACAGCAGAAGTTACTAAAATTCCTGACTCTTATCAAAGTACTCATACTGGATTTTTATCGCGGAAGAAAAATTTAGATCGAGCCAAGCAATTTTTAACTAATTTACAAACAAAATTAGCTGATACTAGAAGTACCACTCCATTAGTAAAATTGACTACAGCAATATTACTTTTACGACAAGAGAATACAGATTTAATGCAAATAAAACTTAAGAAAAAAGAAGCTTTTAACACACTAGATTTTGTCGAGTTTAATAAACACATTAATGAGGAAGGCCCCAGTTACAAACTCATGGTGAGTTATTTGCTCAGGATGATATACGATCAAATAGCATCAAAAGGCACTCCAGAAGAAGTTAGTAAACTAAAAAATCTTATACCAGCTGATATAACCTATATTTCTATCAACGATACACATAAATCTAATTGTCACCTAGATGATTTTAAAACATATCTCTCAAAGATGGATAAAGCACATCAAACCATCAGTGTGAAAAAAAATAAATAAATGATAAAATATAGTTTTACCTAAACCTTAGGAAGGACCCTATGAAAGACATGGACAAGCTTATTAAATCAACTTTAACTAGCCTACTTGCTTTAACCACAGCAACTACAATCATTAATACCGCCAATGCAGCCACTTCCCCAAAAATGGAAAAATGCTACGGCATCGTTAAAGCCGGTATGAATGATTGTCAAACAAAAACAGCTTCTTGCGCAGGTTCCTCAACGAAAGACAGACAACCTGACGCTTTTTTATTTGTTCCCAACGGTACCTGCAAAAAAATCGTTGGCGGCAGCCTCACAGAAAAATAATCATTCATAGGAGAGTGTCATGAAAAAATATGTTATCCGCTGGATATTGTGTTTCTTAGTATTATCATCATCGTCATTAGGTTTTGCTGCGACTGAAACCTATACTCTCGATCCATTGCATAGTTACGTTCTCTGGCACATCAATCATTTTGGTTTTTCCAATCCAGCTGGGAAGTGGTTTGCGAATGGTACGCTAGACTTAGATCAAGCAAAACCACAAAATAGCAAAGTGAATGTGATTATTAAAATTTCTGAAATGGATACTGGAATTCCTGAGTTAGATAAACATTTAAAAAGTCCGCTCTTTTTTGATGCTGACAAATATCCGACTGCCACTTTTGTGAGTGACAAAGTGACTGTGACAGGAAAAGATACCGCCAAAGTGCACGGCATGTTGACGGTTCATGGTGTAACTAAGCCAGTTGTCTTAACTGTTAAGCTTAATAAAATGGGAGTCAATGCTATCACTAATAAACCTACTGCTGGATTTTCAGCTACGACAGCAATAAAACGTTCTGATTTTGGTATGAATACGTTGGTGCCGAATTTAGGTGATGATGTGAAAATTGATATTGAAGTTGAGGCACACAAGTAATAAATTAGCCTGGGCGCAGGGCTATATCGTCCTGTGCCCATCAAAATGTTTGTTTCACTAAATCGAAAAGAAATTTCTCGCACTGATCAAGTTGTTCTATAGTGATATATTCATTCGCACGGTGCGCTTGCTCAATACTTCCTGGCCCGCACACAATCGTTGGAATACCGCTTTGTTGAAACAATCCCGCCTCAGTTGCATAAGCTACTTTGAAAATATCTTTTTCTTTTGTTAATGCACGCGTCGCTTTAGTCACTTCAGCATCTTCAGATGCTTCCAACCCTGGCACGGCAGCAAGCGACGTAAGCTCCACTTTTGCCTCATGATATTCTTGCCGCATACCCGGAAGTAATTCATGTTGAATATAATTTTGGATTTTTTGTGTGATTTCACGCGGATTAATGGTTGGTAAATTGCGAAACTCAAAGAAAAATTCGCACATACTGGGAATAGTATTTATTGCATTTCCACCACTAATTAAATTCGTTGTAATGCTAGAAAATGGAACGTCATAAAATGTGTCTTTTGCACCCTGCTGCAACTGCTTACCTAATTCACGGATCCAACTCATTAATTTTGCAGCATGCTCAATAGCGTTACAGCCTTGTATCGTAAGTGATGAATGTGCAGCACGACCATGCAAACGACAGCGAAATAAATTTATGCCTTTATGAGCAGTCACCGGCCGCATCTCAGTTGGTTCGCCAACAACGCAAGCACTAGGATTAATGCCCATTTTTTTCAGCTCTGCAATCATTGATGACGCACCAATACAACCCACTTCTTCATCATACGAAAGAGCAAAGTGCACTGGGTGAGGTAATTTTAAATGCTGCAATTTAGGCAATAACGTTAATGCGACTGCAAGAAATCCCTTCATATCACAAGTACCACGCCCATAAATGCGACCACCGACTTTTGTCGCAGCGAATGGATCTGTCTCCCAAGTCTGACCATCCACAGGCACAACATCGGTGTGACCAGACAAAATGATTCCACCATTAACAGAGCCGTCATGCGCTGGCAAGGTAGCAAACAAGTTTGCTTTATTTCCGGTTGTATCATAAATTCTGTGCGTCACTGAGTGATGAACAAGAAACCACTCATCGACATAATCTATCAATGGTAAGTTTGAGTTACGCGACGTGGTATCGAATGAAACGAGCTTTTTTAACCAATCGTGTGATGATTTCATTGTTTAGAACCTTTATGTCTATGCATGTGATCTCTCCATAATCATGATAAAATATTCTCTGTACACGACAAAAAATTTAATAATTAAATTCGTTCGTGGTGAGGAGCCCACGAAGTGGGCGTCTCGAACCATGATGACTTTCAAATAC